>Ga0302319_10014900_pt1 | contig 14449 bp, 13 predicted proteins | sample Bog_T0_2_FD_203319 | JGI IMG/M metagenome (GOLD analysis project Ga0302319, IMG submission 203319) | Peat permafrost microbial communities from Stordalen Mire near Abisko, Sweden - Bog_T0_2 | ecosystem: Environmental > Terrestrial > Soil > Wetlands > Peat | place: Sweden: Abisko, Stordalen Mire... | reverse complement strand
GTCCACGCGACAGCCGGCCAGGAGGCCGGCGCTACCATTCCGAGGCCGGCGCTACCATTCCGAGGCCGAAGCTACTGTTTATTCAGCGACCGGCAACCTTGAGCCAAGCAGGAGATCCACTCTAAACCAACAGACAAAATTCTCTAACTCTGTCTGGCACTTTACGTCCCACAGAAGGTGAGCAGGACAGCCTCCTCGGAGCGGGCAGGATTCGCAAACCGCTCCAGCCCCGGCCTCTCCTCGCAGGGCCGCGAGACGGCGTCCAGCAACTCCTCGAATGGCTGGAAATTCTGGCGCTGGCTGGCCGCATTGAGCGCTGCTTCCACCATGTGGTTGCGCGGAATCACTGCCGGGTTCACACGCCGCATCAATGCAGCGCGCGCCTGTCCGTCTTTCGGCTCTTCGCCGAGACGAGCGCGCCATTGAGCGGCCCAGCCGTCATAGGCGCCGGGGTCGGCAAACAACTCCCGCACACCCGCGTCGCCTTGCGGCGAGGTCGCGGCGTCGCAGAGCCTGCGAAAGGTCAATGTAAAATCGGCGCGGTTGGCGGCCATGCGCTGCAGCAGATCTTCCGCCAGAGCCGCATCGCCCTCGCGCTGCGCGCAGAGGCCCAGCTTGCGGCGCAGACCGGCCATGCGAGCCTCCTGGTACTGCGGCTCAAAGGCGCTGAGAACTTCGTGCGCCGCGGCCAAAGCGGCCTCTTCGCAGCTTGCCTCCCGCGCCAGAAGCGGCAGCAACGCCTCGGCCAGCCGCGCCAGATTCCACAGCGCCGCCGCGGGCTGGTTGCCATAAGCATAGCGTCCTCCGTGGTCAATGGAACTGTAGACCGTGGCCGGATCGTAGGCCTCCATGAAAGCGCAGGGGCCGTAATCGATGGTCTCGCCGGAGATCGAGGTGTTATCCGTGTTCATCACGCCGTGGATGAAACCGAGCAGCATCCATTGCGCAATCAGTTGCGCCTGCCGGGCGACGACGCCGTCCAACAGTGCGCGATACATCTGCGCGGCCTGCGCCGCCTCGGGATAGTGGCGGGCGATAGCGTAGTCGGCCAGCGTTTGCACAGCTTCAGTGTCGCCGCGCGCGGCAAAGTACTCGAAGGTGCCCACGCGCAAGAGGCTGGCCGCTATCCGCGTCAGCACGGCTCCCGGCAGAGATGTCTCGCGCAGAACCCACTCGCCGGTGGCGACCGCGGCCAAAGCCCTCGTGGTGGGCACGCCCAGCGCCGCCATCGCCTCGCTCACAATGTACTCGCGCAAGACCGGGCCGAGCGCGGCTCTGCCATCGCCAGCGCGCGAGAAAGGCGTGCGGCCGGAGCCTTTGAGCTGGATGTCGTAGCGCTCGCCGTCGCGCCCCACAACTTCGCCCAGCAGGTTGGCGCGCCCGTCGCCGAGCTGAGGCACGAAGTACCCAAACTGGTGGCCGGCATAGGCCTGCGCGAGAGGCTCGGCTCCCTCGGGTACGCGGTTGCCGGCTAGAATCTGGACGCCTTGCTCGCTCTGGAGCGCTTCAGCATCGAGTCCCAGTTCACGAGCCAGCAGCACATTCAACTTCACCAGCCGCGGCGCCGTAACCGGCGTTGGGTCCAATCGCGCGAAGAATCGCTCCGGCAAGCGCGCATAGGTGTTGTCAAAGCCGAAGCGAATCTGTTGGCCGCTGGCGGCGGATGCGGTCTGCGCATTGTCAGGAAGAATATTGATTGAATCCATCATCTATTTGATGGTCGATTGCGGTTTTAGTCGCAAGCAGGAGGCGAGACGCCGATGATTCAACAAAGATAAGCATGATCCGCCCGAAGATGGGAATTGGACAAAAGCAGCGAGTTAGCAGCCCGCTTCGCTGGATTATCAAGGAAGAAGTGCGTTCGCCGTGATTGCAAGATCGCTTCCCTATTCCCTGTTCTCTGCTCTTTCACAGCTCAACAAGGTTGATTTTTCATTTCCGGCTATTTTCTCACTGTTTACGGCTGATTCTCATTGATAATGCAAGAGTGACCCTTTTATTCCGCACCGTTTTTCTCGCGCTTCTGCTTACCTCCTGCCCTGCATTTGGCCAGTCGCTTGGCCTTTTGCTCACCGCGCATGGACCCTTTGATCCCGGCGCATACAAGCCGCTGAACGGGCGCGAGCGCTGGCAACGCTGGGTGAGCGAGGACGGCGCATCTCCGGCTCTGCACGTCGAGTCGCTGGCCACCGCCGACTTTCTGCAAATCATCAACGCACCCTCCGCCTGGGGCAGGAACACGGGCGGCTATCTTCGCCGCGCGGGCAGCAGCTATGCCAGCGACGGGATCGAGAACTCGGTGCGTGAGAGCATGGCGTGGGCCGAGGGGACGGAGCCGCGCTACCTCATCTGCGGCTGCACGGGCTTTTTTCACCGCACAGGCCACGCGCTGAAGATGACCTTGCTCACCTATAACCGCAAGGGCCGCGAGACGCTGGACGTGCCGCAACTGGCCGGCGCTTACGGCAGCTCGATGATCGAAGCGATGTGGTATCCGCCACACTATAGTCCGCTGGTGCAGGGCGTGCAGTCCGGCCACATCGAAGTTGGCATTCTGGGCGCGGAACATTTGGCGCAGGAGTTTTCCCCGGAGCTGAAGCGGATTTTTCATCTGCGCTTTGGAGTAAGCCCGTAATCTGGATCTTCTGTTGGCGCAGGGTCAGTACTACAGTTGTGTTTGCTCTGAATCCGAGGAAAACGGCAAAGGCCCGGGCCTAAAGGCCAGATGGATTTTCCTCTTTTCAGGGGCCTGAAGGCCCCTGCTCCCTCCGTGATGGGCGATCTACGACTGGAGAGTTAATGGGCCAGGAGATTCTCGTTGCCCAGAATGCGGTAAAGGGTGGAGCGGCTGATGCCGAGCTGGCGGGCGGCGCGCAGCTTGTTGCCCCGGTTCAGATCCAGGACGTATTGCACGTGATGTTGAATCACGGCGTCCAGATTCAGGCTATCGGTTCTTATCGCCGGCTGCACTTCCTGCTGCGGAGCATCCAGGCCGGAGGGCAGGGCCAGATCGTCGGGGCGGATGATGCCGTTCGCGGCTTCCAGCAGCGCGGTCTCCAGCACCGCGGCCATCTCGCGCACATTTCCCGGCCAACTGTGCTGCAAGAGCCGAGCCAGGGTGCCAGGCCCCATCAGCACGGGACGCTGCTGATAGCGGCTGCAGATGCGATCGAGCAGCGCCTGGGCCAGCACGGCAATGTCTTCGCGGCGCTGGCGCAGCGGGGGAATGGCGAAACGGACAGCGGTGAGGCGGAAGGCCAGGTCCGGCAGCAGGAGGCCCTGCGCGGCCATCTGCCGCAACGAGGTCTGCGAGGAGGCCAGCAGCACGAAGCGGCCCGGCGGACGATCCTGGATCGACTTGAGCACGCTGAGCAGCAGACCTTGCCCCGGAGGCGCCAGCAAATCCACGCGATCCAGATAGGTGAAGCCAGAGAGGGTAGCAGGATCGGCGTCCGTCACCAGCCATTCGCGCGCGTCGCGCTGAAGGAAGCTGGCGCCCGCCAGCGGTGAGCGGCTGAAGAGATACCGAGCCAGCGTATGCTTGCCCACGCCGTGTTCGCCTTCGATGGCCGCCAACTGCACGTGGGGAGCGGCCATGTCAGCCTGCATCAACAACTTGCGCCATATCGCGCTGACCCCAACCGGCTGCGCATCAGCTGGCGATTCCACTTCCACTAGCGACAACCCGGAGGCTAAAGGCTGGTACTGAGCGGAGCTGTGCATGGCTCTCAACGTGCCTCGCCTCCATGGCCCAAAATGCGATTCCAAGGCCGACAGAGTTTTCATCGGCGAAGGGCAAAAAAACATGAACCGGAAAGACTTTCTGTCTTCCCGGTTCGGTTGTCTGCAAAAATGTGATCCGTTGGGCGCTCAGCGGTAGCGTTTGGAAGGCTCGTCAGAGTAAATCTGGCCGTCGCGAATATGGACGACGCGATGGGCGTAGTCGGCGATGTCCGGCTCGTGGGTAACCAGGACGATGGTGTTGCCGTTGGCGTGCAGGGTATCAAAGAGGGCCATGATCTCCAGACCGGTCTTGGAATCAAGGTTGCCGGTAGGCTCGTCGGCCAGGATAATCGAGGGCCGGTTGACCAGCGCCCGGGCCACAGCGACGCGCTGGCGCTGTCCGCCGGAGAGTTCGTTTGGTTTGTGGTACATACGCGATTCGAGGCCGACGTCGCGCAACGATTCCTTGGCCCGCTCGATGCGCGCCGCCGCCGGGGTGCCGTTGTAGATCAGCGGCAGCTCCACATTGTGCAGCGCCGTGGCCCGCGACAACAGATTGAAGGTCTGGAAGACAAATCCGATCTCCTTGTTGCGGATGCGCGCCAACTGATCGTCGTCCAACTCGCTGACCAACTGGCCGTTGAGCCAGTATTTGCCCTTGGAGGGCGTATCCAGGCATCCGATCAGATTCATCAGCGTAGACTTGCCGGAGCCGGACGGACCCATGATGGCGACATATTCGTTGTGCTTCATGCTCAGGCTGACGCCGCGCAACGCCTGAACCTGCTGCTCGGAGCCCATGTCGTAGGTGCGCCAGAGATCTTCGACGACAATTACGTTGTCGCTGGGCTGTTCCTTGGGTTGTAGATCCTCATTGTTGCCGTTCAAAGCCATCCGAATCTCTTCCTTTGCCTGTATCCATTAACGCACACCTGGGCTATTGCACTCGCTGAGTGCTCTGGCGCTTAGGAGTTTCCGCTCGACGCAGCCACGATCGGCTTGGCTGTGTCGCGCTTGACCAGAGCATTGTTCTTGAGGCCGCGCAGCGTCTTATAGGGGCCAATCACGATCTCATCGCCTTCTTTCAGGCCAGTGAGCACTTCAATATCGGTGGCCCCGGTGATGCCGGTGGTGACGGTCACGAACTTGACCCGCAGCTTGCCGCGCTCATCCTTGTTCACCACGTAGACGCCCTGCGGCGGGGCGGTTTTGGGGGCGGCGGAAGTGGAGGAGGTCGAAGCCGCCTGCGCAACATTCTTGGATTTGTCCTTGTCGTCGTCGGTATTGCGTATGGTGAGGGCCTGGATGGGCAGCGAAAGAGCGTTGGCCTTGTAGGCGGTGGTGATTTTGGCGGTGGAGCTGAGTCCGGGGCGCAGGTCGCTGGAGGGCGCGTCCAGCGTCACAATCACCTTGAAGTCCTTGGCCTCCTCGGTGCCGGTGGTGGACTGCAAGGTAGCCATGCCGGTGGAGCGCAGCAGAGCCTGATCGCCGGCCAGGGTGACGTGGCCCTTGAAGACCTTTCCGGGCAGGGCGTCCACGGTCACTTCGGCCTCCTGCCCTATGCGGATGTTGACTATATCGGTCTCGTCCACCTTCACTTCGGAGGTGACGACGCTCATATCGGCCAGAGTCATGAAGGTGGAGCCTTGCGTGTTTTGGATGCCCTCGACGACGGTTTCGCCCTCGCGCACCGGCTCATTGGTGACGATTCCGTCAAAGGGCGCGACAGCCTTGGTCAGGTCGAGCAAATTCTGGTTGGAGCGCAGGTTGGCGACCTGGGTTCCCAAGTGTCCGCGGGCCGAATCGGTCTGCGCCTTGGCCTGATTCAGTTGGGCAACAGCCTGGGCGACGGAGGCGAGGTCTGTGTCGTAGGCCGCCTTCTTGGCGTCAAAGTCCTGCTTGGCCAGGATGCCGGCCTTGTAGAGTCCCTGGGCGCGCTCCCAGTCCAGACGCTTCTGCTCCAAATCGGCCTTGGCGTGCTCGACATTGGCCTCCTGCGTCTTCTCGGCGGCAATATAAGAGGCAATGTCGGTCTTGGCCGCGGCGATAGCTGCCTGCTGGCCGGTGACTCCCGCCTCCTGCTGGACGTTCTCGATGGTGGCCACCGTCTCACCCTTCTTCACCAAATCGCCCTCTTTTACATAGAGGTGAGTGACGCGGCCCATGGCGGTGGCGCCGAGATTGGCGTAGGTCTTGGGCTTGATCTGGCCGGTGCCGCTGACCACCGTGGCCAGCTCCTGACGGACGATCTTGGCGGTCAGAACCTTGGTGTAGCCGGACTGCTGCCGGTAAATGAAGAAAGCCACAAGTCCTGCAACGACTAGAACGGCGAGAATAATCAGAATGATTTTTTTCATGCGTGTGCGTGCTCCAAGTCTCTCCGATTTCAGTGTACGCAATTGCGGCCCTTCCGGTTCCACGGGCCAAAAAACTCTCTCCGGCATTTTCAGGGCTGCGGCAAGCCGCGCGCCGAGGCAAAAGGGGCAATTCCGCGCAGCAGATGCGGCATAACAGTACAAACCAGAAAATGCGCGCCTGTTTCTTGGACGGGAGAGCGGCCCGGCTAGTCTCAACATCCTTTGTTCCGCCAAGCGTTAAATCGCAACGGCTGGTTGGATTTTGGGTCAACAAATACCTGCTTTCAGCGGGGGATAGATCATTTTCCTGTTGACAATTGTTTGTCTAAAAGCGCAGGATAAGCAGAGAGAAGGGTTGAGGTCAGGAACGAAGACGCTACCCTGGCATAAATATCCTTCGGTTATTGATAGGGTCACGCTTCGCGTGGCCCTATCGTCTTTAGGGCTTCTGTTTCAGTCCATCGCCAACCGGGACTACAGAATATAGATCTGCATACGGTTTTCTGCCGCTGCATTCAAACACTGCTTCATCGTTCACGAGCATCCCATTGTGATCCATTCTTTTGTTGGGATTGCGAATAACCACCGAAGGACGAGAGGGATCAACAACCGAAGCATCCGAAAGCGGACATTGAATCTGCTCCAGAACCTGATCGATTGTATAGGGATTCTTGATACATCTGCTATCGAACAGGTGAGAGCCATGGAATAAAATCTCGGGACGAAGAGCTGGGAATCCCATATCGATGCGCACAGCGTTTATCTGAGCGATCTGTGCCGGGGTAAAGAACCCGACCTTCGCAACCCGCGGCTTCTGGCCAGATTGGACTTGGATGAGATTGCGGCGTATTTTCTTGAACCCATCGGCATACAGGGGCATTATTGCTACCGTCTGATCAAGATTAAGGACTACCGGGTAGAAATGGCCGAGGAGAACACCCTATCTATGTTCGTTTAAACTCTTGGCCGTCTCCAGTTTGCTCTTTCTCATGATTCCCCCGCATTCCATCAAAGCCACGATAGTACCACAATGGCATCGCATGAGCCCTTTCGACTGAATACGATACAGCCGGATTCACCATCCAGCCCCTCCCTTTCCCGCTCACTTAGGCACCACATCCGCGTCCAACCGGCAGACGGCTCCCTACGGAATCTTGCTCAGCCCATTCTGGACCCGTAGAATAAAGAATCGCAGGAGTTTTCAAGACACATGACGCTCAACCGTTCAGCTCTTCTCTTCGCCGCAGTGAGTTGCGGCCTGGTTTTCACCCCCTCGACTGGCCTCCGCGCCCAGCAGACGAACAGTACGCCGGCACAGGCGCAACCGGACAGCGGGCAGAATCAGGAATTGGACCCGCTGAAGCGCGAGCGCAGCGACAAAGAGAAGATCACCGCACAGAAGGCCGTCAAGCAAGAGATCAGCCACGCCTACAAGTCCTGGCTGGAGCAGGACGTGGCCTACATCATCACCGACGAGGAGCGCGCCGCTTTCAAGAACCTCTCGAACGACGAGGAGCGCGAGGCCTTCATCGAGAACTTCTGGCTGCGCCGCAACCCCACTCCCGACTCGCCGGAGAACGAGTTCCGCGAGGAGCACTACCGGCGCATCGCATACGCCAACGAGCACTTTGCCGCCGGCAGAGCCGGCTGGAGAACTGACCGCGGCCACATCTACATCGCTTACGGCCCGGCCGATTCCGTTGATGACCACCCCTCCGGCGGCACCTACCACCGGCCTTTTGAAGAGGGCGGCGGCGATACCGTCACCTTCCCGTTCGAGATTTGGCACTATCGCCATATTGATGGGATTGGCGATGACGTCCAACTGGAGTTTGTGGATACTTGCCAGTGCGGCGACTACCATTTCACCATTGACCGCGGTGAAAAGGACGCTCTGAAGCACTCGCCCACACTGGGCAAGACGGACTATGAATCGAAGGGCGGCGGCCAGAGGCAGGAACGCGATACGCAAGGCGCGGAAAACCTGGGCCTCAGCCCGACATTCTCCGCAATCCAGAAGTCCAAGCAGTTTGATCGCATGCAGCTGGCCGCCAAGATTTTTGCTCCTCCTCCCATCAAGTTCGCGGACCTGGAAAGCTTTATCTCCGAGCACAAACTGCTCACCGGCCCGATCTTCCCCTTCGATGTTCGCACCGACTACGTCAAAGTGACCGATAACATGGTCCTGGTCCCGATCACGTTGCAACTGAGGAACCGCGACATCACCTTTGTCACCAAGCAGGGCGTCTCCAAGGGAGTGGTGAACATTCTTGGCAGGGTCACCACGATCACCCACAAGACGGTGCAGACCTTCGAGGACACGGTCCAGGTGGAAGAGCCGGCGGAGCTGCTGGAAAAAAGCCTGGACCATCTTTCGGTTTACTGGAAGGCGCTGCCCCTGCCGCCCGATCACTACCGGCTGGATATCGCCATCAAGGACGTGAATAACCCGGACCACCTGGGCTACTACGGCCGCAGCCTCGAAGTACCCGCCTATCACGACGAGAAGGTGGCCACTTCCTCGCTGATCCTGGCCGACCAGATGTACACGGTCTCCTCGCACCAGATCGGCGGCGGCGACTTTGTGCTCGGCAACACCTATGTCCGGCCGCGCGTGAGCACCCCCAACCCAGCTTCACCGGTCAAATTCAAGCGCAGCCAGCAACTCAACTTCTGGATGCAGGTCTACAATCTTGGCATTGACGACGCCACCAAGAGCAGCCAAGCCACGGTGACCTACCAGATAAGCAAAACCGTGGCCGCCACCGCCAGCACCGCTGCCTCTGACACCGTCGTCTTTGAAAAACAACTGGATTCCAAGGACCTGGGCGCGCATAGTGACCAGATGACGGTGGAGAAAACACTGCCCCTGGCTGGCCTGGAACCAGGAAAGTACAAGGTGACGATCAAAATAAATGACGCAATCAGCAAACAAGAGATTGCGCAATCGGCGCCTTTTGTCGTGGAATAGGAATTACACTGTGCAAATGAGCCATCGGGCGTCAGATCCGAAGGCTCGCGCGGCTTTGATTTGCAGTCTTTCGCCAGGGACGCCTGAAGGTCAGAAGCTATATTGAAGACTCGCAGGCTCCATATCGTTGTTTTCGCTCTGCTGATAGCCCTGGGCGGCAGCCGGGCCAGCGGAGTTGTGCTCGGCTCGGTGTCGGGGGTGGTGTGCGACTCGGCCGGCGTGCCGCAGATTGACGCCCAGGTGCAGTTGCTGCGCCCCGATCTGACCGTCATCGCCAGCGTCTACACCGACGCCAACGGCCGCTATTCGATCGCTTCAGTTCTGCCCGGCCGCTATGCGGTCAAGGCTATCGGCGCCTGGTTTCTGCCCTCGCTGCGCGAGAACCTTCACGTCCACGCCCACACCATCGTCAACCTCACGCTGAGCACTTTGTACGAGGCGATGCAGTGGCTGCCGGCTCAGCCGCGCGCGGGCGACGCCCAAAAGGACGACTGGGCCTGGACGCTGAAATCGGCCGCCAACCGCCCGCTGCTGCGCTGGCTTGAGGATGGTCCGCTGGTGGTGGTTTCCGACGGCGCCGGCGCGCATCCGCGCCTCAAGGCCCGCCTGGTCGCTACCGGAGAGTACGGCTCCTTCGGCGAAAGCGGTGAACGTGTCTCCTCCACAGTCGAGCTGACGCCCGCCAACAGCCGCGAACTGCTGGCCAGCGTCGATTTTTCTCCTGGAACGGATGCCGGCATGGAGTCCATGCTCGGCTTCCGCCAGGACCTGGGCATGGCCGGCTCAGTGCAGTCGGTAGCCGCCGTCGCGCTCCATCCGGAGATGGAGGCGGCCGGCTCCGAGGGGCTCAATGAGGCCGCCATGCAAAGCTGGGAGACGATCCATTTGGGCGATGAGTTCGAGGCCGAAGCCGGCTCCGATCAGGTGCTGGCCCGGCTATCAGGCTCCTCTGCCCGGAGTTTGGCCGAAGTTCTTCCCTTTGCCGAAGTGGGCTGGCTAAAGGGCGACTCCGTCGTGCGCTATCGCGTGGCCACTTCCCTTCCCGCCGCGCCGGATGCCCAAGACAGCGATGCCGCGGCTTGGCTGCCCGCGCTTTCGGCCCGCAATGGCGCGTTGGCCATCGAGCACGGCAACCACCAGGAACTGGGCTGGGAACGGCGCACTGATCGCTCCGGCGTCGCTGTGCTGGTCTTCGCCGACCGCATCGACAATCCGGTGATCGAGGCGATGAGCCACTTCGCCGCCGGCGATTCTGAAGCCGACGCAGTGCTTCTGGACTCATCCAGCGGCCTGCTCCGCGCCGCCGGTCCGGAGTTCTCCACCGCCGGAGTGGCCGCCTCCTTTGAACATCGCCTGCCCGGCGGCAATCAGATCCGCCTCAGCTATGCCAACGGGGACGCCCTGATCCTCTCTTCTCCCACGCGCTCTACATCCCTGGCTCAAGCGCTGGCCGGCGCGCATCCCCGCCATGCCCAAACTTACTCGCTCGCGCTCTCCGGCATCCTCGACGGCACGGGAACGCGCTGGCGGGCCAGCTACAGCTGGCAGCCGGAAGATACCATTACCCAGGTTGCCCCCTTTGCGGTGGACGCCGCCGCCCCCTACCTCAACCTGCGCCTCCGCCAGCCCATTCACCTCGGCTGCGACGGCTTCGAGGCGCTGCTTGATCTGCGCAATCTGCTGGCCCAGGGCTATCGCCCCTATCTTTTGAGCGACGGCTCCCTGCTGATCTTCGCCCAGCAGCAGCGCAGCCTCCGCGCCGGCCTCGCCTTCAACTTCTAAAACATCTTTACAATTTGTGTAGAGTCAAGATTTGTGGTTTCCCACCCATTTCATAATTGAAAATGCAGATCCTTCGACTGCGCTCAGGACGGAATGGATGGGGCACGGAGCTTTCTTGCACTATCCGAAAAAATGCTCTGATAGCGAAAAATCGGGGCCGGCAGTGGCGGCTGTATTCCAGCCCGCTCTGCCAGCCCCATCCCCTATTGCTGCGACAGCCTGTCCCCGGCGTCCTCTTTTGTTACAAGACTTTCTCGTCGATGCGCATATTGGCGATCTCCGAAGTCCGATGCGCGGCCCGTTCCAGGTTCTCCGCCATCTCCTGAGTGGCCAGATGCTGCTCCTCGGCCGCGGCGGCCATCTGGTGCGATAGCCCCGACAGCTCTTCCGTCTGAGAGGTGATCTGGTTGATAGCTTTCATCGCCGTCCCCAGGTCAGCGCCTATATTTGTCACCTTGGCCTGAATTTCGGCCGTGGCGCTGGCCGTCTGCTCGGCCAGCTTTCTCACTTCGCTGGCCACCACGGCGAAGCCCTTGCCATGCACCCCGGCACGGGCCGCCTCGATATTCGCATTCAGCGCCAGCACACTGGTCTGCGTGGCGATGGAGGCAATCAAGCCGGCCACCTTGGCCACACCGCTGCTTGATGTCCGCAGGCTCTCGATGGCCGTCTTGCTCTCCGCGCTGGCGGTGCGCGACTTTTCGGCGGCCTGCGCCACCTCCGATGCATTGCGGGCGATTTCGGCGATGCTTGACTCGATTTCGTGCGTGGCCGTGGCCACCATCTGCAAGTTGCCGTTCAGATGCTCGATGTCGTTGTGCTGCGCCTCCTGCGCGGCCCGCAAGGCTTCCAGCTTGGCTTGGGTGCTGACGCCCCAGATGACACACGCGCCGATAAACTCGCCACGCGCGTCGATCATCGGCTCAACCTCCAGGTCAAGCATCACCGGACCCAGAGCGATGGTCGCCTTGCGCGGCAGCTTATGCGTGCTGTGAGAGTGCTTCGAGCCTAGAATCCGGTCGATATTCGCCTGATTCCGGTGAAAGACATGGATCGACTTGCCCACGATCTCGCTCACCGGCACCGGCAAGTGCTCCTGCAAGGTGAGCAGCGTCTTGCGTGAGGAGCGGTTGAGAAAGCGCAGGATCAGATCCCGGTCGCAGAACATCGCATTGACTGGCAGCGCGTCCAGGGCATATTCAAAGCTGCGATCAATCTGCGCCTCGACGTGCTGTGCCTCGACACGGGCCTCCGGGGAGGCGCTTACTCCCATCGAAACGGGCATCTTCTGTGCATTGTGTTGGGAAAACAAACTGCTGAGCAAGCTGTGCGACATATCCGGTTCTTCCTTTGCGTACTGCATTCAGTCTCGCCGAATCGCGGCTGGATGGACGGGTGGAATTCGACGGAATGTGCTAAGGTTTCCCGGATGCGAACCAACCGTTCCACTTTGAGATAAGCTATGGCCGCAACCGGCGCTCCGCCGGAGGGAAAACACTGCGTTAGAGACCCCGCCGAGTTACTGGAGTTGCGCCTTTCACTCTGCCGGTAGAGAATGGAATCCCATGGGACGCTGGGAGCAAATGCGGATCGGCTGCGAGGAGCGCGCGCTGGCTGGCCTGGAATGGGCGGCACGCCGCCGAAGAGGCGCGGAAGAGCTGGCGGCTCACCTGGCTACCGGCATCGACGGCGAGACGGCGGCTTTCTTCTACCTGCGCCGCAAGGGCTACACCCTGGTGGCGCGGCGCTGGTCGTCGGGCACCCTGCCCGGCGATGTGGACCTGATCGCATGGCAGGGGCCGATGCTCTGTTTTATTGAGGTGAAGAGCCGCACCGCCCGCGACGCCTCACCGGCTGAGATCGCCGTCGATGAGCACAAGCGCAAGATCCTTCGTCGGCTGGCACGCGCCTACGTGCGCCAGTTGCCCCAGGAGACCGCACCGCCCGTGCGCTTCGATGTGCTCAGCGTCTATTTATTACCGGGAAAGGAAAAGGAGTTTCAGCACTTCGAAGGCTCCTTCGGGTGGAGTGAACGCGATCAGTATGAGTGGCGCTAACCACTCTTGATCTATCCCCGCGCGTCCTCAAACTCCTCGCGCCAGGCCATCTGAATCGCCTCAAGGCGCGATTCGTTCGACTTAGCCGGATCGTCGGCAAAATCGGCTAACTCAATAACATAACGGTGCAGATCGGTGAAGCGCACGGTCAACGGGTCAAGGGCGGGAAACTTCTCTTGCAATTGAATGCCGATCTCCTCGGCGTCGGTCCAGTGAATCTCGCGGGGCATTTTTCTCTCTTTCTGCGAATTAGAGGTTGAGGGTCCCAGTTTCCCAGGTCCGAAGATCCGGACCTGGGGCACCCATTTCTATTCCGCCAGAGTGAGCGGCTTGCCCTCTTGCACGTAGTTGCGATTCCAACTGGGAATTTCGACGACGTAGTCGCCGGGACGGGTGATGACGGCCTGACAGCCCAGGCGCGAGTTCAACTGCTGGTCGGCGGCCATGTCGAGCCGGTCAAGCTCATCGTCGTCGGCTTCGGTGAGGCCGCTTGCGCCCGCCTTGATGAGCACGTGGCAGGTGGAGCAGGCGCAGACGCCGCCGCAGGCGTGATCGAGAAAGATGTCGTTGTTCTCGGCGACATCGAGAAACGACATCGGCTTGCCGTGATGCTCATAGGGCAGCGCGCCAAACTCGAACTCCACCGTGCGGCCTTCGGGAAGAAAGGTGACGCGCACCAGCTTTTCGGCGGGAATATCGTTGCTTTTCGTCTCAATCATGGTTTCCATCCTTGCTGGCCTGACTTTTCAGCCAATACCGGCTCATCACCTCATGCGACCATGCAGGCTGACGAAGCTCATGGCGCGGCAGATACTCCACCATCACCGGTTTAATGTCAAGCACCGGAGTTCCATCGATTGCATCCAGTTCCGCCACCTTGAGCCGCACACCATCGACGGCCAGCACACGGCAGATTGTACAGCCGATGCGATTGGGGCGATTCTTGCCGCGTTGCGCAAAGATGCCCACCGCAGGCCACTGCATATTGTTGCGCGGATGACGCGCTCCGGTCACAATTTTCGATGCATCGACACGATGAAAGAGGAAGATAACTTCGATATGCGAATAATCCTCAATGCCCTGGAGCGCCTCCGCGGAAAATTTCTCTGTGAGTTCAATGCACGATTCTTCTTCTCCCCAATAATCATCCTGGGGACGGTCGCGTAACGCTCGCACATAACCAACCGGTTCGATTCCCTCAATCATTACAACCTCAAATCGCTACTTGAACTCCGCCGCGGCCATGGCATGGGGCGCGGTGACGGCCTCTGAGAGTTCCTCGCCGGCGGTGTTCATCGTCTTGCCGGTCAGGGCGCCGGAGATGGCCGCATCCATCATCAATTCGGCAAAGCGGCGCGTGGCCTGATCGAGCGCGAGGGTCGCCTCGCGGATGGCTGCCGGATTATCGCCGTGCCGGATGACCGTAAGCCGGTCGTGCGCCTCGTTGATGGCCGCCTGCTCCTCGGCGCGCAAGAGCTTCCACGCGGAATTCAGCGGCGCGCGTTCGACGGCGGCCAGAATAGTCTCCGCCTCGCTGCGCGCCTCGATCAATAGGCGCT
>Ga0302319_10014899_pt1 | contig 14449 bp, 11 predicted proteins | sample Bog_T0_2_FD_203319 | JGI IMG/M metagenome (GOLD analysis project Ga0302319, IMG submission 203319) | Peat permafrost microbial communities from Stordalen Mire near Abisko, Sweden - Bog_T0_2 | ecosystem: Environmental > Terrestrial > Soil > Wetlands > Peat | place: Sweden: Abisko, Stordalen Mire... | reverse complement strand
CTATTTCAACAACCGCAAGGTCTCGATCTATGGCGGCTCCAACGAGATCCAGCGCAACATCATCACCAAGGCCGTGCTGGGATTGTAACGGCGAGATGCGACTTTCTCACCTCTCCCCGCTTGCGGGGAGAGGTCGCCCGGCGAAGCCGGGCGGGTGAGGGGGAGTCGCAACAAACTAACTTCCAAACGAGCGGCGAAAGCCCCTCACCCCAACCCTCTCCCCGCAAGAGGCGGGGAGAGGGAGCGCAAGAGCACCCCGCGATAGCGCAAGATGTGAGGCAAAGGAAAACACCATGGATTTTGATTTGTCCGAGGAGCAGCGTCTGCTCAAGGAGAGCGTCGATGGGCTGCTCAGCAGTTCCTATGATTTCGACAGCCGCAAGAAATACATGAGGGAAAAGGGCGGCTGGAGCCGGGCCATCTGGGGCAAGCTCGCCGAGCAGGGCCTGCTTGGCCTGCCATTTTCCGAACAGGATGGCGGCTTCGGCGCCGGCTCCGTGGAAACCATGATCGTGATGGAGGCGCTGGGCAAGGCGCTGCTGCTTGAGCCTTATCTGGCGACCGTGGTGATTGGCGGCGGCTTCCTGCGCCGCGGCGGCTCGGCCGAACAGCGGGCCGCTCATATTCCCGGCATCATCGATGGCAGCAAGACCTTTGCGTTCGCGCAGCTGGAGAAGAATTCCCGCTATGATCTGCAGGATGTGACAACTACGGCCAAGAAGAAAGCCGATGGCTGGGTGATCGACGGCGAGAAATTCGTCGTGCTCAATGGCGAGAGCGCCGATACGCTGATCGTTACCGCGCGCAGCAAGGGCAGCCGCCGCGACGCCGACGGCATCGGCCTGTTCCTGGTGCCGGCCGACGCCAAGGGCGTTGCCAGGAAGGGCTATCCGACCCAGGACGGGCTGCACGCCGCCGACATCGCCTTCACCGGCGTCGAAGTCGCAGCCGATGCCGCGATCGGCGATCCGGAGCGCGCGCTGCCGTTGATCGAGCGCGTGGTCGACGACGCCCGCACCGCGATGTGCGCGGAAGCGGTCGGCGCGATGGATGAATCGCTCAAGACCACGGTCGACTATCTCAAGACCCGCACCCAGTTCGGGGTGCCGATCGGCAGCTTCCAGACCCTGCAGCACCGCGCCGCCGACATGTTCGTCGCTGTCGAACAGGCCCGCAGCATGGCGATGTTCGCGACCATGGCGACCGATTTCGACAACGCAAGCGAGCGCGCAACCGCGATCGCGGCAGCAAAAGTCCAGGTCGGCAAGTCGGCCAAATTCGTTGGTCAGCAGTCGATCCAGCTGCATGGCGGCATCGGCATGACCCAGGAGGCCCGGATCGGTCACTATTTCAAGCGCCTTACCATGATCGAGAACAGCTTTGGCGATACCGACTATCACCTGCGCCGGGTCACCAGCAGCGGCGGGCTGATCTAGCCTGTTTCTGCTCTGAAGCTTCGCCCGCAACACCCAGCCGTCATTGCGAGCGAAGCGAAGCAATCCAGAGCTGCGCCGGATGCACGATGGATTGCTTCGGCGCTGGCGCGCCTCGCAATGACGAACTTCAGGCATTGGGAAACCAACATGCAAAACACCCCGTTCGATCTCACCGGCAAGGTCGCGGTCATCACCGGCTCCAGCCGCGGCATCGGCCGTTCATCGGCCGAACTATTGGCCAGGCTCGGCGCCAAGGTGGTGATCTCCAGCCGCAAGGCGGAGGCCTGCGAGGAGGTCGCCGCCGGTATCCGCCATTCCGGCGGCGATGCCCATGTCATCGCCTGCAACATCTCGCGGCGCGCCGAGGTCGAGGCCCTGATGAGTGGCGCCACGCAACATTACGGCCAGATCGACATCCTGGTCTGCAATGCCGCGGTCAATCCCTATTACGGGCCGCTGCTCGATATTTCCGAAGAGGCCTTCGACAAGATCATGGGCGCCAACGTCAAGAGCAATATCTGGCTGTGCAAATTGGCGATCCCGGCAATGGCCGAGCGCGGCAAGGGCTCGGTCGTCATCATCTCCTCGATCGGCGGACTGCGCGGCTCGCCGGTGATCGGCGCCTATGGAATTTCCAAGGCGGCGGATTTTTCGCTCTGCCGCAGCCTGGCCTCCGAATGGGGCCCGAAGGGCGTGCGGGTCAATTGCGTGGCGCCCGGCCTGGTGAAGACCGATTTCGCCCGCGCCTTGTGGGAGGACGAGGAGCGGCTGAAGCGGCGCTGCGCCACCACGCCGCTGCGCCGGATCGGCGAGCCCGACGAGATCGCCGGCGCGGTCGCCTATCTCGGCTCCGACGCCTCAAGCTTCATGACCGGCCAGACCATCGTGGTCGATGGCGGGGTAACGACGGCGTCGGTCTAGGGGAAGCAACGTCATGTCCTTTGTGCTGGCCATCGATCAGGGCACCACCTCTTCGCGCGCCATGCTGTTTCGCGCCGATATCTCGATTGCGGCCACCGCGCAGCAGGAATTCCCGCAGCATTTTCCGGCCTCGGGCTGGGTCGAGCATGAGCCGGAGGACATCTGGACCTCGACGCTGGCCACCTGCCGCGAGGCGCTGGTCAAGGCCGGCGTCGGACCTCAGGACATCGCCGCCATCGGCATCACCAACCAGCGCGAGACCACCGTGGTGTGGGACCGTGTCACCGGCCAGGCGATCCACCGCGCCATTGTCTGGCAGGACCGCCGCACCGCCGAGACCTGCACCCGGCTGCGGGCGGAAGGTCATGAGCCGCTGGTTTCGGCCAAAACCGGCCTCATCATCGATCCCTATTTTTCCGGCACCAAGGTGGCCTGGATCCTCGATCACGTGCCCGGCGCCCGCGAGCGCGCCGAGCGCGGCGAACTGATGTTCGGCACCGTCGATTGCTATTTGCTGTGGCGCCTCACCGGCGGCAAGGCGCATGCCACCGACGCTACCAATGCCTCGCGTACGCTGTTGTTCAATATCCATAGCGGAGAGTGGGACGACGACCTGCTGAAGATCCTGCGCGTGCCGCGCTCGATGCTGCCCGAGGTGAAGGATTCCTCCGCCGGGTTCGGCGAGACCGTGCCGGAATGGTTCGGCGGGAGCATCGCGATCACCGGCATCGCCGGCGACCAGCAGGCCGCCACCATCGGCCAGGCCTGTTTCGAGCCAGGCATGATCAAATCGACCTATGGCACCGGCTGTTTTGCTCTGCTCAATACCGGCACCACCCCGGTCACCTCGCGCAACAAGCTGCTCACCACCATCGCCTATCAACTCAAGGGCCAGCGCACCTATGCGCTGGAAGGCTCGATCTTCGTCGCCGGCTCGTCGGTGCAGTGGCTGCGCGACGGGCTCGGCATCATCCAGCAGGCGAGCGAGACCGGGCCGCTCGCCGACAAATCGGACTCGCTGCAATCGGTCTATCTGGTTCCAGCCTTTGTCGGCCTCGGGGCGCCCTACTGGAATCCCAGGGTACGTGGCGCGCTGTTCGGGCTGACCCGCAACACCGGGCCGGCCGAACTCGCCCATGCCGTGCTGGAAAGCGTCTGCTACCAGACCTTCGATCTCTGGACCGCGATGCGCGCGGACTGGCCGGAGTCGAGTGCTGCGACCATCGTGCTGCGGGTCGATGGCGGCATGACCGCCTCCGACTGGACCATGCAGCGGCTGGCCGATCTGCTCGACGCGCCGGTCGATCGCCCAATGATCCAGGAGACCACCGCGCTCGGCGCCGCCTATCTCGCCGGGCTTGCAGCCGGCGTCTATCCCGAGCCGGAAAAATTCGCCGACAATTGGCGGCTCGAACGCCGCTTCAGGCCGGTCATGAGCGAGGCGACGCGGGAGCGCAAGCTCAAGGGCTGGGCCCGCGCGGTGCGCGGCGTGCTGGCGAGCGACGAGGGGGAGGGGTAGTGAGGTGGCCTGCGCGCTGCGCTTTACCGGCGAAGCGCATCCTGCTCTGTTCAGCGACCCACACCGTCCAGCCCTGTCGGCGCATGCCGCCTTTTGTGAGGCGCTGCCGCCATTTCAGGAGATCGTGCAGAAACTGGACCCGCCGAGCTCATAAAACGGATCCCCGCTTGCAGTCGCAAGCGGGGTCAGAAAGTTCAGCAGGACTAAGCTCGATTACCCGCAGGGATGACGTTGCCCGTCATAGCCGAGATAGGTCTGGGATTGCGGGTCGTAGGAGCGGTAGCGCTGCGCGCAATAGCTGGCATCGCCCTGCATCATGGCGTAGGAGCCGCTGTTGTCGAAGGCGCGGAACGGCGCGGTGGCAATCGCAGCGGCGGTGTCGACCGCGCCGGTTACGATGCCGGCAGCCGCGTCGAACGGAGCAAAGCCGGTCGATGGCGCATATCCCCGATCGTAGCCATATTGCGGGCCTTGGAGATATTCAGGAGCGTAGCCTTGGCCGTAGACCGGGCCGGGTTCCGGTTCCAGTCCATTGCGGCTTCCAGGGCCGATCGCCCCGAATTCCTGCGCGAAAGAAGGAGTGGCTATCGCGACGGTCAGGATGGCGACCGTGCTCAGCAGTTTCAGGTTTGGCAGTCTTGATGTTGTCATGGTTTACCTCAAGTGTTGACGATCTGCCGAGTCAACCCCATGTCGACGTAGTCGTTCCGCGCCACCGCCGTCGCGGGACGCCGCACCGTCCCAAGACTAGGTGAAATTTTGTCCACGTGAGATTTTGTCCACGTGAGATTCTTGCAATTTGGAATTTTGCGTCGCTGCACTCGCTGCCTGGGCGAGCCGACAGCGCCTGGCAGCTGCTCTATTTTCGATTTGCAATCATCGCCCGATATCGTCGTAATATCGCATCGGCGAACTGAGTCGGGCCGCAATGGAGCGGCCATGGAACATGGCAAAGTCATCGAAATTGCTGGCCATCAAGCGCGGCAAGATCCTGCTGGTAAGGCGGCGGTGTGACCGGCTGTGGATGTTCCCCGGTGGCCGCAAACGCCCCAGAGAGAATAACCGTGACTGCCTGCTGCGCGAGATCGGCGAAGAATTGCCGAAACTGAAGCTCGGCCAGATCAAGCTGTGGAAACAGGTCACCGCCAAGAATCGCTATTCGGGCCGCAAGATGAGCGACGCCATTTTTGTCGCCAAGCGGCCGTCCGGCCGGCTCGTGATCGGAGACAAGAAAGAAATCGACCGCGCCGCCTGGTGCAAGCCGCGTGGCCGCCGCTTGACCCCGACCTCGCGTTATATCCGGGACAAGCTGTTTCCCGAGCCGTAGTTCGCTGAACTAACCGGCCCGCGCCGCCTTCTTCCGGTAGGCCAGATGCACCGCGCAATTGCAGCCCGGGGGATGCGCGGTGATCTCCTCGGTGGTGATGTCATTGGCTGGCCGGGCGCCGGCCGGCGCCTCGGTCGGCATCGCCTGCTTGACCAGCCGGTCCGGGGCGGCGGCATCTTGCGCCGGGATGTAGTTCAGGACCGGCGCCAGCCAGCGCTCGGCCTCGGCAACGCTCCAGCCCTTGCGCGCGGCATAGTCTTCGACCTGGTCGCGCTCGATCTTGCCGACGCCAAAATAGAAACTGTCAGGGTGGCTGAAATAGAGCCCCGAGACCGACGAGCCCGGCCACATCGCATAGCTCTCGGTGAGCCTGACGCCGGCACTGTTTTCGGCATCCAGCAGGGCAAACAGCGTCGCCTTCTCGGTATGATCGGGCTGCGCCGGATAGCCCGGCGCGGGGCGGATCCCCTGGTATTGTTCCAAGATCAGCTGCTCCGGCGACAGCGTCTCCTCCGGCGCATAGCCCCAGAATTCGCGGCGCACCCGCGCATGCAGGCGTTCGGCGAAGGCCTCAGCCAGCCGGTCGGCCAGCGCCTTGCACAGGATCGACGAATAGTCGTCATTGGCGTTCTTGAAGCGGTCGGCGATGACATCTTCGCCGATTCCTGCCGTGACCACGAAGGCGCCGATATAGTCCGGCACCCCGGAGGCCTCCGGCGCGATGAAATCCGACAGCGCGGCGTTGAAGCGGCCCTCGCGCTTTTCCAGCTGCTGGCGCAGCGTGTGGAAGGTCGCGATCGGCCGCGTCCGCGTGTCGTCGGCATACACCACGATGTCGTCGCCCACCGCGTTGGCCGGCCAGAAGCCGATGGTGGCTTTCGCCGTGAACCATTTTTCCCGGACAATGCGCGCGAGCATGACGCGGGCGTCGGCATCCAGCGCGCGCGCGGCCGCGCCCACCTTGGGGTCGTCGAGAATGGCGGGATAACGCCCGGCCAGCTCCCAGGTCTGGAAGAACGGCGTCCAGTCGACATACTCGGCCAGTTCGGCCAGGTCGTAGTCGGCGAAGCTGCGGATGCCGAGAAAGCCAGGCCGCTTCGGCGGCTTTAATGCAAAATCGATGGTCACGGCGTTGGCGCGGGCGTCGACCAGCCTGAGCCGCTTCTTGTCGGCCTGGGCGCGGAAATGCGCGGCAGAGATCTTGGCATAGTCGGCGCGCACCTCGGCGGCATAGGCCTCGCGCCGGTCCGGCGACAGCAGGGATGAGGCGACGCCGACCGCGCGGCTGGCGTCGTTGACATGCACCACCGGGCCGCCGCGATAGTTCGGATCGATCTTGACCGCGGTATGGACCCGGCTGGTGGTGGCGCCGCCAATCAGCAGCGGCAGCTTCATGCCCTGGCGTTGCATTTCACCGGCGAGGAAACTCATCTCGTCCAGCGAGGGCGTGATCAGGCCGGACAGGCCGATGATGTCGGCGTCCTCACGCTTCGCGGTCTCGATGATCTTGGCGGCTGGCACCATGACACCGAGGTCGATGACTTCAAAGTTGTTACATTGCAGCACGATGCCAACGATGTTCTTGCCGATATCGTGGACATCCCCCTTCACGGTGGCGAGCACAATCTTGCCGGCGGAACTACGGCCGGAGCCAGCGATGCCGGCGGCCTCGTCGCGCGCCTTCTCGGCCGCCATGAACGGCATCAGATAGGCCACCGCCTGTTTCATGACGCGGGCCGATTTCACCACCTGCGGCAGGAACATCTTGCCGTCGCCGAACAGGTCGCCGACGATGTTCATGCCGGCCATCAGCGGGCCCTCGATGACATTCAGCGGACGTTCGACCAGAAGCCGAGCGGACTCGGTATCGGCCTCAATATATTCGGTGATGCCGTGCACCAACGCGTGTGACAGCCGCTTCTCGACCGGCCATTCGCGCCAGGCCAGGTCCTGCTCCCGCGTCTGCTTTTCCTTGCCGCGGAATTTTTCCGCCAGCTGCAGCAGCCGCTCGGAGGCGGTTGGATCGCGATTGAGGATGACGTCCTCGCAGGTCTGTCGCAGTTCGGGATCAATGTCATCATAGACGATCATCTGCCCGGCATTGACGATGCCCATGTCCATGCCGGCGTGAATGGCATGGTAGAGAAACACCGAATGCATCGCCTCGCGCACCGGCTCGTTGCCGCGGAACGAGAACGACAGATTGGAGACGCCGCCGGAGACATGGGCGTGCGGCAGGTTCTGCCGGATCCAGCGCACAGCCTCGATGAAGTCGACGCCGTAATTATTGTGCTCTTCCAATCCGGTCGCGATCGCGAAGATGTTCGGATCGAAGATGATATCCTCGGGCGGAAAGTTCAGCTGCTTGACCAGGATGTCATAGGCGCGGCGGCAGATCTCGGTCTTGCGCGCAAACGTATCGGCCTGGCCGGCCTCGTCAAACGCCATCACCACCACGGCGGCACCGTGGCGCCTTGCGATCTCCGCCTCATGGATGAATTTCGCCTCGCCCTCCTTCATCGAGATCGAATTGACGATCGGCTTGCCCTGGACGCATTTCAGGCCGGCTTCGATGACGGCGAATTTCGAGGAATCGATCATGACCGGGACCCGGGCGATGTCGGGCTCGGCGGCGACGAGGTGGAGAAAGGTCACCATCGCGGCTTCTGAATCGAGCAGGCCCTCGTCCATGTTGACGTCGATGACCTGGGCACCGTTTTCGACCTGGTCGCGCGCGACCTGCAGCGCCGCGGTGTAATCTCCCGTGGTGATCAGCTTGCGGAATCTGGCTGAGCCGGTGACGTTGGTGCGCTCGCCGACATTGACGAAGGGAATGGCGGACGTCAGTTCGAACGGCTCGAGGCCGGACAGCCGCAGCCGCGGTTCGATCACGGGGACAGCGCGCGGGCGATGCGGCGCCACTGCGGCGGCGATCGCCGCGATATGGTCAGGTGTGGTGCCGCAGCAGCCGCCGACGATGTTGACGAGACCATCACGGGCGAACTCGCCGATCAGCCGCGCCATGTAGTCCGGGCTCTCGTCATACTGGCCGAATTCGTTGGGCAGGCCGGCATTGGGATAGGCGCAGACCAGCGTGTCGGCGACCCTGCCGATGTCGGCGATATGGCCGCGCAGATCCTCGGCGCCGAGCGCGCAGTTGAAGCCGATCGTGATCGGCCTGGTGTGGCGCACCGAATTCCAGAACGCCTCGGGCAGTTGGCCCGACAACAGCCGGCCGGATTTGTCGGTGATGGTGCCGGAAACCATAACCGGCATGTCGATCCCGCGGGCTTGCGTGATTTCGGCGATCGCATACAGCGCTGCCTTGGCATTCAGCGTGTCAAAGATGGTCTCGACCAGCAAGAGGTCGGCGCCGCCGTCGAGCAGGCCGTTGATCTGCTCGCCATAGGCCTGGCGCAGATCGTCAAAGCTCACGGCGCGGAAGCCGGGATTGGCGACGTCGGGCGAGATCGAGGCGGTCCGGTTGGTCGGCCCAATGGCGCCGGCGACGAAGCGCGGCCGGCCATCTTCGGCGCTGACGCGCCCCGCCGCCGCGCGCGCGAGTTTGGCCCCTTCCAGGTTCAGCTCATAGGCCAGGCCCGAGAGGTCGTAATCGGCCTGCGCGATCGAGGTCGAGGAAAAGGTGTTGGTGGCGACGATGTCGGCGCCGGCGCGGAGATAGGCGGCGTGGATGTCCTCGATCGCCTGCTTCTGGGTCAGGATCAAAAGGTCGTTGTTGCCCCTGAGGTCACGATGGAAATCCGCAAATCGCGCGCCACGAAACCCGGCTTCGTCGAATTGCAGCCCCTGGATCATGGTGCCCATGGCGCCGTCGAGCACCAGGATGCGCTCACGGGCGGCCGCCAGCAGGGCGATGCGGGTTTCGGAAACAGGCGAGGTCATCGGATCAGGCTGCTTTCTGTGCGGAATTAGGCCGGATGCCCAGCAGATGGCTGATGGCGAACACTAGGTCGGCGCGGTTCATGGTGTAGAAATGGAAGTTGTCGACGCCGCGCTTGCTGAGCTTCTGGACCTGGCCGGCGGCCACGGTGGCCGCGACCAGCTTGCGGGTCTCGGCGTCGTCGTCGAGGCCGTCGAATTTTTCCGCCAGCCAGTCCGGCACCGTGGTGCCGGCGCGGGTGACAAAGTTGCGCGCCTGCTTGAAATTATGCATCGGCATGATGCCGGGCACGATCGGAATCATGATGCCACGCGCGCGCACCCGGTCGAGATAGCGGAAGTAAAGGTCGTTATCGAAGAACACCTGGGTGATGGCACGGGTGGCGCCAGCGTCGACCTTCGCCGCGAGTACATCGATATCGGCGTCCAGGCTGGCGCTTTCGGGATGTTTTTCGGGATAGGCGGAGACCGAAACCTCGATATCGGGATAGCGGTTGCGGATACCGGCCACGAGTTCGGCGGAGCTCTGGTAGCCGTCGGGGTGCGCGCAATAGGCGGTACCGATCCCGGCAATCGGGTCGCCGCGCAGCGCCACGATGTGGCGCACGCCGACCTCGTGGTAGCGGCTGATGATGTCATCGATCTCGCCGCGGGCGGCGCCGACGCAGGTCAGATGCGCGGCCGGGATCAGGCTGGTCTCGGCCAGGATGCGGGCGATGGTGGAATGGGTGCGCTCGCGGGTCGACCCGCCGGCTCCATAGGTTACCGAGACAAAACCGGGCGACAGCGTCGCCAGCCGGTTGATGGTTTCCCACAGGGTCCGCTCCATCGCCTCGGTTTTCGGCGGAAAGAACTCGAACGAAATATCCGGTGATTTCAGTGCGCGATGCCCCTCGGCGCCGGGAAGTGTTACCTCGGTCATGGCCATCATCGACTCCACGCGTGCCGTTGCGGATTTCGGCTTAGCTGCATTGCGCTAAAATAGGCCAAATGCCTTGGATCCGACAGCCCATCGATGGTGGGAAATGGCCCACTTGTTCCAAAAATTTCGGGATAGGAGGTAGAATATCCAGGTCGTGGGCAAAATTCGGAAGGCTTGATACCCTTAGAAACAGGGAAAAAAACGCTATGGAAGCGTTAATTTACGGTAACTTCGTCGAAGTTCAAGGTGGGCAGAATCTTCAGCATATTCGTCTTGGTATAGTGTCCCACTCACGCATTGCCTGGGTCGGCCGCCGCAATTCTGTCGACGCGTGCCTGATTTGCGTAACCGGCCCCCTTTTGGCGCGCGGTCCGGCGCATTAGGTTGGCGTAATGATACCGATTTCCGTTCTCGACCTTTCCGTGGTCACCACCGGCACCAAGCCCGCTGTAGCGCTGCGCAACAGCATCGATCTGGCGCGGTGTGTCGATACGCTGGGCTTTACCCGCTACTGGCTTGCCGAGCATCACAACCTGGCCTCGGTGGCCAGTCCCGCGCCCGATCTCATGATCGGACAGATCGCCGCTGTGACCAGCCGAATCCGGGTCGGCTCCGGCGGCATCATGCTGCCCAACCATGCCCCCCTGGTCGTGGCCGAACGATTCAAGATGCTGGAGGCGCTGTTTCCCGGCCGCATCGACCTCGGCCTCGGGCGCGCGCCCGGCACCGACGGCGCCACCGCGCACGCGCTGCGCAGCCGGCTGGACGGCCGCGACGGCGACGATTTTCTCGAGCGGCTGCAAGAGCTGATGCTGTGGGAGACCCGCGATTTCCCGCCCGGCCATCCCTACAACAAGGTGGTGGCGATGCCCGACGACGCGCCGCTGCCGCCGATCTGGCTATTGGGGTCGAGCGACTACAGCTCCGAACTTTCGGCGCAGGTCGGCATGGGCTTTGCGTTCGCGCATCATTTCGCGTCCTATGACGCGGTCGCGGCGATGACGAATTACCATCGCCATTACAACCCGTCGGGCTGGCGCGCGAAGCCGCACGGCATCCTGGCGGTCGCGGCAATCACCGCCGAAAGCGACGCCGAGGCCGAGCGGCTGGCGTCATCAATGGATCTCAACCGGTTGCGTCGGGATCGCGGCCAGTATCTGCCGCTGCCGAGCGTCGAGGAAGCCGTGAGCTATCCTTATAGCGAGGCCGAGCGCGCCTCGATCGCGCGCAACCGCTCGAAGCTGTTTGTCGGCAGCCCCGCCACCGTGCTGCAGAAGTTGCAGCCGCTGCTCTCGGCCAGCCAGCCCGATGAACTGATGATCATCACCGCGGTATATGATCACGAGGCGCGCAAGCGATCCTACGGTCTGCTGGCGGAGGCGTATGGGCTGGGCAGCAAGGCGGCGGCTTGATTCGAGCGGCTTCGCCTCACTCCGCCTTTTCGCTGAACGTCGCCCTGAACGGATGGCCGGGATAGACCCCGACGATGCGGAATTCGCGCGAGAAGAATTTCAGCTCTTCCAATGCGAACGCCAGGTTCGTGTCGTCGGGGTGACCGTCGACATCGGCATAGAACTGCGTGGCGAAGAAATTGCCATCGACCATGTAGCTTTCGAGCTTGGTCATGTTGACGCCGTTGGTGGCAAATCCGCCCATAGCCTTGTAGAGCGCCGCCGGCAGATTGCGCACCCGGAATACAAAAGACGTCACCAGCGGTCCAGAGCCCTGCTTCGCCCAGGCCGGCTCGCGCGCCAGCACGACGAAGCGGGTGGTGTTATGGGCCTCGTCTTCGACGTCTTCGGCCAGGATGTCGAGGCCGTAGATCTCGGCCGCCAGCCTTGAGGCGATCGAGGCGCAGCTTTTGTCGCCGCGCTCGGCGACCAGGCGAGCGCTGCCCGCCGTATCGACCGCGACGATCGGCCTGAGGCCAAGCCTCCTGATCATGCGGCGGCATTGACCGAGCGCCTGGACATGGCTCTCAACGGTCCGCAGTTCGGCCAGCCGGGCGCCGCGCGGCGCCATCAGCTGGTGCTGGATCGGCAGGAAATATTCGCCGACAATGAACAGGCCGGATTCCGGCAACAGATGATGGATGTCGGCGACCCGGCCGGCGACCGAATTCTCGATCGGGATCATGCCGAGATCGGCCTCACCGGAGGTGATCGCGGCCAGCGCGTCCTCGAAGGTCGGGCAGGGCAGCGGCTCGGCCGTGGGATAGGCCTCGGAGATGGCAATGTGGGAATTGGCGCCAGGCTCGCCCTGGAACGCGATTTTGGTCGGCTGTTTCATGCGCGCCTTGTAGCAGCCGCGCCGTCTTTTGCCAGTATGCGTCGGGCGGTTTCGAGATCGGCCGGGCTATCGACGCCGCGCGGCACGGTGTCGACGAGGCCGATATCGATCCTGAGGCCCGCCTCCAGCGCCCGCAGCTGCTCGAGCTTCTCCTGCTGCTCCAGCGCCGATGGCGGCAGCGCAACAAAGCGCTTCAAGGCGGCCCGGCGATAGGCGTAGAGGCCGATATGGTGGTAGCGCGGGCCGTTGCCCCAGGGCGCGGTGGCGCGGGTGAAATAGAGCGCGCGCAGCCGACCCGGGCTGACCAGCGAGCCGATCGCCTTCACCACATTCGGGTTGGTGCTCTCTTCCTCGCTATGGATCGGCGCCGCCAGGGTGGCGATATCGACCGCGGGGTCGGCCAAGGGCGCCATCACCGTCCGGATCTGGTCCGGCAAAATGGTCGGAAAGTCGCCCTGCAGGTTCACGATGATCTCGGCCTGGCCTGCTGGATCGAGCTTTCCCAGCGCCTCAAAGATCCGATCTGATCCGGAAGCATGATCGGCGCGTGTCATTACCGCCTCGCCGCCATGGCAGGTCACCACCGCCGCGATCTCGGGCGTGTCGGTGGCGACCGCGACCCGGCCGATGGCCGCCGCCTCGGCCCGGCGCAGCACATGGATAATCATCGGCAGGCCGGCGATCATCAGGAGCGGCTTGCCGGGTAGCCTTGTCGCGGCCATCCGGGCGGGGATCAGCACAAGGGTATGGTGGTCGGTCATCGGGGCGAGGTCTGGTCCCAGAGCAAAACCCGTCGGAGAATGACGGGGATGGACGTAACTTCGGCGCATTTATACGGGTTGCCAGAGCACCGGCAAACCGATATCTCATCGCCGATCAGAGTGCAGTGCGAAAACTCTGATCCTGATTTCTTCTGCGGCCGTTCCCTCCGGCCTGATCGTCGACCCTCGCGGCCTGGAGCCTGATCCGAAAATGGACTCCTTCGAACTGAACAAAATTCTCGGTGCGATCCTCGGCACCTGCCTGATCCTGCTGGTGACGAGCTTCACTGCCAATGCTTTGTTTGCGCCGGTGCAGCCGGCCAAGCCGGGCTTCGAAATTGCCGTGAAAGAAGCCGCGCCCGCCGCGGGCAAGGAAGCCGCAGCCGCGCCGTCCGAACCGATCGAGAAGCTGCTGCAGACTGCCTCCGTCGACAAGGGCGCCGCCGCCGCCAAGAAATGCCAAGCCTGCCACTCGCTGGAAAAGGGCGGCGGCAACAAGGTTGGCCCCAACCTCTGGGGCGTTGTCGATCGTGACCGCGCCAGCGTTGCCGGCTTCAACTATTCCGCCGCCATCAAGGCCAAGGGCGGCAAATGGACCTATGACGAACTGAACCAGTTCATCACCAATCCCAAGGGCTACATCCCGGGCACCGCAATGGGCTTTGCCGGCATCCAGAAGGACAGCGAGCGCGCCGACGTGATCGACTACCTGCATACGTTGGCCGACAACCCGGTTCCGCTGCCGGTCGCGGCCAAATAAGGCCACGCTCGGCCTGCGTGGTATCATTTGCTTCTCAGTGTGATCGAACGGCCGGGCCATGACCGGCCGTTTTGGTATTCGTGCCGATCCCCCGACCCGAGGCCTTTGGCCGCAGCGGCGGCGATCACAAGCTGGTATCATCGCGAATTTGCAACCCAATTGGTCGAAACCTTGCCTTATATTGCGCTTCTAACCCGTCAGGGATCTTGGCAGCGATGAGGGATGGCATTTGACGATCACGCGACGGCATCTTTTGCAGAGCGGCGCCGCCGCTGCGATCGGCGGAGCATTCGGGACTGCAACCGGCTTGCCTCTGGCCAAGGCGGCAAGAGCCGATAGCGCAACCGCTGAACCGGCCTTCCGACATGCGCTCTCGCTGTTCGGCGACATCAAATATCCCGCCGACTTCAAGCGGTTTGACTATGTCAACCCGGATGCGCCCAAGGGCGGCATCGCCCGCCAGATTTCGATCGGCACTTTTGACAATTTCAATATCGCGATTGCCGGCATCAAAGGCTCGATCGCACCAGCGGCGGCCTTGATCAACGAAACCTTGATGACCCGCTCCCAGGACGAGGTCGCCACCGAATATGGCCTGCTGGCCGAAGCTGCCG
>Ga0302319_10014898_pt1 | contig 14450 bp, 10 predicted proteins | sample Bog_T0_2_FD_203319 | JGI IMG/M metagenome (GOLD analysis project Ga0302319, IMG submission 203319) | Peat permafrost microbial communities from Stordalen Mire near Abisko, Sweden - Bog_T0_2 | ecosystem: Environmental > Terrestrial > Soil > Wetlands > Peat | place: Sweden: Abisko, Stordalen Mire... | reverse complement strand
AGCCGCAGTGCCGGCGGACGCGCCCTGTCCGTGCTGCCGCCACATCATATCGTCATCGCCCGGGGCGAACAACTCGTGCCGGATTTGCCGGCGGCGTTCGCCTTGTTGCAACAGAAATACTCGCCCCGGTTTCCCAGCATGATTTCCATTATCACCGGTCCCAGCCGCACCGGAGACATTGAGCGCATCTTGGTATTGGGAGCCCACGGCCCAAAGAAACTTACTATTTTCTGCATTGCGTGATGGTTTCGATCTGCTGGCACCGCCTTCCGCTTGCAGTTCCAACTAGCTGTAAAAAAGCAACTTAAAGTTGGTGCCCAGGTTCTTCGCTGTTTTCAATGGAATATTGTTGCCGAATAGGAGGAAGCCTGTGGCTGGCGGGGCGCATCCACGTTCGAATCCGTTTCTGGAAGGCCACGGCACGCAGGTTTTTTGGAATCCTGCGATACGGCAGGCTGGGAAGCCTGCGCCACAATGGTTTGCCATGGTTTTGCCCCCTCAGCCCTCAGCGACAAGCGGCGGCGGTTTGGGCGACTTTGCCAGGCCGTCGTGCCCTGGCAGATTAACCGGTGACCAAGGTGCCGACCCGTTCGCCGAGCACGACCCGCCGGAGATTGTGGGGGTGGAAGAAGTCGAAAACGATGATCGGCATTTTATTATCCATGCAGAGGGAGAACGCGGTGGAATCCATGACTTCCAGCCGCTGTTGCAGGGCTTCAATATAGGAGATCTGGCTGAAGCGCTTGGCTTTCGGATTCTTCTTGGGGTCGCTGTCGTAAATGCCATCCACCTTGGTGGCCTTCAAAATGACTTCCGCGCCGATTTCATTGGCGCGCAGGGCGGCGGCGGTGTCGGTGGAGAAATAGGGGTTGCCGGTGCCGCCGCCGAAGATGACGATGCGGTTTTTTTCCAGGTGGCGGACGGCGCGACGGCGGATGAAGGGCTCGGCCACCTGCGACATGGCAATGGCGGTTTGCACGCGCGTGGGGGCTCCGAGTTTTTCCAAGGCGTCCTGCAGGGCCAGGGCATTGATGACGGTGGCCAGCATGCCCATGTAATCACCGGTCGCGCGTTCCACGCCGCGTTTGCTGCCGTTGAGGCCGCGGAAAATGTTGCCGCCGCCGACGACCACGACCACCTGCACGCCCAGCTCGCGGACTTCACAAATCTGCTCGGCCATGTCCAGGACCGCGGCGGGATTGATGCCGCTGGCACCTTCGCCACCGAGGGCTTCGCCGCTGACCTTGAGCAAAATCCGGGAAAATTTGGGGCGTTTGGTTTTAATCATAAATAAGTGATGCGTCCGCAAAATGTGACCATTTTTTAACAGTAAAGCTGGGGCGGGTCAAACGAAACCGACCTGGGCGAACGACGCGGGCGCGTGGCAAATAGGTTCGAGCAGTTGAGTTTCGGAGGCTGTTTTGCCCGGGCATTGCCAAAGCATTATCCAGGCTTCGCCGCGCCCTTTGCGCCGGGCGTTAAAAACACCGCTACTTGTCCTTCCGCACGACGCTGTCGCGCTGGGCCCAGTCGGGGTTGAGGTGGGGATAGTCCAGATTGTAGTTCAATCCCCGGCTTTCCGGGCGCATGAGGGCGCAGCGCACGATGAGTTCGGCGACGGTGGCGATGTTGCGGAGTTCAAGCAGGTCGGCGGTGACGATGAAATTCCAATAGTACTCGCGGATTTCCTCCTGCAAGTTGGCCAGCCGTTTCTGGGCCCGCTGCAGGCGCTTGTTGGTGCGCACGATGCCGACGTAGTCCCACATGAGGCGGCGGATTTCATCCCAGTTGTGGGAAACCACCACCAGTTCGTCGGCGTTGGTGGCGTGGCCGGATTGCCAGAGGGGGATGTTCAAATTCAGCGGCGGGAGCGGCGCGGCCTGGCATTGCCGGGCGGCACGATGCGCGCAGACGAGCGCTTCGAGGAGGGAATTGCTGGCCAGGCGGTTCGCCCCGTGCAAGCCGGTGCAGGCGGCCTCGCCCACGGCATAGAGTCCGGGAATCTCCGTTTGTCCATTCACATCCGTGACCACGCCGCCGCATTGATAGTGCGCGGCGGGCACCACGGGCAGCGGGTCCTTGGTCATGTCGATGCCGAAGTTCAGACAGGTCTGGTAAATGTTGGGAAAACGGCTGATGAGGAACCGCGCGGGCTTGTGGGTGATGTCCAGCCAGACGTGTTCCGCGCCGGACTTCTTCATCTCGGCATCAATGGCGCGGGCCACGATATCGCGCGGGGCCAGCGATTTGAGCGGGTGATGCGCATCCATGAATTCCCGGCCGTCCAGGGTTTTCAAAATGCCGCCTTCCCCGCGCACGGCCTCGCTGACCAGGAACGACTTGGCGCGCGGATGATAGAGGCAGGTGGGATGAAACTGCACAAACTCCATGTTGGCGATCGCCGCCCCGGCGCGATAGGCCATGGCCACGCCGTCGCCGGTGGCGATGTCTGGATTGGTGGTGTAGAGATAGACCTTGCCGCAACCGCCGGTGGCCAGCAGCGTGACCGGCGCGGCAAAGGTCCAGACCCGGTTGCCTTTTTTGTCAAACACATAGGCGCCCAGGCAGCGGTTTTCGCCCACGTAGCCCAGCTTTTGGCTGGTGATCAAATCAATGGCGACGTGATTTTCAAAAATCTCAATGTTGGGCTGGAGGGAGACGGCGTGGAGCAGGGCGCGCTCGATTTCGCGGCCGGTCACGTCTTTCGAATGGAGGATGCGGCGTTTGGAATGCCCCCCTTCCCGGCCCAGATCCAACTCCCGGCCGCCGTCCTCGCCGGGCATGTCGCGTTCGGAGAACTTCATGCCCATTTCAATGAGTTCGGCGATGCTGGCGGGGCCTTCTTCCACGATGGTGCGCACGACGCTTTCCTTGCAGAGCCCGGCGCCGGCCGCCAGGGTGTCGCGGACGTGCAGTTCGAACGTGTCTTCCTTGCTGGTCACGGAGGCGATGCCGCCTTGGGCATAGTTGGTGTTGGATTCCGCCCGGTCCTTTTTCGTGACGATGGCCACGCGATGTTGGGGCGCAACCTTGAGCGCGAAAGTCAGTCCGGCAATGCCGCTGCCGAGGATGAGGTAGTCAAATGGTTTCACCGACAGAGGAAATTAGCGTAAAAGCGCGGTCTGGCAAGCGCGGGGTGGGGGGAAATGGATTGATGGATTGATGGATTGATGGATGGGTGGATTGTGCTGCCGGGTCGCGGGTGCTGGCCAGGGGACGTGTTTCCCGTTTTGGAATCGCTTCAGCCCGGCTGGAAATGCCCGATATAGAAGCGTGGCCCGCCGTGATTCTGGTGAAAAACTTTTGTCTAAAGCGAAGTAATGGCTGATAGTTAATCCATCCGGTGCCGATAAAAATCAACAGACAGGCATTGTTCGTCGCGCTGGCTTATGGCAGCGCGGCCGGGGGGTGGATTTTGTGTTCCGACGTGCTGCTGCGCTGGCTGGTCAGCGATCCCGATTTGCGCACCCGGCTTTCGATCCTGAAAGGGTGGGCGTTCGTGCTGGCCACCGGCGGCTTGCTGTACCTGGCCGTGCAGCGGTTGCTGCGGCGGGCGGACTTGGAGATCCGGCAACGCGAACTGGCGGAGGTGGCGCGGGGGCAATCCACGGAGCAGCTCCGGCGCAGCGTGGAACAGCTCCGGCTGGTCATGGAAGCCTCCAATGACGGCTTGTGGGATTGGAATTTGCAGACCGGCGTGGCGGAGTTAAGCCCGCGCTATTGGGAATTGACGGGCTATCCGCTGGGGGCCGAAGAAGCCAACCGGGATTTCCTCAAACGCGTGATTCACCCGGACGACTGGCCGGCGGTGTCGGCGGCCCTGGATGAACATTGGGCCGGCAAATCCACCGCCTGGCAAATCGAGCATCGTCTGCTCACCCGGCAGGGGGGGCAAAAGTGGGTCTGGGCGCGCGGCAAGGTCGTCCAGCGCGCGGACGATGGCAAGGCCCTGCGCATGGTGGGCACCATCACGGACATCACCGAACGGAAACAAATGGAGGCGGAATTGGAAAAAGCCCGGCTCCATTATCATTCCCTGATGGAAACCTCCGCCGACGGGATTCACGTGTTGAGCCTGGATGGAGAACTGATCGAAGCCAACTCCGCCTTTTACCGGATGCTGGGCTATGCCGCGGAAAATCCGCCGCCGCTGAAAGTCACCGACTGGGACGCCCGCCAGACCGGGGAGCAGATCAAAGCTTCCATGGCCCAGTTGTTCCACACGCCGATTTCTTTGGAAACCCTCTATCGCCGCCAGGACGGCCAATTCATCGAGGTGGAAATCGTGGCCCGCCGGATTAACAGCAACGGGCAACCCCGTATTTACGCCTCCTCGCGGGACATCACGGAGCGCAAGCGAGCCGGGGAAAAATTGCGCGAGAGCGAGGAGAAATTCTACAAAATCTTCCAAAACAGCCCGGTGGCTTTGACCCTCTCCGCCATCCAGGATGGCCGCTACCTGGATGTGAATGAGGAATTTCTGCGCCTGATCCAACGTTCCCGGGCCGAGGTGATTGGGCATAATTCCATTGGCATTGGCATGTGGTCCACGCCCGCCCAAAGGAACTCGGTGATTGAACTCATCGAACAATTCGGCTGCGTGCGCAATGTCGAATTGGCCGTCGTCACCGGCACCGGTGAAACCCGGCACATCATGTGGTCGGCGGAAGCCACCCGCATTGGTGCCGAAACCTGTCTGCTGGGCACGTCCCTGGATATCACCGAACGAAAACGGGTCGAACAAAAAATGCGCGAAAGCGAGGAACGCTACCGCCAGTTGTTTGAATTGGAATCCGACGCGGTGATCCTGGTGGACTGTGAAACGCACCGGTTTGTGGATGTCAACCAGTCCGCCCAGCGGCTGTATGGCTACCACCGCGAGGAGTTTCTCCAAATGCAGGTGGAGGACATTTCCGATGAACCACATCTCACCCGCGCCGCCATCGGTTCCAACATTGGCTTCATCCCCATGCGCTGGCACCGGAAAAAAGACGGCAAACGGTTTGCGGTGGAAATCACCGCCAATCAAATCAAGCACCAGGGCCGCCTCACGGAGCTGGCCACGCTGCGCGACATCACGGTGCGCCAGCAGGTGATGGACATGTTGAACGAAACGACCGGCCAGTTGCTCGAAGCGCAGCGCATCGCCGGACTGGGCTCCTATGTGTTTGACCTGGCCAGCGGCTATTGGACGGGCTCCGAGGTCTTGAACGAGATTTTTGGTTTGGCGGAACCGGGATTGGCCCGCGATGCCGCCGCCTGGCTGGAAATCGTCCATCCCGACGACCGCGAAGCCATGCGCCACTATCTCTTCGAGGAGGTGCTGAAGAAAGGCACGCCCTTTGACCGGATTTACCGCATCATCCGCCTCAACGATGAACAGGAGCGCTGGGTTCACGGCCTGGGCAAACTCATCCGGAACGACCACGGCCAAATCACCCGGATGGTGGGCATCATCCAGGACATCACGGAACGCAAGCAAAACGAGGACCGCCTGAACGTCCAGACCAGCGCGCTCACCGCCGCCGCCAATGGCATCATCATCACCGGCCGGGACGGGCGGATCGAATGGGTCAACCCGGCCTTCACCAAACTCACGGGCTACAGCGCCGAGGAGGTCATTGGCCAGAACCCCCGCCTGCTGAATTCCGGCGAGCATTCCCAGACCTTCTATGCCAACCTGTGGAGCAGCGTGGTCACTGGCAATGTCTGGCATGGGGAACTGGTCAACCGGCGAAAAGACGGCCAGCTTTACACCGAGTCCATGACGATCACGCCCGTGAACGGCGAGGACGGCCAGATCGCGCACTTCATTGCCATCATGCAGGATGTCACCGAACAGCGGCAATTGGAGAAACGCATGCTGCAGGCCCAAAAGATGGAGGCAATTGGCACGCTGGCCGGCGGCATTGCGCACGATTTCAACAACATCCTGGCCGCGATGTTCGGCTATGCCTACCTGCTGCAACAGGACACGGAAGGGAATGCCGCCGCGCAGGAGAATATTGCCGAGGTGCTCAAGGCCACCAACCGGGCCAAAGACCTGGTCCAGCAAATCCTGACCTTCAGCCGCCAGCGCGAACAGAAACCGCAACTGGTCCAGCTCGACACCGTGGTGAAGGAAGCCATCCGGTTCCTCCGCGCCTCGCTGCCCGCGCACCTCAAAATCGAATTGAATCTGGCGTCCGACACACCGTCCGTGCTGGCGGATTCCACGCAAATATACCAGGTGGTCATCAATCTCGCCACCAATGCGCTGCACGCCATGGAAAACCAGCCGGGGCGCATCACCATCAGCCTGGACCACTTTGAACCGGATGACCGGTTCATCCACTCCCATCTGAACTTTAGCCGCCGGCCGTACGCGCGACTGACGGTCGCGGATACCGGTCACGGCATGGATGCCAAGACGTTGGAGCGGATATTTGAGCCGTTCTTCACCACCAAACCCGCCGGCAAAGGCACGGGCCTGGGCCTGGCCGTGGTGCATGGCATTGTGGAATCGCATCAAGGCCATATCGCGGTGGACAGCCAGGTCGGCGTGGGCACCACTTTCCGCCTGTATTTTCCCGGCGAGGCCAATGCCGCCGCCGCGCTGACGGCCCCGGAGTCCCAGGTGCCTTCCGGCTGCGGGCAGCGAATCCTGTTGCTGGATGATGAACCGGCGTTGACTTCCGCGCTGCAACGCCTGCTGGTGCGCCTGAATTATCAGGTGGCCACCAGCAACAGCGCCCGCGAAGCCGTCGGCTGGTGCCAGCAAAATCCCGCGCGGTTTGATTTGGTGATCACCGATTTGACCATGCCGGAAATGACCGGCCTTGAAGTGGCGCGCCGCTTGCACGCCCTGCGGCCAGACCTGCGGATCATTCTTACCAGCGGCTTTAGCGCCGACACCCCCGCCGAAGCCCTGAAGGAGGTCGGCATCTTTGAACTGCTGCCCAAACCCATTTCCTGGAACATGCTGGCCGGGGCGGTGCAACGCGCCCTGGCTTAGTAAGTAAGACTGGGGCGGCGGGGCTTGGCAGATTACCGTTGCCACCGTTGTAGGTCACGGCCCCGACCTGGGCCTGCGCCCGGCCATCCAAGGTGGAACTGGCATTCATCGTGATCGACGCGTAGGCCATGTGAAAATGGGTAATAGTAGCCGTTGTCCCTGACAGAATCCGGTAGAACTGCGCATGGTCGGAGTTGGGGGACGGCGGACCCAAGGTTGACCTGGGTTTGGATGGCCCAAGCGTTCTGGTTCGTGAGGAACGCGGCCAGCACGAAAACGGCGGGAACTCGGAGTCGGGCGGGGGCATCCGAATTTTCTTTCACCACTGCGTCCATCGGTTGCATGGCTCCCTTGATCTCGCCCGGTTGCGGGTGCGCTTCCCCACCATCCCCATCGACCGAACAATCACGGTTCGGCGGAAAAACACAACCACTAACCGGCATCAAGACGATGTCCGCCAATATTCTCAGGATGCTTTTCATGGGTTGGGATCCGGTGCGGGTGGGCAATGGCCAGGGATTGGGCTGCGGGATTTTCCCTGGTCCAATGATTCTATTTTGCGGCCTGGGAATGGGCTTCGACAAACCACAGCCATTTATCAATGCCGCGGGAAACCTCGGTGAAGAGATCCGCCGTGTCAGCGTCCTCGAGTTCGTCCGCTTCATAGATCGTGTCGCGGGCTTCCTGGCCAAAGGTGGATAGTGCGCGGGCCACGCCTTCGACATGCGCCATGCCGTCGGAAATCTCCGTTGAATATTCGACGAGCCGGGTGCGTTCCGCGGCCATGCGCACCGTGCCTTCCGCCACGCCGCCAAGTTGGACAACGCGCTCGGCGATCTGGTCCACATAGCCCTCCACCGCTTCGGCGACTTGGTCGAACAATTCATGCAGCCCAATAAAGCTGGGGCCTTTCACATTCCAATGCGCCTGCTTCATCTGCATTTGGAGATCGACGGCCGACGCCAGGCGCTGGTTCATCAGCGCGATGAGTTGTGTCCGGCGGTCCAGGGTGATGTCGTTTTCGGTTTCGTACATTTTGGGTGCTTCCGTGGGTGGTGCTTTCAAAGTTGGCATAATGTTTATGTTTTCGATTAATGGTTGGAGGTTGGGGAAATAGCCGTTGTCACACGGCCAGGCTGGGTTCAGTCATGATGGTGCCATTGGGTGCCAACTGGGATTCAGGACATTTCTCGACCGCGTCCTGGGTGAGTTTCACCTGGACCGTGGAGTCCTGGTAATTGATCTGTGCCACCTGGCTGACGGGGATCTGGACTTCTTTGCCGGTGAACCGGTGGCCGGTTTTGACCACGAGCAGGCCGATGGCCCAGCTTTTGTCGTCCATCATGAAATCGCAGACGTGGCCGGCAATGATGCCATCACTCGTCTTCAGATTGTAACCGGTCACGGCCTGGGTGCTGCGCAGATGGGCGTCAGCGCGCTCGGATTTTGGCCCCGTGGCTGCCGGGGGCTCATTGGGATAAAATTTGGGAGGCAGGGCCAAAATTGGAAAACCGCGCGTGCCGCCCCACAACCCGTCCCCCTCCCAATAGTAGGGCCAGCCATAGTACCGGTGATATTCCTCTTCGAATTGACGCGATACCGGTTTATGGGTCCCGATCTCCGGACTGTCCTCAATTTGTTTCCGGGTCAGGTGCAGCAGCATGGCTTTTCCTGCGGGGTGGAGGCTGCTGAACGCGTGGGGCGAAAGGAGCACCAGCCGCCCGGACAACCAGTTTCCGGTGTCAGCCACGACATAGCGCACCGCCCAGGTGTCATCGTTGAAATAAAAGTCTTTTACGTGGCCGATGTCGCCATCGGACGCGCCCAGCTTGCTGCCGTATAATTTCTTGATGCTTTGTAACATAATGTGAGTTTCAGTTGGCTGATGGACCGGGGCGCCATGCCAGCCCCCCCTTCGATGAGGTGGATCTGGAAACAGCGTTTGTGTCCTTCATAACGCAAGCCTAATCTGTTGGTCCCGCGTCGGCCATGGGGTGTAACCCTACCTGCCACGCCCGCGACACCGCATTTTCTGTTTGCTTGATGGAGAATCAGCAGGAATGTTTTGCGGGGAATATGGGGTGTTTGCCCCAGGTGGAAAACCTCGAACGATCGGGGTTGAGTTTATGGCGCGATTTTGTCGCTCATCCACTGTCTGGCCTGGTTCACCCCGTCCTTCGTTCCTTGGTAGGCATTCTTGCAGGCGGTTTTGACGCTGTCCCAAGTGGTCTCGGTGGCGTTCCGGGCCCCCTCAAGCTGCTGCTTCAACTTCGTTGATTGATCCCGCAGCGCTTGCAGTTTGGGTTTCGCCTCCGCTTTGACGGCATCGCTGGAAGCATCAATTTTTGCGGAGAGCTGGTCCAGATCCTGGTTGAGAGCGTCCAACTGGCCCTGCATGGCTTTCACAAATTCATCTTTCTGCGCGAAGGTGTAATCCTTCATGTCCTGCGCCGCCTGCTTGGTTTCTGTCTGCACCTTGTCCATCTGCTGCGCGGTGGTTTTTTCCTGGTCACATCCCGCCGCAAACAGGGCGGTGCCAAGGAACGTGATGAGTAATGAAGTGTTTTTCATGCCAGCAAGATCGCCGGTGGCGACGGCACCGGCAATGGGGTGTAACCCGACCCGCTAGGTGACCCATTTCCGCCGCCACTCCGCACGGGAGATTTTTCCGCGTTCGTTTTCGCCCAGCGAAGCCGCGAACCGCCACTCGCGGGGCACCTGCCAGGCCGGCAGGCGGGCCAGCAAAAAGTATTTCAATTCACCGGCCGCCACGGTGGCACGGGGCACCACAACGGCCGCAATGACTTCCGAGCGGTCGGCCTCCGCGCTGGGCAGGCCGAAAACCGCGCAGGCGCGCACCCCGGGATGGGTGCCCAAAACCTGTTCAATGCTTGCGGGCGACACTTTGCGGCCGGCGACGTTGATTTGGTCGCTCAATCGTCCGCCGAGGAATACCTGCCCGTCGCGCAGTGTCCCCAGGTCACTGGTGTGGAAAATGCCGTGGCCGAGCGCGGCCCCGGGCTCCGGCCAATAGCCCAGGCCTACCGCGCGGCTGGCCACGCAGAGACAACCCGCTGGGTTGAGGCTCAAGGTGACATGGCACAAGGGCGATCCAGCGCAGGCGTCCGCTGCCCGCGGCTGTTCCGTGGCGTCGTAGGCAATCCCGCCGCATTCGGTGGCACCGTAGAAATTGTGAATCTTCAGGCCTTGGGCGGCAAAAATCCGGCGTTCCAATGCGCTGGAAAGCGGGGCACCGGCGGAGATGGCCCGCCGGGTCTGCGGCGGGATCGCGCCGGTTTCATGCCAGGTCCGCCAAAGCGCCGGCACGGCGGCCAGCGTGAGCCGGGGCATTTCCCGGGCGGCGGCGCGGAGGGTCTCCGGCAGGGGCGAGGCCAGCACCAAGGGGATGCCATGCAGCAACAGGGGCAGCACGAGGTTGGAAAAACCGTATGAATGCGCGAGGGAAATCACGCCCAGATTGGGCCAGTCGGCTTGCAGTCCCATCGTGGCCACAATGTTGCCGGCATCGGCGGCCAGTTGTTCGCCGGTGAAAAGGACCGCGCGCGCCGGACCGGTCGTGGCGGAGGTCAGTTTGAGATGAACCACTGGCGGGGCGGGCAGGGGCAGGGTGGGGGGGGACTGACCCGCTTCCAAGGGACAAAGCACCTTCTGATCGCGCCAGGCCCGCAGCACGTCCAGAATAAATTCCGCGCCCTGTCCCTGCGCCATGGCCAGCGGTTCCTCGGTGGCCGGCAACCGCTCGGCGGCCAGCGCCAGTTCGCCAAAGGTCCACCGGCGGCCGGCAGGAAATTCGCGCACGGCGGTTTCCGCCGTGCGGGCCCGGGCCGTTTGCCGCCAGCGTTCATACAGCATTGCCTTTTGGTAGCTGAAAGTGAATCCTTCTCCAAGCATGATTTTTGCAAACGCCACGGAAAATGGCACGCCGGCGCGGCGTTTTGAGTTTGGCCGGGACACGTTTGCCTATGCCAACGAACTGGTGTGGGACTATGCGGCGGGGGCGGATGAGCAAACCATGATCACGCGGCGCAGTCCGGCCCCGCGCACCTATACGCACCGCTGTTTTGTGATGGTGCGTTCCGCCCGGCAGTTTTTCCAGCATGCGCGGTTTGCGGCGGCCTTGCCGGCGCTGGATGACGCCGGCTACGCGCGGCTGGTGCGCGCGGTGGTGGCGCGCAATCCCCGCTCGGCCAGTCGCGACGCGGACCGCGTGGTTGTTCCGGGGTACGATTCGCTGCGCCGCTTTAGTGAGGCCCGGGCGGCCGTGTTAATGGCGCATTGCGGCGGCATGTGGCAATCCTATGTGTTGCGGAGCCATTGGCGGATGGTCCTGCCGGTTTCAGGGGCGCATCAGGAGCGCATGGCGGCACAACTCACGCGCTCGCTGGCGCGGCGCGGGGCGGCCATCGTGCATCTGTTCCGGTTTCCCCAGTTGACCCTCAACCATGGCATCTTGTTGTTTGATCAAACGCCAACCGACACTGGCTTGAAATTCTCCGTTTACGACCCGAACGTGCCGGGGCAGCCCACGGAATTAACCTATCACGCCGCCGAGCGCGCCTTTTATTTCCCGCGCAACCACTATTGGGCCGGCGGGCAGGCCAGCGTGGTGGAGACCTATTGCAGCTGGTTTTATTGAGCTTTGATGGACTCCGGCCGGCGCGGTTTCCAGAACGACAGCCCGAACACGACGAAACCGCAGCCGTTAATGCCCGCGATGTACCCGATTTTATAGCTCCGGCCCTGGTTGATCGCGGCGTAAATGGGCACATCCTGTTTCAGGATCAAACTGGGCAGGGCCATGGGCATCAAGGCTCCGTGGGCGCAGCCCAGCCAGAAGCCGGGGACGCTTTGCTGCCGGTAAACCCAGGGTGCGCTCCAAGTGTACAGCCAGCCCACCACGAAGCCCACCAGGACAAAGCGGAGCAACTGCAGGACCACGGCCTGCCACCAAGGGCGTTTGCGGGCGGGGCCTGGCTGAGGGCTGGCGGTAAACGAGTTCACGGGCGCAAGCTAGCAGAGGTCCCACGGGAACGCGAACGGGAATTGCCGGTTCGCGAAAACCCCGTCTGCGAGGCTCATTGCCACTTGCAGTATGGGCCTGATTTGCCAACCATGGGACAAACAAAATGCAAGCACACGAGCTGTCACCGCAATAATACCGCTTATGGCCGACCACAAACGCATCCCCACCGACGATGGACCGGGCTTGGGGCAAACTCCTTTTGCGGCTTTGTCCAGCGAAGGCCTGCCGCTGGCACCGGAACATCCGGTTGTTTCCGGGGTGCCGGCCGGCGTCAAACCGGCGGGGAAGCATCGCGGACGCGTGGACATCCTCCGCGTGAAGGCGGGGCGGGGCGGCAAGACGGTGACGGTGGTCAAAAATTTTACGGGCATCGGTCTGCCCGAAAAGGAGCGCCTCGCCAAAGCCATGCAGCGCGCCTGCGGCACCGGTGGCACGGTGAAGAACGGCCAGATTGAAATTCAAGGCGATAAACGGGCGGAGGTCGCCCGGATATTGACTGAGGCCAATTTTCATCCAGTGTTCGCCGGGGGTTGAGCCGGAACGATTTTTTGAACCACGAAACACACGAAACACACGAAAATAAAACCAAAACAACTGCAGGATTTCATCGTATTTCATCTGCGTCGTTCTGGTGTCATGTGGACCGGGGTTTGCCGGCGCGCAGCACGCGCAGCGTGAAGCCGCGGCCGTTTTCAAAGGGTTCAACGGTGGCGGTGACTTCCAGCACGGGATACCGCACGGTGGCCAGCCCGTAGTTTTTGTAGGTTTGCGCGAACAATTCCGTTTCCACGATGCCGGTCCAGTCCGCCAGCGTCAGAAATTTCATGGGTTCCCCGGTGATCTGGTGATGCGTGCGCTGCTCCACCACCAATCCGCACGCCACCACCGTTTCGCCGACGTGCGCGCCCAGTTGCGCCACGGGGCAATAGGTGGCCCACGCCACGGCCGCAAACAATTCCAGCGGATGCCCGCTCACGGCGTAGCCGAACAGCTCCGTCTCCGCCTCCAGCCGTTCGCGGCGGGTCGGCTCGCGGAGCAAGGCCGGATGCTGCGTGAAGAATTCGGCAACCGGATTCACGCCTGCGTCAAAATCAAATTCCAGGTTGGCGGTTCCGGCCGCCGCGCCCGGCGGGCCGCGCTTCGCCAGTTGCTGCGCCTCCCAGAATTGCCGGGTGCGCGTCTGGCCGAATTCGTCGAAGCCGCCGGCGCGAATCATGGCCTCCAATTCTTCCGGCAACGGGCTGACCCGCTGGTGGAAATCAGCCAGGGACGCAAACCGCCTCTGCGCGCGCGCGGCCAGCAACCGCTCCAGGGTGCGTTCCGTGAGGCCTTTGGCGCGCGTCAGCGGGACGCGAATCTCCGGGCCATGCGCGGTGAACTGCGGGCCCGGTTCGTTGACCGTGGGCGGCAGAAATTTCAAGCCGAGCCGATAACTTTCGAGCACATAGACCAGCGGATCGTAAAAGCCTTTGCCGTTGCTCAGCACGGCGGCCATGAACTCCGCCGGATAGTTGCGTTTAAGCCAGGCCGATTGATACGCCTCCACGCCGTAAGCCGTGGAGTGGGCCTTGCAGAAGGCGTAGCCAGCAAAACCCGCCACCAGCCCCCAGACTTCAACGATCTTGGCCTCATCATGACCGCGCGCCCGCGCCGAGGCGAAGAATTCCTCCTGAATCTCCGCAATGATGGCCCGCTTCTGTTTGTTCAATCCCCGGCGCAACACATCGGCCCGGCCGGGCGGCAAGCCGGCGAAGGCTTCGCAGATTTGCAGGATATGTTCCTCATAGACGACCAGCCCGAAGGCGTCGCGCAACACCGGTTCCAGTGACGGATGCGGGTACGTGACCGGCTCCAGCCCCTGATACCGCCGCGTGAACGCCAGTTTCTTGCCCTCGTTGGCCGCCCCTGGCCGGATAACGCTCACGATGGCGATGAGGGTGTCAATGTCCCGCACGTTGCACTGGCGGCACAGGCTCGTCATGGCCGGGCTCTCAATGTGATGCACTGCCCGGGCTCCGCCGGAGATCAGCTCCCAGACATGCGGGTCCTGCCAGGGCTCAAGAGCGTTCAGATCCACGGTGACGCCGCGCCGGGCCAGCGCCGTTTTGACGTCGCGCATCGCGGCGAGACCGCCTTGCGCCAGCACGTCAATTTTCACCAGCCCGATGACTTCCACCGCGTCCATGTCGAATTGAGTGGTCGCATAGCCCTTGTTGGCGATGAACGTCGGCGTGAGCTCCAACAGGGGCTGGCGCGAAAGCACCACGCCGCACGGGTGCATTTTCGGATTCCGGGGAAAGCCATCCAGAAACTCCGCCATGTCCAGCGCGGTCTTGAAGGGTTCCTCGTTCCAGGGCAGGTCCCGGTTTTCGGGGCTGGCGGCGAGGAGTTCGCGCAATTTCGCCCCGCCGC
>Ga0302319_10014897_pt1 | contig 14451 bp, 14 predicted proteins | sample Bog_T0_2_FD_203319 | JGI IMG/M metagenome (GOLD analysis project Ga0302319, IMG submission 203319) | Peat permafrost microbial communities from Stordalen Mire near Abisko, Sweden - Bog_T0_2 | ecosystem: Environmental > Terrestrial > Soil > Wetlands > Peat | place: Sweden: Abisko, Stordalen Mire... | reverse complement strand
CAATTGATTCGGGTTATTCACGGGGCGCGCGACATCACGCCGGAATACTTCGCGGGGGATTAGAAAGATTCGTGGGATTACTTGCCGATGCAGAAGGCGGAGAAGATTTCGCCGAGGAGTTCCTCGGAATCGAGGCGGCCGGCTACGTCGCCGATGGCGTTGAGGGCAGCGCGGAGCTCGAGGGCGGTGAACTCGGGGGAGAGGGATTGATCGAGGCAATGGCGGGCGGCTTCGAGATAGCTGGCGGCGGATTGGAGGCAGGCCTGGTGGCGGGCGTTGATGGCGATGAGGAAGTCATCGGGGCTGACGGAGCCTCGCATGGCGGCATCGAAAATGGCCTGGGTGAGGGCATCGAAGCCGTCGCCGGTCTTGCATGAGATGCGGATGGCGGAAGGTGTCTCCCGCCACGCAGGATGGACTCCGAGGTCGCATTTGTTGAGGACAAGGAGGGTGCGTGCGGTGGGAGCGGGAAGATCGGTGGCTGGGATGGGGGGGATGCTGGCATCGGCGACCTGGAGGGTAAGGGCGGCGCGGGAGAGGACCTGGTGGGTACGCTGGATGCCGGCGTTTTCCACGGAATCAGCCGAAGGCCGGAGACCGGCGGTATCGATGAGACGGACGGGGATGCCGCGGAGGTTCACGACCTCCTCGAGGGTGTCGCGGGTGGTGCCGGGGTGGGGGCTGACGATGGCACGCTCGTAGCCGAGAAGACGGTTCAGCAGGCTACTTTTGCCTGCATTAGGTGTGCCGAAGATGACGGTGCGGAGCCCCTCCCGGAGGATCTGGCCCTGGGCGGCGGTGCGGAGGAGGCGGGAAAGGGACTCGCGGATGGAATCGAGGCGGGCGAGGAGGGCCGCGCCGGTGGCGGGGTCGATGTCTTCGTCGGGGAAATCGATGTGGGCCTCGATGTGGGCGAGGAGAGAGAGGAGGGATTCGCGGAGGGAGAGGATGTGGCGGCCGAGGCGGCCCTCGAGTTGCTCGGTGGCGGCGGAGAGGGCGAGGTCGGTCTGGGCGCGGATAAGGTCCATGACGGCCTCGGCCTGGGTGAGGTCCATCTTTCCGTTGAGGAAGGCGCGGCGGGTGAATTCGCCGGGCTCGGCGAGACTCGCGCCGGTGGTGAGGAGGAGATCGAGGATGCGGCGGGTGACGAGGATGCCGCCGTGGCATTGGATCTCCACAATGTCCTCGCCGGTGTAGCTGGCGGGAGCGCGATGGACGGAGAGGAGGACTTCGTCGAGCACGCGGTTGCCGTCGAGGATGCGGCCGAAAGTCTGGGTGCGGAGCGGAAGGTCTGGGACAGGGGTGCGGGAGTGGAAGATGCGGGTGGCAATGGGGATGGAGTCGGGGCCGGAGAGGCGGAGGATAGCGATGGCGCCTTCGCCGAAGGGGGTGGAGATGGCGGCGATGGTGGGGGAAGCAGAGATTTTAGATTTTTGATTTAAGATTTTTGATTTTGAGATAGGGCCTTCGGCAATGGGAGGGGAGAGGTCCATTGGACGGGACGGGGTCAGGAGAGGACGGATTGGAGTTCGGAGATGAAGCGTTGGTTTTGGGCGGGGGTGCCTACGGATACGCGGATCCAGGCGGGCAATTGATAGGAGGCCATGGCGCGGACGATGACGCCTTTGGCCATGAGGGCGTTGAAGACTTTATTGCCGTCGCCGACGTTGACGAGGACGAAATTGGCGTGGCTGGGGACGTATTCGAGGCCCATTTTGGCGAATTGCTCCTCGAAATAGGCGCGGCCCGCGTGGGTGAGTTCGCGGGTTTTGCGCTGGTGATCGAGGTCCTGGAGGCCAGCGATGGCGCCGGCTTGGGCGATGGCGTTGGCGTTGAAGGGCTGGCGGGTTTTTTGCAGGACGCTGATGATGCTTTTTGCTCCGAGGCCGTAGCCGATGCGGAGGCCGGCGAGGCCCTGGATTTTTGAGAAAGTGCGGAGGACGACGACGTTTTCGCGACCTTCGCGGATGAACTTGAGGGTGTCCGGCGGGTTCTCGACGAACTCGTAGTAGGCCTCGTCGAAGATGACGACGACGCTATCCGGGACGCGGTCCATGAAGCGGTCGATTTCCGGCTGGGTGACCATGGTGCCAGTGGGGTTGTTGGGATTGGTGATGAAAATCTCCCGGGTGAGCGGGGTAATGGCGGCGGCCATGGCGTCGAGGTCGTGGTGAAAACCGGGGTCGGGAACCTCGATGACGCGGGCATCGAAAAGGGCGGCCATGAGGGCGTACACGGCGAAGGCGTGGCGGGCGGTGATGACTTCGTCGCCGGGACGGAGGAAGGCATGGCCGATGAATTCGATGACTTCGTTGGAGCCGTTGCCAAGGATGACGTTCTCGCGCTGGAAACCGAATTGGTTAGCGATGGCTTCGCGAAGGTAGAAGCCGCCGCCATCGGGGTAGAAGTGGACGCGCTCGAGGGCGTCGTGCATGGCGGCGAGGGCCTTGGGGCTGGGGCCGAGGGGGTTTTCGTTGCTGGCCAGCTTGATAATATCGGCAGGCTGGAGGCCGACCTCGCGGGCGACGTCCTCGACGGGTTTGCCGGGCTCGTAGGAGACGAGGTCGCGAAGTTGGGAATTGGCAAGGGTCCAGATGGAGGAGGTCATGGGAGATGGGAGATGGGAGATGCTAAGGCAATGGGAGGGGGAAGGCAGGGGAATTTTAGATTTTTGATTTCACACTGCAGATTTTAAGGTTTGGCGCCGGAGCGCCCGGTTTGAGGGCGAATCAAGCCTGGCGGTGATTTTTCGGAATGGTTTGATTAGGTTTGATTTGGCCTGATCTGGCTTGATGGGGGGTTGATTGGAATGGAGGGAGGGAAGAAATTTTTGGCAGGATTTGCAGGATGAACGGGATGGGGATGGGTTGGGAACTGGCAGCAGAGGATTACAAAAGGGGGACGCCGAAAAACGAAAGTGGTTTAATTTGGTTTAATTTAGTCTAATTTTTGTATCGGCTTACGAGTTTTCCGGAGGTGGCGGCTGTTATTGAGAATTACATAGAGGGCGGCAAAAGGGAGACAATTGCTCACTTTATGGCTTTTGTAAAGGAAAGACCTGGTAATGGATGACTAGTTTTATTCATTTTCCATACTTTCTCCGTCAAACTTGGTGGTCGGTCGTGCCCGGGAGGCCATGCTGACTTGAATATGGGCACGATTGGAATAATTTGTCCGCCATGGAAGAACGCATTGCCATTGATCCGGATGTTTGCAATGGGCGTCCAGTGGTTCGCGGAACGCGGATTACGGTGGAGACGGTCGTGGGGTTTTTGGGAGCAGGGGATTCCATTGAGGATGTGCTCGAGGAATATCCGACGCTGACGCGGGAGGATGTATTGGCCTGCCTCCATCGCGCCGCGAGGATATGAGCCTCGATATTAAGTGGTGCCGTCGTGCGAGTTATGAAATGTCCCAAATGCAGCGATGAGATGGTTGAAGGAAAAGCACACATTGGCGGAGGAGCCACAACTTTACTGCTTGGAGGCGGCGTCTCCTTTGGAAACCTCACGTTCAAGGCCCCCAAATGGAAAGATTATGTGGTTCAGGAAACCTCGGATGTTTTGACGGCGCATTATTGCGACCACTGCGGAGCGGTGACGATCGAGACTTCCCGCCATGGATTATCCACGCTTGAGTCGCGTCGGGATTGATCGACACGCCTACCGCGCACGACCCCTCCTAAATCCCGGTTTTGCATTCGCCCGCGGAAATTGCATGGTGGGGGTTTTCGCGCCATGCTTTCGCTTTCCGCCACTCCATCTGATGCCACGGACTGGATGCTGATCCGGCGGCTGCTGGGGTTGAGCTGGCGGTACCGGTGGGGGTGTCTGCGGGTGGTGGCGTTGCAGGTGTCGATGGTGGCGCTTGGGATCTGGGGGCTCGGGTTTACGGGGCTGGGGGTGGACGAGATCCGGCATGCGGTGGGGGCTTCGCAGACGGCGCCGCACTGGCCGCTGGGGTGGGCGCCGCCGGTGAGCTGGACGGCTTGGGGGCGGATTGAGTTCCTGGCTGGACTGGTGGTGGGGCTGGCGGCGATCCGGGCGGTGTTTGACGGGGTGAGCCGGCAGGAGGCGAATTACCTGGTGCAGGGGCAGATCGTGGTGCAGTTGCGGGCGGATATTTACGCGAAGCTGCAACAGCTTTCGTTCCGGTTTTACGATGCGAACGCGAGCAGCTCGATCATCAACCGGGTGACGAGCGATGTGCAGAGCGTGCGGATGTTCGTGGACCAGGTGCTGATCGCAAGCCTGACGATGGGGGTATCGCTCTGCGCCTATGCGGCGTACATGTTTTGCATTCATGTGCCGCTGACGCTGGCGTGCCTGGCGACGACGCCGCTCCTGTGGGTGATCTCCTCTAAGTTCTCGCAGATCGTGCAGCCGGGGTACCGGAAGAACCGGGACCTGACGGACAATATGATCCAACGGCTGGCGGAGAACATTCGAGGGATCGCGGTAATCAAGGCGTTCGCGCGGGAGGAGGATGAGATCCGGAAGTTCCGGGAGACCAATGACGAGTTGCGGCTGCAAAAGCAGAGTGTGTTTAAGGTGGTGAGCGTGTTCATGCCGGCGATCGGATTTCTGAGCCAGTTGAACCTGGTGGTGCTGCTGGGGTATGGCGGCTATCTGGTGATCGAGGGGCGGATCCCGCTCGGGGTCGGGTTGATCACGTTCACCGGGATGTTGCAGCAGTTCTCGGCGCAGATCGCGAATATCGCGGCGGTGGCGAACTCGATGCAGGAAAGCCTGACGGGAGCGCGGCGGGTGTTTGAGGTGCTGGATGCGCCGCTGGAAATCGTGAATGAGCCGGACCCGATGTGGCTGCCGCGGATGTGGGGACGGGTGACATTTGAGCACGTGTGGTTCGATCCGGGGACGGAGCCGGTGCTGAAGGATATCTGCTTTGAAGTGCAGCCGGGGCAATGCGTGGCGGTGGTGGGGCCGACGGGCGCGGGGAAATCGGCGCTCCTGTCGTTGATCCCGCGATTCTATGATCCGTCCAAGGGGCGGGTGCTGATCGACGGCGTGGATATGCGCAAGCTGGAGCTGGGAGCGGCACGGCGGAATGTGGGACTGGTGTTCCAGGAGAGTTTCCTGTTCAGCACGACGGTGGCGGCGAATATCGAGTTCGGCGCGCCGGGGGCGACGCGGGAGCAGGTGGAGAAGGCGGCGCGGATCGCCGCGGCGCATGATTTCATTATGGAGCTACCGAAGGGGTACGACACGATCCTGGGAGAAGGCGGCAGCGGGCTCTCCGGCGGGCAACGCCAGCGGCTGGCGATTGCGCGGGCGGTGTTGCTGGACCCGGCAATTTTGGTGCTGGATGATCCGACGGCGGCAATCGATGCGGAAACGGAGCACGAGATCGTGCAGGCGATGCAATCGGCGATGGAAGGGCGGACGACGTTCATCGTGGCGCACCGGTTGAGTACGCTACGGAATGCGGACCTCGTGATCGTGCTGGACCGGGGGCGGGTGGTGCAGATAGGGACGCACGAGGATCTGCTGCGGCGGGATGGATATTATGCGACGGCGGCGAAATTGCAGACTTGGGAGAGAGCGGCGTGACCCTGGAGAACTGGCGCCTGTTTAGCGCTCAAACGATATTTTTTAACCGCAGATTCACACAGATTGACACAGATTCGGAATAACGCCGCCACGGCTGGAGCTGGGACGGGAGAAGAACCGCGGATGGACGCAGACGGACACGGATTTCAGAGATTGAAATTGAAGGGATGGGCGGGGTGTTTTCACAGAGCGGGACGGATTTAGCCGTTGCTTTTCGGGTCGGGCTGCAAGAGTGATCTATTGTGGAGCCCGGCACTGAGACGAATGAGAGGAGGCAGGGGGCGTTTCCCGCGACGCCGTGGAGTGTGGTCCTTTGTGCCGGGCGTACGGATGCGCCGGGGGCGGCTCATGCGCTGGAACGGCTTTGCCGGATGTATTGGTATCCGCTCTATGCGTTTCTGCGGAGGCAGGGGTCGAGTCCGCATGATGCGGAGGATTTGACGCAGGGGTTTCTTGCGCACCTGTTTCAGAATGATGGACTCAAGAATCTGGGGCAGGAGAAGGGGAAATTCCGGTCGTTTTTGCTGGCTGCGTGCACGAATTATCTCAGGGACGAGCGTGACAAGCTGACCACGAAGAAGCGCGGAGGGGCGCAGGAGTTTATTTCGCTGGACCTGGCAAGGGGGGAGCAAATTTACAGCCATGAACCGGTCCAAAACTGGGACGCCCACAAGCTCTTCGACCGCAGATGGGCACTGACGCTGGCAGATGCGGCGCTGGCCCGGCTGAAAACTGAGTACGAGACTGCCGGGAAGGAGGCGATTTTTGCGAAGATGCAACCGTACCTGACGAGGGAAATCGATTCGCGGTTTTATGTGCAGGAAGCCCCGGGGCTGAACCTTAGCGAAGGGGCGGCGCGGGTGGCGCTACACCGGCTGCGGAGGCGCTTCGGGGCGCTGCTGCGGAGCGAGGTAGCCTATACCGTTTCCAACGAAAATGAGGTGGAGGAGGAACTGCGACAGCTTTTGGCGGCGATCGCGGAGTAGGGGTCCTGCGCGGGATTTTTAACGCAAAGGCGCAGAGGGGAGTACGAAAGCGATTTTAACCACGGATTTCGCGGATAGTCACGGATCAGTGAAACTCCATCCGTGTCATCGTGAAATCCGCGATTCCTTTTCGAATTGCCGCGCCTGGGAACGGAGGGATTTGATCGGAATGGAGAATAGGGGCAGAAAGGACAACGGCGCTCGCCGGAGCTGGCGAACGCCGTTATCAAGAAACCTGGAGGCAGCAGCGGGAAGCTACCGGATAACCATGTTACCGGCGTAGCCCGTGCCGGAGACGGTGGGTGGCAGCAGGGAGTAGCCGCCGGCTACTGGCGCCAACGGATATTGGATGACTTCGCCGAGGAATCGCGTGGCCGCCTTGAGGGGCGGGGTGAAGGTGCCGGTGACCAGGCCGGTGGAGGGAGCGATAGACATAGAGACGCCGTCCACGACGGGGGCCTTGAAGGTGACGACGCCTGCCTTGGTGACGGTGAATTTCTCTACGACGGGACTACCCGTGAATGCGCCACCGAGGGAGAGCGTGCCGGAGGTGAACGGTACGCCGGTCGCCGCGGTGAAGACGTCACCAGCGGCGGTGAGCTCGGTCACGAAGCCCTTGGCGTAGTATTTGGTGGTCGTGGTGGCTGGTTTGACCCAGAGGAACTTGCCGGCCAGTTTGCCCTTGGTGGGAACGCCGAAGTCGAGGACGCCGGAGACTACGCCGCCGCCGGCATAGGGGGTGGGATCGAAGGCGATCAACTCATGGCCAGCAGTACCCGTGACGAGGAAGCTGGATGAGCTGAAGACGGTTCCATCGCAAAGGTGCCCCACGATGCTGCCGGCGCCCCCCTTTTTGATGGTGATGGTGGCGAAATCGGTGCCATCAGGGACGGCACTGGTGGCGGTACCTGTGCCTGTAAATAGCGCGGTGTAAGTGCCGGTCTCGGTGGCAACCTGGGCGCCGGTGTAGGTGGCGGGATATGCGATCAGGGATTTCAGTTTATTGGTCTTGGGATCGGTTGCGGAGGCTGTAATTTTGTAAGTCGCCGTGGTGTGGCCGGTAATGGTCAGCGTGAATGGGGTTTTGTCCGGAAGAGTGCCGGAATAAATGCCGGAGGAAGGGAAGGTGCCCATGATGGTGGCCTGCTCGAGTTCGGAATTGGTGATGGTGCCGGTGAATGCACCGGCCGCGCCGAGGTAGACGGTGGCGTAGAGTTCGCCATTGGAGTAGATGCCGGCGAAGTTATCGGGAGGGCCGGAAAAGGATGTGGCCTGGGCCGCCGCCGGGAGGAGCAGGAGGGCGAGAGCGCAGAGGGTGTGGCAAAGGTGTTGGGTATTCATAGCGCGGATGGGATTATTTTATGGAAACTGGGGCGGATGGGTCACTGGGAGGAAAGACATGGCTGAAAGGGCCATTGAGACACAATCGTATCGAAGCGGGAAATTGGCTGCAACCGTGAAGATTGGTCGAAGGCAAAGCTCAATAGGACTTATAAGGCCTATAGGGTCGACGCGGCGAAGGCTAGGCGAGGACGGCGCGCAATACGTCGAGCGCGGTCTGGACGGTGAGGTCCTTAAAGGTGGCGCGGTCTGTGGGGAAGGAGTGGCGGCTAACGCGGGTGGCGGCGCCGCGGATGGCGAGGGCGATGAAGACGGTGCCTACCGGTTTGTCCGGGGTTCCTCCGCCGGGGCCGGCGACGCCGGTGGTGGCGAGGGCGAAATCGGCGGAGGCCCGATCCAGTGCGCCTTCGGCCATAGCGCGGGCAACGGGGTCGCTGACGGCGCCGTGCTGCGCGATTAATTCGGCGGGGACGCCGAGGGCCCGGGTTTTGGATTCGTTCGAGTAGGTAACGAAGCCGGCGAGAAAAATGGCGGATGCGCCGGGGATGTTGGTAATCTTGTTGGCAAGATTGCCGCCGGTGCAGGACTCGGCGGCGGCCAGGGTTTTGCCGAGGGCCGTGAGGCGATGGACGACAACCTCCTCCAGGGAGGCACCCCCCTCCCCTGCAACCTGGGTGGGGAGTTTTTCGGTGATGATGGCTTCGGCAGCGGCGAGGGCTGCCGAGCTGCCGATGCAGCGGACCTCGACGGCGCCCGGACGGGCGCAGTAGCCGAGCTCGAGGCCGGGGATGGCAAGGAGTGCTTCGCCGATGATGGATTCGACCTTGGATTCACCGAGGCCGATGACGAGCCAGCGACGGCTCAGGAGAGGAGTGTGGCCGGCGGTGAGCTGCTTGAGGATGGGGGCGATCGTGTCCTGAAACATGGGCCGCAGTTCGCGCGGCGGGCCGGGGATGAGGAATAGATGGCGGGTGACGCCGCCTTCGGCATGGCGAAGATAAAGGCCGGGGGCGGTGCCGTTGGGATTGGCGAGAACGGTGGAGCCCTGGGGCGCCTGGGCCTGGCGGCGGTTACGCGCGGTCATCTCGAAGCCGCGCCTCGCAAATCGCTCCTGGATGGCGGTCCAAGTGGCCTGGTCCTCGATGAGCGGGAGGTGCAGGAGCTCCGCGGTGATCTCGCGGGTGATATCGTCGGTGGTGGGTCCAAGGCCCCCGGTGACGAGGATGATATCGGCGCGGGCGAGTGCTTCGACCAGGGCATCGCGAATTTCTTCGCCATCGGGCACGGTCACCTGTCGGGCGATCCGGAGGCCGAGTGGAAAAAGCTCCTGGCCGAGGAAAGCGAGGTGGGTGTTGACCGTATTGCCAAGCAGGAGCTCGGAGCCGGTGTTGATTACTTCCACGATCATCGGGAGGCGGGACCGGCCGAACCAGACTAGCGGTCCAAGGCGTGGAGCCAGGCGGTGACCCTGGCGGCGGCATCCACATCAACGCTTTGGTACACGTAGAGGAGATTGGCAAGGATGCGCTTGGCGATGGCGATGGGGGCGGCGGTCTCGAGATGGCTGGGCTGGAGCTCGAGCTTCTGGCGGGCAAGTATCTGCCGACACTCCGGAATGCCGATGATGCGGCCACGCTCGAAGGGATCGAAAAGGACGCCATCGTGGCGGGCGAGGAAGTGGCCGGGGAAGTTGATGCCCTCGACCCGCAGCCCACAGCGCTGGCCGATGAGCATATAAACCAGCGTCAGGGTGATGGGGATGCCGAGGCGGGTGGTGAGCACGCGCGGCAGAAGGGTATTGTCGGGGTTGTAGTAATCCTCGGTATTGCCGCGAAAACCGAGCTGGCCGCCGAGAAAATGCGCCAGCAGCCGGACCCGATCCTCTGCGGTATCCTCAACTGCTCGAAACTGTTCCACCTGCCCTGCCCATTGATCCAGCAACCCCCGCCATTCCACCACCTCCGTGCCGGGAATCATGGAACGTGCGAGGAGCCAGCAAAAGCCCTCGAGATCGTCATGCTCCGTGAACTCCGCACAGCGGCGCCCCAGCGCGAGCCCAGCGTCCTCGGCATCGATGCGACCCATGACGTCCTTGACGTGCTGCGTGACTCGCTCGTCATACATGGTGAGCAGGTCCTGGAGGGATGAAAGGGCCGCGTGGCCCTGGCTGGCCAGCTGATCTTTTACAAGGTCCACGGTGCGCGGATCGTCATCCCGCAGGAGCTTCACGATGGCTTCTTTTTGAGCGAACATGGTTAATGAAAGAGCTTCATGAAGCTAGCCTAGAGCGGCGTCTATGGAGATGACTTCGCCGGGTTCGCACTCGACGATCAATTGGATGGGCCGGCAGCAAACGGGGCAATCCTCGATGGTGTCATGAGCGCCCTGTGAGGTGTCCACCATGGTGGCGTAGGTCTCCCCACAGTATGGGCAGAGCACGGTGCCTTCAGCCAGCAACTCCATTCGAAGACAAGCTCGGGCGGAATGGGGGTTGTGGCAATAAAAATCGGGGGGAGAGGGAATTGATAATTGAGGGTTTGGCCTGCAGCCCAATTAGAAATGCGCGGGCGCAGGGAGATGGGCCTTATTGGGCATACGGGCCCCATCGGACGGGGATGGAGCCGCCGCCCGAAATTACAACGTGAGCGAGAGCCGCGGGGCGTCGCTCCAGAGGTCCTCCAAGGAGTAGAAACCGCGCTTTTGCTCGTGGAAGATATGGACGACGACGTCGGAGTAATCGATGACGATCCAGTGGCTCATGGGGTAGCCGTCGACAGCGGTAGGCGTGAGCTTGTCCTCCGCCTTGAGGCGGGCTTCGATCTCGCCGGCAATAGCCTTGAGGTGCGGCTCGGAGGTGCCGCTGCAAATGACGAAGAAATCGGTAAAACTCGAAATTCCACGAAGATCCAGGGCGATAAGATTTTCCGCCTTCTTGTCCGCCGCGAGCTCCGCGCAGCGCGTAGCCAATTTTTCGCCCGTCAGGATGAGATGACCCCCCGGTAAAGCTGATGTTTCTCGATGATGGCGTGCACTTTCTCCGGTACCAAATACCGGATGGATTGGCCTTTGGCAATTCGCGTCCGTATGTCTGTGGCCGAAATATCGACCCGGCGCTGGTGGAGGGTGATATAAGGATGCGGCGGACCATCTGCACCCCGTGCCATGACGACGAGCTGGACCATGTGGCAGAGTTCATCGATACGGCGCCAGGTATGGAGGGCGGCGAGGTTATCCTCGCCGATAAGGTAGAAGAGATCGGCCTCGGGATGGAGAATACGGAGGTGGAGGATGGTATCGATGGTGTAGGAGGGGCCGCCACGGAGGATCTCGACCTCGTCGATGGCGAAGCCTTCCTCGCCCTCGATGGCGGCGCGGACCATGGCGGCGCGCAGCTCCGGCGGGGCAGCAAAGCCGCCGAGCTTGTGTGGGGAGAGGTGATTCGGCACGAAAACCAGGGTGTGAAGGTCCAGGGCCTCGAACGCGTCGCGGCCGAGGATAAGATGGCCGTGGTGGATGGGGTCGAATGTGCCCCCCATGATGCCTAGTCTCATGGGCGGCGCATCAGTATAGAAGGTAGGGCCTGCGCTCGGCCTCGAATCGCGACACGCCGCCGTTCCAGCCGGCAACGATCCGGGCGGGAGACATGCCACGCTCGAGCTGATCGCGGATAACGCCGCTACCGTAGGCCTTATAGAACATCTCAAGCTTGTCGCCGCTGGACTCCGCGAACAGGTCCGGGCGACGGCCCGCATCGAGACCGGCGAGGATATAAACGCCAAGGGCGGTGAGATTAGCGTCCGAGTGCCCCTCAATAGAGAGGCGAACCCCACCGAAATTCCCCTGCTCATACGGGGCGAAACTAACGCCGGGAGGATCGAGTATCTCCATCTCCCGCATGACGCGCTGCGGGCTGCCGTAATGTGCGGCAGCCACCTGGAAAGCATGCGGAGTGCCGACGCCGGTCTCCATGCCGGCGAGCTCGCCGATCATGCCGGTGGCGACGTAATACATGGGTGAGGTTTCGTAAGGGATATTCGGCGAGGGCCGGACCCAGCGCAGGCCGGTATCCTCCCAGGACATCTGCCGATTCCAGCCTCGCATTTGGATGACGGTGAGCCGGCAGCGGGGCTGGACCCAGCCGTAGGCGTTCGCCATGCGGGCCAGTTCCCCCGCGGTGCAGCCGTGTACGTAGGGGATGGGGAACTCGCCGATGAAGGATTTCCAGCGGTCCTCCATGCCCGGGCCCTCAATGCGCTCGCCGCCGAGGGGATTGGGGCGATCCAGGACGACGACATCGATGCCTTTTTCGCCCGCGGCTTCCATGCACTTCGCGAGCGTGGAGATATAAGTATAACTGCGGCAGCCGATGTCCTGCATGTCGTACACGAGGGTATCAATCCCGGCCAGCATCTCCGGGGTGGGCTTGCGGGTGGGGCCGTAGAGGGACCACGCCATCCGGCCGGTGAGCGGATCGCGGCGGGAGGAGACGTAACGTCCGGCCAATTCCGTGCCATCGAGCCCGTGCTCCGGGGTAAAGAGGGCGACGAGCTTGACACCCGGCGCGTGCGCGAGGAGGAGCCGCGTCTTGACGCCCTCGGAGTTGACGCCGGTCTGATTAGTGATGAGGCCGATCCGTTTGCCGCGCAGCGGGGCGTAATCCTCCTGCTGTAGGACATCGATGCCAAGCATGACTGTGGCCCCGGCCCGTGCCACCGAGAGCCAGAACACCAGGCAGAGCACGAGATTCTTCTTTCGGGATTCGAGCATGAGACAGTAGGTTGCGGATTGTATGGCGCGCTCTGAGACCGGTCAACTGCTGCTCACGGGGGTGCCCGGACCTGAACTGGATGACCAATCCGCCGCGCTCTACCGCGAGATTCAGCCGGGCGGCTTCATTCTTTTTGGGCGCAATATCAAGACGCCGGGGCAATTGCGTAAGCTGGTGGACGACCTGCGCGCACTCAGCGACATCGAGCCGATCATCACGATCGACCAGGAGGGCGGCCGGGTATCGCGGCTGCGGCTGATCGGTAATGAGCCGCCGAACGCCCAGCAACTGCGGGAACGCGACAGCGTGGAGCTGATCGCCCGGCACGGCGCGATCACGGCCCGGTTGCTTCGGCTGTTCGGGTTCAATCTCGATCTCTGCCCGGTGCTGGATATTTCCTTCGATGATGAAGCGGACAACTCGTTGCGGGGGCGATGCTACGGGTCGGACGTGCCGCAGACCATTCGCAACGCGGGAGCGTTCAACGCGGCGTTGCGCGCCGGAGGCATCGCTAGCTGCGGCAAGCATTTTCCCGGGTACTCGCGGGCGCCGCTGGATGCGCACCATGAGCTGCCCGTGATCCCCCTCGCGAGGGCGGAACTGGACCAGCATGAGCTTGCGGTCTTCCGCCATTTCATTCCGGCGGGGAAGCATCCGGGCGTGGAACCGGACGCCGTGGACAGCATGATGGTCGCACACGCGCAATATCCGCACCTGGAGCCGGACGGGCTGCCGGGTTCGCTCTCGCATCGCATCGTCACCGGGCTGCTAAGGGAGGAGATGGGCTTTGGCGGGCTGATCATGACCGACGACCTGGACATGGGCGCGATCCTCAACCATTACAGCCTGGAGGAAACGATCCGCCTCGCCATTACCGCCGGCAACGATCTGGCGATGATCTGCCATCGCACCGAGGCGCTCCGCGAGGCGCGCGCTTGCCTGGATGGGCTGCCCGCCGCGGAGCTGGACCGGGCACTCGCCTCCGTGGCAGCGTTCAAGCGCCACCTCGCACCGCCCGACCCTTTCTCCGAAGAGGAATTCCACCTGCGCGACGCGGAGGTGTACCAGCTTCGCCTCGAGACGCTCGGCCCGGAGCTCGCCGCCCGCCGCAGCCCGGAGGATGGAAAACGCTCCCCTGTTGAAGTATATTAAAAACCCAACCCTATCAATGTTACCCTCGATCGAAAGCCTTCTCGTCCTCCAGGACCGCGACCAAAAAATCCGCATTCTCCGCCTCGAACTCAAAAACCTGCCCGACGAGCGCACGAGCCTTGACTCGAAGCTCGCCGCCGGGTCATCCCAATTAACCGCCGCGAAGGACCAGGCCCGCAATATCGAACTCGAGAAAAAGAAGCTCGAGATGGAAGCGCAGGCAAAGCGGGATTCCATCGCGAAATTCCGCACCCAGCAATTTCAGACGCGGAAGAACGAGGAATTCCAGGCGCTGACCAACGAGATCAAGCGATTCGAGGGCGACATCGAGAAGATCGAGGACCGGGAGATCGAATTGATGGAAGACGCGGAGAAGGTGAAGGTCACTGTCGCTTCCGCGGAGAAGGCGCACGTGCAGACCAAGGCCCACACGGACCGGCAGCTCGCGGAGATCGACTCTAAGATAAAGGCGATCGAGGCGCAGCTCGGCGAATTGGATGCCGAGCGGGAAAAGCTGAGCGAGGGCATCGATGAGGATCTGCTCTACCAGTACAACAAGTTATTCGCGAACAAAGGCGGCCTCGCCGTGGTCGCCCTGGAACACGAGACCTGCATGGGCTGCCATATGAAATTG
>Ga0302319_10014894_pt1 | contig 14451 bp, 12 predicted proteins | sample Bog_T0_2_FD_203319 | JGI IMG/M metagenome (GOLD analysis project Ga0302319, IMG submission 203319) | Peat permafrost microbial communities from Stordalen Mire near Abisko, Sweden - Bog_T0_2 | ecosystem: Environmental > Terrestrial > Soil > Wetlands > Peat | place: Sweden: Abisko, Stordalen Mire... | reverse complement strand
GTTGACGGCGACCGGGATGGCGAGCAGCGGATTGACGCCCCGCACCTGCAGGCGCAGTTGCGCGATACTGGCGTTGTACGCCGCGAGCGCGGCGCGCGCACGCGCCACGCCCTTGCGGCTCTGTGAATCGGAACTGTCCGCGACCAGCAGCAACGGCGCGGGCAGGGCGCCGCGAAACCGGGCCGGATATTCATCGGGAACGACGAGGATCACTTCCGCGCCGCCGCTGCGCACGGCGGCTTCCGCCCCGGCCTCGGTGAGCGTTTTGGCGACGAGCTTGATTCCCAGCCCGCGCAGGTGTTGTGCGAGCCCTGGAGCATGCTCCACACCCGAGATCGTGATTTCGAGCGGCTGATCGGTTTCGACTGCGTTCTGGTCGAGGATGCGCGATACCATGGACCCGAAGACGATCGGCCCGAACAAGGGACCGAACAGCAGCGCCGAGAACAGCGTGCGCCGGTCGCGCAGATTTTCCAGGAACTCCTTGCGAAAGACCGTGAGCAGCGTGCGCATCATCGAACGCCCTGCTCCTCGCCGAGTACTTCGATGAAGGCTTCCTCGAGCGAGGCGGATCCGACTCGCCGGCGAATCGAGTCGGGCGTGTCGTCCGCGAGCACTCGACCGTGCCCGATGATGACCACCCGGTCGCACAACGCCGCCACTTCCTGCATGACGTGGGAGGAGAAAAGGATGCAGCGGCCCTGCGCCCGCAGCCTGCCGAGCAGCTCGCGCAGATTGCGGATCGCCACGACGTCGAGCCCGTTGGTCGGCTCGTCCAGGACGAGATTGCCTGGATCGTTCACCAGCGCGCGCGCGAGCGCGGTCTTGATGCGCTGTCCCTGCGACATTCCCTTGGTGCGCCGGTCGATGAAAGCCCCCATCTCCAGCACAGCGGCGAGTTCGTCAGTCCGTGCACGGATCAGGTCGGGGGCCATGCCGCGCAGTGCACCGAAGTAGCCGATGTTCTCCCGCGCCGTGAGATTGGCGTAGAGTCCCGCCGCGTGCGGCAGCACGCCGAGTCTGGCCCGCGCCGCCGACGTCTCGCCGCGTATGTCCAGGCCGTCGATCGCGGCGCTGCCGCCATCGGGCGTGAGCACGCCATAAATCATGCGCAGGCAGGTGGATTTGCCGGCACCGTTCGGACCGAGGAGGCCGGTGACCGCGCCGTCCGCCGCCGCAAAGGTCACCTCTTTCACCGCCTCCACGGCGCCGAATCGCTTGCTGAGCTTGCGTGCCTCGATCATGGCGGCGGTCCGGTCATGCCGACGAAGAAAGGCGGCGGCCGATGCTGCGACAGGCAGCCGGCATCGAGCCCGCGCGCGTCGGCGCCGTCGAGGAACGCGGCGATCAGCCGCGGCACGCAGGCAGTGGCAAGCTGGCCGTGTCCCTCGCCTGGGAGGACCAGGTGGCGAGAACGGGTGAGTCCTGCCTGCGCCAGTTCGGCGTCAGCGGGCGGCGTCACGGGATCGTCCTCGCCGGAAAGCAGCAGGGTCGGGATGTCGCTCGCGAGCGGCGCGCGCAGCTCGGAATCGACCGGCCCCTTCGGCCAGGCGGCACAGATCACCGCGTATGCGTCCAGCTGATCGGTACCTTGGTAGGTTCGTGCGAGGCGCGTTCGGACGGCGGCGGACAGGTCGAAGCGCGGCGCATCCTCGCTGCAGATCACCGAGTTCTGCATGCCGCTCGCGAGCTGGTCGCCGATTTGACCCGCGGTCAGGATGGACTGCGCGGCGAGCGGGGCGAGGTTGCCGAGCGCCGCCTGATGGATCAGCGTCGGCAGCAGCGCGGCCTGCGAGGCGCTGTACGATAGGAGCCGCAGCGCCGCAGCCAGCAGGAGTCGGTTGAATTCGACCGCCTGTGGCAGACCGGTTTGTGGGTCGGCGAGCGTGATCGACCGGCGTCCCGGTCCGTATTCGCGCAGCAGGGCGGCGAGTTCCGTCTGCAATTGAGGGTAGGCTGCGGCGCACTCCGGGGTCTGGGCGCAGCGTTCGACGATCAGGCCGAGCGCGCGATCGCCGTCGAGCGGCGTATCGAGGCCCACGACCTGCGCCGGATAAGTTACGCCGTCGAGAATCACCGCATGCAGGGCGGCGGGATGGCGCCGCATGTAGAGTTCCGCCAGCCGCGTGCCGTACGACACCGCATACAGGTCGATCGCCCCAAGCCCGAGCGCGCGGCGCACGTCCTCGAGATCGGCAAGAGCCGCGGTGGTCGTGTACTGACGCACCCGGTCACCGTATTTCGCCAGGCATTCCCGGGTCACGCGCCGTATCGTGGCCGTCACATCGTCGGCCTGCCGCCAGTCGTCAGGATAGTTACAGCGGATCGGCGAGGAGCGGCCGGTGCCGCGCTGGTCGAGCAGCACGATGTCGTGGTTGCGATTGGTGCGCGCGAAGGCACCCGCGAAGCTCACGTACAAATCGATGGCGCTCTGCCCGGGGCCCCCCGCGAGGATGAACAACGGCGCCGCGCGGGCCGAGCGATTCAGTGCCGGAACGACGGCGAATCGCAGCGTGATCGAGGCGCCGCCCGGCGCCGCGCGATCCTCCGGAACCGCAAGTTCCCCGCAACGGGCGATGATCGAGGCAAGCCGCAACGGGTGGCCGAGACGACATTCGTGCAGCGGAAGCACCGTTGTGGACGCCGCCGTCACGGCGCCCGCAGGCACCGTCATGACCGCCACCAAGGCGCACGGCACTGCCAGCCACTTCCAGCTCATACGCATTCCATTCTCCGCCAGGCGCGGTATTGTAAGAGGTTTGCTGGCCGTCGCTGCCCGCGTCTTGCCAGATTTGCGGCCCGTTCGTCATTTGCTGGACCCTTGGGGGTGCCCATGAGTGTGATTCGCGAAGATGATGTGATTGCAAGCGTGGCCTCGGCCCTGCAATACATCTCCTATTACCACACCCCGGATTTCATCCAGGCCATGGGCCGCGCCTACGCGCTCGAGGAGAGCGCGGCGGCAAAGGACGCCATTGCGCAGATCCTCACCAATTCGCGCATGTGCGCCGAGGGACACCGGCCGATCTGCCAGGACACCGGCATCGTCGTTGTGTTCGTCGAAGTCGGTATGGGGGTCACGTGGGATGCACGGCTCGATCTGGAAGCCATGATCAACGAGGGCGTGCGGCGCGCGTATCTCGACACGGACAACAAATTGCGCGCCTCGATCGTCGCGGATCCCGCCTTCAAGCGCAGCAACACCCGCGACAACACACCCGCCGTCGTCCACGTGCAATTCACCGGCGGCGAGGCGCTTGGCATCACCGTGGCCGCGAAGGGCGGCGGCTCGGAAAACAAATCGATGTTCGCCATGCTGAACCCGTCGGACTCGGTGGCCGACTGGGTTCTCGAGATGGTGCCGCACATGGGTGCCGGCTGGTGTCCGCCGGGCATGCTCGGCGTCGGCATCGGCGGCAGCGCCGAGAAAGCCATGCTGCTCGCCAAGAAGTCCTTGATGGATCCCATTGACATCGGCGAGCTCGCAGCACGCGGCCCGCGGACGAAGCTCGAGGAATTGCGGCTCGAGATCCACCGCCGCGTCAACGCGCTCGGCATCGGCGCCCAGGGGCTTGGCGGTCTCACCACCGTGCTCGACGTGAAGGTGCTCGACTATCCCACACACGCCGCATCACTGCCGGTTGCCGTGATTCCCAACTGTGCGGCAACCCGTCATGTGCATTTCACCCTCGACGGATCCGGGCCGGCGCATCTCGAACCGCCCGATCTCGCGCTGTGGCCGCGCGTGACTTGGTCCGCCGATGCGAGCGCGCGGCGGGTCAACCTCGATGGACTCACGCATGCGGAAATCGCGACATGGAAGTGCGGTGAACGTTTGCTGCTGTCGGGCAAGCTTCTCACCGGCCGCGATGCGGCGCACAAGCGCATCTGCGCGTTGCTCGAGGCGGGCGAAGCCCTGCCCGAAGGCCTCGATTTCCGCGGGCGCGTCATCTATTACGTCGGACCGGTCGACCCGGTGGGTGGCGAGGTCGTCGGCCCCGCCGGGCCGACGACGGCGAACCGCATGGATCGGTTCACCGAGGTCATGCTCGGCAGGTCCGGACTGCTGGCGATGGTCGGCAAGGCAGAACGCGGGCCTGAAACCATCGCATCGATCGCTAAGCACCGCTCGGCATACCTGATCGCCGTCGGCGGCGCCGCATTTCTCGTTTCCAACGCGATCCGTTCGAGCCGGGTGGTCGCCTTTCCCGAACTCGGCATGGAGGCGGTCTATGAATTCGAGGTGCGCGACATGCCGGTGACCGTCGCGGTCACGGCGGATGGCGAGTCGGTCCACGAGTCGGGTCCGAAACGCTGGAGCGGCCGCCTCGCCGGGATTCCGGTCGCGGTCGCGTGAAACAGCGTCCGTCGTTCGTGCCCGCGCCGTTGGCGGAGGCGCTGGCCACGCTGCAGTCGCAGCTCACCCCTTGAAGCTACTCACCCCTTGAAGCTGCTCACGCTCTGAGATGCTCACGCCCAGACCAGTCCCTGGGCGACATCCCTGGCGCTTTGGCGGCGAACGGCTTATGGTAGCCCCTCGAAAAAGGCCAGCGGATTCAGTGCGATGCGGTTCACGACGGATTTTGCAGTCATTGTTGTCGGCGGCGGCCATGCGGGCACGGAAGCGGCGCTCGCGGCGGCCCGGATGGGTCAATCCACACTGTTGTTGACCCACAACATCGAGACGCTGGGCCAGATGAGCTGCAACCCGGCGATTGGTGGCATCGGCAAGGGGCACCTGGTCAGGGAAATCGATGCGTTGGGCGGAGCCATGGCCGTTGCCGCCGACCGGGCGGGAATCCAATTCCGCACTTTGAACGCCAGCAAGGGGCCGGCCGTGCGCGCCACGCGCGCGCAGGCGGACCGGCAGCTCTATCGACGGGCCATCCGGCGCATGTTGGAGACTCAGCCGAACCTCGCGCTGTTTCAACAGGAGGCAGCCGACCTCGTGCTGGAGGACGGGCGCGTCGTCGGCTGCACCACGCAGAGCGGGATTGAATTCCGCGCGCGCGCGGTCGTGCTCACGGTCGGTACCTTCCTCGCCGGAAAGATCCATGTGGGTTTGCAGAGTCATGCCGGCGGCCGGGCGGGCGATCCCCCGTCGGAGCGGCTCGCAGCGCGCATGCGCGAGATGGGGCTGCGTGTGGGACGCTTGAAGACGGGCACGCCGCCGCGCATCGACGCCCGCAGCATTGATTTCGCCGCGCTGCGCGCCCAGCCCGGCGACGAACCACGTCCGGTGTTCTCCTTCCTCGGCACGCGGGCCCAGCATCCCCGACAGCTGCCATGCCACATCACTGCGACCAACGAGCGCACGCACGCAATCATCCGTGCGGCGTCGGACCGCTCGCCCATGTTCACGGGTCGCATCGAGGGCGTTGGGCCGCGCTATTGCCCTTCGGTCGAGGACAAGGTGGTGCGATTCGCGGACAAGTCGTCGCATCAAATTTTTTTGGAGCCGGAGGGACTCGACAGCGGCGAGGTGTATCCAAACGGCATCAGCACGAGTCTGCCGTTCGACGTGCAACAGGCGTTCGTGCGCACCATCCGCGGGCTCGAGGCGGCGCACATCACACGACCCGGCTACGCCATCGAATACGATTTCTTCGATCCGCGCGACTTGAAGCACACGCTGGAGAGCAAGGCCGTCGCGGGCTTGTTCTTCGCTGGACAGATCAATGGCACGACCGGATACGAGGAGGCGGCCGCGCAGGGGCTGCTCGCCGGCATCAACGCGGCGCTCGCCGGGACCCAGCGGGAACCATGGTGGCCGCAGCGCAGCGAGGCCTATCTCGGCGTGCTGGTCGATGACTTGATCACGTGCGGTGCCCTTGAGCCTTACCGCATGTTCACGAGCCGTGCCGAGTATCGCCTGTCGCTGCGGGAGGATAATGCGGACCTGCGACTCACGGCGCACGGGCGCCGGCTCGGACTCGTCGACGACGAGCGCTGGCGGTTCTTCGAACGCAAGCGCGACGCGCTCGAGGGCGCTGCAAGCGACGACTGGCGGCTCGACGAGCGGCTGGCCGAGCAGGTGCCGTTCCAATTGGAGGTTCAAGCGAAATACGCAGGCTACTTGCGGCGGCAGGGCGACGAGATTGACCGCCAGCAGCGACACGAGGCGATGCGCCTGCCCGCCGACATCGACTACGCGGCGGTTCGCGGCCTCTCCAATGAAGCGCGGCAACGGCTCGCGGAGGTGCGGCCGGAAACGCTCGGGCAGGCCGCGCGCGTTCCCGGGATCACGCCGGCCGCGGTCTCGCTGCTGCTCGTACACCTCAGGAAGCGCGACCGCGCCGCATGATTCTAGTTTTTGCGGAAGACGATCAGGTGTTGCAGCGGCAGACTCTCTGAGTCGCGCTCGAAGCGCAGCGGAAAATCCCGCATCTCCAGCCGCACCTGGGCAGCGGTCATTTTGTGCAAAGCTTTGATGGGAACCGCCGGATCCTCCGCGCGATATTCGACGAACACCAGGCGTCCCCCCGGCTTCAGCGCCCGCACCAGGCTCTCCACCACCTCGGCGGGGTAAGCGAGTTCGTGATAAACGTCGACCATCACGGCCAGGTCGAGCGACGCCGCCGGCAGCTTGGTGTCGTCGACCGCATCCTGCCATGGCACGATGTTGCCCATCCCCGGCTCGCGCGCCAGATCCTTCAGCAGGTCGATCATCTGCGGCTGCACGTCGACCGCATACACCTTGCCCGGTGCGACGAGCGGCGCCAGCCGACGCGACAGGTAACCGGAGCCGGCGCCCACATCGGCGATGGTCATCCCCGGCTCGATCCGCAACTCCTCGACGAGCCGATCCGGGCGCTCCTCGCGTTCTCGTTCCGGCCGATCGAGCCACGAGGCGCCCTCGAAGCCCATCACGCGGGCGATTTCCCGCCCGTGATAGAACCTGCCGATGCCGTCGCTGCTCGCCGCGCCGCGTCCATATTCTGCGGCGCCGGGGGCCGCCGCGCCGGAGAACGGCATCGTGATCGCAACCGCCAGCAGGGCTGCGCAGGCGAACGAGACCACGCCACGGTTCGAGCATGGCTTGCGCGGGTTTGGGTGGCAATTTGGTCCATCACTCTTTAACATCAGCGCTCCAAAAGTAGCCCCGCCGCGCGGTTCGGAGTAACGAGATGTCTTTTCGGTTCAACGCGCTGGCGTGCGCCCTCGCCGCCGCGGCAGTTTCAGTCCTCGCCGCGCCAGCGGTGCGCGCCGCGGGCGACGCAAGCCTCGGTGAGAAGAAGTTCTACACCTGCTTTGGCTGTCACGGTGTCGAGAATTACCGAAATGCATACCCGGATTACAGCGTACCGAAGCTGCGCCATCAAACAGCGGTTTACATCATCGCCGCGCTACAGGAGTACCGCTCCGGCGAGCGTCCGCACGCCACCATGCATGCGCAGGCCGCAAGTCTGAGCGACCAGGACATGGATGACATCGCCGCCTATCTGCAGGGTCCGGAGCCGGCCAAGCCGACGCCGGTCGTTGCAGGCACCACGCCCCCCCAGGCGGCCGCCTGCACGGCATGCCACGGTGTGAACGGCAGCGGCGTCGATGCGCCGCTCGATCCGAAGCCGCCGGTACTCGCGGGTCAATACGCGGATTATCTGGAACAGGCGATCGGGCAATATCGGTCCGGGCGTCGCAAGAATGCGATCATGACGGGCATGACGCAGTCGCTCACCACGGACGCGGACGTCAAGGCGGTCGCGGCGTACTTTTCCGCCCAGAACTCGTCGCTGCTCAACGCGAAGACCAATAACAAATAGAACGGCGTGTGGTGCCGCCTACCGCACTGACGCGTCCCAGACGCCCGTCGGGGCCGATCTCGTTGACCTCGCTCATTTCATGGTCGCGAGAAACTCGGCGAATGCCGCGTAGTAGGCGTCGCGGTCCGCTTTGCGCCGAAATTCGTGGCCTTCATCGTTCGCCTGCAGATACCACACCTGGCTGCCGTGGCGCCGCAGTTGATTGATGAGCTCCTGGGAATCGGCGACGGGCACCTCCGAATCATGCAGCCCATGCACGATCAACAGCGGGCGATCGATGCGATCCGCGTTCGTCAGGGGCGAAATGCGGCGCAGGTAGGCGCGCACGTCCGGATCATGATCGTCGCCGAACTCCGCGCGGCGATCGCCCGCCGATGCAGGCGATGATTGGCCCGCATGGCGGATGAAATCGGTGATGCCCGCAAAGTCCACACCGCCGCGCAGCCGCTCGCCGAAATTGGCGAGCGCCGCCATCGCGAGGTAGCCGCCGTACCCATCACCGGAAATGATGACGTGTTTCGCATCGAAGCCGCCCTGACCGGATAGCCACACGAGCAGCGCACCCAAGTCCTTGACCGCGTCCTCGCGCGCATTACCGCTGCCCTGGGCGAGATAGTCCTTGCCGTAGCCCGATGCTCCGCGCACGTTCGGCGCTATGACGGCAAAGCCGAGCTCGTTCACGACGAACTGGATCCACGGCTCGAACGACGGGCGGAATTGTGCGTGCGGTCCGCCGTGGATCACGATCAACACCGGATGCGGACCGGGCTTCTGCGGCTCGTACACGTAGATCGGAATTTCGCGCGCGCGGGCGCCGGACCGGTCGAATGTGGGAAACTCCGCGAGTCGCGGCTGGACGAATTTCTCCGGATCGACCGGTCCCGTCTCGCTGTGTGTCCACGCCTCGAGCTTGTTGGCTGCAACATCGAGCACATAGGCGTCGCGGGGCACGCGCGTCGCAGCGAGCCCGAAGGCGAGCCGCCGGCTCTCGGCGTCGAAAGCGAGCGAGCTGATCAGCCCGGCCGCCGGCAGCCGGGGCGGCGTCAGGTCCTGGTGCGCTTTGAGATCGACGAGATTCAGTTTCGAGCTTGCAGCCTCGTTGGTGACGTAGGCGAGATAATGCCCGTCGCGCGACAGTGCCATTGCCTCGACGTCCCACGGACCGTGGCCCGAGACAACCGCCTTTTCGCCCGTGAACAGATTCACGTATCGGAGCTGCGCGAACTCGCCGTCCCGATCGGAGATCAAATACACTCCCTGGCCGTCCCGTGAGAAGCGTGCGGCAACGATGCCGCCCTTGGCAGGCGCGGGATCGAGTTCGTGCTTTTGTCCGGTGGCGAGTTCGACCACGTACACCGCGGCGTCTCTGCGCGTCATGTATTTCAACACCAGCAGCTTGCGGTCGTCCGGCGACCAATCGAGCGGATACCAGGCGCCGCCCTCGCCGCTGACGACGAGCCGCGGCAGCGCGCCGGAATCCGGATCCACCACGTCGACGTCGACGCTCGAGCCGTCCCGTGCGGTGCTGAAGAACGCGATTTCGCGCCCCGCATTCGACCAGATCGCGTCGCCGTTCCTGGATTTGCCGTCGGTGAGCAGGCGCGCGCCATCTTCCGGGCGCGCGGCGCCCGCATGGACATCGTCGGCCAGCCGCTGGTAATAGATCTGCGTCTGCCCGGCACCGTCCGCATCCACCAGATAAAACAGCGCGTGCCGCGCGGGGTCGGGCGAAAATGCCCCGCGGCTCACCGGTTCGCGCAAGAACGAGATCTGACGGCGTGCGCCTGCAGGCTGTTCGACCAAGTGCAGCTGATCAGTGTCGCCGAAGCGAGTCGTGATCAGCAGCTGGCCGGTCGGTGACCAGCCGAACGGCTCGGCTTCGCGCGCGTCGAGATAGCGGTCCAGTCTGATCGCGAGTTCGGCGGGCATCGGCGGAATATTCTCGTTCACCAGCGGGCTATGCTCGGCTCGCGGCACCGCGGCCGTGGATTGCTGCATGCCGGCAGCCATCAGGAAGGTGAGCAGGCTGCAGGCGAGCGTCGCCGCGACGATCGACTTTGGCTGATTGCGGGAATAAATTCGCGTCATCGTTCCTATGTTCGCATACCGCGAGGATAATGGTTCTCGTGCCAGGCTTCGATCACCTATTGAAAGCGTACGACATCAGCGACCTGCTCGACGACATTGCGAGTTCGGATCCGCCAGCGTATCTGCGCCGCTGCTTTGCCGAAGGCGACTCGGCGCCGTATCTGTCGTGGCCGCGGGTGCAGCAGCTTGCCGCCTGCGCCATGGTGCTCGACGCCGTCGTGAACGGCCGTGACTATCCGGGCTTCGAGCCGGAACTGATCGCGGATTGGCGCCTGCACTATGCCGCGACGCTCACGCGGCTGCGTGAGCCGGCTTGCGCCGCACTCCGGCGAATCCTCGCCCGGGACGCTGCTGCGATCGCGGTCGACCCGGTGCCGGCCGCGCCGCCGGCCGCGGGGACCGCCGCGGACACGGCCGCGGAGGTCGGCGCGGATGCTCCGCCGGCCGGCGCCGTCGAGGCGGAATTGCGCGAACTCGAACGCCGTCTGGAAGCATGATTGCGCAGAGCGATCGCTTGGGCGCAGGAATCATCGCCGTCGACACCGAGTATGTCAGGCCGCGGATGGACGCCAGCTATCTCATCGTCGATGGGGGTCGGGCGGCCTTCGTCGACGCAGGAACCCACCACTCGGTGCCGAACCTGTTGGCGGCGCTCGCCGCCGAAGGACTCGAGCCCGGCGCCGTCGATTACATCCTGCTGACGCACGTGCACCTCGATCACGCGGGCGGCGCCGGCCGGCTGTCGCAGGCTCTGCCTTCTGCCAAGATCCTGGTGCATCCGCGCGGCGCGGGGCATCTTGCGGATCCGACGAAACTCGCCGCGGCCACCAAGGCGGTGTACGGCGACGCGGCTTTCGCCAGCCTCTATCACGAACTTCTGCCGATTCCGCCCGAGCGCATCATCACAGCGGACGATGGCTTCGAATTCCAGCTGGGTCGCCGCCGTCTGCACGCCATCCACACACCCGGCCATGCATTGCACCATATATGCATCCACGACCGCGATTCCTGTGAACTCTTCGCCGGCGACACATTCGGGGTGAGCTATCGGGAACTCGACACGGCCGCGGGGGCGTTCATTTTTCCGACCACCAGCCCGAGTCAGTTCGATCCGCGTCAGTTGCACGCGTCCATCGAACGAATTTTGCGCCTGCGGCCGGACTCGGTGTTCCTGACGCATTATGGCCGTGTCACGGGCATCGAGCGGCTCGGCGCGGACCTGCATGCCGATATCGACGCGTTCGTCGCCATCGCGGAAAGCGTCGTCGAATGCGCGCCGACGCTGCCGGAGCGTACCGCGCTCATGGAGCACCATCTGTTTGAATACCTGGCAAATCGTCTCGACGTACACGGCAACACCGACGCGCCGGAGGTACGCCATCGGCTACTCGATGCCGATGTCACCCTGAACGCCGCGGGGCTGGCTGCATGGCTCGCTCGTCGCGACTTGTAGCAGCCCGAGGCTCGGCCTGTGCGGTGCTCGCCGCCGCCATCTGCGGCTGCGCCTCGCCGGTACCGTCACCGGTGCTCGGACCGCCTGGTAAAGCGCTGGTCCCGCTCGCGGCCTCGCCTGTGGCCTCGCCCGCGGTCGCGCCATCGGGTCCGTCCGCACCGGAATCCTCCGGAGCCGGATCGGCCGTCACGCAGCCGAGCACGCCTCTCGACGGCTCCTACGACTGGCACACTCTCATCGTCGTACCTCTCGGCACGGCGCTGAAGGGGCTGCCGTTTGCGGTTCACGAAACACTCCTGTTTCACGATCCGGAGTCCGCCGCGACCGCCGCGGATGAGCAGGAATGCTTTTCGCGCGAGGGTGCGGCGCCGCGATTCATCGGCGTTCCGGCGGATGAATTCGTTCTGTGTTTCCATCAGGATCGGCTCGTGAGGATCGAGGCGGGCGCCCCGCCTCCAGCGGCGCCGGGGATCACGTTCGAGCGCCTCTGCGATCGATGGTTGAGCGGCGCCGAGACGATCGCGCGCGGCCCGCAAGCGTGCGAGGGCCGCGATCATGATCTCGTGTTTCGTGCGCACGTCGATGAGACCGCCGGGTCCACGGAAGCTTCCGACCGACCGCGACCCGCGTGGATTCTGGTCATTCACGCGGCGGTGGATTGATGGCCGCCGTCGCGATGGCGCCGCGGTCGTGATGTCAACGCGCGCGAGCGCATCCGCCGATTGCGCCGCTGCACACCCCGCGCTGCGCGCCGTCGCCGACTACGCCGCGCAGAATGTGGTGCCACCCGAGGCAGCTGTCAATGCCGCGTATGTTTGTCTGCTCGACGCGCTCGGGGGCGGTTTCGAGGCGCTGCGCCAGCCGGCGTGTGCGCGGCTTCTGGGTCCGCTCGTGCCGGGTGCCACGATGTCCTATGGCGCGCGGGTGCCGGGCACGAGCTACGAACTCGATCCGGTGATGGGCGCATTCAATGTCGGCGTCATGATGCGGTGGGTCGAGCATGGCAATCCCGCGCCGACCGCAGCGTCGGCCGCGGGGCCACCGGGCCTGGCCGCCCAGCACCTCGGCGCCATCCTGGCGCTGGGCGATTTCCTTGCTCGCCGGGCGCACTGCGACGGCCGCGGACCCCTGGTCGTTCGCGATCTGTTGATCGCCCTGATCAAGGCCCATGAAATACAGGCCATGCTCGCCCGCGTCCGGTCCCAGGGCGAAGCCGGATGCGTCGAGCCCGGCCGGCAACGGCACGACCACATCCACGACCAGATCCACGAGCACATCCGCGTCGATGACGCGCAATTCGGGATCGTGCCATTCGGGATCGTGCCATTCGGGCTCGTGGCCGCGGCGGCGGTGGCCGCAAACATGCTCGGTGCGCGGCGTGACCAGATCATGCTCGCCGTTGCCGAAGCGGCGAACGAGGGCGGCGGGCGTCCCGGACATTCGTGCCCCGGGCAAGCGCGCAGTGCGGTGGCTTGTGGTGACACGGCGGGTCGCGCCGTCCGGCTGGCGCTGCGCGCGCTCGTGCAGGGCAGCGACCAGCCGCCCGCGCCCGCTGCGTCTGCGTGGGAAATCCATCAACCCAGCCTCCTTGGCGAACGGTTCTTGCAAGGCGCCGGGCGGCGCGCCGCCACACCGGATGCCATGGCTGGCTTCGCCGCGAGCGCCGCGGCGCATTTCGGCGCGAGGCAGGCTGCCAAGATTCAGGCGCGGTTTGCGGACGCTGCCCACATGCTTGGCCTGCCCGTCAACGAGTGCATGGCGTTGTTGGTCCGCAATGGCTGATGCCATGGAAGCTGCCGAGCGCGACGTGCTCGCCGCCGGCGCGGCCGCGCTCGGGATCAGCTTGGGCAGTGGTCAGCTCGACAGCCTGCAGCGGCTGCTCGATGAACTCTCAGCGGCCAATGCGCAGTTCAATCTCACGGCGATCCGCGACCGCGATGGCATGGTTCACAAGCACCTGCTCGACAGCCTGACGGTGCAGCCGTACCTGCGCGGCACACGCGTCGCCGATGTGGGCACGGGAGCCGGATTTCCAGGCCTGCCTCTCGCCGTGGCCAACCCCGAACGACGGTTCGTTCTGATCGAAGCGACCGGCAAGAAGGCCCGCTTCGTGGCACAAACGGCCGACCGCATCGGCTGCGCGAACGCGCAGGTGGTGAACGGGCGTGCGGAGGGCTACCGGCCGTTCGAACTCTTCGACACGGTGATCTCGCGGGCGCTCTCATCGCTCGCCGATTTCATCGCCTACGCCGGCCACTTGTGCGAGGAGGAAGGCCGCATGCTCGCCATGAAGGGTCGCCGGCCCGACGAGGAGATCAAGGGTCTGCCGAAGGCTTTTCGCGTCCTCGCCGTGCATCGCGTGGCGGTCCCCGGACTGGACGACGAGCGCCATGTTGTGGAACTCTGTAAGGCCAGACCGTCGCCGAGAAGAACATGAAGCGGGTGATCGCCGTGGCGAATCAAAAGGGCGGCGTCGGCAAGACCACCACGGCCGTCAATCTCGCCGCCTCGCTGTCGGCGACCAAGCGCCGCGTGCTCCTCGTCGATCTCGATCCGCAGGGCAACGCCACCATGGGCTGCGGCATCGACAAGCATGCGATGGCCCGCACCACGTGCGATGTGCTGCTCGGCGATTGCACGGCGATCGAATCCCTGATGCGGGTCGAGTTCGGCGGCTTCATGCTGATGCCGGCCAACCAGGACCTGACGGCGGCGGAAGTGCGCCTGCTCGGCATGAGTGCCGGACGGGAATTTCGGCTGCGCAACGCGCTGAAGCCGATCCGCGAGAATTTCGACGTGGTGCTGATCGATTGTCCGCCGGCGCTCAACATGCTCACCGTGAATGCGCTGGTGGCGGCGGATTCGGTGATGGTACCGATGCAATGCGAGTACTATGCCCTCGAAGGCCTGAGCGCCCTGGTGCAGACCATCGAGCAGATTCGCGGCAGCATCAATCCCGAGCTCGAAATCGAGGGACTGCTGCGCACGATGTTCGATCCCCGCAATAACCTCGCCAACGAGGTGTCGGCACAGCTCATCCAGCATTTCGGCGGAAAGGTCTTCCGAACCGTGATTCCGCGCAACGTGCGCCTCGCCGAGGCGCCAAGCTTCGGCAAGCCCGCGCTGTTTCACGACCGGGAATCGCGC
>Ga0302319_10014893_pt1 | contig 14453 bp, 12 predicted proteins | sample Bog_T0_2_FD_203319 | JGI IMG/M metagenome (GOLD analysis project Ga0302319, IMG submission 203319) | Peat permafrost microbial communities from Stordalen Mire near Abisko, Sweden - Bog_T0_2 | ecosystem: Environmental > Terrestrial > Soil > Wetlands > Peat | place: Sweden: Abisko, Stordalen Mire... | reverse complement strand
CCGGCGCCCGCGGAGCCGCGACGAGCTTCGCGATCTCGAAGATTGGCGATGTGCATCTAACCTGGGAAAACGAGGCGATCCGCGAGGTCGCGGGCGACAGGGACCACCTCGAGATCGTCTATCCGCCAGTCAGCATCCGCGCCGAACCCGCCGTTGCCTGGGTCGACGCCAATGTCGAAGCGAGGAACACGGCGGACTACGCCAAGGCCTATCTCCAATATCTGTTTACAGATGCGGGCCAGGAGACGATCGCCAAATTCGGCTATCGACCCATCAATCCGGAAATTCTCGCCAGGCACGCCGATCGCCTGCCTGACATGAAGCTTTTCCCGATTACCGCCATCGCCAGGGATTGGGACGAAGCGCGGGATAGATTCTTCGCCGACAACGGGATTGTGGAAACGATCATCGCGGCGGGGGGCCATCGCGTATTGGATGCTGCGACGCCATAGCGCCGCGAGGGGTCACAGGATGAGTCTGTCTTTGAGCTACGACTGGGATAGAGGACGCCGCGACCTGATCGCGGGCCTCACGGTCGCCGCCATTTCGCTTCCCCAAGGCATGGCCTACGCCCTGATCGCCGGCGTCGACCCAAAATTCGGCCTATATTCGGCGATTGTCGTGACGACCATCGCCTCGATCTTCGGTTCATCGTCTCATCTGATAAACGGCCCAACCAGTGCGATTTCGCTTCTTGTCTTCAGCGCGCTCGCTTTTCTCGACCCCGACAACCGCTCCGACCTTGGCGAGGCCTTGTTTCTCCTTGGCGTTCTAGTCGGCACGTTCCAGATCCTCATTGCCGTTTTCAAGCTCGGCGATCTCACGCGCTACATTTCGGAATCGGTTATCATCGGCTTCATGGCCGGCGCCTCGTTCCTCCTTGCCATAAGTCAGATCGGCAATGCACTTGGCGTCCACGCCAAGGGCACGGGCCATATGAACGCGCTGCACCGGCTTTGGCTGACGCTGTTCTATGGTGACGCCGTCAATTCAAAGGCCCTGTTTCTGAGCGCCGCCGCGATCGTTTTGGCTGTCGCCCTGCGTAAGATCGTGCGGGTTTATAAGTTGCCGCAGTTGGATATGCTTTCGGTCCTCGTCATCACGACTCTGGTCGCGTATTTGGCCGGTTGGTCGATTCCGGGTCTCGACGGCAAGACCGCGGTGGCGGTAGCCGGACTCGTCCCGGCGAGCCTGCCGACGCCTCATATTCCGATTCTGAAAACCGCATGGCTCTACAACCTTTCGGAAAGCGGCCTGGCGATCGCTTTCATCGGGCTGATCGAAGCGCTTTCGATCGCCAAGGCCATCGCCAACGAGACGGGGCAGAGGCTAGACTACAACCGACAAATCCTCGCCGAGGGCCTCGCGAATCTCACGGGAGGATTTTTTCAATGCCTGCCGGGTTCGGGTTCATTGTCCCGCTCGGCGATCAATTACCAATCGGGCGCCGCAACACGCTTTTCGGGCATCGTCACCGCCGCGGCGGTTGCCGTCGCCGTCCTGCTGGGGGCGTCGCTGCTGCGCTTCATCCCGACTCCCGCGTTGGCGGGACTGCTGCTCGTCACCGCCGCGCGGCTCGTCGATTATCGGCGGCTCGCCTATACGTTTCGCGCTTCGCGGTTCGATGCGGGCATCCTGCTGGTGACGGCGCTATCGGCAGTGTTTCTCGATCTGGACCTTTCGGTCCTGCTCGGCGTCGCGGTGTCGATCGTGCTCTTCGTGCCGCGAGCGGCGAAGCTGAGAGCCTCGGAACTCATCGTCACGCCCGAGCGGGTGGTGCGCGAACGATTGCCCTCCGATCCACTCGATCGGTCGCTGATCATCTATGATCTGGAAGGCGAATTGTTCTTCGGCGCCGCGCCGGAACTGGACCGCTATCTCGAGACATTGGAGAGGCGGATCGAGACCCAAGACGTCAAGTTTGTCGTGCTGCGCCTGAAGCGTGTACGCAATCCCGACGTCGTCTGCATCGAACGCATCGAACATTTTCTCCGCGCGCAGAAGGCCCACGGCGTCACCGTACTGCTCGCGGGAGTGCGGCCGGACACGCTGCGCGCGTTGCACAATGTAGGCTTCGAAAGCTGGTTTCCGGTGGCACAGACCTTTCCGGAGGAAGACCGGGACTTCTCCGCGACGCTGAGGGCCGTGCGCTACGCGTACGCGAAACTTCGTGAAAGCGACGCCGGATCCGCGGACGCCGCGGCGTACGTCGGTATTCCCGCTCAACTTTACTACCTCGTGTGATCCGCTTCAGGGTAGTAGGTTGAAAGGCTGAGGGCGAAAACGTAACTTCCTCGTATAAATTGACAGGATAGGTTGTCCCACAGCGCCGGAGGCGTTCGAGGCGCCGTTTTAGCAATCAGCGTTGCCATCCCGCCATTCACAGGTCGGCGTTTTTAGACCGCGCATCGATGCCTTGTCTCCTACCATTTCCTGCGGTCTTGTCGGAACTGCGTGGCTGAAAGACGCTATCTTCTTCCGTGAGCGGTTGACCTTCCGATTGACGCAAAGGCTGTTCCGACTGCACCTTTTGAAACCAGTTCGCCAATCGTCGCAGCCGTTCACGGCTATGAGGGATGATGGCATCTATTGCTTCGCGAACGGTCATCGCTTCAAACCCGAGCGTTCTCGCTTCTGCGAAAATCGCAACACGCGCATCGCACGCACTGAACACGCAACAAAATCCTTCGGTCAGCGACGCGCCCGTCGACCCTGCAATTCAGCCAGGGATCGATCTCTCGATACGAAACCAAAAACTATTCAGATTATAAAGTCAATAGGCTAAAATCCGGCCGTGGCCGGAGTGGGCCGCAGCCTGTTATCAACGCCTTTTTGGCGAGAGGGCTATGCGAACTCGAACGTGAGAACGCCACGCCGGTTAGCTTTGCTTTCGCCCGCTCCCTCCAGACGACTTTCCCAAAGTGACGGGTTCGCCCTCGGTGCGTTAAGGTCGCTGGCGCAATGAGTCCGTGCGCGATCCCTTTGCGTGTCGGGTAAGCGGGGGCAAATGTCGAGCAACCTAGCCATCGTTTGGGGGGTCATACAGATCTTTTGGATCAACATCGTGCTGTCGGGCGACAATGCAATCATGATCGCACTGGCTTGCCGCGGGCTCCCTGATAAACAGAGACGTCTAGGAATTCTATTCGGCGCGTCCGGGGCGGTAGCGCTGAGACTTGCGCTTACGCTCATTGTCAGTCGCTTCCTGGGCGTCCCTTTCTTGACACTGTTTGGGGGCCTTTTCGTTGTTGTCCTTGCGGCCAAACTCCCGAATCAAAGAGCAGACTCAATCGAAGTTGACGCCCAACGCAACCTCATTAGCGCGGTGTTTTCGATCATTTCCGCGGATGCAATCATGTCGATCGACAACGTGCTCGCTCTGACCGCCGCCGCAAAGGGTTCCGTTCGGCTGATCATCTTCGGACTTCTGTTGTCAGCGCCCCTGGTAATGTTTGGCGCGAATATCCTTTCCGGATTGATGAGTCGTTTTCCAATTATGCTCTGGGTGGGCGCCATGATCCTCGGTTGGGCAGGTGGCGAATTGATCGCCGGGGACCCTGAATGGAGCCGCCTGACGACCAGTTTTCAGCCACCGGAGGCGCTGGTCGGCGCCGTCGGAAGCGGCGCCGTTCTGCTATTTGCCTTCATCTCGGCCAGACGCGGTTCAAAATGAAGCCAACAGAGAACCCGCCCGGATTGTTGGTGTGAGGCGCGCTTGAACGACGATCGGCAGCAATTGCGACAATTCGCCGAATTTACTTGGCTTCTTCAGTAGTCTCGTCGGTGAGATCGACGTCTTCCTCGGCTTCGATCAGAGGGCGCTTCTTGGCCCGGCGCGCTGCCGCGCGGGCGATCGCGGCATCGAAACCTTCCTCGGCGCCGTCCTCGAGCCCACGACGGAAGACGTTTTTCTCCGGAAGCAATTCGACGAGGAACACCGCGCTGAACACGACGCCGAAAGCGAAGCCATAGGAGGCATTGTAGGCGGCGGAATGCGCTCCGTCTTTCACCTTGCGCGCCGCATCTTTGGCCGAGGCGCTCGCGCTAGCCGCGGCGTTGTTCAACGAACCAGCAGCATTCTCAATTGTGTGCCCCAGGCTGACGAGCGGGTCGGGCTTGACGGTGGTTTCCTGATGGTCGGACATGGCGTTGTTTTCTCCTTCTGGATCGTGGCGGTGAGCGGTTGATCGGGCATTCGATCTTCAAGCCTATCTTGGCGTTTGATCGGGTGACAGGGAGGCGGCGTTGATCTCGAAAACGTCATCGACGGCGTCGGGACGCGTTTTGCGCAGGAAAACCAACCACACGGCGCCAACGCCCATAAACGCGAGATACATCCAAATGAGCAGGTTGTTCGGATAGGTCGGGGGCGGAAACAGATCCGAGCCGGGAACGCCGATCGCGCCCAGGAATGGCACGATCATGAAAACGGTCGCGGCCAAGGCCACGGCAACGGTTTGAAACGTCAATACTCCTGTCTTTCGCACGTACAAGGGGGCGGCGACGGAGACTAGCATATAAACCGTGAGGAAGCCGAAACTGCACAACGTGCCGAAATAGCCCTGGGCGTCGAAATCTGAAACGCCGAAGACTGAAGGTCCAAGGGCGACCAGATACGTCAACAGCGCCGCGAAGATGACTGCGACATAGGGGGTCAACCGGCGCGGGTGAACGGCCCCCAGAATTCTGGGCGCAACCCGGTGGCGCGCCATCGAATAGACGATGCGAGAGGTCGCGCTCACCGAAGCGAGCGTGCACGAATAAAAGCTGACGAGGACTCCGATGTTGATAAACACGCCGAGCCAACCCACGCCGAGCTTCTGCGACAAGAAGAACAGCGGCGATTCCGCCTTGCCCAAATCCTCGCCGAGATCTCGAAAGCCGAGGATGACGACATAGGCCATGAAGATGAAGATGAGGCCCGAAACGACGACGCTCTGCATAACCGATCGGGGGATGGAGCGAAGCGGATCCTTGGCCTCCTCGCCCAACGCGGTCGAACTCTCGAAGCCGGAAAAGGCGAAGACGACGAGCACGACCCCCGACAATACTCCCCCCGGCGTCGCGCCTTTGAGCGTGATTTGCGCGGTGTCGACCGAAAAGCCGTGCCAACGCCAGACGACGACGCCGAGCGCAAGCACCGCGGCCAAAGCCGCGCCCTCGAAGGCCAACATCGCCTTCGCCGAAAGCTGCGCGTCGCGACTCGCCAAAAGCATGATGGTCAAGATTGCCACGCCCGACAAGACGGGCGAGGGCACGGCATGACCTGACGCATCGAGCAGGCCCTTTGCGGTCACCACGAAACCGCAGAGTGTGGACATTCCCGTCAGCATATAGGCAAACAGCAAAGCCCAGCCGCCGAGCGCCCCCGGCGTCGAGCCGAGCCCCTTGACTATGAATCTATAGAGCGAACCCGCGGAAGCTGAACGACGCGCGAACTGGTTGATGTTCAAGCTCACCAGGACGAGACCCAGCATGCCGATGAGGAAGCTCACCCAGGTCCCATTTCCCGCCGATGCGAAAATGAGGCCCAGAACCGCCGCCGGGACGGTCGAAGGCGCGATGACCGAGACGGACTGCGCCAACACCTCGAAATAGCTCAGGCATTGCGCTTTCAGGCCGGCGCCCTTTGCGTCAACGGCGGCGATATGCAGGGGCGTCGGTGCTGTCATCAAGCGGTCATCCCAGTTTGATAGTTCCGCTATGCATAATTCGCGCCTCGCTCAACTCTCGGCGGGGGGTTGACACGCGTCCTAAAGGCATTACCTTCTTCTCTATAGAATGTATCGAATATACCGACTACGTCAACCTGTTCGATCGGCTTTGGGGCTTTGATGGGAGTGAAACGCCTAGGGTGGTCTTTTCGCGGCGCAAGCCAAGAGGTGCTTCGCGCCTCGGCGGGCAGCCAAGAGCGAGCGAGGCTCTCTTGCCGTTTGCGTAGGGTGCTGAGCGAAAACCCAGGCGTGCGACACTTCACCGTGCACAATATCATCGAGGCTTTGGGTCCGGATGGCGCCGCACCCTCGATCGCGCTTTTCGCGGCGGCCGGTGTTTTTGAATCGCCCGACGTCTCCAAGGTGAGCGGAAGCGTCATGGGCAGCCTCGGGGCTCAGCTTGCGCTGGGATCTCATGTGGTTCATCTGCCCCGCGCGTTGCTGCGACGCACAATTCCCCGCAACTCTCTTTCTCTTCTCATCCACAGTGTCAGCGCCGTTTTGGAGAGCGCCGAAGGAACGGTGCGCGAGCGTTGGGGATGGGTTTTCCATCCCGTCATGAGCAGCGTGCTCGGGCTCGTCCTCTTCCTGCTGGGTTTGGCGAGCATGGCGCCGATCATTGGCGGCGGCGTCCAACACGCCGCGTCCGCTTTCTTTGTCGCCGTGGGAATGGCGGAGCGGGACGGCCTTACTACAATGATCGGCGCGGTGGCCGGCATTGCCTCACTGGCCTTGGCCGCCCTCAGCGTAGCTTCGGGACGGAAACTATGGGCGGCAATCAAGTCGTGGCTGGTAAAATGCGCCCGCTGTCTGCACCTGGAAGCGCTGTCGGCGCTGTTGGACTATTGTTGCGACGGCTTGGGCGAATTGGTACGGATGCGTTGGAGCGGCCTGCTGGTTCTCATGTTGACGCCAGCGTCGGAGATCCCACGTCGCGCGCCCAACTCTGCTTGCGGGAACTTGCGGGAGCGCGTGCGGCGCGCGAGAATGGCTGCGGCCTGCTAACTCCCAAGCTGACGGCGAAATCCATGGATCTCGAACAATTTCATGTCGTTTCGATCGATTCGCCGCTGACCTTGGAAAAGAGGCGCGCCATCGAAGCGCAAATCGACGAGAACGCCAAGGCGTTGGAGCGAGAAGTCTCCTACAAATGGCTCAAACGCGGGGAGGAACGATTCCTCCGCATTCTCTTCGATCCCGTAACGGTGGAAGTGGTTTTTTTCGAGGACCGGATCGAGTGCTTCGTCGCGGCGCCGGCTTGGTCGCGAGTGCTGCTCACGAAAGCGCGCAAGGCAGAGCTGAAGACGCAACTGGAGCAGGTGCTCGTCGGCGCGGGTTTCGTGATAAAAGCTGGAGATTAGGCTATTGTCGCTTGCCGCCGCCGCGGCGGAACGCGGCATATGCGGCGACCGCCGCCAGGGCGAGCGCGCCTAACTTCGCCGTACGCGCGCCCGGGGAAGAGACGTCGATGACTTTGCCGACCATGGGCGCGTCCCTCGGCTTGGCCTGCCGCCATCTGGCGCCCTGACCATCGAGCCATTTCAACATCCGCTCATAGATGGCGTTGATCTCGGCCGCTTTCGCCTTCTCGCCGCCGCGATCGGGATGATGGATGAGCAGTAGCCTGTCGCGCCGGCGACGGAGCGCGGCGCGAGAAAATGCCGAGGACGGGTTGATCCCCAACCTTTGAGCGTCTCTGAGAAACTGGCCTCTCCCATAACGCCCGAACAGCAACTCGGCCTCCGATCCGATATGGTTTCCGTCGCCCCGAACGAAGCGCAATTCAACCCGTGCGTTCGAGGGCGCCTTGCGTGTGCTCGGCCATGAACCGCGCCAGTTCGGCGCTCTCGCGCTGCAGCGCGGACACCTTGCGCAGCGGCAACAAGCCGTTGCCAACCGCGAGCAATCCGCCAATCTGATTGAACACCATCGAATGCATCACGCCGAAATTGCCGAACAGCGCCCCGACGATGCATATCGCATTGGCGCCGACGATCATGTTCCAGCTGCGTTTGATGTTGCGCTGCAGGTCGGTCGCGACGTCATGAAGCTGCAACAGCTTTTCGAGGCTTTCCTCCATGAACACGATCTGCGCCGTATCCGTGGCGATGCTCGAGGCGCCGCGCAGCGAGATCGATACGTCGGCCTGTTTGAGCGCAATCGAATCGTTGACGCCGTCGCCGATGAAACATACTCGACGGCCTTCCTTCTGAAGGGTCTCGACATAGCGCGCCTTGTCCTGCGGCAGGACCTCCGCGAAGTATCGGTCCATGCCTAGCTTGCGCGCGAGGTTCCTGGTCGGGCGCTCGTGATCGCCGGAAATGATGGCGAGATGCCGGGCGCCGCGCGCGCGTAATCCGTCAATCACCATTTGCGCTTCGTTGCGCTGCGCGGCCTTCAGTTCCAGCGCGCCGCCGAGGGCGCCGTCGACCGCGACCATGATCAGCGAATGGTCGTCGTCATGAACACGCTCGATTTCCTGGTCCAGTTCTGGAGGCAACGCGACGCCCTCATGGGCCATGAAACGCCGGCTGCCGACATGCACGACATGTCCTTCGACCCCGACGGTCACGCCGTAGCCAACCGCGTATTTGGTCTCGTCCGTCTCGGGAAGCGGCGCGCCGAGCCGCTCGAATCGATCGAGGATCGCCTTGGCTATTGGGTGGCTGAATTTGTTCTCCGCCGCGGCGGCCCAGCTCAGGATTTGCGTCTCGTCGTGCCGGTCGAACGTCAGGATGCGGCCCACTTCCGGTCGCTCGCGCGTCAGCGTGCCCGTCTTGTCGAAAAGGAAGGTGTCGACATCGCTCATCGCCTCGAGCGCGCGTCCGGATTTGACGAGCACGCCCTGCTGCGCGGCGAGCGTGAGCGACGACAGCATCGCGATGGGAGCCGCCATTCTGATGCCGGTGCCGAAATCGCAATTGACGACGGCGACGGCGCTGTTGGCGCCGCGCGTGATGAGGCTCAACGCGCCGACGGCGAGGGTCGGAGCGACGGCGCGGTCCGCGAGCTGGGCGCCCTTGGAGGCAACCCTCAAAGTATGGCCGGACGTTTCGTTGAGGATTTGAGCCAGCTTGGCGGCGGTCGTGTCCTGCCCCGCACTCGTCACGGCGACCCGGATCTTGCCGGCGATCAAGGTCGTGGAGGCGAACACCTTGTCGCCCTTGATCTTCTCGACGGGCGCGGACTCGCCTGTCAGCGCATGTTGGTCGATCATCGCCATGCCGTCGACGACTTCGCCATCGACAGGCGCCGACTCGCCCGTGTGTATGATGATCACGTCCCCCGTCTTCACCTTGGCGAGGGGCGTCTCCACGGCAACGCCGTCGACGTCGAGCCAGACGAAACGAGGCTGCTTGCCGAACACATTCAGCAGCATGCGCTTGGAGTCGGTCTCGGTGCGCTCGACCAACTTGCGCGAAGCGCTCAGCGTCAAACCCAGCACCGTGCCCGCGAAAATCTGGTTGGTCGCCAGACACGCAGCGACCACGATGGCGTCGAGAAGGTCCACGCCGAGACGCTTCTCCTTGAAAACCAGATCGTAGGCGCCCTTGAAGCTCGGGATCACGGAATAAAGAAACAGCGCGGCGCTGATCGGCGTCAGTATGGGAAAGAAAAACTGGCTCGTCGCCGATAGAGCCACGGCCGCGGTGGAAACGGGCAAATCATAGTCGATTGGCGACAGCGAAAAGTCTTCCGTCTTCTCCAGGGCGACGTCGAGCAATTCGACGATTTGCCGCTTTCGAATCTGGCGCGGATTGAAATGGACGAGCACCGTGCCGGTAAGTTCCTGCACCGAGAACCGATCGATACCGAAGGCGTTGGTGAATTCGGCCTCTATGGCTTGCCGCAAGGCGCGACGACGCAGCAACACCGGATTTTCGAAGCGAATGCGGCCCTCGAGTTCGTGTTTGACCGACCAACCGGAAAGCGTTTGACCGTAGCGCTGCAAGCGAACCCGCGATCCGCATCCCCGTTCCAGGATGTCAGGCAGCGTGACCGGTTTGGCAGACTGCGCGTTTCCGGAGATGCCGCGCGCAAGTCCCACGACCTGCGCGTTGGCGTCGCCGCGGCTCGGCGCGAAGCGGATTTCCGCCAATCCGCGCTCGGCGTCGATGGAAACGCTCTCCACCTCCGGGACGCCGAAAGCCCGCTCGAAGAAACGCCGCGCGGTTTGACCCGTGGGATGGTAGACGAAAGGCGCCCCATGAATGCGAAGGAGCCCCGGCCGGGGGGAGTCGACGCGCACGCACGGGGCATTGCGAACTGCACGGCGAACCGCCACGGGCGCGGATGCCGGGTCCGGCAATGGAACGCTCAAAAGAACGCGGCGCGAATCGATACGCTGTTTCAAAGACGACATTGACAATCTAACCTTGGGGAAAGCGGCGTCGGCGCGACATCAAGCGCTCGACGCGACTGCGACCACGGGATAGGTTGGATACGGCGACCGGCGGACGTGGGCGCACCGCGCGCGCCTCGGCGCGGCGATCCAGCAGCGCCTCGATTTGGCTGAGCACAAATCCCGAGACGCGCGCGTAAACCGCGTCGAACGCGCCGCCGACCGTCCGTGAAGCCGCCGGGGAGGCAACGCCGTCGTCGCGCTTTAACACGCTGCCAGATAAAGACTTTTCGACTGTCATCGCGAATGCCTGTCTGAGGGCGCGCATTTGTTATGACAAACTAGTGACAAGCTGCCTTTAGTCAAGTATTTTTATCGATAAACATATTGGCGTCGCAAAAGGGAATTCGAACATGGCCTTCATAGCCCCCGGCCTGCGCCAGCGCGACAATCGGGAAGGACCCGAGGACCCCGGCTATGGCGGACCCGAGCTGCCGGTGCGCATCGACGGGGGGCGCCTTACGCTTCGAAACCCGGACCTTTTTGACGACGACGGAAACGCAGTGCGTCGTCTGATCGATCAGGCGTTCACGCTCGATCAGGTCCGCTCGGTGGTCCTGCGCCGCGAGCGGACGCAAATCACCATCGAGCTCTCGCCTCTGGCGGATTCGCGGCAAGTGTGGCGCCATCTGGGAGCGTTGCTGAGGAAGGCGGCGGGCGGCGCCAGCGGGCTGAGACGCGCCGCTCGTCTCAATCTCGCGGGTCCCGCGCGCGACCTCCCCGTTCGCATCGCGCGCGCCGGCAACGCGCTGACGACATTCCGCGCGCGCGTGCTTTCGCAAGAGCATATGCGTATCGGCCACCCCTTGCTCCGCCTTCGCGAAGTGCGAATCCGGTTCGAGGAGTTCTTGCGTTCGGTTCATGGCGTCGCCGAAGTTCGCGCCACTCGCTTCGGTTCGGGTGTTCTGGTCGTCTATGATGCCGCGCTCATCGAAGCTGAACAGGTCCTGCAGCTTCTGGAAAACGCTTGGCCAGAGATCGTGGCGGGTCCGCCCATCCTAGCGCGCCCACGAAAGCTCTTCCTTGCTGGGGGCTTGTTGGCCCTGTCGTTCGCCGCGCAGTTTTTCCGCCCCGCGCTGCTGCCGTGGGCGACCGCCGCGGTAGCAATTTATTCGTTGCCCAATTTCATCGCGGCGATTCGCGATCTGTCGCGGGGCCGCATCGGGTTGCCCGCTTTATACTCTGCCTCATTGGGGCTTTTCCTCTGGACTCGCTTGCCTTTCCCATCGAGCGTGATGGCGACGCTCAGCCAATTGTGGCCGTTTCTGGCAATGCGATTAGCGTCGACGAGCGAAGCGCGCCTATTCGCCGGGCATCGCCGACGCATCGCCTGGGCGCGCGTGAGCGACGATGCGCAAGCCGAACTCATCGTCGGTATCGAAGACCTGGGGCCAGGCGCCACGGTCGTGGCGCGTGCCGGGGAATTCCTGCCGGCGGACGGCGTCGTCCTCGATGGCGAGTCCGCCGTGGATGAGCATATTCTGACCGGCCAGCGCGGCGCCGCCCATAAAATCGCGGGCGATACGGTCTACGCCGGAACCTATGTTCGCGACGGCGCACTAACGCTGAAGGTCTCGCGCGTGGGTTCGGCCACGGCGAGGTCGGCGCTGGCGAGCGCGCTGCCCCATGGCGCGCTGAAAGGATTGCCGTCGAGCGCGGAGGCGGAACTCATCGCGAATCGCAACGCCAAGCCGGCGCTGGCGGCCGCGGCGCTGTTGCTGCTCGCGACACAGGCGCCACGGTTGTCGCAAGTCGTCATCCGACCGGATTACGCGACCGCGCCGCGGCTCAGCACCCATCTCTCGGCGTTGACCGCGCTGGCCGAATCGCTGGCCGCGGGCGCCCTCGTTCGACGGCCTGCCGTGCTCGACCGCTTGTCGTCGGTCGAAGTGTTCGCGTTCGACGACGGCGCGATCCTCGCTTCTCGAGCCATCGAAGTGCACAAAATCAACGTGGTCGCGCGCTCGACCGCCACGGATGCGCTCGCCTTGGCGTCTGCCGCGCTGCAGGGCCGCAACGATCCCCGCGCCCTGGCGTTGGAGGACGAACTGGAGACCCATGGGGTCGTTTCGGCGGCCGCGAACGGCCTGCGTCTGCAGGCGGGGCAATTTCTGTACTGGAACGAAGCGGGCGCGCTCATCAGTGTGGCCTCGCCCTCCCGCGCAATCGCGGAAGAATATACGTCCCCCACGTCCACAATTTCGAACGTGATAAAAAAATTGGCCGGCCATCCCGCCGCTGACCCGGGCCTGCGTCCCCTCGTCGTCGCGCGCGATCGCAGGGTCGTCGGCGTCATTCAATTCGCCCGCGGCGGCGAACCTCGCGTCGCAGAATTTCTCAAGACTTTGCGCGCGGAAAGTCCGGGGGTGCGTATCGTTCATCTTTCCTCGTCGCGCCAAGACGCGGCAGAAGCCGCGGTGGAGGGTTTTGGCTTCGACGCCGTATTCGCCGGCTTGAGCGCGCAGGAGAAGGCTCGAGCCCTGCAATCCTTCGCCGTGCCGACCGCCTGGATCGGCGACGGCGCGGATGCCGGCGCGGCGCCGGTGCGCTCGGCGAGCGCCGTCAGCATTTCCCTCGCTGGTCTCGCCAGCCTTCCCGCGGATCAAGCCGATATCGTAGTTTTGCGCGACGATCTGGACGTGCTTCTCAATGTACGTCGCTCCGCGGCCGCGCATGTCAGCCGAGTGCAGGGAGACTACCGGGTGGTTTATATCGCCAATCTTCTGGCCGTGGCGGGGGGATTTAGCGCCGGCTTCGGTAGCTTGCAGGCCGGCCTGGTTTCAAACCTCGGCTCGGCGGCTGTGTTTTTGGCGCGATGGCGCGCTCTGACGAATCTCGCGGGGAGACCCAAGGGAGTGATCGCCGTGCCGCGTGGGTGATTAGTCCATGACGGTCGACTTCGCACGGCTTCGTTTATGCCCTTTGAGCCTCTCCGTCATTGCGCACTATCGGGCCTCTGTAACCCGTCCGCCCCCAAGCTTTTACAGCTGCTGCACCCTCTGCCCGACAACGCCCGCCAAAGGGAAAACTGCACCGAGACTTCGACGGCGATGAAGGAATTAAAACCCCGGCGGACCCCAATCGGGGCGCTCGATACGGTGGATGCGGACTTTCAATGTGGAGCCGCGGTGAGCGAGGGCCAGCGAAATGGAGTCGACTTGGTCATCATGACGACCGCCGGGAAAGGCGAACAGCTCCGCTTCAGCGATGAGGGGCGTGCCTACGCCAGTATCCTCCACGAGAACGCGGGTTGGCTTGTATTGCTTCGCCAAATGGATGGCGAGCGCTCTCAGGCCGGGATAATCAACGCGGCGTCTGACGACTTCAAGCAGATAGTAGAACCCTCCCTTGAGCAGCCAGACCGTCGCTACGGACCAATCATTGTCGGGTCGCGTTTTAGACGCCGTGTCCCAACTGATGAGGATTTCGTATCTCCGGTTCACGCTCAGCTTGCCCGATGTGGAGGATTTGGTCGGGTTAGCGAAAGAGGTCCCGACAAGCGCGCAAACTGGCTTGACGATGCCATCGCCGGCAATTTCACGACTTTGCGCTCGTCCTTTGACTGGGACTAATCCGCGGCGTTCGCGCATATCATTGACGGTTACGCCGTCGCCAGCGGCGTTGCGGAATGCGTCAAAGCTACGCGGAACATGATCGACAGCGAAGTTGATCCCGATAATCGGGCGGGGAGCGCCATGATTTTGTGGGTGGCGCAGTTCGGCGAGCATCGCGCATACAGGCACGGCGGCTACCCGCCCAGCCCACGAGAGCTTCTGTATCTCGACGCGCTCTGGGGCGAACTCCGCGAACGGCTGCAAAATCTCGGCGCGGAGGATAGCGACTGCTTATTCGCTCTTATGGCGGCGCATCCATGGCTGTAGGTCAAGTCATGGGAACGGGGCGGATATTCAATTTCTCAGGGCGCGGCCATGGCGTCCCCGGAGGCCATTGCATCCTCGGCAACGTAGGAAATCCGATCAGAATCCATGGCGCCGAATTCGGCAGCCCGCAACTCGCTGTACGCCTCGAGGACCATCTCCCAATCTTTCAAGTCCGCGTATTTGCGCCAGCCTCTGAGGTTGGCCGAGAGCAAACGCCGGCAAGCGACGACGTAGGCTTCCGCGCCGGCGTCGAGCGCGCCTACCAATACCGCCTCGATGATGAAGAGTTTCGGGCTGCTCATTTCCAATCCTGAAGTGCGTCCAATCCTGAAGCGCGCCATGCGCGCCCCGCCGAATTTCAGACATCCTGATCTCGCCCAGGGTTTAGGCCAATTTTCGGGAATTTGGATTAGCACATTTTTGGAGCGAATCGCGTCGTCTCGTGGTAGAACCTGT
>Ga0302319_10014892_pt1 | contig 14454 bp, 10 predicted proteins | sample Bog_T0_2_FD_203319 | JGI IMG/M metagenome (GOLD analysis project Ga0302319, IMG submission 203319) | Peat permafrost microbial communities from Stordalen Mire near Abisko, Sweden - Bog_T0_2 | ecosystem: Environmental > Terrestrial > Soil > Wetlands > Peat | place: Sweden: Abisko, Stordalen Mire... | reverse complement strand
TCGACCTCAGAATGCTCGTCAGCCGGCAGTTCGGCGCCTGTTTCGTGGTGATGGGAGCGACGGGCGCGATCCTGTTGGCGACGACCCAGTTCATGCCGCAGCTCGTCCAGGAAGACTTCGGCTACACCGCGACCTGGGCAGGGCTCGTGCTGTCGCCCGGCGGCCTCGTGTCGGTCGCGGCCATGTTCGTCACCGGCCGCCTGTCGCAACAGGTTCAGCCCAAATATCTGATCGCCGCCGGCGCGGTGATCGCCGCCATGTCGATGTACGCCCTCACCGCGACCAACGGCGACGTCGACTTCTGGTTCTTCGCCAAAACCCGCATGCTGATCGGCGTCGCGCTGCCGCTGATCTTCATCCCGATCACTTCCGCCTCCTATGATGGATTGCCGAAGAGCCGGACCGACATGGCTTCAGCCTTGTTGAACGCCGCGCGCAACACCGGCGGCTCGATCGGCGTGTCGATCGGCTCGAATGTGCTGGCGCACCGCGAACAGTTCCATCAGAGCCGGATGTCCGAGCTGGTCATCCCGTCGAGCGTCGGCTATCAAAACTCGCTGCAGCAGGCGACACAATATTTCAGTTCGCTCGGAAGCAGCGTGAGCGTGGCCAAGCAACAGGCCGTGGCATGGATGGGTCAGCAGATTCAGCAACAAGCTTCGTTGCTCGCCTATGTCGATGTGTTCTGGATTTTGATGCTCATCGCGCTCTGCGCCGTTCCGCTTGCGCTGCTGCTGCGCAATGTCAAGCTGGGCGGACCGGTTTCGATGGGGCATTAACCGGTTCCGACCCGCTTGAGGGCGTCCGCGTGATCACTTTTTGCGGGCTCGGCGGTCCAGTTCCCCATGGCCCGCTCTCCCATAAGTGCGTTGCAACGCCTATCTGTGTATCTTGTTCTCTTCCGAGTGGCGTAATTCGTGGCAAACATGGATTTGTTCCATCCCGCCGTCTCGGCGTGGTTTCGCCAGACGTTTGGCGCGCCGACCGAGACGCAGGCGTTAGCGTGGCCGGCGGTCCAGGCCGGGCGGGACGTGTTGATCGCGGCGCCGACCGGATCGGGCAAGACACTGGCCGCTTTTCTCGCGGCGATTGATTCTCTCGTCCGCCAAGGGCTTGAGGCCGCCCTGCCCGATCAGACCCAGATCGTCTACGTTTCGCCGCTCAAGGCCTTGTCGAACGATATCCAGCGCAATCTCGAAGCGCCATTGGCCGGCATTCGCGCCGCGCTCAAAACCTCGGGCCTACCCGACGTCGACATTCGCGCCTGGGTGCGCACGGGCGATACACCGTCCGCCGAGCGCGCAAAAATGCGCCGCCGGCCGCCGCACATCGTCGTCACCACCCCGGAAACGCTTTACATTCTTCTCGGCTCGGAATCCGGCCGCAAGATGCTGGCGACGACGCGCACCGTCATTGTCGATGAGATCCACGCCTTGGCGCCGAACAAGCGAGGCGCGCATCTCGCGCTGTCGCTGGAGCGCCTGCAAAACCTGTGCGGCGGAAAATTGCAGCGTGTCGGCCTCTCGGCCACGCAGAAGCCGATCGAAACGGTCGCGAAGTTTCTCACCGGCGGCGCGGGAAATTGCGAAATCATCGACGCCGGCCATGTCCGCGACCGTGACCTCGCCCTGGAGGTTCCGGGCTCGCCGCTCGAAGCTGTCATGTCGGCGGAAGTCTGGTCCGAGGTCTACGATCGCGTAGCCGCGCTGGCGCGGGAACATCGCACGACGCTGGTGTTCGTCAACACGCGCCGGATGGCGGAGCGCGTCGCGCGGCAATTGTCGGAGCGCCTCGGCGAAACCGATGTCACCGCCCATCATGGCAGCATGGCCAAGGAACTGCGGCTCGACGCCGAGCAGCGCCTGAAGCGCGGCGCGCTGAAGGTGCTGGTCGCCACGGCATCGCTGGAACTGGGCATCGACATCGGCGACGTCGATCTCGTCTGCCAACTCGGCTCGCCGCGTTCGATCGCCAGCTTTCTCCAGCGCGCCGGGCGCTCGGGGCATGCGGTGAAGGGCACGCCGAAAGGGCGATTGTTTCCGCTCTCGCGCGACGACCTCGTCGAATGCGCGGCGCTGCTGGATTGCGTTCGGGGCGGCGAACTCGACGCCCTGACGATCCCGCCGCAGCCGCTGGACGTGCTGGCGCAGCATATCGTCGCCGAAGTCGCGGCCCAGGACTGGAACGACGGCGATCTGGCGATGATGCTCGGCCGGGCTTGGCCGTACCGCGATCTCAAGCGCGAAGATTTCTTCGCCGTCGTGCGAATGCTCGCCGACGGTTTTTCCACGCGTCGCGGCAGGCGCGGAGCGCTGGTGCACTATGACGCCATCAATCATCGGCTGCGCGGCCGGGTCGGCGCACGGCTGACTGCGCTCACCTCCGGCGGCGCCATTCCCGACACGGCGGATTACAAGGTGACGCTGGAGCCCGAAGACCTGAACGTCGGCTCAGTCAACGAGGACTTCGCCGTCGAAAGCATGGCCGGCGACGTGTTCCAGCTCGGCAACCGGACCTATCGCATCCTGCGCGTCGAACGTGGGCTGGTGCGCGTGGAAGACGTGCAGGGCATGGCGCCGACGATTCCGTTCTGGCTCGGCGAGGCGCCGAGCCGAAGCGAGGAGTTGTCGCTTTCAGTGTCGCGGCTGCGCGCCGAAATCGCCGCCCGGCTGCGAGACGGCGCGGATGTCGAGCGCATCGTCGCCTGGCTGACGACCAGCCTCGGCATGGCGCTCCCCGCGGCGGAGCAACTCGCCGAATATCTGGCCGCGTCCCATGCGGCCCTGGGCTGCCTGCCGACGCAGGACAATATCGTCCTGGAGCGGTTCTTCGACGAAGCCGGCGGCATGCAACTCGTCATCCATTCCCCCTATGGCGGGCGGATCAACCGCGCCTGGGGCCTGGCGCTGCGCAAGCGCTTCTGCCGCAAGTTCAATTTCGAATTGCAGGCCGCCGCGACCGAGGACAATATCGTGTTGTCGTTGACGACAGCGCACAGTTTCGAACTGATCGAGGCGATCCGCTATCTCCATTCGGCGAGCGCGCGCGGCGTCCTTACGCAGGCCCTGTTGGACGCGCCGATGTTCGCGGTGCGCTGGCGCTGGGCGGCCGGCATCGCCCTGGCGCTGCCGCGTATGCGCGGCGGCAAGCGCGTGCCGCCGCAATTCACCCGGATGGAAGCCGAGGATCTGGTCGGCGCGGTGTTTCCCGACCAGATCGCCTGCCTCGAAAACCTCGTCGGCGAACGCGAGGTCCCGGATCATCCCCTCGTCAACCAGACGCTGCGCGATTGCCTGAACGAGGCGATGGACATCGAAGGCCTGGAACGTCTGCTGAGGGGACTGGAGGCCGGCGCAATCAACGTCGTCGCCCGCGATCTGACGGAGCCTTCGCCGCTGGCGCTCGAAGTGCTGTCGGCAAAACCCTATGCGTTTCTCGACGACGCGCCGCTGGAGGAGCGCCGCACCCAGGCGGTCTCCGCGAGGCGCTGGTTGTCGCCTGAGGCCGCTGCGGAGATTGGCAGACTGGATCCGGAAGCCATCGCCCGGGTGCGGTCGGAAGCGTGGCCCGATCCCGTCAACGCCGATGAACTCCATGATTCGCTGTCTTGGCTCGGATTCCTCAGCGCCGACGAGGCCGAGGGCTGGAGCGAATGGCTCGTTGCGCTGTCGGCGGAGAACCGCGTCGCGCATCTCACGGGCGACGGTTTCGACCTCTGGGTCGCGGCGGAACGGCTGCCGCATTTTTGCGCGCTTTGGCCGCAACTGTGCGAAGCGGCCTTCTTGCGCGAGGTCGCGCTGGTCGAGATTTTGCGCGGGCGGCTCGAAGGGCTCGGGCCGGCATCGCCCCTCGCGCTGGCCGCTCCGCTCGGTCTGGAGCCCGGCGAGATCGACGCCGCGCTTTTGGCGTTGCAGGCCGAGGGTTTTGCGATGCGCGGTCGCTTTACGCCCGGCGCCAACGGCGAGGAATGGTGCGAGCGGCGGTTGCTCGCGCGTATCCACGGTTACACGATCAAGCGTCTGCGCGCTGAAATAGAGCCCATCGCCGCGCGCGATTTCCTGCGCTTCCTCTTCTCCTGGCAGCACGTCAGCGCGGATACGCGGCGCGAAGGCCCCGAAGCCCTTGCGGCGACTGTCGCCCAGCTCGAAGGTTTTGAGGCGCCGGCCGGCGCCTGGGAGAGCGAGATTCTTCCCGCGCGGGTTGCCGATTATGAGGCCGCCTGGTTGGACGACGAATGCCTTGCCGGACGTGTCGCCTGGGCGCGTCTGCGGCCTCGCGTCTCGGCCAACGATAGCGCGCGGATCGCGGGCCCCGTGCGTACGACGCCGATCGCCCTATTCGCGCGACGCCATGCCCCGCTCTGGCGCGCGCTTTCCGCCAACGCCGCGTCGCCGCCGCTCAGCCGCGACGCAAAAACGATCGCCGATTTCATCCGCGACAACGGCGCCTCGTTCTTCGACGAAATGCTCGCCGGCGCCGGCCTGCTGCGCACTCAGATCGAGCAGGCGCTCTCGGAACTGGTCGCGCTCGGCATGGTGACCTCGGACAGTTTTGCGGGCTTGCGAGCCCTTCTCGTTCCCTCCGCCGAGCGTAAGCCGATCGCGGGCGGCCGTCGGCGGCGGCGCACGGTCGCCTATGGCGTCGAGCACGCCGGACGCTGGGCGCTGATCAAGGGCGGCGGCGAGAGGGATCCGAGCTTCGCCGTACAGGCCATCGAACACGCGGCGCGTACGCTGTTGAACCGCTACGGCGTGGTGTTCTGGCGCCTGCTGGAGCGCGAAACCGGCGGACTGCCGCCCTGGCGCGATCTGCTGCGCGTATATCGGCGCTGGGAGGCGCGCGGCGAAATCCGCGGCGGCCGCTTCGTCGCCGGTTTCTCCGGCGAGCAATTCGCTTTACCCGAAGCGATCGGCCTATTGCGCGAAACGCGAAGAAACGAAGCCTCGGGCGAAACGGTATCGCTCTCCGGCGCCGACCCGCTGAATCTGGTCGGCATATTGACTCCGGGGCCCAAGCTCCCGCCCCTGGCGGGCAATCGCGTTCTGTATCGCGACGGCCTGCCGATCGCGACCTTCGCCGGCGGCGAGACGCATTTTCATGCGGGCCTCGACCCCGGCACGGAATGGGAGGCGCAAAAGACGATGGCGCGCGGGTCATTGCGGACTGTTCAGGTCCCCGCATAGGCATCGGCCAGCGCCCGGTATCGGTATAGCGCTGCATCCATCGCGTCGGCCGCGCCTATGCGAAACCGAGGCGCGCGGGTTGACGAATGGTTTCGCCGCCAAATTGAGGCATCGCGCGACTGTCCTGTCGCAAAATCTGCGACCGTTTCGCGCTCCTGGCAAACCAGAACCGCCCGCCGGCTTGTCCTCGGACAGCAGCGACGCGTGGAATGGCTCGCGCGATTCCTATTTCACCACGACCGACGGATCCCAACTGATCAAGTCAAGATTGGGTCTCGACAACAAGCCCTCCCGCGACGCCGCAAGTTCGGCTGAACGGAGCGTGTTGACGATCAGCATGGTTACGGTCATCGGGCCCACGCCGCCGGGTACGGGCGTAATGAAGGATGCTTTCTCCCGCACGGCCGGGAAATCCACATCACCGGTGATCGACCCGTCAGGCAGACGGTTGATCCCGACATCGATTACCACCGCCCCCCGTTTCACTATCGGCGCGGTAATCAAGTTCGGTCTACCCGCGGCGACGATGAGAACGTCCGCAAGAATCGTGAACTGCGCGAGGTCGCGGGTTTTCGCATGGCAGACGCTGACGGTCGCCTCCTTCTGCATCAGGATGAGCGCCATCGGCTTGCCCACGATATTGCTCGCTCCCACGATGACGACATTTTGCCCGGCGACATCAATTCCCTCTGATTCCAGCAGTAACTGCAAGCCATAGGGAGTGCACGGAGGAAAGATGCTGGCGCCAACAGTGAGGGCTCCGACGTTGTACAAATGAAAGCCGTCGACGTCCTTTTCATGCGATATGGTTTCGAGCACCTTTCTGACATCCATGCGGGCGGGCAGCGGCAGTTGCACCAATATGCCATGCACGGTCGGATCGTCATTCAACGCCTCGATCGTCGCCAGGAGATCCTCCTGCGCGGAGGCGCCCGAAAGTAGGAGAACCCGCGATCGCACGCCTACTTCTTCGCAAGCGCGCGTCTTGTTCGAAACGTACAGTTTCGAGGGCGCGTCGTCGCCGACCAGTATGACGGCGAGGCCGGGCCGAATGCCCAAGGACTCGAGCCGCTCTACCTGCCCCCGGCACCGCACACGCACGCGCTTCGCAAGCGCTTTTCGGTCCATGACTCGGGCCGTCATGCGCATCGCCCCGCGAAAGTTGCCTCAACTACGGCGGCGGTATGCCTGGGGAACCCTTCGACGGCCGCGGAATTGTGCTCGCTCGCGGCGCGATGGATGGGCGGGCCGCCGCAACCGACGAAAAGCGTGTTGGTCTTGATAACCGGGAAGCAGGGGGCAATTGCCCCTCGAGCTTCGAGATTGAGGTTTTCTTCGATCATGGGGCTCCCGGGAATTCAGGCGTACCGCGAAACCGCTAGGTCCGAGGCGTCGATTTCTGGCTTGCGGCCCGATACGAGATCAGCGATCAGCCGAGCCGAGCCGCAGCTCATGGTCCAACCGAGCGTCCCGTGACCTGTGTTGACGAACAGGCCAACGACCTTGGTCGGGCCTATGACGGGCGTGCCGTCAGGCGTCATCGGCCGCAGGCCAGACCAAAAACTGCCGTTCATCGCATTCCCGGCGGGAAATAGGTCGGTAACCGAGTGCTCCAACGTGCGTCGACGCGACGCGGCGAGCTCGTTGGAATAGCCAGAAATCTCGGCCATGCCGCCGACGAGAATGCGGTCGCCCAAACGGGTGATCGCGATCTTGTAGGTCTCGTCCATCACGGTCGATTGCGGCGCGCGGGAGGCGTCGTCGATCGGGATCGTCAGCGAATAACCCTTGACGGGATAGACGGGCAGCGGGATGCCGAATTTCTTCACGAGAAGTGACGAATAGCTGCCAAGCGCGACGACGACGGCATCCGCGTCGAGACGCCCGCTATTCGTGAAGATCGCGCGTACTCGACCCCCTAAAACGTCAAGGCCCGTGACCTCTGCGCCATGCATCATGCGCACGCCGAGTTTCGCCGCCTTCTCGGCCAGCGCATTGGTGAATGTAAAACAGTCCCCGGTTTCGTCCTTCGGCGTCAGCAGTCCGCCGACGATCTTCTCACGCACGTGAGCGAGCGCCGGCTCGACGCGGATACAGCCGTCGGGATCCAACACTTCATAGGGAACGCCGTCTGCGACAAGCGCTTTGACGTCCTTTGCCGAGGCGTCGAGCTGAGCGCGCGTGCGAAACAGTTGCAGCGTGCCTTGCATGCGCTCGGCATAGGCGATGCCGGTTTCCTCGCGCAGCGCGGCGAGCGAGATGCGGGAATAATCAGCGATGCGCAACATGCGGCTCTTGTTGATCGCGTGCGCTCCGGCGTACAGTTCCGAAGCAATCTGAACATCCACAGCAACATGGTCATGTCGATCTTTGGCCGCAGAATCAGCGGCGCATGCTCCATGAACAACCACTTCAGCGCCTTCATCGGGATCCCGGGCGCCGCCCACGGCGAACAATAGCCGAACGATACTTCTCCCGCGTTGGCGAAGCTGGTTTCCAGCGCGGGCCCCGGTTGCCGATCGACGATGGCGACTTCATGTCCAGCTTTGGCGAGTTGATAAGCGGACGTCACCCCGATCACGCCGGCGCCCAGGACGATGACTCTCATGGATTCCTCGGAATTCGTCGTGCGCGACCTGGAGCTGCATCCGGTCAGACGAGATCGGCCCTCGTCATACCCGCGCACGTGGGAATCCAGGGCCGTTACGCGTCGTGGCCCTCTAGATCACTGCTTTCGCGGCGATGGCAAGTCTGACATAGCGGAAACCACACTAACCCATGCGTTCCGAGGCGTAGGATCCGGGAGACGGAGGGAATACGACGGTTTTGTCGCCATTTATGAAAACGCGGCCGTGGATGTGGGCGTGGATCGCGCGCGCCAAAACCTGGCTCTCCACATCGCGGCCGAGACTCACGTAGTCCTCGGCGCTCTGGGCATGGGTAACCCGCGCGGTATCCTGCTCGATGATCGGACCTTCATCGAGATCGGCGGTCACGTAGTGCGAGGTCGCGCCTATCAATTTCACACCGCGCTCGAACGCCTGCTTGTAGGGGTTCGCGCCTTTGAAGGACGGCAAGAAAGAGTGATGGATGTTGATGATGCGACCCGACATGGCGCGGCACATCTCGTCGGATAGGACTTGCATGTAGCGCGCCAGCACAATCAGCTCGGCGCCGGACTCCCGGACGACGCGCATTTGTTCGGCTTCGGCCTGAGGTTTGTTTTCCTTCGTCACCTTTATGCAATGGAACGGTATGTCGTGGTTCACCACGAGCTTCTGATAGTCCATGTGATTGGAGATCACGCCGACGATGTCGATTGGCAGTGCGCCGATTTGCCAGCGGTACAACAGGTCGTTGAGGCAGTGACCGAAGCGTGAGACCATCAGAATGACCTTCCGCTTGGTTGCTTCGTCGAAGAATTCGGCCTCCGCGTCGTAAGTCTTGGCGATGCCCGAAAAACCGTCGCGCAGGTCCTCGAGTGTCCGACCTTCTTCCGACTGAAAGCTGACCCGCATGAAATATCGACCGGTATTGCGATCGTCGAACTGCGCGCTATCGGAAATGTTGCAGCCGTTGCTCGAGAGATACGCCGTGATCGCCGCGGTCACGCCGCGGATCGACGGGGCCGCGACGCGCAGCGCGCAGCGCTGGGATGAATTCGACATGACGAGACTCTTTGTTTGGCGACCTAGTGCGCGTAGATGGGAAACGCCCTGGTGAGTTCAGCGACATTCGCTTTGGCCCGATCCACGACGGCGTCCGCGTTCCCGGCGGATCCGGCTTCGATGAGGTCAGCGATGATGGAGCCGAGCGCGCGGAACTCGGCTTCCTTCATTCCGCGGGTGGTCGCCGCCGCCACGCCAAGACGCATTCCAACCCATTCCGCTGGGCGCGGACTGTTATTGGGGATAGGGTTCTTGTTGGTGGTGATGTTGGCGCGGGCGAGCAGATCTTCGGCCTGTTCGCCGATCAGGCCCTTGCTCGACAGGTCGATCAGAACGATGTGCGTATCGGTTCCGCCGGAAACGACGCGGATGTCGCGGTTCATCAAGGTCGCGGCGAGCGCCCGCGCGTTCGTCTGCACCTGAGCGGCGTATACCTTGAAATCGTCGCGTAACGCCTCACCCAGGCAGATCGCCTTAGCGGCAAGGACCTGAGTGTGAAGCGAACCCTGGACGCCGGGAAACACGGCTGCCTGGAGCTTTTTGAACCATTGCTCGTTTTTCGTGAGGATCAAGCCGCCGCGGGGCCCGCGCAATGTTTTCGTCGTCGTGCAGGTCACGATGTCGGCATGCGGAAACGGCGAGGGATGGACGCCGCCGGCGACAAGACCGGCGATATGGGCCATATCCACGAGGAACCAGGCGCCGACCTTTTTTGCGATCTCGCCCATGCGCTTGAAATCGAGTTCGCGCGGATAGGCGGAGCCGCCGGTAATCAGAAGTGTCGGCCGCACCTCCTCGGCAATGCGCTCCAACTCGTCATAATCTATGACTTCCGTCTTTGGATTCACATTGTAATTGTGAGACTCGAACCAGCGACCGGAAAGGTTGCCCTTCATACCATGTGACAGGTGGCCGCCGGCGGCGAGATCCAGAGAAAGAACCTTGTCGCCCGGCTTCAGGAGCAGGAAGAAAACGGCGAGGTTCGCCTGCGTGCCCGAGTGGGGTTGGACGTTGGCGTAGGCGCAATTGAACAGCAGTTTCGCGCGATCGATCGCCGCTTGTTCGACGATGTCCACGAACTGGCCGCCGCCGTGAAAACGATTGCCTGGATAGCCTTCCAATGTCTTGTTCGTCATTTCATGACCAAGAGCATCCAAAACGGCGCGGCTGACGATGTTTTCCGAGGCAATGAGCTCAATTTGGTCTTGCTGACGCTTCCGCTCGTTGTCCAGCGCCAGCGCAATCAGGGGATCGCGCTCGTGAACCCGGGCATTGAAATAGGCCAGCGTTTGTTCGGTCATGACCATATCTCCGATGAGGGTCAGTTGAATGTGATTTCGGCGACAGGGTAGTGACGCTTTCAATCCAGAAAAAGTTAATAATGCTTGTGCATTCAATCTGATTTACTTACGATTTGCACTCCGGTTGGAGGGTGAGTGATGGACCTCGGGCGGTTGCGTGCTCTCAGGGAACTGTCGATCCGAAAGACGATGGCCGCGGTCGCGGAAGCCCTCAACGTGTCTCCGTCGGCGGTATCGCAGCAACTCGCCCTTCTCGAAACGGAGTTGGGCATCGATCTCATCGAGCGTCGCGGCCGCGGCGTAGAGTTGACGCAGGCTGGCAAGCGGCTCGTCGAGCGCGCCGAGCGCGTTTTGGTGGAGTTGGAATCCGCCCGCGCCGATATAGCGGAACTCAAGAAGGTCATCGCCGGCGAGTTGCGCGTCGCGGCGTTTCCTTCCGTCGCGGCGGCATTGGTCGCGGGGACGATCCAGGATCTCCGGCACATTCATCCTCAATTGACTGTGCAATTTGACGAAATGGAGCCGACGGAGGGTCTCGCCGCGCTGCGCAGTTGGCAAATCGATGTAGCGCTCGTCGACGATTTGAACGTGCCGCTGGGCGCTCTCGACCCAAACATTGAAACGGTCCCGCTGATGGAGGATGTTTTCAATGTAATGGTGTCGCAAGATCACGCTCTCGCAAACCAGCCAAGTGTGACTCTAAATCAATTGCGCGACGAGAGGTGGGCGCTTGATACGGCGTCCACGACGTACAATCGGATGATTACGGATGTGTGCCAGGCGGCCGGGTTTACCCCCAATATCGTGGCTCGCTGTAAGGGGTTTGAAGTGACGATTGCCCTTATTCGGCAAGGTTATTGTATTTCGATATTGCCGGGATTGAGGGCCAGCTATGACCTGGAAGACGTCTGGGTTTGCAAATTGTTGCCAGAAATTCGTCGCAAGATCTCTCTCGCTTTTCGAAAGGGCGAGAAGCGCAGCCCCGCCGTCAAGGCGTTCATTGCGCAGGTGAATCGACGGGTTGGCCCACTACGTCCTTCCCAGAATTAGGTCGTCGGCGCCGATGCCCTTTACGACGCCCTACCCATAAACCGCGTCCCTCACTTCGTCCCGGAACGGGCCGTTGCAGCCCTCGAAGGCGGTGTTGGTGTAGACGACGACGCTCAGGCGGTTGACGGGATCGAGGATCCAGTTGTGGCCCCAGGCGCCGCCCCAATCCACCGTGCCGACCGGGCAAGGCGATTTCGCCGCGCCGGAATCGTCGATGACGGCGCCGAGCAGGCTGAAGCGTTTGCCGGCGTCGCTGGGCCGCCGGGCCACTTCTCCGATCTGATTGGCGAAGGCGGCGGCGATCGTCTCAGGCTTCAACAGGCCGCCGGAATGGTAGGTTTCCAGCAAAATCATCAGTTCGTCGGCCGTGCCCGCCATGCCGGCGCCGCCGGATTGCGGCGCGTCGCGGTTGAAAATGCGGCCGGGCGAGAACATGACGGTTCCGCCCTGGTCGTCGACGACGGGCTCCGGCTCCCCCATGCGCCGGGGCGGGCGGCCGTCGGCGTAGGGATGCGCGAGGCGCGATGCGTCGGTGACGTAGAAATGGCTGTCGGTCATGCCGAGCGGCCCGGTGACATATCTGGCGACGGCGCCCTCGAGGTCGGAGCCGTTGATCGCGGCGATCACGCCGCCGAGCACGTCGATGCCCATGCCATAGGTCCAGCCGGTCCCCGGCGCGAAAGCCAGCGGGACGTTCGCGAGGCGGCGCAGGTTCTCCTCGAGCGGAATGATCGGCCCGGCAAGGCCGCCCGCCACTTCGGCGGGCAAGGCATAGCTCACGCCGGAGGAATGGCTGAGCAACTGGCGGATCGAGATCGGCGGCGAAGTCCCGTCGGGCGCGCGCGGCGTGAACCACGGCAGAAACCTGGTTACGGGATCGTCGAGCCCGAGCAGGCCGAGATCGATCATCCGCAGCGCCGCCGTCGCGACGATCGGCTTCGTCACCGAGGCCAGACGGAAGATCGCGTCGCGGGTCATCGGACGGCCTGCCTCGCGATCCGCGAACCCCGCGGCCCGGGCGTAAACGAGCTCGCCCTCGCGCCGGACCAGCACGACGCAACCCACGATGCGGTCGACGAGCGCCGCGCCGATCGCAGCGTCGACACGTTCTTTCAGAGCCATGGCGTATTTCCCCCGTTCGTCGTCCGCGCAAGATTGCCGCCTCGGGGCGAATTTTTCAAGCCACGAGCGCGCCGGCGCGCGCGCCGTGTATAGAGGGCGGCTGAGACCCTCCCCGAATCGGCGTTCCTCCATGCCCTCGTTAGACAATCGAATTCCCCCGCCCCTCGTCGCCCTGATCGTCGCCGTCGGGATTTGGGCCGCGTCGTTCCTCACCGGGCGGCTGGCGCTGCTGGGTCCGGCGCGGTTCATCCTGGCCGGCGCGTTCTTCGTGATCGCCGTAGTGTTCGCCGTGCCCGCGATCCGCGCCTTGCGGCGGGCCAAGACGACGCTCGATCCCATCCATCTCGACCAGACGACGAAGGTCGTGACGTCAGGCGTCTATTCCCACAGCCGCAATCCGATCTATCTGGCGCTTGCCAGCCTGCTGTTCGCCTGGGCCGTGCTGCTCGACGTGCCGCTCGGCTTTCTCGGGCCGCTGTTCTTCATAACCTACATGAACCGCTATCAGATCGTCCCCGAGGAGCGTGTGCTGGAAGCGCGGTTCGGCGCCCCTTATGTCGCCTACAAGGCGCGGGTCCGGCGCTGGATCTGACGTTTACGCCGACTTCGCCCCGGGAGGGCGGCAGGCGGAATTCCATAGGGAGACGCATGAAATGACTGAGACGACCTGGCGCGCCGATCCTCTGACCTGGGGCCACGGCCCGCGGCTGTTCGAGATGTTCCTCGAGCCCACGTGCCCGTTCTCCTGCCGCGCGCTGGCCAAAATCGACGAGACGCTGGCGACTGCGGGCGAGGATCGCATCACCATCCAGATCCGGCTGCAATCGCAGCCCTGGCACCTCTATTCCGGCGTCGTCACGCGCGCGGTTATCGCCGCTTCCACCCTGCCCGGCGGCAAGGCTTCGGCCAAGGCGGCGCTGGAGGCGGTGGCGGCGCATCGCGAGGAATTCGAGTTCACCCGCCATGCCGGCGGCCCGAACATGGACGCGACGCCGAACCAGATCATCGCCCGCCTGGAAGCCTATTCCGGGCTGAAACTGGCGGCGGCCTTCGCGATTGCCGATCTCGACCGCGAGATCAAGTGGCACTGCAAATACGCCCGCCAGAACGGCATCCATGTCTCGCCGACCTTCATGATCGATGGACTCGTGCAGCCGGACATCGGCAGCGGCGACGCGGTGGCGGCCTGGGTGGCAAAGCTGGTGGCGTGAGGGAAAAACGAGAGGAGAGGTTGCCGTGACCAACTATGCCGCCGAACTCGCCGCCCTGCTCGCCAAAGTGAACCGGCCCGGCGACTTCTTCGTTTCCGGTCGCGGCGAGTTCTTGCCGCCGATCATCGAAGTCGAAGGCGTCGGCCCGATCGCGCTTCCCTTGCTCCCCGCCCAGGCGCGACAATTGATCGAGGCGGCGACGCGCGCGCCCTATGGGCGCGGCGAGGAGACGATCTACGACGAAGCGGTTCGGCGCAGCTGGCAGATCGACAGCGCCCAAGTGAAGCTCGGCGGCAAGCACGGACCGGCGATGCTCGCCGACATTGTGACGAGGGCCGCCGAAGGCCTCGGCGTCGAGGGTACGGTGGCGGCCGAACTCTACAAGCTGCTGATCTACGACGAGCGGAGTTTCTTTCTCAGCCATCGCGACACCGAGAAGGCGCCCGGCATGTTCGCGACGCTGGTGATCGCGCTGCCGTCGCTTTCGGAAGGCGGCGAACTGATCGTGCGGCACGGAGATCGCGAGGCGCGGCTCGATCTGCGCACGCAGGAACCGTCCGAATTCGCCTTTGCCGCGTTCTACGCCGACTGCGTGCACGAGGTCGCGCCGGTGACGGCGGGCTGCCGGGCGACGTTGGTGTTCAATCTGCTGCGCCAAGGCAAAGGCGGGGCGCTGAAGCCGCCCGGCTATGAAGCAGAGACGAAGCGCGCGGCGGCGCTGCTCAAAGCGTGGGCCGTTGAGGCCCAGGATCGGCCCATCGCCTCGAGCCTTGAAGATGATGTCGCCGACGTAGACGATGAGGAAGACAAGGCCGACGGCTTGGGCGAAAAGCTCGTCTACCTCCTCGAGCACGCCTACACGCCGGCCGAACTGGCGTTCGACACGTTGAAAGGCGTCGACGCCACGGTTGCGCGGTTG
>Ga0302319_10014891_pt1 | contig 14454 bp, 11 predicted proteins | sample Bog_T0_2_FD_203319 | JGI IMG/M metagenome (GOLD analysis project Ga0302319, IMG submission 203319) | Peat permafrost microbial communities from Stordalen Mire near Abisko, Sweden - Bog_T0_2 | ecosystem: Environmental > Terrestrial > Soil > Wetlands > Peat | place: Sweden: Abisko, Stordalen Mire... | reverse complement strand
CCAACCAGGCGAATCATGCCGAATGGATTGCGTTTCGCAAGGTCGCCCGTGCGCAGCCAGCCGTCGCTCGTCAGCAGAGTCTCGTCTCTCCCCTTGTCCTTCCAATAGTGAGGAGAAAGGCCGCGCCGAAATATCTGGCACTCGCCCGTCACTCCATTTGCCATCGTGCGCCCATTCTCGTCTGCCACACGGATCTTGAACGGCGGAACCGGAAAGCAGAGATCGCCGGTGCCAGGCAGGAACGACAATTCGATACCCATCATGGCGAGTCCGCCCAGTTCAACCATGCCGTAACCATTCAGCAGCACAGGCGGAATACGGTGGCCGCCGGGCAGGCGCATCAGTGCGCCGAATTTTCGCAGGCCCTGACGAACTTCAGCAGGAAGATTGTCACTGGCCGACAACCAGAGCCGCACGCTGGAAAGCCGTCGCGGATCCGGATTGCTGTTTACTAGTCGGGCAAACATCGCGGGCACGCCGACGACCGAAGTCACTTGATTCTTCTCGATGAGCTCAAGTGCCTTCTCTACGTCAAAGTGATCCAGGAAGCAGCCTGGAATTCCGGCCATGAGCCCATACAGAGCAATACTGACTGCCATGATGTGCGACCAGGGCAAGGCAACAAAGGCCAAATCCTTTGGGCCGATGAATAATCGAGCCAGGACAGTCGAAGACCGGGCGCCAAGGAGCGCACGGCTCGAGAGTGCGGCGCCTTTGGGAAAACCGCTTGTACCGGAAGTATGAAATATGGCTACGGTAGCGGATGGATCGATCGCTGTTGGCGGGAAAAGCTCCGTTGGCCTGGAAGATGCGACACGGAGAAAACCATCCATCGTCTCGCTCTCATCGTCGGATTGGATCCAGGTGTTGACATTCAGGGCGCTTCGGTCCTTGATTGAGCTTTCGAAGACAGCTTTGTCGGTGATCACCGTATCAATGCCGCTTCTATCCAGAATCCGCCGCACCTCAGCAAGAGACAACATCGGATTCAGCGGGACCGCAATCCCTCCCGCACGAATGATGGCCAGAAACCATCGAAAACACAAACTGTTATTCGTGCGATAAATGGCAACCGGCTGGCCTGGACGAAGTCCAACGGATTCGCGGAGAAATGCGTCCATTTCACAAACTTCGGTGTGCAACTCACTCAGGTGGAAGGGACCGTTGTTCTCAATGGAAATTACGGTGTCTCGGCGCTGGTCCACCAACTGATCGATCAGGTTGGCAACGGTGACATTCCGATCGCGAGAGAGCTGATAAGTACGAAGAATATTCATTGGGCTGAAACCGGCTTACGCCCCCAATCGCTGGCAACACAGTAATTGAACAGGCGGTCTAAATAGTCGAGCACTTGGGGCGGACGTATCCCAACTGGCTCCAGGAGGCGCTCGGCGTTGGTTGTATCGAACTGCATACGCATGGTGAAGTAATCGCGATAGGCGCGGCCATCGCGGAGTACTCGGCGCTTTTTACCCCACAAAGAGGCAAACAGAATCGGTCGAACGACAGCAAAGAAGAATCCTGGATCTACGAAGCGTGGCTCGGGCGCGTTGAAGTATTCCATCGCCCTCTGCGCTATCTGCAGAATCGTGGCGCTGCCGCGGGGGCCTGCACAAAGGTGAAGCGTCGAACCAAGCGCCGCATCGTCAAACGCGATACGTGCAACGGCATTTGCGACAAAATCCACTGGAACAATGTCGAGAACGGCATCGGGATATCCCGGTACCGTGCGCCAAAGTCCGCGCGCGTAGATCTTGAGAGGCCAGTACATCATTTTGAAGCTCGACGTAACCCCTGTTTGCGAGTCGCCCACGATAATGCTTGGACGCAAAATAACGCCCGGTAGTGAGCCGAGGCGCGAGCGAACCAGCGCTTCTGCTTCAGCCTTACTCTGCTCGTAGGTGTTGCGATACCCCTGGCCAATTGCGAGCTCATCCTCGCGGATCAGGTCATTGCGTTCACCGGCCACGTAAGCCGTGCCCACATACGCCAGGCTGCGAAGCCCGCGTGCGCTTTCGGCGAAGTCAAGAATCCTGCGGGTTCCCTCAACGTTGATATTTCGAGCTTCTTCCAGCGTGTGATCGAAGCGCACCGTCGCGGCAGAATGAATCACGCGCGTGGTTTCATCGGCAAGTCTCTGGTACGCGGCGGCATCGAGACCACATTTCGCCTGGCTCACATCCCCGGAATAAACCTGAACTCGCGATCGCTCGGAAGCAGGAATGAAGAGATCCGCGCGCTGGTCGCCCGATTGCCCCGGCCTGTTGCGAATCAGAAGTGCGAGACGCGCGTCCGGATTCCGCTCCAGGAGTTCTCGTACAAGCCGGACGCCCAGAAAGCCAGTGGAGCCGGTCACCAGGATAAGTTCATCACGCTTCATGCGACTTCTAACCTCAAAATTCGCGTACAGTTCAAATCTCAGCCATCGCTGGCGTCAGTGTGCCCGTGCAACAAAAATATGAATGTAATTCATTATAGTTCGTTGGCCAATGAGAAACAGCCCTTTCTTTAAGAGCGAAAAATGGGTCCCTTAAAGGACTTATGACGCACTTGTCATTTGAGCCAGTTGCGGCTCGAGTGGAAGGGGATAACAAAAGTGGTTTCGCATCGCAACGGTACGAAAGTGTGGTCGGCTGCTTCGCGCGCACCGTTGCCAGGCAAACCGTTCGTTCGAGCCACGCATCGCAGTAAGCAGGCCAATTGGGCTGGGGAGCTGGTTTGGCCTGTTCAATCAAAAATAAGTCTTTGAATCTTTGAAACGCTTGGCAACCGCCAGGCACTATCGATTTGTACGCCGGAAACGCGGGCTCTAGTCGAGCCGCGGTCCGTCCCCTCAAAAAATGTCATCGCTTCAGAGGTCGCCAAATGAATTTGCCCGCACCCAGTCCAAGGATGCAATCGGAACACCCGGCTTCGGAATTGATTGCCATGGCGCTCCTGGCTCCTGAAGTTGCTCGGCAGAATCTGCGCACATTGTTGCTCGCTAATCCCGATTACTTCGGAAGGATCAAAGGCAACTCATTCAAGGCTGTTCTGAAAATTGAGAAGGACACCACCTTTGAAAGGATTGCCGGCGTCCACTACAACTCCCACAACGAGACCTTGCAGGCCACCATTCACTTGAACCGCGGCAAGGGCTATTCCGACGGAAAATATGGTAACGCCTCGCAAGAGTTCGTACGCTTCTATCTGTCCTACGATGATGGCTCAACCTGGCGCGATCAGGGCCTCCATGCCGTCGATGTCTATGACATGCAGGGGCACGAACGCTCGCGTTTTACAGTTTCAGCCGGCATTCACCCCGCCCGAACATTCTGCTTTATGCAGAATCCGCCCATGGTTCGGGTCATTCTCTCTTGGAACTCCGCGCCTCCCGCGGATGCACCCGACTGGGAACCGGTGTGGGGTGAGGTTTTTGAAACAAAGGTCAGGATCGATCAATCGAGTGCCGAGGCGGTTCGCTGCGAGGACAAGCGGGAAGAATGGCTCGGGTCAAAACCGATTCTCGCGAAGCAAGAAGAGACGATGCATTCAGAGATCCTGGAGAAAACGCTCGAAGCATCGCGGCTCAAGGTCTTCGGCCTCACAGAAGTAACCGAGCATTACAGAGTCCCGAACCCGCTCCTGCTCGATTAAGGATCAAATTCCTCCTGGTTACGCCGGCATTCCTGGGCAGTGCACATTCCTGAAGCGACAGTTCATCGCGGTGTCTTCGCTCTGAACAGCATGCAACAGGTGGCTTCTTGCGAGAGGAGAGCGCGGATGACTTCCCCAACAAGCCCGCCCGGAAAAAATCAAAAAATCTGCAACTTGCATGAAACGATTCCGCCTCCCCATGCACTACTTCACGAACGAGATGGGATGGAAGAAAACGCAATGATTCAGCAAACCAATCTCGGCTACGGTTTCCAGATTGTGGACGAAGTCTTTCCGCAATCTGAAATGAGGTCCTCCCCCGGACACCAGGCGGGACTTGCTCTTCGGAGCGGGTTCCGCCTGCGCCCCACCACATTCGGAGCTAATAACGAGATGATGGCAAACTGCATAAAAAGTGAATCGACAATTTCCTCTGCGGCAGGGATGGAAGGGCTGCAGCACTGGATCAAGCAAAGGTGCGCGCACCTCATCAATCCGGCCCGAGAGCGCACCGCCTTCTTCGGGAAGTTTCGCACGATCGACCGGCTGCTGCTGAGCCTCTGGATTTCGTTGCCGTTCTTGCTGCTCGTGAGCAGCGATTGGATTGGCATGGTGATCGTTTGGCAAGGGCTCTCGGCGGCATATCGGCTAAGCCAGACAGTGCCCACGAGACTTCGCAGCAATCGCTCGAATGTCGCTTCGATCAACGAAGGTCAATCTGCTTAATTCTGGAGGCACCATGATTGCGGAGGAGAGAGTGTGCACTGATCAAGGACCGAACTCGCGCGAAGTGCGGCAGGGAAGCGCGAATTTGACGATCGATCTGAGATACGTCGGCGAATCACACATCCGCCTAATTGGAGCGAGAACAGGCAAGATTTACCGCTTTAGTGCTTCTGAGCAAATTCAGCCTGTGGACCTTCGCGACGCCAACTTCCTGCTGGCCTGCAACCTGTTTACGATCGCCTGATGAATTTCAATGAACTCCATTTCGCTGCATTGCGTACCTACGCCTCGCGCAACGCGTCAGATGCGGCCATGAGGCTACACGAGCTTCAACCAGTGGCATCCGTTGCAATGGTATACTCGTATCCTCGCGGCACTGCGGAGATATCCTTGCAATTTCATTCCTTCGATGCAGAGTATGTTGAGAGATTATGTGCGGACGACGCCTCCACGCAGGAGCATTTCGTTGCGTATTTTTCAGAGCTGCTTCGCATTAAGCTTAGCTCTCGGCTCCGCTCCAAACAAGCCATAGAAGACGTCTGCCAGGAGACTTTCGCGCGGGTCTTTTCCGTTCTGCGGAAGGACGGCGGCTTGCATCAGCCGGAGCGGCTGGGCGCGTTTGTCAACACCACATGCAACTACGTCTTGTTCGAGCAGTACCGTTCCAACCGACGCACCGAGGAGCTTTTTGACCTGCCGGCGACGGGCGTGGATTCCATGGAAATCGTCGCAGCGCGCGAGATCAAGGCAAAGGTCAGGGAGATATTGCTTTCACTTCCGACTCGCGACCGCAGTTTGTTGAAAGCGGTTTTCCTTGACGAGCGCGATCGGGACGAAGTGTGCCGTGAGTTCGGAGTGGACCGGGAATATTTGCGCGTAAAGCTGCATCGCGCCAAGCAGGAATTCAAGACTGAATATCTGAAGCGGATCGGAAAGCTTGTGACCAAAGGCACTGAGCGTTGAGTCGGATGGCGGTTTCGGGAAGTAAGCCAATGCTGAGGGTATCTGTCGGCACTGAGGTTCTGTACAATGAATCATACTGAAGCAGTACAAGAAATGGCCGCAGAGCGATACTTCCTGGAGGAATTGTCGCCCGATCAGCGCGACGCATTTGAGGAGCACCTGTTCGATTGCCCCAAGTGCGCCCTCGATGTACGCAGTTGCGCCGCGTTTCTTGACGAAGCACGAGTTCAATTGCCTGCAATGGCCACCGAAGATGCCAAGCCAAGGCAAGGCTCTTGGCAGGCAGGAAAGCCCACCCGCCTCTTTAGCTGGTGGCGGCCGGTATTCGCCGTTCCCGTCTTTGCAACGCTGCTGCTCGTCACCGCTTATCAGAACCTGGTAACGCTGCCCGCACTGCACACAGCGGTCAATCAACCGCGCATTGTTCCAGTCGCGACGCTCTATGGAGCAACCAGGGGTGGATCGCGCGCGATCATCAAAGCCGATCGCTCACAAGGCGTTTCGTTGCCCGTGGATCTGTCGACGGATGCCGACGCAGGCAAATTTGCTTCCTATTCATTCGAACTCGACGACCCGCAGGGCAAAGCTGCTTGGACTGGAACGATGAATGCATCCTCGCAGAATGCCTCAGGCGATTCGCAAGTGTCGATTGTAATTCCAGGTGGACTCCTCAAATCAGGCACATTTTCCCTCGTCGTGTCTGGAGTAAAGCCGAACGGAGACCGCACTGAACTGGAACGATATGTCTTTGATATCGAATTTTCGAACTGACCCGCTTCCGTCTCGCCCACTGCGCCTGTCTACAGGTACTTCCGTGTATTCGAATACGCGCGGAAGTTTCACCAAGGTGATCGGTATCCGATAGAATTCTCGAAGCCGTCGAAGGAGAGAGCACGATGATGCAAGACGAAGCGAATGGCAGAACACACCTGTATAACGCGCATGCAACCATACTCAGTGGCTCGCTCACCCTTCCACTGGTGCATCAGATAAGACCGCAAGCCCGCGTCGAATTGCCTGAGGAAGGCGGATATCATTCTCAGCGCGCTGAGAACTATCGGCTTGAGGGTGTGATTTCATTCCGCTCGGCCTACACGCAGGTTGCAGGGAACCGAAGCACCAAGCCGGGACAGGGCTGGACGACGCTGACGACAACAGCCATTGAGGGTTTGAACATCCTCGACGTTCTGACAGCCGACCGCATTGTCGGCCAGACGATCACCGAACATCCGCTGGTAGGCTACGTGCCCACCGTGAATTTTCTCGGAACACGTTTTGAAAACCTTCGCATCGCTGGTCATCCCATATCCCTCGATCTCGACCTTGGGATTCTTGGCTCGAAGCCTGATAATGATGGCTCGTATGCGCAGGATTCCGGCGTTGTTCAACGGACTTCTGCCCAGCACAAGAGAATCCTCGACGACAGTGCACTTCCGGCACAGCTTCGCGAACGGTACAATCAACTACTGTCGACCGTTGGAAGTCCGGAGAAAGTCGAATGTTCCTTGGTCAATCGCGCGAGTGGTGGCCATCCTGGCCAGTCCTTCGGTCACGTGATCGACATTCCGGACTTTGGCAAGATCATCCTTGGCAAAGTGACGGTGACTTCCGAGGACTTCAAACCCGGTACAACCACGCCGAGGAAAACAACGATCGACTTGACAATGATCGATCTCGAATTGGGCTGTGCAGTCGCTGGCGGCGGATCGGTCGGACACGGTTCAACGAACGGTGGAACGATGCCATAGAGCCAGGGGAGGATTCGACGGGCTCAGGCCCGGGAGTCTTCGCGGGGTCTCCCGTGTTCCTTCAGCACGACCCTGGATTCGCCGTAGTTAAAATTCTCCATCTTGCCAGCCTCCTTGCGCTGCTGTTGCTGTTATGTCCCCTCAGCGACACTGTTCCAGCTGCGGCCAAACGCGCGTATGACCACGCTTGGAGGCTGTTTGAGCAAGGCTATCTCGCGGCCAGCCAGCGTGAATCTGAATTGGCCTTCCGGCAATTTCAGATTTCGGACCCGTCATCTGCGGCAAAGTTTCGGTTGCTTGACGCGGAAGCCATGCTGTACCGAGGCATGTACGACGATTCGCTAAGCACGCTAAACAGCGATTATGAATTTGGGAATCGCGACAGCGCCGTCGAGAAGCTCGCAATCGAAGCCGTCGCCTATACACGGCAGGGCCAATTGACTCTTGCCGGCGACAGAATCGCGCAGGCACAAGCGATGTGCATCGCCTGGATTGCACAGAGCTGCGGCGAAGTTTTATCTGCCAGGGCGCTCCTGGCCATCAAGGTTGGGAATCTTGACGAGGCGCGAGCCTTTTTTCTCAAAGCCCTGGCCTTTGCGCGCGCCGACAACGATCGATGGCTCGAAGCAAATACCGTTTTGAACCTTGGCTATATTGCACTGCAGGTAGATCATTACGATGAAGCGGTCGACTGGTCGAAGACTTCCTACGACCGCGCGGTGGCTTTCGGATTCGAAAATATCGCACAAGGTGCTGCGGGCAACCTGGGCTGGGCCTATTATCAGCTTGGAGATCGAGAACGCGCGCTCAAGCAGTTTATTGACGCGGAACATAGCGCGGAGCGGCTTGGGAACTCCCGATACGAACTCAAGTGGGTAAGCACGGCCGGATATATCTACCAGGATGCGGGAGATTACACACAGGCTTCCCAGTCGTTTCGGCAAGCTTTATATCTCGCACGAAAGATCGACAGCAAAGAAGATATTGTGAATGCGTTGGAAGATCTCGCGCAGGTCTCGGTGCGCAACGGAAACCTTCAGGATGCTGACAACTATATTAGTGAATTGACCAAGTCGGAGATCGTTGGTGGAGAGCGGCAGAGCGCAGACCTCTCCATGACTTCATGCATGCTGAAAGAAGCACGGCACGAACTATCAACGGCAGAATCGTGTTTTCATCTGCTGCAAAATAACTCGGCTGCCCCCACAACGATTCGATTGGATGCCGGCTATGGACTGGCCGCGCTGCTGGAGTCGGAAGGTAAATCCGAAGCCGCAGAAGAATCGTATAAGGCAACTCTCACGGCTTACGAATCCGCTCGGCAAACGATCAAGAACGAAGACTCAAGGCTCCCATTCGGTGCGAACGCTACACGCATCTACGATAGCTATATCCATTTGCTGATGCAGGAGGGCCGCTCAGAAGAGGCCCTGGTGACAGCCGATCAGAGCCGGGCTCGCACACTGGAGCAAGAGCTGGACGTCGATGTCAGCGCCAAATCTCCGCAGATTCTGCGCGTGAATCCGAAGCAGATTGCACAAAAGACCAATGCAACCCTGCTCTTCTACTGGCTGGGGGCGAAGCAATCGTACTTATGGATCGTTACACCCGCTCGCGTTGCTGCCGTGACTCTTCCGCCCCAGGAGGAGATCGCGGCGCGCGTGGCGAAATACCGCAGAACCATTCTTGCTCTTCGCGACCCTCGCAGAGCGGACGATGTGAATGGGCAAGCGCTTTATAAGATGCTCGTGGGTCCGGCCATCCCGCTGATCGAATCTGTTAAACAAACACTGCCTGCGAAACCTGTTGTGATTCTAGCGGATGGTGAACTCAACGAACTGAATTTTGAGACTTTGCTTGTTCCAGGTAAAAGTGTTGAGCAAGAAGCTCGAACAGCGCCGATCGGCGACGAAGTGCAGACTCATTACCTTATTGATGATCTGACGGTTTTTTCAGCGCCCTCTCTGGCAATGCTCGGTTCATCGAAATCGGTCGTTGATCGCGGGACGAAGTTGCTGTTGCTCGGTGATCCAGTTTCTCCAAACGACGAATTTCCAACGCTTCCCCTATTCGGCCTTGAAATGAGCAAGATTCAAGGCCACTTCAAAAATCAGAGAGTCGCGATGTTTGCCGGGAAGTACGCGACGCCGGAAGCATACGTTTCCAGCAATCCCTCGCAGTACTCCTACATCCACTTTGTTTCGCATGCAATCGCCAATCGCACCGACCCGCTGGATTCCGCAATTGTGCTGTCGAAGCCAACTTCAGATGAAAATTCGTTCAAGCTCTACGCACGCGAGATCATTCGACATCCAATCAACGCAAAACTTGTCACGATCTCCGCCTGCTACGGGAGCGGAACGCGCTTCTACGCAGGCGAGGGGTTGGTGGGGCTATCCTGGGCTTTTTTGAGAGCCGGTGCGCAGAGGGTCGTCGGCGCTCTGTGGGAAGTGAGCGATGATTCTACTCCTCGCCTGATGGATAGCTTGTATGGCAACCTCGCGGAAGGGAACACCCCCGCAGTTTCATTGCGGAAAGCCAAGCTTGCTCTGCTTCATTCGCAAACCCGCTTCAGCCTGCCATTCTACTGGGCGACTTTCCAGATGTATCAAAGACGATGACGAATTAAGAGCATCTCTTCAATCAGCTGCTATTGGATCACAACAAAAGAAAAAACATTACGCCTCCGCGAATGAGTGCCCTCGCCGACAGAGCGAATGTTCCTTTTTGCCTTGCGCGATCATCGCGATGCTAAAGTTTTAAACGCTGTGTGGTCTTGGGCATTGCATCCCACGGGTCGCGATTGAGTCGCTTCTTCCAGTCGTCAAAATCGGTCACTCGGAACACCGGGCGTTCTTTCGTCTTCAACTCCCGCCAATCCAGGGGAAGTGCTACGGTTGCACCATCCCGCGCACGGGGAGAGAAAGCGGCAATGGAAGTCGCTCCTCGTTCATTCCGCAAATAGTCTAGGTAGATCTTGCCCTTGCGAGCGGATTTTGTCATGCGTGTAAGAAACAAGGATGGATCGTCCTTCTCCATCGCAAGAACCAACTCGTGAGCGAATTGTTTGACGTCGGCCCAATCATGTTCAGGCCGAATGGGAGCTACGACATGCAGTCCTTTCCCGCCGGTCGTCTTCAAGAAAGTTTCAAGCCCGGCTGACTTCAAGCGCTTGCGCACTTCGATTGCCGCGGCACCGAGAGTCTTCCAGTCGATTGCGGGGTCAGGATCGAGATCGATGACGATTCGATCCGGTTTTTCGAGATTGGCATTCTTCGATCCCCATGCATGAATCTCCATGACGCTCAGTTGCGCCAGTTCGATAAGCGCCTTCGCCGTCGAGAGCGTGATGTACGGCTCAGGTTTTCCAGTTTTCTTGTCGACGATGTCGACGCTTTCCACGTCCTCCGGCAAACTCTCATTGGCATGTTTCTGAAAGAAGCAGGGCTTGCCGCTTCCATGCATGCAACGAACCAGGCTGAGGGGGCGCCCGCTGATCTGCGGCAACATATACGGAGCTATCGCGGCGTAGTAGTTTGCCAGCGCTTCCTTCGTAAGTCTCGAACTCAAATCCAGAACCTTGTCTGGATGCGTCAGCCGAACGGGCAATGCTGAGGACGTGGGCGCCGTCGAAGGCTTACGCTTGGTTCTACTCATTTCACTGCGGGCAGCTTCCTTCTCGGAACCGTCCTTGGTGCGCGTCTGAGGCATCGGTGGACCCTCCTCTCGTTGAACTGAAATTGGCGGCTTGTCTTCGCGCAGGCCTTTGAATGCAGCTTGCCTAACCAGATTGTCCGTCGTCCAGTTTGCAAAGGCAACCTGGGCCACGAGGGCGGGCTTGACCCAATGAACGCCGCGGTGCATCTCGGCCGGCACACTGAGAAAAGGCGATGCCTTCCTCTCAATCGCATCGAGGCGTTCACGCATTAGGCGATGCGTCTTTTGCGTGAAGCCGGTGCCCGTTCGCCCCGCATAAATGAGTTTTCCGTTCTTGTAGTAGCCCAGCAGCAACGCTCCTACGCCGTGAATTCCATTGGAAGGAAGTGTGAAACCACCGATAACAAATTCTTGTTCCCGATAGCATTTGATCTTTAGCCAGGAATTGCTTCGGCCCGATACATATTTACTGTCCGCTCGTTTTGTAACTATGCCTTCAGCGCCAAGCCTGCACGCGTTGTCAAACACGGCCTGTGCGTTGCCCTCCATGTGTTTGCTGAGTCGAATCGGCCCATCCGAAGGAAGCCCCGACAACAGATGGGTAAGAAGTTCTTTTCGCTCACGCAGCGGAAGGTTGCGCAGATTTCGCCCGTTGAGATGGAGCAGATCGAAAATAAAATAGGTCAGCGGAAATTTCGCGCCCTCTTGAAACGCCGCCTGCAAATCGGCAAAGCTCGTGGTCCCGTGGCTCTTCAGAACGACAACCTCCCCATCGAACAGCGCACCTTGAACCGGCAATCGAGCCATCGCATCCGCAATCGGCCGCAGTCGATGTGTCCAATCGAGACCGGTACGAGTCAGCAATCGAACCGGCACTCGATCCTCTGGCCGAACTCGGCCCTGGATGCGGTATCCATCGAGCTTGATCTCGTGCATCCAGCCATCAATTTGCGGGGGCGCTCCGGGAGACGCCAGTTGCGGGGGAACGAAGGTAGGAAGCGATTCTTTAGATAATTTTGCCAATTGCCGGGACAAATTAGGAAGGGAAGTGACTTTTGTCTTCCGAACAGAGAGAGTCGTCTTTGGGTCGCCGACTGTTTGTTTACTCTCGGCCGGCGCTGCCCTCGAATTCCAAACGGCATCCTGTGCTTTGGCAATAGCATCCAGATCCCGTCCACTGACAACGCTTTTTGGCTCCTCTGCTGTGATCGGAGTGTCATCCGCGGTTCGTTCGAACGTGTCGTGTTCTTTGATCAGAAGCCAACTTGGCTTTGACTCATTGGCGAACTTGCCGCCCATGCGAACCAGAACCCAGTGCCCCTTGAGTTTTTTGCCGTGCAGGATGAACTTCAGATTTCCTTTTCTCAATCCTTCCGCTGCATCGCCGACTGGTTCCCAAGTTCCGTGGTCCCAAAGCATCACCGTTCCGCCGCCGTATTCCCCCTTGGGAATGATGCCCTCGAAGCTGCCGTATTCTAGCGGATGATCCTCAACTTGAACGGCAAGCCTCTTATCGCCTGGGAAGTAACTCGGCCCTTTGGCCACTGCCCAGCTTTTCAGTACGCCATCCCACTCCAGCCGAAAATCGTAATGCAGCCGCGAGGCCGCGTGCTTTTGAACCACGAATGCCAGCTTCTGTAGTTTCTTGGCGCTCCCACGCGTTTTGGTTTCGCCGCTGGGCTCGGGCGTGACTTTGAAGTCGCGCTTCGATCGATACTTGGCGAGCAGTTTCTTCGGAGCGCTCTTGGTGGAATGCGGAAGTTGCGCCGGCTGCTTCTTCGTCGTCTGCTTTTTCATGCGTCAGGACTCAGGCCGATCTGCGGCGTTTGTCGGAATCACGAGATTTCAGCAATCGCAAGCCCTGCTTTCCGACCTTGGCGGGCTTTCCGTCCGCACGCACAACAGGCTTCTTGCCCGGCGATTGCTCGCCAACACTGCGCCGCAATGCGTCCATCAGGTTGACGACCGCTCCGCGCGGTGCGGCCGCCTTTTCCTTGGGTAGAGCCGCATGTTTGAGTTTCGCGTCGATCAGTTCGCGAAGCGCCGCTTCGTAATTGTCGGTGAATTGCTCTGGTTTGAACGCCGAAGATTTTTTCTGGATCAGCTCTTTCGCCAGCGCCAGTTGTTCGCGATCGACTTTATGCTCTTCGACTCCGGAGAAATATTCGTTCGCCCTTCGAACTTCAGCCGCGAATCGAAGCGTATAGGCCATGAGGCCGTTCAACTTCGCATCGCTGGCAGCCGTGATGGCGATCAGGCGCTCGCGCCCGCCCATCGCAACCTTTCCGATGCCCACCCTCTTTGTCTCCTCAAGTGCCTCACGCACCACAGCGAACGCCTCGGCCTGGCCTGAATTCTCGGGCGTGACGAAATAGGGCTTTTCGTAAAACGCCAGAGGAATCGCATCAGTACTCACAAATTGTTCAAGATCGATGGTGTGACGCGAAGCAATGCGCAGGTTCTCTACTTCTTCTTGCTCTAACTGAAGATATTCGCCTTTGCTGTATTCGTACCCTTTCACGATGTTGCTTGTCTCCACGGGCTCATCATCGGCGGAAGACACTTTTTGGTGGCGAACTCTCTCGCCGGTTTGACGGTCAATTTGATGAAAGCGAATTTCGCTCTTCGCTTCAATGGCCGGAATCAGGTTGATGCCGAAAGACACGAGCGAAATCCGAAGCTGACCTGACCAGAATGGACGTGCCATTAACCTGAATTCCTTTCACTGGAGAACTGCAACTCGCCTACGCAGCTTCGCTCGCATTCAAATTCAAACGCTCTGCGATCGCGCTCAGGACCTTGTCCGCATTTCCTTCTTCTGCGATAGTTTGCCCCAGTAGTTCCGCGGCTGCGTTGTCCTCAAGAATCTCTGCGAAGCGGCGAATCGCACCATACGCCGCAATTTCGAAATGCTCAATCCGTTGCGCCGAAGTGATCAGCACCACGTCCCGAACCGCATCATTGCGCGCATCTTTAAACATGTCTTGAGATTCGTCAATCAGTGCGTGAACCGATTTGCAATGGATCTTGTTAGCGGAGCCAGTGGCCGCGGTCAGGATCTGCTCAAGCCGCTGGACCTGTCTTTCCGTCTCCGCCTTGTGGGCAACAAGTGCGCTTCGTAATTCGGTGTCCGTTGCCTGTTCAATCATGTCCAGCGAAGCGATGGCGATTTGTTCCTCGGCAGAAAGAACCATCTGCAATTGGTTGACATAGAGCTCGCGAAGGTTCTTGAGGTGCTCGACCAGGAACTTCATGGTTCTACTCCTTTGAAAAAATGGGCGTTGCGCTACTGTCCCACCGCCTATAGGTTCTGATGCACAGGTGAGGGTTGGAGGTTTGCAAACGACCCATAATAAGTGGTCCCAAATGGCTGAGGGAGATAGCGAACCGCCTACTCGATTGGGATCAGCGCCGTTCAGCGAAAGGCAACGTCACGACTGCACAAAATGGAGAGAGGCTGCGCGAATCGGCCGGCTGGCGGATGAATGGCGTGAGTAAACGTCAAGTTGGGGACAATCCCCCCTCCAAACTGGGTAAACTGACTTGCGCTTTGACGACCATTGTTTGGGTGTGCTGCGGCGCGTTACCTTCTTCTCCTTGAAGGCTACTTTCATGCCTTTAGAGTGATAAATCATGCTATTTTCCAAATGGGCTATTTTGTTTGGGTTACACAAAGCGGCTTCAACCTCTATCAGGCTCCCGGACAAGATCGAAACGTTTCGTG
>Ga0302319_10014890_pt1 | contig 14456 bp, 13 predicted proteins | sample Bog_T0_2_FD_203319 | JGI IMG/M metagenome (GOLD analysis project Ga0302319, IMG submission 203319) | Peat permafrost microbial communities from Stordalen Mire near Abisko, Sweden - Bog_T0_2 | ecosystem: Environmental > Terrestrial > Soil > Wetlands > Peat | place: Sweden: Abisko, Stordalen Mire... | reverse complement strand
GGTTGTCCCGGCCGCGGCATTCGGAGTCGGATTGCTTTTCATTCCCGAAAGCCCACGGTGGCTTGTCGGACGGGGGTTGCTCGACAAAGCCCACGCGGTGCTCGGACGGATTCGCGCGCCGGATGCAGTGGAGGTCGAATTCAACGACATCCAGCACAGCGCTCTTCAGCAAAAAGCGAACTGGGCAGAACTGCTAAGTCCTGCGTTGCGGCCGGCGATGATCGTCGGCGTCGGGCTAGCCATCGCGCAGCAAATCACCGGCATTAATACCGTCATCTATTACGCGCCGACTATTTTCAAATTCGCTGGTTTGTCTTCCTCCTCCGTGGCCATCCTGGCCAGCGTCGGTGTTGGGATCGTCAATGTCGCCCTAACCCTGGTCGCCATGCAACTGATCGACCGCATCGGGCGTCGGCCGCTTTTGCTAATCAGCCTCGCCGGCATGTCGCTGAGTCTGCTTGTGTTGGGGCTGGCGTTTAAGCTGCCGCAATTGTCCGCCAGCCTGGGATGGATTTCGGTGACCAGTCTGATGCTCTACGTTGGATCATTCGCCGTCGGGCTGGGACCGGTCTTTTGGCTGGTTCTTTCGGAGATTTACCCATTGCGTATCCGGGGCAGAGCGATGAGCGTCGGGACCCTCGCCAACTGGGGCGCCAATTTGATCGTCGCGGTATCGTTTTTGACGCTCACACACCTGATGGGAAAAGCCCCGACATTCTGGCTGTACGGCGCAGTCAGTATCGGTGCGTGGATCTTCGCGTTCGTCCTGGTACCCGAAACCAAGGGCAAAACGCTGGAACAGATCGAGGCTCATTGGCGGGCGGGAAAGCGCCCAAGGGAACTTTGAAGGTCACCTACAACGTCACTTCAACCAACACGAGGACTGCCATGCTGATCAATGCCAACACGTTAAAAGATTTCCGATTGGACTGCACCGACGGGCAAATAGGGAAGGTCAAGGAGTTCTACTTCGACGATCACTACTGGGCAATTCGCTATCTCATCGTCGACACCGGCAACTGGCTGACCGGCAGGGAAGTGTTGATTTCCCCACTTGCAGTCCAGGCAGTCCATCACAACGAACGGACGATTAGCGTCGCGTTGAGCAAGCAGCAAATCGCTGACAGTCCTGGCCTGGACGCCGACAAGCCGGTCTCACGTCAATTTGAACAGGAATACTACCGGTATTATCGATGGCCCGCGTATTGGACCGGATCATACATGTGGGGTGCGTCGCCATACTTTTGGGGTCCCGGCCCTTACCTCGGGACTCCTCTCGATTTAGAGGAACGAGACAAATCGACAAAGTCATTGCAGGATGAGAATTCATGGGATCCCCACTTGCGCAGCACTGACGATGTGAGCGGTCGGCACATCGAAGCTACAGACGGCGGGATCGGCCACGTTGAGGATTTCATAATCGACGATCACACGTGGGCGATCCGCTATCTCGTGATCGATACACGCAACTGGTGGCCAGGAAAGAAAGTCTTGCTTGCACCGCACTGGATTGAGGACCTTAATTGGGGCGAGTCAAAAGTCTTTGTTAATCTTTCCCGCGAGAAGATCCGGCAGTCGCCGGAATACACGCAAACCTGTCTGCTGACTCGCGACTACGAGACGAGCCTGCATCGCCATTACGATCGCAAAGGGTACTGGATGGATGAGCCAGTGCGGAAGAGCGTTGCGGATACAACTTTCGCCCCTACGACTTGATGTGCACCGCGGCAGCCCTCTGTGGCGCGCCGCGCGGTGAAGCAGATGCACTACGACGAAAGGTACTCAATGATGAATCAATCGAGCGGATGGACAGGCTGGGTGGGCGGAGGCATGTGGCTCTGGGGGGCGGTCTGCATTCTTGTTGTCGTTCTGCTGCTCCGTCTGGTTGCCAAGTTATCCAAGAGATAATCGTGTGTTCCATTGGATGGTCTTTTGCGCCGGTCATGGTTGTTAGCGAACCATGAGACAATTACGAATATCCACGATTGTCCGTTTCCGTCGCACAACAAAATGGATAAGGTGACTCTAGAAGTTCAAGATTTCGGATGACTAAGTAAAGGGTAATCCGGCCGACCGCCGGGAGACCCGTTAATGAGTAAGCCGACGCGAACGAACACAGCACGTGTTCGATTCCGTCGGCTTTTTTTATTGGTGATCGGCACGGATGAGCACACACAAGCACGATGTGGAAAGCCAAGGAACTAATCCACGGGATCACCTTCACGTGCGCCATCACTTCTTGAAACATGCGCACCGAGATTGGCGAGTCTGGCTGGTAGCGCTAATGTTGCTTGCCATCTTCACTTACGTGATGACGGACAGCCTCTCCTTGAGACCGGGAAAAGCCGCTCGCCAACCGACCCCCGAGGCGCTCGCACCCTAAACCTTTGTTGGCCTTACCTGAAGGAAATAAACGATGTCGATCGAATTAATGGAACAAGCGTTGGACACTCACAATGACTCCAACATGGAGCGGGAGAACGACCAGTGTCCGCTTTCACCAGATTTGCTGCGCAAGATGAACGCCTATTGGCGTGCCGCCAACTACCTTTCGGTTGGGCAGATCTATTTGTATGACAATCCGCTTCTTAAAGAACCGCTACTGCTATCGCATGTGAAACCGCTGGTGGTCGGGCACTGGGGCACAACACCCGGCCAGAACTTCATCTATATCCACTTAAACCGGATCATCAAAAAGTATGACCTGAACATGTTCTATGTCGCCGGTCCCGGTCATGGCGGACCGGCCATCGTGGGGAATGTCTATCTCGAAGGAACATGGACCGACATCTATCCCAATGTCACCCAGGACGAAGCGGGCCTGAAAAAGCTATTCAAGCAGTTCTCGTTTCCCGGCGGAATATCGAGCCACGTCGCGCCGACGACACCGGGTTCGATTCACGAAGGCGGCGAACTGGGCTATTCGCTGAGCCACGCGTTCGGAGCCGTATTCGATAATCCCAGCCTGGTCGTCGCATGCGTCGTGGGCGACGGCGAAGCGGAAACCGGCCCGCTGGCGACCGCATGGCAATCCAACAAGTTCCTCGATCCGGTCTCGGATGGCGCCGTGCTGCCGATTCTGCACCTCAATGGCTTCAAGATCAGCAACCCGACACTGCTTTCACGAATCGAGCCGGAGGAGTTGGAGCAGTTTCTGCGCGGCTGCGGCTGGACGCCTTATTTCGTTGAAGGCACCGATCCCGAAAAGATGCACCAACTGATGGCTGCGACATTGGACAAAGCCATCGAACAGATCCGAGATATTCAACGCAATGCACAGGACAACAAGAATACGACTCGGCCCCGATGGCCCATGATTGTATTGAGATCCCTCAAAGGCTGGACCGGTCCCAAAATGGTTGACGGCCTAAAAGTTGAAGGCACTTTCCGAGCCCATCAGGTGCCGATTCTGGTCGATTCCGATCATCCCGAGCATGTTGCACAGCTTGAAAGCTGGATGAAGAGCTACAAGGCTGAGGAATTGTTCGATGAAAACGGCCGGCTGCGCGCCGAATTGGCAGAGCTTGCGCCCAAAGGCGATCGCCGCATGGGCGCTAATCCAAATGCGAACGGCGGAAGCCTGCTTCACGATCTGTGCATGCCCAACTTCTGCGATCACGCGGTGCAGGTTCCTTCGCCTGGCGCGGTGACTGCTCAGGATACGATGGTGCTCGGCGAGTTCCTGCGCGATGTTGTGAAGCTGAATCAGGCGCCTCGTAATTTCCGGATTTTTGGCCCTGATGAGACGCTGTCGAATCTGCTGGGCGCGGTCTTCGAAGTGACCAACCGCCAATGGGATGCGCGAGAAGTGAACACCGACGAATGGCTCTCCCCCGATGGAGGTGTTCTGGATTCGCAGCTCAGCGAACACCAATGCGAGGGCTGGCTCGAAGGCTATCTGCTCACCGGCAGGCACGGGCTGTTTAACAGCTACGAAGCCTTTATTCGCATCGTCGATTCGATGTTCAGCCAGCACGCGAAATGGCTGAAGGTCACCAAAGAACTGCCATGGCGGCGTCCGATCTCATCGCTGAACTATCTGCTCGCTTCACACGTCTGGCAGCAGGATCACAACGGCTTCACGCATCAGGATCCGGGGTTTCTGGACCATGTGATCAATAAAAAGGCCAGTATCGTTCGTTGCTACTTGCCGCCCGATGCAAACTGTCTTTTGTCGGTCTTCGATCACTGCCTGCGCAGCCGCAACTATGTGAACGTCGTGGTGGCCGGTAAACATGCGCTGCCGCAGTGGTTGACGATGGACGCGGCAGTGGTGCATTGCACGGAAGGCATCGGCATCTGGCAGTGGGCAAGCAACGACCAAGAGTCCGAGCCCGATGTGGTGATGGCCTGCTGCGGCGACACGCCCACGCTGGAAATCTTGGCTGCCACTTCCATCCTTCGCGAGCATCTGCCCGACCTGAAAATCCGAGTGGTCAACGTCGTCGATCTGATGAAACTGCAATCTTGCAGCGAGCATCCCCACGGTCTGGATGAAACGGATTACGATTCGCTGTTCACCAAAGACAAGCACATCGTCTTCGGATTCCACGGATATCCGTGGCTGATTCACCGGCTGACGTACCGCCGCACCAACCGCAATCTGCACGTTCGAGGCTACAAGGAAGAAGGCACAATCACGACCGCGTTCGATATGCGGGTGCAGAACGATCTGGATCGGTTTCATCTCGTTCAGGACGTGGTCGATCGCGTTCCCAATCTTGGCTCTAAGGGGGCTTACCTCAAGCAGTTGATGCAGGACAAACTGATAGAGCACAACAAATACATTGATGAGCATGGCGAGGATTTGCCTGAGATCCGCAATTGGAAATGGCATACGCCCAAATAAACGCGCGGATGCCTGAAGGCGATCAAGAGAGTCCAATATGTCATATCAAATCCTCCAAGAAAATGGTGGGCGGAATCTGCTCATCCACGTCCGCGGCAAGCTGGCGAAAACGGATTACAAGGACTTCTCGCAAGAGTTCGAGCAAAATGTCCGGCATCACGGAAAGTTAGGCGTGCTGTTCGACATGACTGGTTTCCACGGGTGGAAGCCCAGCGCGCTGTGGGACGAAATCAAGTTCAATGCTCACCACCGCGTTGATGTCGATCGCCTGGCGATGGTCGGCGATAAAAAGTGGCAGCACGGTTTGGCACTGTTTTGCAAACCATTCACAAGCACGCCGATCCAATACTTCAATCAAGGTGATCTCGCCGACGCACGAACGTGGTTAAACGGCAGTGGGTTTTAAATGAAATCAGAAACACTCAGGTTTAACGCGCAACAAAGCACGCTTTCGCATGTGAACGTCCTCATCGACGTCGAGGGCCGAAGCATTGAGTTCCGGTTGGATCGGAAGAACCGGCGCTGGCACTCCCTGGTGGAACCGGAGGAAGCCGCATTTCCATTGTTCACGGTCGTTGAAGAAAAGCGCTACGAGCTTTATTCGGATGCAACTTTTGGTGACGCATGAATGACGAACAACTTATCAACACCGCCCGACTGCTGGTCGCCACTGACAAAGGCCTGCTGGCGATGGACGAGAGCAATCCAACGTGCAACAAACGATTCGCGGCTTTGGGTATCCCGCAGACTGAGGCGTCGCGGCGCGCCTATCGCGAACTGATTGTAACTTCGCCCGGACTCGGAGAATCGATTAGCGGCGCGATCCTCTACGATGAATCGATAAGGCAAAAGACGGGTGCGGGCACTTCCTTCGTTGATGTGCTCGTCGAGGCGGGAATCATTCCCGGAATCAAAGTAGACACCGGCGCAAAAGAGATGGCCGGCTTCCCCCGCGAAAAGGTTACCGAGGGATTGGACGGGTTGCCCGCTCGCGTCCAGGAATATGCACGCATGGGTGCCCGATTCGCCAAATGGCGGGCCGTGATCGCAATCGACCCCGGCATCCCTACTGAGGCATGCATTGAAGCCAACGCGGAAGTGCTCGCTCGCTACGCGGCAATCTGCCAGCACTTCGGACTGGTCCCCATCGTCGAGCCGGAAGTAGTTATGGATGGGCCTCACGATCTTGAGCAATGCCTGGAAGTCACCACGCGCGTTCTTCACACGGTGTTCAACCAACTCTATGTCCAACGCATCCTGCTTGAAGGCATCATTCTCAAACCCAACATGATTCTTCCCGGCACAGATTGCTCGCTTCAGGACGACATAGAACAAGTGGCCGGAGCTACCGTTCGTTGCCTTCTCCGATCAGTCCCCGCCGCGGTTGCCGGGATTGCATTTCTTTCGGGCGGCCAGTCTGGCGAACTAGCGTGCGCTCGCCTGAATGCAATGAACGTTCGCTTCGCTTCAAAGATGCCCTGGCCGCTCACGTTCTCGTTTGCCCGAGCAATTCAGCACCCGGCGCTGAATATCTGGTCAGGTCACGAATCTACGGTGAAGACGGCGCAAAAGGCATTGATCCACCGGGCGAAATGCAGCCGGGCTGCACGCCTTGGCCAATATAACGCCGAAATGGACAAGAATTGAAAACGAACTGGAGCTCTGAAATGCGGCAGAAATTTGTAGTGGGTAACTGGAAAATGCACACCCTGGCCGCAAACGCCGGACAGTTGGCCGGGGCGGTCGTGGATGGAGTGGCCGATGAGGATCGAGTTTCGGTTGTCATCTGCCCGCCCTTTCCGTATCTCGCCCACATCTCAGAGATCGTCAAAGGCAGCCGCGTCGCGCTTGGCGCCCAGAATCTCTATCCGAATGAGCAAGGGGCGTTTACTGGCGAGGTTAGCCCCGGGATGCTCCTTGATGTCGGCTGTAAGTACGTGATCCTCGGACACAGCGAGCGCCGCCACGTACTTGGCGAGTCCGATGCCTTCATCAATCAAAAAGTGCGGGTCGCTCTCAAAGCAGGTCTCGATGTGATTCTTTGCATCGGTGAGACCCTCGACGAGCGAAAAGCGAACCAGACCGAAGCATTGATCGACCGGCAGCTCAGCCAGGGCTTGGCGGGCGTCATAAAAGATTCATTACCCAGACTCAGCATCGCCTATGAGCCGGTTTGGGCGATTGGAAACCCAACCCATCACGCCACGCCAGAGCAGGCTCAGCAAGCGCATGAATTCATTCGTCGCTGCTTCAGTCGGCTTTATGACGAACAATCGGCGCAAGCGCTGGTGATCCAATACGGCGGCAGTGTCAAGCCGGACAACGCCGCGTCCTTCTTCAATCGTCAAGGTGTGGATGGCGCCTTGATCGGCGGCGCCAGTCTGCATGCGGACCAATTTCTCGCCATTGTTCGGGCCGCAATCAGCGAGGAGCAATCCGAGGAGAACTTCGCTTCGGCGAACGCGATTGCAACGGTCTGAACAGGGAATCCAACGAGATCTCAGGAAATCGATCATGACAAAATCTGACCCCACAACCAAAGACGCCCAACCCAAGCCGGGAGCCAAGCCCGGACCCAAGCCGGATGCGAAGGACGATTTGAAGACGCTGCCCATGGCGGAGGTTGAGAAAAAGCTCAATTCTTCGCCAGAGGGTCTGACCGATGTAGAGGTAAAGAAACGACTCACCCAATATGGTCCCAATGAGATCGCTGAGAAGAAGACCAATCTCCTCTTAAAATTCCTTTCCTATTTCTGGGGTCCGATCCCCTGGATGATCGAAGCGGCGGTGATTCTGTCGGGTGTGGTACGGCACTGGCCGGATTTTGTCATCATCCTCGTTTTGCTCTTTGCCAACGCCGTCATCGGATTCTGGGAAGAACGTCAGGCGGGCAACGCGATCGACGCGTTGAAGAAGAGACTGGCGATCGTGTCCAAAGCCAAGCGTGATGGCAAATGGATCAATCCTCCTGCACGCGAACTTGTGCCGGGCGACGTGATCCGCTTGCGGCTTGGCGACATTATTCCGGCGGACGCGCGACTGCTGGCGGGGGACGAGGTGGCGGTCGATCAGTCGGCGCTGACCGGCGAATCGCTGCCGGCCATTCATAAAGCGGGTGACGCTGTTTTCTCCGGCTCGATCATGCGCCGCGGTGAGATCGACGCACTGGTATACGCCACAGGCACACACACCTACTTCGGCAAAACCGCTCAATTGGTCCAACAAGCCCAGACAACGAGCCATTTTCAAGAAGCGGTGATGAAGATCGGCAGATATCTCATAATCCTCGCATTGGTTTTGGTGGCTGTGATTGTCACCGTGGCGATCATCCGTGGCGATCCGCTTCTCCACGCGAAGCCTCCGGCCGATCCCGTTCTCCTATTCGCGCTGGTTCTTACGGTGGCCGCTATTCCGGTTGCCATGCCAACGGTGTTGTCAGTGACGATGGCGGTGGGTGCGCGACTGCTGGCTAAGAAGGAGGCGATTGTCAGTCGGCTCGTGGCCATCGAAGAATTGGCCGGTGTGGACATCCTCTGCTCGGACAAGACTGGCACTCTGACCCAAAATAAGCTGGCACTGGGCGATCCGTATTGCGTCAGCGGGATTCCTCCCGAACAGATCATTCTGGCAGGCGCACTGGCTTCGCGCGCCGAAGACAAGGACACGATCGACCTTGCCGTCCTCGGCGGCGTGAAGGACGACAAGGCGCTTAAGACCTATCAGGTTCTGCATTTCACACCATTTGATCCGGTACACAAGCACACCGAAGCCACGGTGAAAGGCGCGGATGGCAAACAGTTCGATGTCGCCAAGGGAGCGCCTCAGGTTATTTTGAAGATGTCGACGAATGCCGGAGAAGTACAGGCAGGCGCCGACAAAGCGATCACTGATTTTGCCGGGCGCGGCTATCGTTCGCTGGGTGTGGCTCGGGCAGATGAGAAAGGCAAGTGGAAGTTTCTTGGCATTCTTCCGCTGTCTGATCCACCGCGAGAGACTGCAAAAGCAACCATCGCCAGCGCGAAAGAGATGGGCGTCAGCATCAAAATGGTGACCGGCGATCAGATTGCCATCGCGAAGGAAATGTCAAAGCAGCTGGGCCTGGGTACGAATATTCTTGATGCCAGTGGACTGGGCGATTCCAAAAAGAAGGAGACGCCCGAGGAAACGAAGCTGGTCGAAAAGGCGGATGGCTTCGCCCAGGTGTTTCCTGAAAACAAGTATCACATCATCGATCTCCTGCAAAAGGCCGGCCATATCGTCGGCATGACGGGCGATGGCGTGAACGATGCGCCGGCACTGAAGAAAGCCGACTGTGGTATCGCCGTTTCCGGCGCAACCGATGCCGCCCGCGCGGCGGCATCCATTGTTCTGCTCACCGATGGTCTCTCGGTCATCATCGACGCGATCAAGGAAAGCCGCCGGATCTTCCAGCGCATGAACAGCTATGCGATCTACCGCATTGCCGAAACGCTGCGCGTGCTGTTCTTCATGACGCTGGCAATCCTAGTCTTTAACTTCTACCCGGTAACAGCGGTGATGATCGTGATGATCGCCCTGATGAACGATGGGGCAATTCTCTCCATCGCTTATGACAATGTTCAGTACCGCAATAAACCCGAAGCCTGGAACATGAAGCTGGTCCTGGGCATTTCAACCGTTCTGGGAGTCATTGGAGTCGTCGCCGCGTTTGGCCTCTTCTACCTCGGCGAACGCGTATTCAAATTGGACCGGCCGCATATCCAGACAATGATGTACCTGAAATTGTCCGTCGCCGGCCACCTCACGATTTTCCTCACCCGCACCCGCGGACCATTCTGGTCTATCAAGCCCGCGAAGATTCTTTGGATAGCCGTTCTTGGCACCCAGATTCTTGCCACCCTCATAGCGGTGTATGGCTTCTTCATGACACCGTTGGGATGGCCGTGGGCCATGTTTGTCTGGGGATATGCGGTTGCCTGGGCTCTTGTGAATGACCGTCTGAAGTTGCTGGCCTACCGCATTTTCGATCCGACCAACGCGTCATCTATCAAGAAAAAGCCGATCGGGCCGGCTGCACCGATCGCGCCCCTCGCTGTACCAGCGGTATAAATCACTGGAGGAGTTTTATGAATACCCGTTACGACAATCACGCACCTTTCGCACATGGTCACCGAAGCCACCCGGTCAGTACGCTCAGTACCGCCGTCGCTTCCGCCGACAGAGCGTTCATACACGCACTGGCAATCCATGAAGACATTCAGCTTTGCGCCTTCTACAAATGGGAAGCCGCGGGCAGCCCCAGCGGAAACGATTTTCCGTTCTGGTTCGAGGCAGAGCAGGAAATCATTGGAAGGCCAAGCGAGAAGCAGGCCGCCCAGGACGACAGCCATGCTGATCAGCCAGCTGTGATCAAAGCCGTCGGAGACAAAAAGGAGACCTGGGGCCGTGGCAACAGCCAGGACGCCGACCGGCACAGCGGAATCCGACATCCCCATTCGTCGAAGATGTGACAACCGACCGCCGCCGGTTGATGGTGGAACGCAGTCGCCGAGAAATGACTATGAAAATCAAATCGAAGGCTTTCCTAGTGACGCCCGGAGAAAAGGTAAAGCTCAGCGACTGGCCGACCGTAACCGATCCCGTTTGCAAATCGAGGAAGAAGTACAAGGAGCTCTTGGAAGAGCAAGTCAAGACGTTGTACGAATTGCAGCGTCTTCACTATGCCTCCGATCGCTACGCGCTCTTGCTCATCTTTCAGGGCATGGACGCGTCGGGCAAGGATGGAGCGGTCCGGCATGTCATGTCAGGAGTCAATCCGCAAGGATGCGAAGTCTTCAGTTTCAAACAGCCCAGCGCCGAAGAGCTGGAACACGATTTTCTTTGGCGCACCGAGTGCCGGCTTCCCGAACGCGGGCGCGTCGGCATCTTCAATCGCTCGTATTACGAGGAGGTCCTGGTGGTACGCGTCCATCCGGAGATTCTCGCCAGCCAGAGACTTTCAGAAGAATGGCATGACGCAAAAGCACTCTGGAAAGATCGGTATCGCTCCATCGTAGATCTGGAGCGTCATCTGTTTCATAACAGCACCCGCACAATCAAAATCTTTCTGCACATTTCCCACGAAGAGCAGCGCAAGCGATTCCTAGAGCGAATCGATGAACCCGATAAGAACTGGAAATTCAGCGTCGCCGACATCCACGAACGCAAATACTGGGAGCAGTACATGGCGGCTTACGAGGAGTGCCTCAGCGCCACAAGCACCGAGCATGCGCCCTGGTATATCGTTCCCGCGGATGACAAAGAAAATGCTCGATTGATCGTTTCCCAGATCGTTCTCGATGCGTTTGACGAACTGAAGATGGCCTACCCGACGACCACGCCCAAACGCGAGGAGGAATTGAAGTCAATTCGCAAGCTACTGGAAGCAGAAGCCCCCAGCAAACACAAGAAAGGCTAGGAGGATTATGGACGCGAAAACCGCTGCGCACTTGCCAAGATTGTTCCTCCTTCGCCACGGTAACACCGATTGGTCTGATTCTCGCAAGCATACTGGCCGCACCGACATTCCCTTGAACGCGAGCGGGGAGCAGCATGCTCTGTTGCTCAGGGCACGACTCAAAGGCGAGACGTTCGCGCGAATATTTGTCAGCCCGCTGATCCGCGTGCGCCGCACCTGCGCGCTTGCCGGATTCGCCGAAGCTGCCGAGGTAGATCCAGACCTGACAGAATGGGACTATGGCGACTACGAGGGTCTTCTGACCGCCGACGTGCATCGCACGCGGCACGATTGGTATCTCTATCGTGATGGCGCCCCAGGCGGTGAATCACCCGAGGAGGTCGCCGCACGCGCCGATCGATTCATCCAACAGGTACGACTGATAAACGGCGACGTTGCCGCATTCTCCAGCGCACAAATTATCCGCATGATCGCCGCCCGCTGGCTCAGCCTTGGGCCATTGGCCGCACAATTTTTCTATACCGAAACCGCCAGCATCGGCATCCTGGGATACGAACGCGACCGAAGCCGGCCTGTTGTGCATCTCTGGGACGACGTTGGGATACTCGTTTAATCAATCAACCTATGGAGTCCAAATGAAGATCGCGATGTTAGCCTGGGAGTCGATGCACTCTGTTGCCGTGGGCGGCGTCGCCGCGCATGTAACCGAACTTGCGGCAGCGCTTCATCGGAATGGGCACAAGGTGTGCGTGTTTACGCGACGCGGCCCTGGGCATCCTATTACAGCCGGATTGAAGCCGTTGATTATTACAGGTGCTCCTACCAGCCGCATGGGGACTTTGTCGAAGAAATCAACAACATGTGCCGGTCCTTCGTGGATCATGTCTTCGAAGTAGAAGACCGTTTCGGACCATTTGATGTGGTGCATGCCCACGATTGGCTTGCCGCTAATGCAATGATCTGGATCAAGCAGGGTCGCAGCCGAAACGCGGTCATTACAATCCATTCGACCGAATACGGGCGCTGCGGCAACCAGTTCTTTAGCGGTCCAAGTGAGCGGGTTCGCATGCAGGAACACGCCGGTATCAAGTGGGCCGATCGTGTGATTGCCGTTTCCAGTGCGACCAGTCGCGAATGCCAATGGATGTATTCGACCGCCGAGGAAAAGATTACGCCGATCGGCAACGGCGTCGACGCAAAGCGGTTCGACATCGAGCTCAAACCCCAGCGATCCGAGCGCGCAAGGCCAATTGTCTTCTTCTGTGGCCGACTCACCATGCAAAAAGGCCCCGACATTCTCATTAACGCGATTCCAACCGTGCTGAAGGCGCATCCGCGAGCCCACTTCGTCCTCGCCGGCGATGGCGACATGCGAGAGTCGTTGGAGCACCACGTCGGCGGTCTGGGTATTCGAGAATCAATACGCTTTGTCGGACATCGTAAAGGCGAACAGCTTATCGATCTTTTTCACCAGGCCGACGTCGTCTGTATTCCCAGCCGCAATGAGCCGTTTGGCATCGTCGTTCTGGAAGCATGGAGCGCCCGCAAGCCGGTGGTTGTTACCGACACAGGGGGCCCCGGGGAATATGTACACCACGAAAAAAACGGCCTGAAGATTTACCCGACGAGCGACTCGGTGGCGTGGGGTCTGCGAACCATGCTCGATCAGCCCGAACGCGGCCGCTGGATGGGCGAGAACGGACGCAAACTTGTCGAGAGCGACTTTGGGTGGGAGGAAATTGCCCGGCGGACCGAGCGAGTTTACGACGCCGACGCCAACGGCCGCTATCGCGTTCAAGCCGACGAAGACTGTGGGGCGCGAATTGACGACGATTCGCAGGCGGAGTTGTTGCGCGTCCCTTCAGAGCTCGCGCATCGCGATCGCGGATTGACTTCCTGCGTTTTAACGATGAGTACCAGCAGAGGAACCAGTCCTTTGTCCTCATCCGGGACGACACAGATGGCCTCGACAAAAACCTTTGATGAATCGACATCATGCAGACCGTCAAGCTGACCCCGACAAAGAGCTCGGCAAACATGGTCAACCAGACGCCGCTGATCCTCACGATCAATGGCGGATCGTCGAGCATCAAGTTCGCCGTGTTTTCCTCGGCTTCGCCCCACGAGCGCATGTTCGGTGGGCAGGTCGAACGTATCGGCCTGCCGGGCACAATCCTGACGGCCACGCGCGACCATTCCGCCGAAGTCGATAAGCACCCCGACGTCGGCAACACCTTTCGCGATGGCGTTCAAAGCGCCGTCTCTTGCCTGCGCCAGCGGATCGACAAGTCCACGCTCAGCGCGATCGGGCACTGAGTCGTTAAAGGCGGCCCTCAGCTAGTCGATAATCAACTGATCACCCCGGCGGTCATCGCTGAACTTCATCTCCCAACGTTGCGGGCTCATCGGCGTGTCCCAAACAAGCTCCGATATGCGCGACCTGCTCGCCGCTCGCCGCAGCGATTCTCGCGCCGCTGAGGCGGTCCAGCTATTCTGCTACCAAGCCAGAACAAATCTCTGCGCGCTGACTTCGACTCTGGGTGGGTTGGACACTCTCGTCTTCTCCGGCGGAATCGGAGAACGTGCTCCGGAAGTGCGCTCCGGCATTTGCGAAGCATTGGATTTTTTCGGACTGAAACTCGATTCATCAAGAAATGAGCGCGGATGCGACGTTATTTCAAGCGGCAAAAGCCGCGTCACGATCCAAATCATCCCGACGGATGCCCGGTTAACCAGTTCACGAATCACCTGCGGATCGTCTGACGCCAGTGCATGGGAGATCGCCAGCACAATTTGAGGCGTCGAATCTTTCAGTTCGTCGAATGTCAGATTCCGCATCTGCGGCATGGCCTTTCGAACGGCGGCGTCCCATTCGTGCGTTATTTGATCTGCCTCATTGTGAAGAATTTCGGCTGCTTCGGGAAATGGGCGATGCGTAAGTTGTGCCAAAAGTGGATTCATTTGATCTCTTGCGGATGGAACGTATTGAGAGCCAACGGATTAACAGCCCAGGGAATGAATCGTCTTTCTTGTTGGCGCCGGGCAATTGCTTTGCCCGTCATCTGCCCGATGCGCGGCGGTGTGCATTTTCTACGAAAAACAAAATGGGCGGTCTGTCCGGTATCGGACATTGTCAAGAGAATTCTTATGATAAGGTGAAAAGCCTTAGAG
>Ga0302319_10014889_pt1 | contig 14456 bp, 7 predicted proteins | sample Bog_T0_2_FD_203319 | JGI IMG/M metagenome (GOLD analysis project Ga0302319, IMG submission 203319) | Peat permafrost microbial communities from Stordalen Mire near Abisko, Sweden - Bog_T0_2 | ecosystem: Environmental > Terrestrial > Soil > Wetlands > Peat | place: Sweden: Abisko, Stordalen Mire... | reverse complement strand
CCATCGGGAACGGGTACTTTCGGTGGGTCAGCGACCAATTATTCGCTAATCGGGATTGGAGGGATTGCGCTCGACCTTCCTGGCGCCAATCTTTACATCGCAAATGGCTTCAATGTTGTTGGAGTCGATATAGGCAATGGAGTGATTTCTCTGCCCCAGGGCCTGAATAGCTATCCCAGCTTCGGATATCTGGACGGAATTACGGTTGACGGGGCAAACAATATTTACGTTTCCGACTCCACTTACAACGTGGTGAGGAAGATAAGTCCGACGGGCACCACCACTGTCTTTGCAGGTACCGCGTACTATGGCCCGTATGGTGGTGACGGCGGTTTGGCTACCAATGCGAGGCTTTCGAATCCTGGCGCGCTGGCATCCGACCGCGCCGGCAATATTTACATAGCTGACAGCTGGGATTACGCCATTCGCGAAGTGAACACCAGCGGGATCATCAACACCATCGCAGGGATTCTCGACGACTCCTATGCGGAGGGCGGGGATGGAAGTCCGGCGACAACTGTAGGCTTTTCCTATCCTCAGTTCATCGCGTCCGACGCTGCGGGAAACATCTACCTGAGCGATCAGGGAACATCCCGGGTTCGCAAGATCACCGTGCCTACCACGCCTCCATCTACGGTTGCTGCTGCACCGGTGTTGAGTTTGTCGACGGGAACTTATTTCAGCCCTCAGACTCTTACGATGTCTGACGCCACTCCGGGCGCTGAAATTTACGTGTCGTTGAATGGAAGTGCGCCAACGACGGCGAATCAGGGTTATCACGGGCCTATCGACATAACCGGGACAGTTACGGTTCAGGCAATCGCCCTCGCGCCCGGATATCAGCCCAGCGCGGCTGTTACGGCGACATACACATTCCCCACGCCGCCAACAGCCGTAATCTCCACAGTGGCGGGCAACGGCAAGTATGGTTTTCTTGGCTTTGGAGGCCCTGCGACAAGCGCAAGTCTGGAGTATCCGCAGGCCGTTGCGCTGGATGGCGATGGAAATCTCTACATCGCGGATTCGGGCAACTGCGTTGTCTGGATGGTCGCGGCATCGACGGGCAACATCTCCGTTGTAGCGGGCACAGGAACATATGGCGGCGGCGGCGATGGCGGTCTAGCAACCGCCACTGAATTGGCTAGCCCTTACGGCGTTGCCGTTGACAAGGCCGGAAACCTCTACATCGCGGACACCAACAACGGTCGCATTCGCATGGTCGCCGCCCAAACCGGCGTGATTACCACGATCGCCGGCCCTGGGGTCTATAGCACCATTGGCGACGGTGGTCCAGCAATTTCAGCTTACCTTGGATATCCTGACGGCTTGGCAATCGATGCAACGGGGAACCTTTACATTGCGGACGCCAACCTGAACCGCATTCGCATGATCGCCGCAAACACGGGAATCATTTCCACCGTTGCGGGAGGTGGAACTACAGGCCAACTCGGCGATGGCGGATTGGCAACTGCAGCCTACATTTCATATCCAACGGACGTTGCGGTAGATAGCCTTGGAAACCTGTACATTCCTGATGTGGGTAACGAACGCATTCGTAAGGTAACTGCGTCTACAGGAGAAATTACTACCATTGCGGGTATTGGAGTTGCGGGCACAACCGGGGATGGCGGACCGGCGGTTGCGGCGGAAATAAATGTGCAGCAGGGTATTACAGTTGACGGCGCAGGGAATGTCTATTTCACCGATACACCTGACACGATAAGGCGAATAGACGCAACAACGGGCATTATCACCACGATCGCCGGGAACGGATATTTCGGCTTTGGAGGAGATGGTGGTGCAGCGACGGAGGGGGAGCTTTACTATCCGCAAGGCTTGGCGCTGGATTCAGCGGGCAGCCTCTACATTGCGGACGACGACAACTCATTGGTCCGCAAGGTAACCTTCCCCGCCGCCGCGCCTGCCCCTTCATTCAGCCTCGCCGCCGGCACCTACGTCGGCGCACAAACAGTAACCATCTCCGACAGCATCCCCGGCACAGCCATCTACTACACAATCGATGGGTCGACTCCCACAACGGCCTCCAACCTTTACAGCGGGTCGATTACGGTCTCCTCGACTGAGACTTTGCAGGCTATTGCGGTAGTGAAAGGGTATACGGAGAGCGCTGTGACTTCGGCAGCCTACACCATCAATCAACCGATCACGCCGGCCATCACGTGGGCAACGCCTGCGGCCATCACCTATGGGACGGCGCTTGGAGCGGCGCAGCTTGATGCTACATCGCCGGTGGCGGGAACATTTGCCTACACTCCGGCTGCTGGAACGGTGCTGCTCGCAGGAACACAGACGCTTTCCGTGACCCTTACACCAACGGATACAACCGACTACACGACTGCGACAGCGACAGTCACATTCACTGTAAACAAAGCCACCCCATTGATCACAGAGACGACATCTGCCTCCGGTATCACCACGGCACAGGCGTTGACGGTGACCATTGACGTCAGCGCGGGTAACTCGAGTCAGACACCCACGGGATCGGTAACTTTGAGTTGTGGCGGCTATACTTCCGCGGCAACACCTCTCGGGAGCGGTGGCGCAATCATCAACATTCCCGCGGGATCACTTGCGGTCGGCAGCGATGCGTTGGTGGCGACTTACACGCCGGATACAGCGAGTGCCGGCAATTACACAAATGCAACGCAATCGGCGACGGTTGCGGTTTCGCAGGCAATTGGCACCGCTATCGCTACGGTCACGGTGACACCGAGCGCCCCCTCGATCCTCAATGATCAGAGCTTGACTGTTCAGACTGCCGTGGCGGGCGCCAGCGGGCAAGCGATACCGACAGGAACTGTGACTCTGACCAGCGGCACCTATTCCTCCGTGCAGGCGCTTTCAGGTGGCACCGCAAACTTCAATATTTCAGTTGGAAGTTTGAGCAGTGGAAGTGACACATTGACGGCGACCTACTCCGGAGATCCGACCTATGCCGTTGCCAGTGGAACAGTGACCGTCACAGTCGCTCCGGTTACGATTGCAATCCCTGCCCCATCGATAATTTATCCCGGCAACATAGCTACAGCAACCGCGACGTTTACGGCGGGAACCAACTACTCGGGAACGATGAATCTGGCTTGCGCGCTGACCAGTTCGCCGAGCGGCGCTCAAAGTTTGCCGACCTGCACCCTAAATCCAGCAAGCATCACGCTTTCGTCTGGCGGCAACGCTACCACCACACTGACGATTGATACAACGCTGGCATCACCAACTCCTCTCGCTCGATCACACAGGCAGAACCTGTTGCGACTTGGTGAAGGCGGCGCACTCCTCGCGGGGATATTAGGTTTCTTCCTGCCATCACGCCGGCGCCGCTGGATATCGATGCTTGCGTTGACTCTGATGATAGCGGGAGCAGGAGTAATCGGCTGCGGAGGAGGGAATCGACTTCAATCCACTGGTCCAGGCACTGCTTCTACCACCGCCGGCAACTACACTTTCACCGTGACCGGGACGGATTCAGCCAACGCCAAGATTACGGTCTCAACAACCGTAACCATCACCGTGCAGTAAAGGGGAGGAAGGTATTGGAAGCGAAGTTACGTGCGTTGCGGTTCTTGGATCCCCGAAGCATGGGGTGGAGTTCGTCAGCCGACCGATGCTGCGTGGGTGGCGGTGGTTGCCCCCGACCTGACTAGCGAATGTCTACACCGGAGCTTGTACAGGCGAGCAATCCTGCCGGGGAATCGATTGAAAACCCGAGAACTGATTGTTGATAACCAAGAGGCTCTTTATTCAGGACTCTTCGGCATTCGTCCGGATTGGTACATTGGATGGTCAGGATAATGCTTGTCCTGACCATCAATGCGGATCGACTTTTGTTGATGTGGATCGAGGTTCTACTTGCCGGTGTAGGTGACGTGCCAAACGCTGCGCGTGCCATCGTCGGTGACGAAGAGGCTGCCATCTTTAGCGACAGCGACGCCGACGGGGCGGCCCCAGACCTGGCCGTCCGCGGTGACGAAGCCGGTGAGGAAGTCTTCGTAGCTGCCTTCGGCTCGGCCGTTGTGCATGGGGATGCGGATGACTTCGTAACCGGCGCGGTTCTTGCGATTCCACGAGCCGTGTTCGGCTGCGAAGGCGTCGCCATCGTAGGCGGTGGGGAACTGGAGCTTGTGGGTGGGATAGAAGACCATCTCCAGAGAGGCCATGTGTGGCTGGACGAGCACGTCGGGAGTAATCACTTTTGAAGAGATGTCGACACGCTTGCAGTCCGCGGCCTGATCCGCGGTGAGCGCGGGTGCCTGGGGATTGGGGCCCGTTCCGTTGGCGCAGGGATTGGGGAGGCGCGGGTCTGGATGACCACCCATGTAATACCAGGGCCAGCCATAGAAGCCGCCTTCTTTGACCGAGGTGACGTAGTCAGGAACAAGGTGATTGCCGAGGTTGTCGCGCTCATTGGTGGAGCACCACAACTGGCCGGTTGTGGGGTTGACGGCTTCGCCGACGCAGTTGCGGATGCCGTAGGCGTAGACCTCGACGAATTTGCCGTCCGGAGTGAACTCAAGCACATCGGCGCGATGGAATTCATTTGGATGAGTGTCCGGGTCGTCGGCGTTGGAGCCGGAGCCGACGGAGACAAGCATGTGCTGGCCGTCCTTGGAAAATGCCACGTCGCGGGTCCAGTGTCCGCCGCCCATGAGCTGCGCGTATCCGGGAATGTCAGGGACGATGGTTTCGGCGGGGCCGGTGGCATGGAGATCGCCGGAGTGATAAGGGAATCGCTGGATGGTGGTGGCATTGCCGACGTAAACGTAGGTTGGATTTTCAGCGGGGTAAAAGGCGATACCGAATGGGTGGTCGAGGCCAGTCGCGAATTTTTCGATCTGCGCGGCCTGACCGTCGGGAGAGACGCCGCGCAGGACGAATAAGGTTCCTGCGCCGGAGTCGGCGAGGAAGAGATCGCCATTGGGCGCGGTGCGAATGAGGCGCGGCATGGTGAAGGTGCCGCCGCTCTGCTTCATGAACTGCTTGTTGTCGGAGCGCTGCATGGGTGCGGTGTCGCCGCCGGCATAGAGCGTGACTTTGAAGCCAGCGGGCGCGACGGGCCATGCGCCTTCAGGACGCGGAATGACGTGCGGCGTATTGTTAACGGCTTCATCTGGATTGGGCTGGGGCAGATCGGCGAGGGTGATTTTGCGGCGGACGCCGGGTTGCTGCTGATTCCAGTCTGCAAACGCGGCCTGGCCGATGACGGTTTGTTGCGCGGGAAGTGCGAAGGGGAGACACGTGGCTGCAGCGAAGAGGGCAATGAGAGTGGGAAACTTCATGATCGGGTTTTCTCCGGCTCGAAAGGAGTATTTAACGTGACTGCAAGGTGCGCTCTGCCTCCTTAGTTATTTGAGGAGGATCAGCCGAACTTGTCTCCTTATTGGATGGACGGAAATGGAAATTAGTTTCGTTGGATGGGAATACCGGAATGCTTGACGAGGCAGATTAATCGGTTAAGTGCTGACTCTTCTCGTATGCGGGGCGCTGAATGTTAAGGCTCGCTGAAGATGGGGTGTGCTGGCGATCATTCCAAGCAAAAACAAAGTGGTATTCTTGTTCCTGTTTGCGGGCGGCTAGGTTAAGAAGCGTCGAGGGAATTGATGGACGATCTGCGTGCAATTGTGAAGGCTCCCGGCTCAGTTTATTGGGACTGTGTGAGTCTTGGAGAAGTGATGCTGCGACTGGATCCGAGCGAGGATCGGATTCATACGGCGCGAACATTTCGCGCATGGGAGGGCGGCGGCGAGTATAACGTTGCCCGCGGACTGAGGCGTTGCTTTGGTTTGAAGACGGCAATTGCGACGGCTCTGGCGGATAACCCTGTGGGACGGCTGGTTGAGGATCTAATGCTGCAGGGCGGCGTGGATCTGGAGCTACTGCGCTGGGCGCCGTTCGACGGGGTGGGACGCAAGGTGCGGAACGGTCTTAACTTCACGGAGCGGGGATATGGAGTGCGCGCCGCAGTAGGATGCTCGGACCGTGGCAATACGGCGATTTCTCAAGTGAAGCCGGGAGACTTTGACTGGGGCACAGTTTTTGGGGCGGGTCGCGGTGCTCGGTGGTTTCATACGGGGGGCATCTTTGCGGCGCTCTCGGATTCGACGATCGAAGTTGCGGGCGAGGCCATGGATGCGGCACATGCTGCAGGCACCGTGATTTCGTTCGATTTGAATTATCGCGAGTCGCTTTGGAAGTCGATTGGCGGGAAGAAACGAGCGCAGGAAGTGAACCGGGCGCTGGTGAAGAAAGTGGATGTGCTGTTCGGCAACGAAGAAGACTTTTCCGCGATGCTGGGCATGGAGATTGAGGGAGTTGGAAAGGACTTTGATGAGTTGCCGGTGGAGAGTTATGCGAAGATGCTTCGCGAATTGTCGGCAGCTTATCCAAATTTGAAGGTGATTGCGTCGACTTTGCGGACGGCGCATACGGCTTCAAAGAATGCGTGGGGAGCGATTGCGCTGCATAGCGGAGGGATTGCTCATGTGGCGCAAAGCGACGTGGACATTCTGGATCGCGTGGGCGGTGGCGACTCCTTTGCATCCGGACTGGTTTATGGAATTCTGGCGGACAAAAGTGTGGAATGGGCAGTGCGGTGCGGGGTGGCGCACGGGGCGCTTGCCATGACCACGCCGGGGGATACGAGCACTGCGAGCCTAGGTGAGGTGCTGCGTGTAATGGGTGGCGGTGCGGCGCGGATTTCACGCTGATTTGTTTCCGCAATATGATTCGCAACATTGGCTGAGAGAGAGTGATTGGATGAAGATTTTGCAATTGGCGGATGCGGTTCGCTACCGCACGATGACGACCGAGGAGTTGCGCGAAACATTCCTGATTGACGATCTGTTTCAGCCGGGAAAGATCGGGCTTGTGTATGTCGATCTTGACCGGACGGTGATTGGTTCGGCGGTGCCGACTGGTGAGGCGCTGAGCTTGCCGACTGACGATGCGTTGAAGGCTTCATACTTCCTGGAACGACGGGAACTGGGGATTTTGAATGTCGGCGGCGTGGGAAGCGTGAGTGTGAATGGCGAGAAATTTGAACTGTGCAAGCTTGACGGATTATATATTGGGCGCGGCAATGACGAGGTTGTGTTTCAAAGCGCGGATGGAGCGCAGCCCGCGGAGTTTTATCTGCTGAGTTATCCGGCCCATGCAATGTATCCCACCCAGCTCATTCGTTCTGGAGAGCAGGCAAAGGTAACGCTGGGTGCGGCGGAAACGGCAAACCTGCGCGAGATTACGAAGCTGATTCATCTTGAAGGCACGCGGAGTTGCCAGTTGGTGATGGGGTTCACGCAGCTTGCACAAGGGAGCGTGTGGAACACGATGCCACCGCATACGCACATGAGGCGCTCAGAGGTGTATTTCTATTTTGATGTTGCGGCGGATCAGCGCGTGATTCATTTGATGGGTCCAGGGCACGAAACGCGTAACATCGTGATTGCCAACAAGCAGGTGGTGGTTTCTCCGGGGTGGTCGATTCATGCGGGAGTGGGAACGAAGAACTACACATTCTGCTGGGGAATGGGCGGCGAGAACCAGGTGTATAGCGATATGGATGCGCTGGCGATTGCGGAATTGCTGTAGTTTTTGTAACGGATTCGTTGTTATCAGGAAAGGATCTGCACTTGATACTGGATCAATTTAGTTTGAAGGGTAAGACTGCGCTGGTGACGGGATCGTCGCGCGGGCTGGGTGCAGGGATTGCGATGGCGCTGGCCGAGGCTGGTGCGAACGTGGCGATCCATGGTTCGACGGCTATCCCTGAATCGACGCGCGAGATGCTGAAGATCCTGGGGGCAAATCAGTTTGCGGTAGTTGGCGACGTGAGCGATGCTGCGGCGTGCGAGCGGATTGTGGACGAGACTTACCAGCATTTCGGGGCAATCGATATTTTGGTGAACAACGCAGGAACGATTCGCCGTGCGGCTGCGATTGAGCACTCCGATGAGTATTGGCAGACGGTGATCGATACGAATTTGTCCAGCGTGTTTCGATTGATGAAGCATGCGGGGAAACACATGCTTGCACAGGGGTACGGGAAGATCGTTAATATCGCTTCGATGCTGACGTTTCAGGGCGGAATGTTTGTTCCTTCTTATGCCGCGGCCAAGGGCGGCGTGGGGCAATTGACCAAGGCATTTGCGAATGAATGGGCGGGCCATGGCGTGAACGTAAACGCAATTGCGCCAGGGTACATGGCGACGGATAATACCGAGGCGTTGCGCAACAATCCGGAGCGGTCGCGGCAGATCATGGAACGGATTCCCGCAGGACGTTGGGGCTGCCCCGAGGACCTGGCTGGAGCGGCGGTGTATCTTTCTTCGCATGCGAGTGATTATGTGCATGGCCACATTATGGTGGTGGATGGTGGATGGTTGAGCCGGTGATGCGCGGTTGAGAACGGGAGCGATGGAATGAAAAAGGTAGACGTGTTGAAGCGCATCAAGGAAGTCGGGCTGCTGCCGGTGCTGCGTGCGTCATCGGCGGAGGAAGCCCTGGCGCTGGCGTGGGCAATTGAGGCTGGGGGCATATCAGCGATTGAAGTTACGATGACTGTCCCTGGAGCGATTGACGTGATTGAGATCCTTATCCGCGAAGCGGGTGATCGCATTCTGATTGGAGCGGGGACGGTGCTTGATCCTGAAACGGCGCGGGCTTGCATGCTTGCAGGCGCCGAGTTCATTGTGAGCCCATCGCTGAATCTGAAGACGATTGAGATTTGCCATCGATACAGTGTCGCGATTATTCCCGGTGCGTTGACTCCGACCGAGATTGTGACCGCATGGGAAGCGGGCGCCGATGTTGTGAAGGTATTTCCGTGCAGCGCGATGGGCGGCGCTAAGTATCTTAAGGCGCTGAAGGCACCATTCCCTCAGATTGAATTGATCCCAACCGGAGGCGTTTCGCTGTCGACCGCGGCGGAATTTCTGGCGGCAGGCGCGTTCGCGCTCGGGGTGGGGGCGGACCTGGTCAACGCGCACGCAATTGCTGCGGGCACGCCGGAGACGATCACGCACAACGCGCGGCAGTACGTGGAGATCGTCCGGGCTTCCAGTGCATTGCAGGGTGTCCATTAAACCGAGCTTTTGCGCGAGTTCAACTGCGGGTGTAACAGACGAATGAAGTGGGGACTTGTCTCTGCGCTACGCGGCAATTGTCTTGCGGTAAGATTCAGCGAGGGAGAAAGTCTTTGTCACTTTGGAACGCCTTTCTGGTCGCATTCAGCGTGTTGCTTCCGCTGATAAATCCATTGGGTTCGGCGCTGGTGTTTCTAGGGCTTGCCGGTGAAGCTCCACCTCAGGTTTATCGGCAGCTGGCGCGCCGGATCGCGATCAACAATATTATTTTTCTTGCGGTGATTGAACTGCTGGGCGCGGCGATATTGAGTTTTTTCGGAATATCTCTTCCCATTGTGCAGCTTTCGGGGGGCATTGTGATTGCGGCGATGGGGTGGTCAGTCTTGAACGAACGGGACGCTGGCGCGACGTCGAGGAACAAGCAGGAAGAGAGTGAAGCACGCGCGGACACGCGGGAAGTCTACTTGCAGCAGCAGACGTTTTATCCATTCACGTTTCCGATTACGTCGGGGCCGGGAACGCTGGTGGGACTGTTGACGCTGACGGCGCGCATGTCGAGCAGAAGCGTATCGAGCGATGTATTGGCTCACCTTGGGGTGTTTCTTGCGGTGGTGGTGTTGAGTGTGCTGGTGTACTTCTGTTATGCGTATGCCCCGAAGATAACGAAGGTGATTCCGCCCTCGACAGCGCATGGGATTCTGAGGGTTGTGGCTTTCATTCTGCTTTGCATTGGCGTGCAGATTGCATGGAATGGCTTGGCTGTGTTGCTTGCTGGAGTGCTGAAGCCTTGAGGTAAGTGGCTTGAGGGATGTGGCCTTTGATCTGCTCCATCAAGCCGTTTGGATGGGTTGAAAGGTTGGATCGGCAGGTTGTGCTACATAGGGTAAGAGGTGGCATAGGTGGTTACAAAACATGCGAAATGTTGCAATCCATGGTTGCGATTCTTCGAGACTTAGACCGGGGGTTGCACCTCTAGAAGTTTTTTGTAACCGCAGAATTGAGCTTATGGAGGCAAAGGGTTCAAGAGAATTGAACGCTTTTGGGCGAAATGCTCTGATTCTATGCGCGTTAGAGTCGTAAGCTAGTGATCCTGTGAGAGTTATTCCGGATTTGTTTACTGTGCGAGTGCGCGCAAGCCTGGACCACAGGGTTGCACGCAGATTCCATTTGGCAATGATTCGCCGCGACTTCACGAGGCACACGGGTTGTTACTTCGACAAGGGTGGTGGCCGCTGTAGAGTTGGAGGTGGCGATGCGCTGACTCTGTGCTTGCCCTGTGCGCTTTGGGAAATTCTCTTTTGACTGATCTTCTCAATTCGAATGCGACGAGCGGCCGGGAGTTGCTGACTGAGCTTTTGCGGTCGGTATTTGGGTTCTCCGGGTTTCGAGCGAATCAGTTACCGGTGTGCGAGGCGGCGCTTGCAGGGCGGGATCTGTTGCTGGTGATGCCGACGGGAGCAGGGAAGAGCTTGTGCTACCAGTTGCCGGCGATTGCGCGGGGCGGGACGGCGCTGGTGATTTCTCCGCTGATTGCATTGATGGAGGACCAGGCGGCAAAGCTGGCTGCGCTGGGACTGCGGGTGGCGCGGATTCACTCCGGCCTGGAGCGCAGCGTGGCGCGGCAGGCCTGCGTTGATTACCTGAATGGGAGCCTGCAGTTCCTGTTTATTGCGCCGGAGCGGCTGCGGGTGCCGGGGTTTGCGGAGATGCTGGCGAAGAAGCGGCTGGCGTTGATTGCGATTGACGAGGCGCATTGCATTTCGCAGTGGGGACATGATTTTCGGCCTGATTATCGGATGCTTGGGGAGTGGTTGCCGGCGCTGCGCGCGGGCAGGGACTTAGGGACTGAGGGAATCGGGACTATAAAACAGGGACCAGGGACAAGGGAACAGGGACTAGGGACTGAGGGACTGGGCCGTGTGCCGGTTTTGGCGCTTACTGCTACGGCTACGCCGGCGGTGCAGGCGGATATTGTGGCGCAGTTGGGGATGGTGGAGCCGGCGAAGTTTATTCATGGGTTCCGGCGGGAGAACCTGGCGATTGAAGTGGTGGAGTTGCCGGTGCCGGAGCGGGGGGAGGCGATTGGCGGTTTGCTTGCCGATCCTGCGCGGCGACCGGCGATTGTGTATGCGACCTCACGCAAGCAGGCGGAGGCGCTGGCTGCGGAGATTTCTCGGGTGCTGTCGCGTGGCGCAGAGCCTGCCGCAGGGGCTGAAGCCCGCGATATCTATGGCGGGGTTAATGCCGGGGATAAATCCCCGGCCTACCATTCCGGGATATCCAAGGTTGTGGCGGCCCGAAACATTCGGGCTGCGGCCTATCATGCGGGACTGGAGGCGGAGACGCGGGATCGGGTGCAGACGGCATTCCAGACAGGGGAACTTGAGGTTGTGGTGGCAACGATCGCGTTTGGAATGGGGATTGACAAGGCGGATATACGGACTGTGATTCATGCGGGGCTTCCGGCGACACTGGAGGGCTATTACCAGGAGATTGGGCGTGCGGGGCGAGATGGAGCACCAAGCCGGACCTACCTTATGCACAGCTATGCGGACCAGCGGACGCACGATTTCTTTCTGAACCGGGATTATCCTCCGGTGGCGCAATTGGAGCAGGTGTATCGCCTGCTGAAGGAGGAGCCGCAGCCGGTGGAGGAAGTGCGGGCGCGGGCGGCGAAGTCTGCAGGTCTGGGCGAGGAGGAGTTCGACAAGGCGCTGGAGAAGCTGGGAATTCATGGCGGAGCGCGCACGGATTTTGGTGGGAATGTGACGGTGGGCGGCCCGGGATGGAAGAAGATGTACACGGTGCAGGCGCAGTTTCGGGCGGAACAGTTTGAGAAGGTGCTGAAGTTTACGACGCAGAATGAGTGCCGGATGGCGGCGCTGGTGAAGCACTTTGGAGATACGGAAGATGCCAGCCGGGTGTGCGCGGTCTGCGATGTTTGCGATCCAGGAGGGGCGGTGCTGCGGCTGTTCCGCTATGCGATGGTGCAGGAACTCGCCGTGGCGGAGCAGGTGCTGGCGGAACTGCGCGGGGTGGATTACAAGGCGTCGGGGACGCTGCAACGGAGCCTTGACCTGGTGGGGCGGATGAGCCGGGGCGAGTGGGAGGCGCTGCTGGGGGCGTTGGCGCAGGCGGGGCTGGTGGAGATAGAAGAGGCGGTGTTCGAGAAGAACGGCGAGGTGGTGCGGTTTCGGAAGGTGATGCTGACGGAGGCGGGGATAAAGCGGCGGCCCGGATCGCTGCTGAAGCTGTTGATGAGCGATGGGGTGGTGGAGGCGTTTGGCGCGCGCGATGCGGGGAAGACGAAGGCTCGAAAGGCGACGAAGAGCGGAGCGGCGAGTGTGGGGACGTCTGCGCCGGTGCGGCTGACGCCGGAGGGCGAGGCGGTTGTGGCGCGATTGAAGGAATGGCGGTCTGCGGAGGCGAAGCGGCTGGGGGTTCCGGCGTATGTTGTGCTGCATGACCGGACGCTGACTGCGCTGGCCGAGGCGCGGCCGGGGAATTTGAAGGCGATGTTGACGATTGACGGGATTGGGCCGGCGAAGGTGGAGAAGCATGGTGCGGCGATTCTGGAGATTTGCGGGGATGGGGTGAGGTAGTCTCTGGGTTTTCAGAAGTACTGCCGGTGCTACCGAAGAACAGAGGCAGGTCCTTCGCCGTACCATCCCTTGCTGAAAGATCTGAAGAACGAGCCATAAAAGACTCAAAGAAGCAGATATGGATAAAGGACAATAAAGGGCTGTAAGAAGCAGGTCCGACTCACCACCCCCAGGCTGAAGTACGCCTGGGGCCCCTTTCCCACCCCTGCGACGAAGACCTGTCGCCGGGGACCCCGGTTCGCTCCCTATGAACGGGCTAACGAGGTTTGTTCTCTCCCGCCTTCGCGCCAGAAAGAAGGCGCGAAGGCGGGGCACGGTGCTTTTGTGCCTGGTCCAGCGTGGGTTCATTCCGGCCGTAACTCGACAAGGCGAGTCGGGATGCTCAGGATGACAGGTATATATGAATAAAGAGCCATAAGGAATGACAGATAAGAATAAAGAACCATAAAAGACTGTAAGAAGCATGTCCTTCGACTCACGATGAACCTCCCACCCAGGCGACGAAGACTTGTCGGCCGGGGGCTCCCACTGTGGGAAGGATGGGGCACATTTTTGCGATAGTGCGCCAAGATGAACGGGGAACCGTCTGACTTGAATCCCGGGAAATTCTGAGTTGAGTGGGGCACGGATGGGGTGCAATTGGGGGACTGATTTTCCACAGGGTGGGAGGGAAGCTGGTGATCCTTAAAGTTTTCCCTTGGAATTTAGATTAATTTGTCACACAATATTCATACACGCATTTCCCTTCTTTAACAGTCTTTTAGGCTCGACCCGTCAATCTGGTTGTAATACCAGTTGTGTACGAGGACCCACCCGTTTTGGATTTCGATAAAAAGATAAAACCCAAGCACGTTGTGAGGAGACACATGAAGCAATCATTTTGGAGGAGTGTCGCATTGCGCGGTCTGTTGTTTGTAGCCGTGCTTACCTGTTGTTTACCCAGCTTTGCGCAAGGTACGCTGGGCTCACTGAATGGGACGGTGGTTGATCCGACAGGAGCTGCAGTGGGGGGCGCTAAGGTTACGGCGACCGATGCGGCAATCAATGTGACGTTGACAACCACTACGTCGGCGACAGGGTATTACCAGATATTCAACCTGCCGATTGGGACTTATTCGGTGAAGGTGGGGCATGACGGGTTCGACACGACTGAGGTTTCCGGCATCAATGTGCAGGAAGCGCGGGCGACGACGGTTGGCGTGACGTTGAAGCTTGGAAAGGCTTCGGAGTCGGTGGAGGTGACGGCGAACCCGCTGTTGAATGCGACCGATACTACAAATGGATATACGCTGGACGCGGCGCAGATTGAATTGACGCCGTTGGCGACGGGCAGCTTTACGCAGTTGGCGGTTCTTGCGCCGGGCGTGAGCGCGGAACTGCTTGCTAACCTGGACTCAAACGCCGGTATAGGCAACCAGAATATTGTGGCGAATGGGCAGCGCGCGACATCGAACACGTTCCAGGTGGACGGCGTGGATGTGACCAATCTGTTCAACGGTATGAGTTCGAGCGGCGATGCGTCGCAGCGCTATAACTTTGGTGTTGGCGAGACCCCTACAGTTGGCGGTGAGTTCGGGACCGGGACTTCAGTATACGAATCGAATGGCAACAGTCTGCCTTCTCCTCCTCCTGAGTTTCTGCAGGAGTTGCGCGTGAACACATCGATGTATGACGCGCAGCAGGGCGCAACGGCAGGCGCGCAAATTGACGCCAACACAAAATCCGGCACCAACAATTTACACGGACAAGTTTTCGGTTC
>Ga0302319_10014888_pt1 | contig 14456 bp, 11 predicted proteins | sample Bog_T0_2_FD_203319 | JGI IMG/M metagenome (GOLD analysis project Ga0302319, IMG submission 203319) | Peat permafrost microbial communities from Stordalen Mire near Abisko, Sweden - Bog_T0_2 | ecosystem: Environmental > Terrestrial > Soil > Wetlands > Peat | place: Sweden: Abisko, Stordalen Mire... | reverse complement strand
AAGTGCTGGACCGGACGACGCTGGCGGATTTGATTAAGCAAGTGGATTCGGGGCGTTTGGAGCGGGTAAACGCCGAGAATTTGATGTATCACATCTAGGCAATTGAATAGTTGACAGGCGGAACGCCTGCCTCACATCGACAGCGGGCGGATCAGGCGCAGGGCGGGCCTGGTGTTGTATTCGCGGCGGTATTTTTCGTGGGCTTCGTCGTTGGGGAAGTGCTCGTCTTTGGGGTAGGGGTAGACGGACATTTTATGGAACGGCAGAGGTTCTACGGTGGTTGAGAAAGCTGTGTTGGGGTCTCGGTCTTTGGCCCAGCCGTCGACTCTGAGGAGATAGTCTCTGGTCCAGCCCGGCTTCAGGGGAGGGAATTTATCGGCGTTGAAGGTGAGAGCCAGTTCGTCTCCGGAGCCCATGACGATCAGGCGGTCGTCTATGTCCTGGGCGAGTTCTCTTACGTCTCCATATCTTGTGTAAAAGCCTGGGGTGGGGTTCCAGAACGATGTGGCAGCTGGGCTTTCATAGCCGGATTCGGAGAAGCCTCGAAAATGCAGGTCGGCGGTATGGAGGGGCGCGGCGGTTTGGGTGACCTGCGGGTTTGTAGCATTTTCGGCGAGGAAGATTTCATCCCAGTAGACGCAGAGGTTGGTGATAATTCTCAGATCTCGGTAGGTAGAGATCCAGTTGAGAGGCACAGCAATGGTCTTGGGTTTGCCATCGGGCATGCCCATGTCTTCGTCGACGGTTTTCCATTGGCCGGCGGCGTCTCGCATTTGGAGCTGCGGCATGATAAGCGGGGTGGACTGGGAGGCGGCTCGGAAGGTGCTTCCGTCGGGCCAGTCGACCCAGCCGTGAAGAAATAAGGTTGCCTGTTGGGGTTGGGAATCGAAGGTTAGGTCTAAGGTGTGGGTTTCGGCTATGCCGTTGGCGGTGCGGCGGAATGGGGTATTTTTCCGGCTGATGGGGTAGATGCGTTTTTGGACTCCGTAGAGTTTGAAATCGGGGTAGGGTGGGGATTTGAATTTCTCGTTGGTGAAGATTTCGGTTTGGGCAGGGTGGTCGATGGCGTAGAGCTGGATTTGGTCGAGGTAGGAGACTTCGCTGAGTTCTTCGGTGATGCGGATTTGGTAGCGGCCGTTTTCGGCCTTGAGAGCCGAACCGGGGATGGAGACGTATTCGTTGTGATTTACGGGGAAGTAAGTGCCTTCGCCGTCGCTGGCGCCTAAAGGGGCGACGCCGAGGACATCGGTGATGAAGCGGAAGCCGTGGCCGTCAAAGGTCCAGATCATGGGGCAGGAGCCGGAGAGGCGCTGGGACTCCTCGTATTTATAGGCCTTGTCGGTGGGTTGTTTGGTTTCGTTTTGAATGAGGCCGTTGATCCAGGTGATGCGGACGACGTCGGCTTCGGGGTAGTCGGCGAGCTCGAAGAGAAGCGGGTAACCTTCGTACATTTGTTTGCGGTAGAGCTGGCCGGCTTTAATTTCGATTTCGGCGTCCTGGCCGAGTTTGAGGCTTTTGATTCCGGCCAGCTGGACTCGCATCCAGCGGCGGGTGGATTTGGTCTGGTTGCGTTCGAAGTGGATAGAACCGTTGTCGGCGATGTGGACTCGGTCCGGCTTGCCGGTGTTGGAGAAATCGGCTTCGATTTGCTGGTAGGTTTGCGGTTCGCCTTTGTAGGGTTCGGTCTTGTAGTGGCCGCCTAACTGGTCGCGATAGATGACGGGTTCGCGGTTGGCGTAGAAGACGGCGAGATCGAAGGCTTTTGAGTCAGGGACGACGCGGAGTTTTTGGGCGTCGGTGACGGCGCCCTTGATGAAGGGGAAGTCTGCGGTGCGGTCGGTGAAGCCGGCTTCGCCCTGATTGCGGATCAGTGCGGGACTGTCGCCGAGCAGGACGAGATCGAGATCGTAGTCGTGATCGTAATCGAGCCAGACGGCTCGGTCGAAGCGGTGCTGGGGGAGATCGGCTTTGAAGGGTTCGAAACGGCCTCCGATATTGCGGTAGAGGAGCGGGCCGGATTCGGTGAGGATGCAGAGGTCCATGAGACCGTCGTTATCGAAATCGCCGGGTGCGATCTGGATTACGTCCTTGAGGGCGGTCAGGCCGGAATCGGCAGCGAGGTCGGTGCCTTTGCGATAGAGGGCGGCTCCTTTGGAGGACCAGACGAGGAGATCGATTTGACCTTTGCCGGTGGAGTCGATGGGGATGAGGGCGGCGGATTTGGGATCGACTGTTCCGGCGAGGATGTTGTCTTCGTAGACAGGATCCGGTTGAGGCGATGCGGGCGCGGGGGGACGCGGAGGATCGTAGATCTCGGCATAATTGCACCAGTCGACATCTTCGGGGACGGCGGCGCCTTCCTGCTGCTTCTTGAGTTGCTGAAAGGTCTGAAGTTCGCGAGTGGCGTCGGCGGCGCGGCCGAGCGCGCGATAGAGGTTGAAGAGCTGGAAGTGGGCTCCGGCGAGGAGGGGGTTGAGTCTGACGGCTTGTTCAAACTGCGCGGCGGCTTCGGCGTTGTTGCCCTGCTGCTTGAGGAGGGCTCCGAGTTGATAGTGCGCGATGGGTTCTTCGGGCGTGAGTTTGAGCATGCCTTCGAACTGCGCGATGGCGAGTTCAGCTTCGCCGCCTTTGCGGTACCAGATGCCGAGGTTGAACCAGGTGTGGGGGAGTTTGGGGTCGCGCTGCTGGATGGATTTGAGGAGGGGGACGGCCTGATCGGCTTTGCCGGCGTGGAGGAGCGCGAGGGCGTAGTTGAGTTGTTCGCGGGTAGAGTTGGGGGCGAGGTCGAGGGCCTTCTTGAATTCGGCGACCGATTCGTTGGCGGTGGTGGGGTTTTCGAAGAAGGCTTTGCCGAGGTTGCGGCTTTGTTCGAGACGCTCTTCCGTGGAAGGTGTGGCTCCGGTCAGCAGAAGGGTGAGGAAAAGGGGCGAAGCGCGGAGAATACGCTTCCTGGTGTTCATATCCAGTACGATACAGTAGACCACTCAGAATGGACACTCGATTGAGAATATTTATTTGCGCCGCGTTTATCTTTTTTACCTCGTTTGCGGCGTATGGGCAGGATGCCGTCGCTGCCGGGCGAAAGATGTTTGAGAACCGGTGCTCGGGCTGTCATGGGGCGGATGGAAATGGGGGCGAACTGGGGCCGGCGATCGCGCGGCGGGTGGTGAATCTGACGGATGCGCAGATCAAGACTACCATTCTGGAAGGTATTCCGACCCGCGGAATGCCGGCGAGTAGTCTGGGCGATCCGGAGCTGCCTCAGTTGATTTCGTTTCTGCGGACGATGCGTCCTCGGCGGATGGGTTTCCAGCCATATCGATTAAAGGCGGCGCTGGCAGGCGGGAAGAGTCTGGAGGGGATGGTGGTTGCGGAGAGTTTCGAAGATGCAGCGCTGAAGACGGATGACGAGAAGCTTCATATGCTGCGGCGCGCGGATGGGGGGAAGTTTCGCGAGGTGACTTCGGAGGTTGACTGGACCACTTATAACGGGAATATTGGCGGGAATCGATTCACGACGCTGAGTCAGATTACGAAGTCGAATCTTAAGCATGTGGGGCCGCGGTGGATTTTCACGATGCCGAATGCTTCGGGGCTGGAGGTGACGCCGATTGTTTCCGAGGGCGTGATGTATGTGACGAACGCTAATGAGTGCTATGCGCTGGATGCGGGGAGCGGGCGGCAGATCTGGCATTTTCAGCGGCCGAGGACGCGCGGGCTGATCGGGAATGCGGCGGGCGGGATGAATCGCGGGGTGGCTTTGGCGGGCGACAAGGTTTATATGGTGACCGATAATGCGCACCTGCTGGCGCTGAAGCGCGCGGATGGCGAAGTGGCGTGGGAGATCGAGATGGCGGACTGGCATAAGAATTACAATGCGACGTCGGCGCCGATTATTGTGGGGAACCTTGCGATCACAGGGACTGCGGGTGGGGAGGAAGGCGCGCGCGGGTTTGTGGCGGCGTGGGATAAGGATACGGGCAAGGAAATGTGGAGGTTCTGGACGGTGCCGCTGCCGGGCGAGCCGGGGTCGGAAACATGGAAGGGCAAGGGCATCGAGCATGGGGGCGCGGTGGCGTGGTTCACGGGCGTTTACGATGCGTCGACGGATACGGTCTTTTGGCAGGCGGGGAATCCGGGTGAGGATTATAACGGCGACGATCGGTTGGGCGACGATTTGTATTCGGACTGCATTCTGGCTTTGGATGCTAAGACCGGGAAGCTGAAGTGGTTTTATCAGACGACGCCGCACGATTTGTGGGACTGGGATACGACGGAGACGCCGCTGGCGATCGATGCGAACTGGGAAGGCAAGCCGCGAAAGCTGCTGGTGCAGGGGAATCGGAATGGTTTTTTCTATGTATTCGACCGGACTGACGGGAAGCTTTTGCTGGCGAAGCAGTTCATTAAAGAGATGACTTGGGCGACGGGGATTGGGCCGGATGGAAAGCCTTTGCGGGTGGCGGGGCAGGAGCCGAGCGAGAAAGGGACGCGGGTTTGTCCTTCGCAGGATGGGGCGACGAACTGGTATTCGCCGTCTTATAACGCGGCGACCGGGTTGTTTTATATGCAGACGAACGAGAAGTGTTCGGTGTATTTGAAGCGGCCGGATGAGTTTGCATTTGGGCGGGCGTTTTTGGGTGGGGCGCAGAGGGTGGATGGGAACTCGAAGCCGGTGCGAGTTTTGCGGGCTTTGGATTTGCAGACGGGGGCAGTGAAGTGGGAGATTCCGCAGGTGGGGTCGGCGGGTTCGTGGGGCGGAACTTTGGCGACAGCTACGGGTCTGGTGTTTTTTTGCGAGGATAGCGGGGCGTTTGTGGCAGCGGATGCGGCGACGGGGAAAGTGCTTTGGACTTTTGAGGCGAATGCGAACTGGAAGGGGAGTCCGATGGTTTATCAGTTCGATGGGCGGGAGATGATTGGGGTGGCGGCGGGGGGTTCGATTATGGCTTTTGGGTTGGTGGAGTAGATTAAAGCCCGAAAGCCACGAGGGTCTTTCCAGCCCCGTCGATCACTCGCACCCGGTACTTGCCCTGTGGCAGCATCAAAGGGACGGGTTTCATTGGGTCGGCGATTAAGAACTGATCGACTGGGACCGCGTCCGATTCGTCGGTAATAGCGAAGGCCTGGAGCAGGGTCGTGCCGGCCTTTCGGAGTTCGGGCGCGGCCGCCTTGTACGCGGGCAAATCCGCAATGGGAACCGGCTTGCGCCACCCGCCCGTGGCGAGCCATGCAGGCCGGCCGTTCTGGTAACGGGCTCGCGGATGAATCACGGGGATGTCGATGCCGTCGGCTGCGTCAGGAAGAAAGAATTCGGAACCCGACCGCAGTGCGAAGGGCGCGGTGCGATCCGCGAACCGCGCCGCGATGGTGGTGTATTGCGGGTCTTCCCCTTCGCGCTCGCTCATGTAGTTCTGATCGATGCAGAGGGGATCGATTTTAGTGAGATTCCTGAAATCCAGCGCCATCAGGGGTCCAAACGGGAATTCGATCTTCTGAATATGGCCCGCACCGGCGTGCACCAGCAGTTTCGCATCGGGGTGGGCTTCGATAAACTTCGCGAGATTGCGCGCCTGACCCAGTTCTCTGCCTTCCATGCAGTTGTTGCTGCCGAGACTGCCGAAGCCATTGGTATTGAATGCCTTCATCTCGGCATCGCTGCAGGCGGTGGGGACGTCGTAAGGCAGCAGGGTAAAGCCGAGTTCGAGCGCGCGCCGGATCATGTCTGCAAAGACCGAATCGTCGATGTAAGACCGGCCCGATTTCGGGTAGTGCGCAGTCTCGATGTCGGCGCCGAACGCTTCGGCCGCAAGATAACGAAAGCCCTGCTGGCGAAGTATGGGAAGCAGTTCCGTGGTGAAGGCCCGATGGGAAGAATCGCGGTGCTCTTCGTTGATCATCACCACACGGCGGTCGCGCGTTGCGGCGGCGATTGCTTCCAGGGCATCGACGGGTTGATACTTCCGAAGCGTGCGTCTGAGTTCGGGATCGTCTGCTGCGGGCGGCGTTCCCTGCGCCGCGGTCAACCCCAAAGCAGCGCGGTATTCACCAACATAAGAATTTACCCAGCTCGCCGCCGCCACGTACATCCGGCCCAGCTCCGGATCGGCGCGGTATTCGACATCGTGGTCTCGAAATTCAAGCCATGCCGAAAGCATGTTGTTACGCTTGCCTGCTTCCTGTGCCACGTCAAACGGCGGAGCCAGGGTGGCCGCTCTTAGCAGGGAACAAAGAACGGCGATAAAAACGATGCGGGGCTTTCCAAACATATTTAAGGACAGTCTAACGAAAACCTGCCAGGTCGCGGAGTTCGGGTATGAATTCGGGCGGGAGGTCCGGACGGGCGAGGCTTTCGGCTGCGCCAATGGCCTGAGTTGTCTTGAGAAGTCCGGCCAGTACGGTGGAAGGTTGCCTCCTGCCTGGCGATAGCCCTCGGAGACGCCGGCGACGATTTCGGGTACGGGGGCTTTGCCGGCGAGGTCGCGGAGGAGTAGGTTTCTTTTCTTCCCGCGGCGGCCGCGAGGGTAAACGCGTAACACCACCACTGTATGGGCAGGCGATAGCGCCTGCCTCACCTACCCAGGATAAACTAACCGCTTCGGTGCTGCTCGAACTCCAGGATATTGAGAAGCGGTTTGGCGGCGTCACGGCCCTGCGCAAGGGGAATCTTTCCGTTGCGGCGGGGGAGGTTCATCTTTTGCTCGGCGAGAATGGCGCGGGCAAATCCACTTTGATGAAGATTGTGGCGGGCATCGTGGAGCGCGATGCGGGGCGGATGCTTTGGAACGGGGCTGAGGTTTCTTTGCGTACGCCTTCGGAGGCTGCGGCGATCGGAATTGCGATGGTGAACCAGGAGAGTTTGCTGGCTCCCCATATGTCGGTTGCCGAGAATATTTTTCTGGGTCGCGAGGCTCGGGGTCTGTTTGGGTGGGTGGATCGGCGGGCGATTGTTTCTCGTACGCGCGAGTTGATCGCACAGTATGGGTTTCCTTTGAATGCGGAGGATCGGGTGGGGCGTTTGAGTCCTGCGGGCCGGCAGATGGTGGAGATTTGCAGGGCGATTCAGCATGGGTCGAGTTTGCTGATTTTCGATGAGCCGACTTCATCGCTGTCCGATACGGAGACGCAGCAGGTGTTCCGGATCGTGCGCGATTTGAAAGCTCGCGGAATGGGCATCATTTATATCACGCATCGGATGGATGAGCTGCGGGCGATCGGGGATCGGGTGACCGTGTTGCGGGATGGCTCGACGGTGCATACGGGGATGCTTGCGGACATCGCGACGGATCGTTTGATTCAGCATATGGTGGGTCGCGAGGTGGCGGCGATTTATGAGCGCGAGCATTTGGCTCCGGGTGCGGCGCTGCTTGACGTTCGCGATATTTGCGTGGCGCGGTCAAAGCTGAAGAACATTTCTTTGATTTTGCGGGCGGGTGAGATTACCGGGATGGCGGGTTTGATCGGCGCGGGGCGGACGGAATTGTGCCGAGCCATCTTTGGGGTGGATGCGATCAATTCGGGTTCGATTTTTGTGAATGGTGTGGCGGCGCGGATCGGGTCGGCGCGCGATGCGGTGAAGGCGGGGATTGCTTTGGTGACGGAGGATCGTCAGGTATCGGGGCTGGCTTTGCGTTTGCCGATTGCGGCGAATGTGACGATGGCGAATGTGGAGCGGATCAGCCGGTTTGGGTTTCTGGATTTGGGTTTGCAGAATCGGCTCGCTTCAGAGTTGGGGACGAAGCTGCGGTTGAAGGCGGCGTCGCCCGCGCAACTGGCGGGGACGTTGAGCGGCGGGAATCAGCAGAAGGTGGTGATCGCGAAGTGGCTGTTCCGGCAGGCGAAGATTTTTCTGTTCGATGAGCCGACGCGGGGGATCGATATTGGGGCGAAGGCGGAGGTGTTCGAGTTGATGAGCGAACTGGCGCGCGAGGGGGCGGCGATTCTGATGGTGAGTTCGGAGCTGCCGGAGCTGCTGCATGTGGCGGATCGAATTGTGGTGATGCGGCAGGGGCGGATCTCGGGCGAGTTGGCGCGCGGGACGACGCAGGAACAGATTATGAGACTGGCTGTGATGGAAGCGGCCGCATGAGGTTAAATCGTCGTTTGACGCAGAGGCTGTTGCCGTTTCTGAGTTTGATTGTTCTGTTCGTAGCGTTGTCGATTGCTTCGCCTTACTTCCTGACGGCGAACAATCTGGCGAGCGTGGCGCGGCAGACGGCGGTGTTTAATACGATGGCGCTGGGGATGACGATTGTGATCATCTCGGGCGGGATCGATTTGTCGGTCGGATCGATTCTGGGTTTGAGCGGGCTGATCGGGACGATGGCGCTGGAGCGCGGGTATCCGATCGGGATCGGCGTGCTGATTGGAGTGGCGGCGGGAACGCTGTGCGGGTTTGCCAACGGGCTGATGGTGACGCGGCTGCGGATTCCTCCGTTTGTGGTGACGCTGGGAACGCTGGGTATCTTTCGCGGGCTGGCGCTGATCATTTCGAACGGGCTGCCGGTGCATAAGATTCCGGCAGGGTTTTCGTTTTTAGGCGAAGGGAATCTGGCGGGCGTGCCGTTTGTGGTGTGGATGCTGGTGATCTGCGCGGTGGCGGTGCATGTGGTGCTGGAGCATACGCGGCTGGGTCGGTATGCGTTTGCGATCGGGAGTAATCGGGTGGCGTCGGTGTATGCGGGGATTCCGGTGAGCTTTCATGTGACGTCGGTGTATGCGATCGGAGGTGCGCTGACCGGCCTCGCGGGGATGATTGAGGCTTCGCGTCTGATGACGGGGCAGCCGACGGCGGGGCAGGGTTATGAGTTGCAGGCGATTGCGGCGGTGGTGATTGGCGGCGGGAGTTTGAATGGCGGCGAGGGGAGCGTGGTGGGCACGCTGATTGGCGCGTTCATTATGGGGCTGCTTTCGAATGGGGCGGATCTGCTGAATATTTCGAATTACTGGCAGCAGGTGATTATTGGGGCGGTGATTATTCTGGCGGTGACGCTGGATGAGGTGCGGAAGCGGAGGGCGGTTTAAAAGTACGCGACAATATCGGGAGCGGACCGAGATATGAGGGGATTGATTTTGTGTTTGCTGGCTTTGCCTGTTTTAGGGCAGGAGAAGCTGGTGAGTATGAGCGGGGTGGTGGTGAATTCGGCTACGGGTGAGCCGGTGAAGCGGGCGTTGGTTTCGATCACGCCTTTGTTTCGGCAGCCGTCGCTGAGCGTTCGCACGGCCCTGACGGATGCTTCCGGGGTTTTTCGATTCGAAGGAGTTTCCGAAGGCCAGTATTTGTGCCAGGCGCAGAAGCCGCAGTTTGTGGCGGCGAAAGAATCGGACGGACGGTGCAGCGCGCCCTCGACCGATTTCCGATTCGGCCTTGCTCCGCTCGGTGTGATCACGGGCAGGATCGTGGATCAGGATGGCCTGCCGCTTCGGCTGGTGAATGTATATGCGCTTCGCGCGGAAATCCAGGATGGTCTGAAGCAGATCAGAACGGATCGGAGCGTCACCACGGACGATCGGGGGATGTACCGGTTGTGGAATCTCTCGCCGGGGAAGTACTTCATCAAGGCATCGGGATTTGCGGCGTCCACGGTTTCATATATTGGCGACAATGCGCCGGTGACATCGGGCGAGTCTTTCCCCACTACTTACTACGGAGGGGGAAAGGTACGAGACTCGGCCACTCCGATTGAGATCAAGCCGGGGTCGGATGCGGTTGCGGACCTTACGCTGACGGTGGATCGCGGGTATCGGATCCAGGGAACGCTGGCGAACGTTGCGCCTCGTGAGACGGTGAAGTTTGAGTTGGTCAGCGGCAACGATGCTTCGCTGATTCGGGTTACGCTGAACAGCGAGACGGGCAGGTTCGAGGTGGCTGCGGTGACGCCCGGATCGTATACGCTGCGGGCTACTCAGGGCAATTCAGTCGCCGAGACGCCGATCACGATGCCGGTTTCGGATCTGAGCGGAGTTGCTATGAGGCTTGAGCCGCCGGTGGAGATTCCAGTGAATGTTCGGTTCACCAATGAGGTCAAGCAGGTTGAAACGATTGAGGGCCCTCAAATGGCTGCCGGATGCGTGCCGATGTTCCACCCGACCGAAGGCGTCGGAAACGTCAGGGTATTGCAGCCAGGAGCAAACCCCGCCGTAGCACCCGGACGGTATCGCCTTACTTTGCAGTGCTTCAATGCCTACGTTCGCTCGGCGCTGTACGGGTCTCAGGATCTGATGGCGAATCCCGAGGTGACGGTCGCTCCGGGCGGCGCGGTTTCGATCGATATCCTCGCAACAAACGGAAGCGGAACGCTCACCGGGAGGATTGAGAATGCTGGAGACAATCCTTGGATTCTGCTGGTTCCGCAGTTTTTGGGAGACGCGGTGTTTCAAACAGTGGAGCCGCAGGATTTCGATATGGTCAATCTCGCGCCTGGGAATTATCTCGCCTATGCGTTCTCCAGCGGTAAGGATATCGAATTTCGAAACCGCGATTTCATTCGAACGCTGACGGGCGGCGTCACCGTGCAGATCGAAGACGGTAAAGAAAGCAAGGTCACGATTCCGGGAGTGGTCCGTTGATCGCCCATGCCTTGCTGTGTGCAGTTTTGGCCGTCGCGACTTGCTGTGGGGCCGATTTGTATCTTGTGGCCGGAACGGTGACCAACGCGCTGACGCGGTCGCCCCTCCCGCACGCTCAGGTTTATATCTATAAGTCAGGGACTGCCCGGCCGAGCAATCCGTATATAACCGGACCGGATGGGCGGTTCAGCTTCAACCTGCCCGCCGGTTCGTACGCGTTGCATGCCGGCGTTCGGGGCACGACGGGGAACTATGGGTCGCGCAACGATGAGAGCCCGGTCGGATCGGCGGTGATTGTCGGGCCGGGGAAGGATACTACCAACCTGGTGTTTCGATTCTTTCCGCCGGCATCCATATCGGGAAAAGTGCTGGACGATTCGGGCGAACCAGTGGACGATGCGCTGGTTCAGTTGATTCGCACCAGCATTGTTGCGGGCGTCCGTCAGACTGCGGTTTTTCGCTACACGCGCACCAACGATCTGGGCGGTTATCGTCTGGGATGGATCCCCGGTGGAACGGGCTACTACGTCACGGTTACGGGTGAGCCCTGGTTTTACGAAGCGAGCTCAGATGCCGGGCGTGACAGGCGTGGCGCCCGAGAGCGCGCAGGCTTACGGGCCGGTTTACTATCCCGGAACCAGCGACGCCTCGCAGGCCGCGGCGATTAAGATCGGGCCGGGGGAAGGATGCATGCCGACTTCACGCTGAGGACTGTGGTGGGTGCGGACGTTGTCGCGAAATATGAGGCGCCGATGGGTTCGAAGGGAATGGTGAGTCTCATGTATGACGGCATCGCCGGGACCATCGCCTTCCAGCAACAGCAGAGCCTGGTTCCAGGAGCGCGAGGAGTTCCCTCATGCCCTTACCGGTGTTCCTCCGGGCAGTTATACGTTACGCGTGACGGCTACCATTGGGAATTCCGATCTGATCGGATTCAAGCGCGTCGACGTCAATGGTTCAGAGGTTACCGTCGAGGTGCCTCTGCATGCGGCCGCATCGGTGTCGGGCACGCTGGTGTTTCAGAATCCGGAGACCAGGCCTCGGGTTCGCTGGTCATGGTGCTGACGCGTCCCGGCTTCAATGTCTATACCTCATCCGTCAAGGCAGACGGGACGTTTCGGTTTAACAGCGTTCTGCCGGGGAGATACCAGACCTCAATCCGCAGCGCCGGTGGGTACTTCGTTTCGAAGATGGAGGTGAAGGGGTCGGCGTTGCGCAATGGTCTGATCGAGATTGCGGATGGCGATGCGGCTGCGGTCGCGATCACGGCGAGCGATGAGACCGGGTCGGTGAGCGGGTATGTGAAGAGCGGGGATCAGGCGGTTGCGGGCGTGCTTGCGGTGCTGGTTCCGGCGGGTGGTGAGGCCGCATTGCGTTATCGCGGCTTTCAGACGGAGAGCGATGGCAGTTTCGATTTCCGGAATGTTCCCGCGGGAGATTACAGGCTGTTTGCAATTGAGGATACGGGATTCGAATACTCGAATGCGGACCTGGTTCGTCCCTATGTTGCGACCGCACCGCCTTTGAGGATCGAGGCGCACAAGGCTTCGAGCCAGGATATTGTTTTGGTAGTGGCGAAACCGTGAGTCTGAAGATCGCGATTTTTTCGAAGCATCTTGAATTCCTGGAAGGCGCTGAGCTTGCGGCGGGGGCCAAAGAGATTGGCGTGGATGGGGTCGACATCGCGGTTCGCAAGGGCGGGCATGTGGAGCCTGCGCGAGTTCGGCAGGATTTGCCTGGGCTGGTGGGCGCGATCCGCGCAGCGGGGCTTGAAGTTCCGATGCTCACGACGGAGATTGTGGACGCGGACACTCCTTATGCCGACGATGTGCTGGCGGCGATGACGGAGTTGGGGATTCATAACTACCGGTGGGGCGGGTTCGTGTGGGCCGAGGGCAAGCCTATCGCCCGGCAGATTGAAGAGTTCAAGCCACGAGTGGCTCGGCTGGCGGGTTTGAATGCGAAGTATCAGGCGGCGGCGATGTATCACACGCATTCGGGGTCGGGGCTGGTGGGGGCTTCGATCTGGGATCTGCGGGAGATATTGAAGGGGTTCGATCCGAAGCTGGTTGGCGTGAACTATGACGTGGGCCATGCGACGGTGGAGGGCGGGATGGGCGGATGGATCGAGAGCTTCCGCGTCACGGCCGAGTATTTGCGCGGGATCGCGGTGAAGGATTTTGTTTGGGAGAAGGATGCGGGCGGGAAGTGGCAGATTGCGTGGAAGCCTTTGGGGACAGGGATGGTGAAGTTCCCGGAGTTCTTCGCGATGGTGCGGGCGGCGCAGTTTGCGGGGCCGCTGCAATTGCACTTTGAGTATGCGCTGGGTGGGGCGGAGGCGGGGAAGAAGACCGGGCTGACGATGAGCAGGGATGAGATCTTTGCGGCGATGAAGCGCGATGTGGGGGCTTTGCGGGGGTTTCTGGCAGGGGCTCGGTTGGGATGACAAATAAAAAGGGCTCCCTTTCGGGAGCCCTTGTGGTTTACATTTCGCGCCCTTAGCGGGACGCGGCCGGTTACTTCTTTTTCTTTGCGGGGGCTTTCTTCTTCGCAGCGGCTTTCTTGGTTGCGTTCTTCATTGAATTGATTCTCCTATCGAAATTCAGCGATTTAAAAAATCGCAGTGTGATTCATATATAGATTCACCACGGAAGAATGTCAAGGAAAAAATGCAGCGCGGGCAAGTGCGAGTCATGTGGAGGGAATCCGGCAATGAGCGGGAGCCGTATCAAAAGGTGTGGGGGCCTGCATACAACTCGCGGCGACGACGATGTTCGATCGAAATCGAGGCACGAGATATGCTCATCAGAGTAGCGGCCGAATGACGATACCTGGATTGTTTCTGGCGCTGGAACTCAGCGCGGAGCACGATGAAGAGCTGGCCCGGCGCCTGCAGAAGCGGGACCCGCGCGCGATGGGCGATCTGTACGATCGCTTCGGAAGACTGGTGTTCTCAGTGATCCTGTCGGTGGTTCGCGACAGCGCGACCGCGGAGGATCTGGCGCAGGAGACGTTCCTTCGGGTGTGGAATCGCATTCAGGGTTTTGAAGCGGGCCGCGGCGCGCTCGGGCCATGGGTGCTGGCAATTGCGCGCAATCGGGCGATCGACCATGTGCGCTCGATGGGCTCGCGAATGGATCGGAACTCGTTCGAGTTCGATGCGCGGGAACATCCGTCGCTGTTCGTCGACATGGAGCGCGACGTGTTGAACACGGATCACGCGCGGCTTATCAAGAAGGCGATCGCAAAGCTGAACGAGAATCAGCGAAAGGTGATCGAGCTGGCGTACTACGAGGGGCTTTCGCAAACGGAGATGGCCGAACGGATGGGGCAACCGCTGGGGACCGTGAAGACCTGGGTTCGAACGGCGCTGAAGAATCTGCGCGAGGAACTGGGCGAGGCGGTGACGGCATGACGTGCGACGAACTGAGCCTGGAGTATGGCGCGTATGCGCTGGGGATTGCCGAGGATCCGGAGCGGGCGGAGATTGCGGAGCATCTGGGGCGCGAGTGCCCGGTATGTACGGCGGGTGTGAAGAACGCGATGGGAGTGGTTTCCTCAATCTCGGGCGCGGTGAAGCCGGTGGAGCCGCCGAAGCGCTTGCGCCGGAAGATTGTGGGGATGGTAGCGCCGGCTCCGAAGCGGCAGTGGATTCCTTCGTTCGTGCCGTGGGCGATTGCGGGAGCGCTGGCGGTGGCTCTGCTTTCGATCGTGGTGCCGGGGCGGCTGCATGCTCCGGTTTCGGAGGCGAAGCTGGAAGAGGCGCTTTCGATTCTGAACGACCCGGTGACGAAGGACGTAACGTTTGGGGAACCGACGGCGCGCGGGCGGGTGTTCGTGAGTCCAGGCAAGGGCGTGGTATTCATTGCGGCTCATCTGCCTCCGAT
>Ga0302319_10014887_pt1 | contig 14456 bp, 11 predicted proteins | sample Bog_T0_2_FD_203319 | JGI IMG/M metagenome (GOLD analysis project Ga0302319, IMG submission 203319) | Peat permafrost microbial communities from Stordalen Mire near Abisko, Sweden - Bog_T0_2 | ecosystem: Environmental > Terrestrial > Soil > Wetlands > Peat | place: Sweden: Abisko, Stordalen Mire... | reverse complement strand
AACGCTGCCGTCATTGAGGAGGCAGCGGATGTGGCCGGTGAAGGCGTTCGGATAAGGATTGTCCGGATCGATGACGTAACGCACCTTGGCGGCGAGCGCGAGCACGTCTTGATCGCGCACCGCTTCGCTGGTGAAATCGCCCAAGCCAACGCCACCCTTCACGAAGCCGGTGGCGAGAATATAGGGCGTGGCGAATTTGGCGGCATAGCCGTTGGGTGGGCGCTGCTTGGCGGCCAAGGGCTCCCACAGCCGGTGCACGGTGCCTTCCGCCACTTCGCAGACCATTTCCTTGATGTCGGCCGGCTTGATGCCGCGCGCCGCCAGCCGCTTGGCGCAATCGATATAGGGATGCGCCATGGTGCCGCACGGATAAGGCTTGAAGGCGAGCGTCTCGGTCACCCAGACTTGGCCGAAGTCGCCGGTGACGGCGTTGTAATTGCCTTGCGTGGTGTGGGCGAATCCGTGGAACAGGCCATGCACGCCTTCGAACACGGTGCGCGGCCCGAGAAAGCCGGCGCGCGCCAGCAGCGCCGCGCGGATGCCCGATTGCGCCGCCCAGCCGGGGTGCATGCGTTTGGTCCAGGTGCCTTCGGCCAGATATTCGATAATGCCGCCGGCGAAACTGCCGGCGACGCCGAGCGCGTCCGCGATCTGCTTGGCGTTGAGGCCAAGCGCGGCGCTTACGCCGGCGGCGGCACCCATGACGCCGAAAATCGCGGTGGGGTGGAAGCCGGCCTTGTGCACCGCCTTAGGGACGACAGTCGATAGTCGGCACATGACCTCGGTGCCGACCGCGATGCCGAGCAATGCCGCGGCGCCGTCGGGCTTATGGCGCTCGCAGGCCGCCAGCACTGCCGGCACGATGACGGCGCCGGCATGCACCGGGCCGCCTTCGAAGGTGTCGTCGAAATCCTCGCCATGCGCGGCGGTACCGTTGATAAAGGCGGCGCTGGCGGAACTTAGCGTGCGAGAATGGCCAATAGCCGTGCAGGGCCCGTCATCATCGCAACCGGCCAGCGCGGCTGTGATGTAGTCCTCGTTGCGCGCGGTCACGCAAAGACCGCCCACGTCGATGATCAGGTCCTCGCATTTTTGTTTGACCGCCGCCGGCAGCGTGTCGGCTCGCAGCGCGGCGATACGCCCGGCCAGTTCCTGCGCGACGGCAATCTTGGGAAGCTCGGTGCTCATGTATTGCGGAACCGCACGCTGCCAAAGCCCGGGATGCGGTTGACCGCGATCACGACGCTAAAGGTGATGATCAGCATGCCGATGCCGATCACCGAGATGGCGCCGAGATCGCCGCTTTCGTTGAGATCGTAAATCAAGACCGAGATCACCTTGGTTTCCGACGTAAACAGGATGATCGCCGCCGACAATTCACGCATCACGCCGACAAAGATGAAGCACCAGGTCGCGATCACGCCGGTGCGCAGCAGCGGCGCGGTGATCTCCCATAGCGAGCGCAGCCTCGTGGCGCCGAGGATACGGCTGGCGTCTTCCAGTTCCTGGTGGATGGTACGGAAGGCCGCTTGCAGCTGTTGATAGGACGACGGCAGCGCGATGGTGACAAAAGCGATCAGCAATATCCATAACGTGCCGTACAGCACGAAAGGCGGCCGCGTGTAGCTCAGGAATAATCCGACGCCGAGCACGATGCCGGGAATGGCGATCGGCGCGGTGGCGAGGAAACCGAGGATGCGATGGCCTCTCACCGCCTGGCGCGCGGTGACATAGGCGATCACCAGCGCGATCGCGGTGCCGATGGTGGCGGTCGCGGTGCCGAGGATGACGGTGTTCTTGAGCGCCAATGACGCCGCCGACAGGTCGAACAGCACGAATTCAATATTGTGCATGGTGAAGTTCTTGAAAGTCAAAAACGTGGTGGCCACCGGCGAGAAGGCGGCATTGAACAAGGCCGCATAGGGCAGGAATACCGGCAGCATCAGAACCGTCAGGCACAAAATGAAAGCCGGAACGCGCAGCCGGTGCAGCGGGATCAGACGCGGCGCGCCGTATTTGCCGCCGACCACCGAATAGCCGCGCCGTCCGAGGATCATGTGTTCGGCGCGCAGCAAAAACACCGTGAGAACGAGCAGCGGCAGCGACGCGGCGGCGGCAAGCTCAGGCTTGGGCGGAAACTGGAACAGGCTCCAAATCTTGGTCGTCATGGTGTGGAATCCAGCCGGCAGCGCCAGGATCGCGGGCGAACCGAACAGCGTCATCGCCTGTAGGAAAGCGACCAGCGCGCCGGCGAGCAGCGCTGGCAATACCAGCGGAATGGTCACGCGCCGCGCCGTATACCAGCGTCCGCCGCCGAGAATCGACGAGGCGTCTTCCAACTCACCCGGCGTGCGGTCGAGCGAATTGGCGACCAGCACAAAGACATAAGGGAATGTGTAGCAGGAGATCACGAAGATGATGCCTTCGAGCGAATAGATGTCGAACAAATGCACATCCGGGCCGGCCCCGGTGACGGCGCGGAAAATTTTATTGAGCAGCCCGCTATTGGGCGCCGCCAGCAGTTCCCAGGCGATGGCGCCGAGAAACGGCGGCGTCACGAAGGACGCCGTCACCAGCGCGCGGATGACGCCGGAAAACGGCAAATCGGTGCGCGCCACCAGCCAGCCCATGGGCGCCGCCACCGCGCAGCAGATGAAGGCCGATGATGTCGCAATGATGAAGGTGGTGATCAGAGGATCGAGAAAGGCCGACTCGCTGAACAGCCGGACGAAATTCGCCAGCGTGAGATGGCCCTTGGCGTCGGTCAGGCTATAGAGCAGCAGCCACGACAGCGGCAACACAATCAGCACGCACAGAATCGCGGCGAAGGCGTAGAGCACCGGCGTCGAGAAATCGATGCCGAATTTTCGCGGCGCCGGCGCCTGTTCTGCTGGAATTGCGACTGTCATCACACTTTGAAGATTTCGGTATAGTGGCGCTTGATTTCCGCGGCGCCCTTTTCGACTCCGGCGGGATCCTCCTTCATCAGCTTAATGTCGGCCAGTTTGCGCACGCCGGGTTTTTCGATGGCCTGGGAGTGCGGCGAATACTGGCGGGCATAATCGATCAGGATCTGCTGGCCTTCGCGCGAATGCACCCAGTTCTGGAACAGCTTGGCCGCACTCGGGTTGGGCGCCGCCTTCATGACCACGCTCGGGCTCGTGGCCAGCGGCGTGCCTTCTTCCGGATAAATGACATCGACCGGCTTGCCGGCTTCCTTGTCGCGGATCACCAGGTAGCCGGCGCCGTCGATCATGATGGCGCGCTCGCCCAGCACAATGCGCTTGGGCGTATCGGTGGCCGACTGAACCTGCATGACATCTTGCTTGGCGAGTTTCTCGAAATAGCCCCAGCCGAGATCGCGCGCGACCTGGAAGGTCGCGTTCATGATGGTACCACTATAGGCCGGATGCGCCTTGACCATTTTGCCCTTCCATTTCGGATCGAGCAGATCGGCAAAGCTCTTGGGCGCATCCGCCATTTTCACCATGTCGGTATTGATGCCGAAGGGCGAGACCAGAACGCGTGTCACCAATTCGAAGCCTTCCGGGTCGTAATATTTCTTGTCGTAATATTTGACCACTTCCTCGGGCAAATATTGCGCGAGGATGGCTTGGCGCTTCCATTCGATGACATGCGCCTGATCGGCGGTATTGACCACATCGACGGCGTGAATGTTGCTGGCATATTCCTGGCCGATGCGCTGAAACACGCGTTCGGCGCCGGAGCGCTCGACCCGCACCGCCATGCCAGCATATTTCGCTTCGAACAATCGGCCGAGCTTCTCGGCAAAGGCCAGGTCCATGGCGGTATAGAACACCACCTTGCCTTCTTTCTTGGCCGCCTCGATCAATGCCGGCGTGATCGCCTCCGACGGCGGCGTCGCGGCGCGGACCGGCGTGGCAAATGCCGATCCGGCCGCGAGCGCGGTCGAGCCTTTAAGGACGTCGCGCCGACTGAAAGTCGTTTTGTTCATGACCGTCTCCTCCCAGCTCGCCCCGCTAGCCCTAAGGTGCCGTGGCTTGGCCTATACGTGGAAGATTTTGACGTAACGCTGCTTGATCTCGTCGCTCATCTTTTCGACCGCGGCGGGATCGTCCTTCATCACCTTGATGTCCTTGAACGGCGTACGGCCGGGCTTTTCCTTGGTCTGCGGATGCATCGAGCGCAGGCCGCCGACATCGATGATCAACTGCTGGCATTCCGGCGTGAAGCTGTAGTTCACGAACAGCTTGGCGGCGTTCGGATTCGGCGCGGCCTTGAACATGCCGGTCGGACCGACGATCAACGGCGAGCCTTCGGTGGCGTAAACCGGCGCCACGGGTCCGCCTTTTTCGCTGATCTGGAAAATATTGTACTCGTTGCCATCGGCCATCACCGCGCGCTCGCCGAGCGCCAGGCGCTTCGGCGGATCGGCCGACGACTGCACTTGCATAATGTTCTGCGCTGCTAATTTTTCGAAGAAGCCCCAGCCGAGATCGCGCTGCATCTGATAGGTCGCGGTCATGATGGTGCCGCTATAGCCCGGATGCGCCTTGACGATCTTGCCCTTCCATTTCGGGTCGAGCAGATCGGCGAAGCTCTTGGGCGCCTCTTCCTTTTTCACCAGGTCGGTGTTGTAGGCGATGATGCAAACCCAGACGCGGAAACTGGCGAACATGCCGTCCGGGTCCTTGTGCTCGGCCGGATAGAACTTGGCGACGTCTTCCGGCATATAGGCTTCAAGCAGACCATCCCGCTTCCATACGATGGAATGCGCGGCGTCGGACGAATTGACCACGTCGCAGGCGTGAATGTTGCTGGCATATTCCTGGCCCAAGCGCTGGAACACGCGTTCGGCGCCCGAGCGCTCGACACGCACCGCGATGCCGGGATACTTGGCCTCGAATGACTTGGCGATCTTTTCGGCCAGCGGCAGATCGATCGAGGTGTACCAGACCACCTTGCCTTCCTTCTTGGCGGCCTCGATCAGCGCCGGCGTGACGGTGCTGGCCGGCGGCGCGGCCGACAAAACCCGCGTCGAGAATGAAGCCCCGACCGCAAGCGCGCTCGAACCGATCAGCAAGCCGCGGCGTGAGAATTTTGAGCCGGTCATTTGCGTATCCTCCCTTGCTTCGATTTTGTTATTTAGTTTGTTACGTCGTTTTTTAGGGCGTTTGCGCGAATGTCCTATCCGGCGAGCGCGCGGCAGCGGTCGGGCGGCAGATAGAGCCACACAGGACTACCTTGCGGAATGTTCTCTTCCGCCGCAGTGACTGTGCGCAACTGGGTGCCGTCCTTGATCTCAACCATATAGTCCCGGCTGTCGCCGAGAAAGACTTGCCGCACCACGTTTGCCGGCACCACGTTTTCAGTCTCGGCCGGAGGCTTGGCGGAAAGCGTGATGTCATGCGGGCGGATCGACACCGGCGTTTGCGCGCCGGGCGTGACTTTCTCGCCAACGCAACGAAGCGCGACGCCGGCCAGATCGACGCGGCCATCGGGCAGGCCTTGGCCCTTGAACACATTGCTGGAACCGATGAAGCGGGCGACGAATTCCGAGCGCGGCCGGTCGTAGATTTCCTCCGGGCTGCCGGACTGCTCGATCTTGCCGCCATTCATGACGCAAATGAGGTCGGCGGTGGTCATGGCTTCCGACTGGTCATGGGTGACGTAGACCGTGGTGTAACGATAGGCGTCGTGCAGGCGGCGGACTTCGAAGCGCATTTCCTCGCGCAAGTTGGCGTCGAGATTGGACAAGGGCTCGTCGAGCAGCAAGGTTTCCGGCTCCACGATCAGCGCGCGGGCGAGCGCCACGCGCTGCTGTTGGCCGCCGGACAATTCGCCGGGATAGCGCTGGGCCAGCGCCGCGAGCTGCGTGGTCGCGAGAATGGCGTCGAGCTTCTTGGCGATGACGTCACGGCCAAGTTTGCGCAGCTTGAGACCGTAGACGATGTTTTCGGCCACCGTCATGTGCGGCCACAACGCGTAGCTCTGGAAAATCATGGACATGTTGCGGCGTTCTGGCGGAACGGTCGCCGCGGGCGAGGAAATCAGCTTGTTGCCGACCAGGATTTCGCCGCCGCTCGGCTCGATGAAGCCCGCGATCAGCCGCAGCGTGGTGGTCTTGCCGCAACCGGACGGGCCCAGCAGGCAGACCAGGTGACCGTGCTCGATATGCAGCGAAATATCGTCAACAACGGCGGCGCTGCCATATCGCTTGGTTAGGCCCCTCAACTCAACCGACGCCACACGAAGCCTCCCTTGGATATTTTTTTAGTCTTTTTGTCTTTTTACGACCCAGTGAATGCCGGCTTGCGCTTTTCCATGAACGCCTTGCGGCCTTCGGTGTAATCATTGCTGGCGAAACAGGCGGCAACCAGGTCGGCGGCCTTTTTCAGATCTCGCTTGGATTCCGGCTTGACCACCTCGCCGACGATGAATTTGACCGCATCCACCGTCATCGGCGCATTGCCGCTGATGGTGGCGGCATAGTCCGCGACATATTTTTCAAGCTCGGTTTCCGGCAGCATGCGGTTGACCAGGCCCATGGCCAAAGCCTCAGGCGCGGTGAACTGGCGCGCGGTGTAGAATATTTCCTTGGCAAACGAGGGTCCCACCACATCCACAAGTTTCTTGATGCCGGTAAAACCGTATCCCAGGCCAAGCTTGGCGGCCGGCACGCCGAATTTGGAATTGTCCGAGCAGATGCGCAAATCGCAGCACAGTGCGAGTCCGACGCCGCCGCCGATGCAATAGCCGCGGATCATGGCGATGGTCGGCTTGGGAAATTCATAGACAGCGGTATTGGCCTTATCGACCGCTACATTGTAGCGGTCGATCGCGTCCTTGCTGGAACGCTCGCTCTCGAATTTCGAAATATCGGCGCCCGACACGAAGGCCTTGCCACCGGCGCCCGAGAGTACGACGACGCGGATGTTCTTGTCGTTCTTGAATTCCTCAAGAATGCCCGCGGCCGCTTCCCACATCTCCAGCGACACTGCATTGTGCCGCTCGGGATTGTTGAAGGTGAGATAGCCGACGCCGCCCTCTTTTCGGGACAGCATTTTGTCGGTCTTGGTCATAACGTTCATTCTCTGTCTCCTTATCCGTTACACGGCCTTTACGGCGTGCAGCTCGGCGATTTCCTTATCGGCGAAGCCGAATTCCTTAAGCACTTCATCGGTGTGCTGGCCGATCGTAGGCGGCGTCGCGACAATCTTGCTCGGCGTGCGCGACAGCGCGACCGGCTGACCGACAAAGGTCTGCTGCTTGCCGTCCGGCTTGGTGGCGTTTTGCGCGATGCCGAGATGCTTGACCTGCTCGTCGGCGAAAGTCTGATCGATGGTATAGATCGGCCCGCACGGCACGCCGGCCTTGTTGAAAATGTCGATCCATTCCGCGCTGGTATTGGCTACAGTCTTGGCTTCGATCAGCGCATTGAGCGCGTCGCGATTCTTGGAGCGCTGCGCGCCGGTCTTGTAGTCAGCGTGGTCGATCAGCTCGGGCAGACCGAGCGAGCGGCAGGCGATCTCCCACATCTTCTGACCGGTAGAGGCGATGTTGATGTGGCCGTCCTTGGTCTTGAACACGCCGGTCGGAATGCTCGTGGGGTGATTGTTGCCGGCCTGTTTGGCGAGCTCATGCATTTGCAGCCAGCGCGCGGCCTGGAAATCGAGCATGAAGATTTGCGCCTGCAACAGCGAGGTCGAGACCCATTGGCCTTCACCGGAAACATCCCGCTCCAGCAGCGCGGTCAGAATACCCATCGCGCAAAATAGTCCGGCGCAAAGGTCGGCGATCGGAATGCCGACCCGCACCGGGCCCTGACCCGGCAGTCCTGTGATCGACATCAAGCCGCCCATGCCCTGCGCGATCTGGTCGAAACCAGGCCGCTTGGCGTAAGGCCCGTCCTGGCCGAAACCGGAAATGCTGGCGAGCACGACGCCCTTGTTGATCTTCCTGAGTGACTCATAATCGATGCCGAGGCGGTCTTTCACGTCGGGGCGGAAATTCTCGACCACCACATCGGCTTTCGCGACCAGACGCTGGAAGGCAGCTAACCCCTGCGGCGATTTCAGGTCGATGGTCATGCTGCGCTTATTGCGATGTAGATTCTGGAAGTCCGCGTTCTCGCGCGGGCCGCCCGGCCCTTCGCCTTTTTCCAAATGCGGCGGCGTCTCGATCTTGATGACATTGGCGCCCCAGTCGGCCAGCTGGCGCACAGCCGTAGGCCCCGAACGGACGCGGGTGAGATCGAGAACGGTAAAGCGCGAAAGGGCCTGAGAGGCCCTGGGAAACGGCATCGTGACGGCTCCGGATCGCTTTAAGACGGCTTAGAACAAGATTTTCTTCGGTTATTCTTGGGTTATTCTTGGTATTTTCTTTGGTGCCCGACCTTCCCCGATCTAAAGGGCCTTGTCCATCGCCTGAAAAGGGGCGTTTGGACCCACTTTATTCATCATTTGGCGGAATACTGAAGCCTGCTGCCTTGAAAAGACCTCAGGGTCCTGTCATATCAGCGCTGCGGATGAAAGACCCGGTGTCGGGTTTGCGGGCTGCGTGCACGAAAACTCATTAAAACGATTTTCGCCCCGCCTCTTCCGTTTCTCTAACAAGCCGACAACCCTGGCCACGCGGGATGTCTTTAGAACCCCGCGATTCCGCTGCTCGCATGAGCGAGCCGGCCGATTCGCCATATAGAAAAGAGACTCTTTGACTTCATTTAACGATTTCGGCCTCGTAGAGCCGATCAACCGCGCTCTCGTGGATGAAAAATACGTCACCCCCACCCCGATCCAAGATCAGACCATTCCAATCGCCATGCAAGGCCGCGATGTCATCGGCATTGCACAAACCGGAACTGGCAAGACCGCGGCCTTCGCGCTGCCGATCCTGAATCACCTCTATACCAAACGGCTGCGGCCCGAGAAGAAATCTTGCCGCGTGCTGGTGCTCTCGCCAACGCGCGAATTGTCTGGGCAGATCTCGGACAGCTTCCGCGCCTATGGCAGGCACATGCGCCCGCTTGCGGTAGCGCTTGCGATCGGCGGCGTGCCGATCAACCGCCAGGTGCGCTCGCTCGCGCATGGCGTCGAGGTTCTGGTGGCAACACCGGGCCGCCTGCTCGATCTGGTCAACCAGCGCGCGCTCACCCTCAATCAGGTCGAAATCCTGGTGCTCGACGAAGCCGACCGCATGCTCGACATGGGCTTCATCCATGACATCAAGCGGGTCGTGGCCATGCTGCCCAAACAGCGCCAGACTCTATTCTTCTCGGCCACCATGCCGCAGGAAATCACGCGGCTTGCCGATTCGATGCTGACCGATCCGGCCCGCGTTGCCGTGACGCCTCAGGCGACCACGGTCGACCGTATCGTCCAGCGCGTCATCCATACCGAGAAGTCGGCCAAGCCCGCTTTGCTGGTCGATGTACTCAAGACCGAGAAGACCGATCGCGTGCTGGTGTTCACCCGCACCAAGCACGGCGCCGACAAAGTCGTACGGGCGCTACAGAAGACCGGCTTTGGTGCTGAAGCCATTCACGGCAACAAGTCGCAGAACCAGCGCGAACGCGTGCTCGCCGACTTCAAGAGCGGCCGCTTGCGCATCTTGATCGCCACCGACATTGCCGCCCGCGGCATTGACGTCGACGGCGTCAGCCACGTCATCAACTACGATCTGCCGAACATCCCGGAATCCTATGTCCACCGCATCGGCCGCACCGCGCGCGCCGGCGCCGAAGGCATCGCGATTTCGTTCTGCGATCAGGAGGAAGGCGCTTTCCTGCGCGATATCGAGCGCATGATCCGGATCACGATTCCGGCGACCGGCGAACGCCAGGCCCATAAGCCTGCCCAGCGCAATGCCGGAAACCGCAATGGCGGCAGGCCGCATCGCGGCGGTCATCAGCAGCGCGGAAACGGCGGCGGCGGCGGCGGTAATGGCCATCACGCCGGCGGCGGCCATCGCTCGCGCAATGGCGGCGGTCATCAGGGCCGGCCCAGCCAGAATAACCAGCAAGCCGCAGCCCCCCGTCAGGAAGCGACGACGGGGGAGCCAAGAGACATTGGAAATGTTACATTCCTCCAGCGTTCGGGCGAGCCGCGGCGTAACGCCGGCCACCGCACACGCTGATACGGGGAGACGAACTGGATGGCGAAGGAAGAACTGCTGGAGTTCGACGGCACGGTGACCGAAGTGCTGCCGGACGGCAATTTCCGGGTGAAGCTCGATAACGAACATGAGGTGCTGGCCTACACCGCCGGCAAGATGCGCAAATTCCGCATCCGCACCGGCGTCGGTGACCGCGTGATCGTTGAAATGTCGCCCTATGACTTGCAGCGCGGACGCATCAGCTTCCGCCACAAGGGCGACGCACCGGCCCCTGGCCCGCAGCAACGGCGGCCTAACTTCCGCCGGCGTTAAAGCATCGAATATTCCGGCCCAAAACCTGAGTGTTTTGGCCGGGATATTTTTTTAAACGTGGGGGCACGTTACGAACGCTGGAGTGCCAGGCGTGCCAAAGATTCTTTCGTTCCTACGTTTCCTGCCGGCGATCATTGTCGCCTTTGCGCTCAGTGCCGCCTCCGCCGAACAGGCCAAAGGCGTATTGCGGCTGCTGCCAGCGGACAGCGTCACCGAACATTCCATCGTCACCGGCAAAGGCACACTTGCTTACACGGCGACCGCCGGCACGCTAGCCTTCTACGACCAGTCCGGAGACCAGAGCGCGGCGGTTTTCTACACCGCCTATGTCGCCAAGGGGGCCGGCGCCAACCGGCCGCTGACATTCGTATTCAATGGCGGACCGGGTGCGGCTTCCGCCTTTTTGAATCTCGGACTGGTCGGTCCGCGCATTCTCGATCTGGGCCCGGACAGCCACGACGCGACGCTCGCCAAACTGCACGATAACCCCGACACTTGGCTTTCATTCACCGATCTGGTGATGATCGATCCGATCGGCACCGGCTGGAGCCGCGCGGTCAAGCCGGACGACGCCAAGCATTTCTGGAATGTCGCGGGCGATGCCGGCGCCATGGCCAAGGCGATTGCGCTCTATGTCGCCCACAACAACCGCGCCGCTTCGCCGAAATATCTGTTCGGCGAGAGCTATGGCGGGTTGCGCGCCGCCAAGACGGCGCACGTCCTGCAACGCGACCAGGGCATAGCGATTTCGGGCATCGTCATGCTGTCACCGCTTCTGAAAGGCTGGCTGACTTTCGGCGACGACGGCTCACCGCTGCGCGCGGCACTGCAGTTGCCTTCGCTGGCGGCCGCCGCGCTCGAGCGCAAGAACGCCTTTAGCCCCGAAGCTTTGGCGAAGGCGGAAAAATTCGCCATGACCGACTATCTGGTAATGCTGGCCGGCAAACCGCCGGAGGGCGATACCGCCAAGGCCTTCTATCAAAAGGTCGCCGATATCAGCGGGCTGCCGGTGGAATCGGTGGCAAGATCGCAGGGGTTCATTTCCGGTTATATAAAAGGTCTGCGGGCGGCCGACCACAAACTGGTGAGCCGCTACGATGTGACTTTCGCGGTCGACGATCCCTATCCTGAATCGCGGTCGGGGTCTGGCGGCGATCCGATCCTCGATGGCGTCACGCGCGCCTATGGCGGCGCCTTTGCCGATTACGCGCGCAATGAGCTGGGCTTCAAGACCGATATGACCTACGCGTTGCTGGCCTCGGACGTCACCCGCGGCTGGGATTGGAAGGATGGCCGGCTGCAGGTTAGCGCCGAAGACGACCTACGCACGCTGCTCGCTTTTGGGCCTTCGTTCCGTCTGCTGATCGCGCATGGTTATTCCGACATGGTGACGCCGTTTGCCATGACGCGTTATATACTCGACCACATGCCGCCGGCCGATCCGCCGGGCCGCGTGCAGCTCAAACTGTATCGCGGCGGGCATATGATCTATCTCGACCCGCAATCGCGCAAAGCGTTCAGCACGGATGCGGCGGCGTTTTACAAGACTGCGGAATAATTACGCGCCCTAATGGCGGTCCCGAGAGGAGTCGAACCTCCGACCTTCGGTTTAGGAAACCGCTGCTCTATCCTGCTGAGCTACGGGACCGTGACGCGCGATCTAGCACAAGTTCAAGCACGGCGCACCGGCTATTGCGGCGTCAGGCCGGAGAGCGCGACAACGTCTTTCCACATCGCACGTTCCTTGGCGGCAAAGGCAATGGCCTGCTCCGGCGTGCTGGAAAGGATGCGGGCGCCGGCCACCAGAAACCGCTTTTGCATATCCGGGTCGGCGGCGATTTTCCCCATCGCTTGGGACAGTTTGATGATGATGGGGCGCGGCGTTGCCGCCGGCAGCACGAAAGCCCCCCAAGAGGTGACCACGAAATCCTTCATGCCAGCCTCCGCCATGGTCGGCATGTCCGGCAAGGTCGGCCAGCGTTGCGCCGAGGTCACCGCCAGCGCGCGCATTTTCCCGGATTGAATGAGCGAAATATAGGACGCGAGGTTGTCGATGGCGAAGTCGACCGCGCCCGACAGCATGGCCGGAATGGTTTGCGCGGCGCCGCGGAACGGCACATGCACGGCGTCGAGTTCGGCGCGTTTGGCAAATAACACGCCCGACAAATGCGGCGAGGTGCCCACGCCCGGACTGCCGAAGCTGACATGGCCTTTCTGCTTGGCCCAGGCAATGAATTCCGCCAGCGTCGTCGCCGGCACGTGATCGCTCGCGACCACGAACACATTGGGCAATTCCCAGATCATCGATGCCGGGATCATGTCCTTTTCCGGATCGTAGGGCATGTCCTTATAGAGAAACTGGTTGATGGCGAAATGACCGACGGTCGCCGCGCCCATCGTGTAGCCATCCGGCGGACTGCCGATGACGGCGGCGATGCCGATATTGCCGCCGGCGCCGGGCCGGTTTTCGATGACGAAAGGTTGCCCGAACATATTATTGAGACGCTCGGCCAATATCCGCGCCAGCACATCGGTCGAACCGCCGGCCGGATAGGGCACTATAACTTTGACGGATCGGTCGGGCCATGTACTTTGGGCGCGCGCGCCGCTCGCAATGAACGCGCTGGCCGCCACGGCGGACCGCAGGAATGTTCGGCGATTTGACGCTTCGCAGCCAAGTGTTCGCGCACTGCGCCAGCTAGGGCTCGACGATGGCATTGATCCCCCTCCCCGGTGGTCACAATGACGTCTATGATCGTGCTGCATTGTAGCTTCATTCCACCGTCGGCCGCCATGATGAAAATCCGTCTCATAATCGCGATTGCCGCGGCGTTAGCTGCGAATGCGTTAGCTGTGTGCAATGCGGGAGCGCAAGCGGCCTGTAATCTAAACGCCGCCGGCACCGGCAAAGTCGCCGCCGTGCGTGACGGCCGCACGCTGATGCTCGACGACGGCCGTGAACTACGGCTGGCGGCGATCGAAGTCACCGGCGCCAGTCACGATGCTTTGCAGGCCCTGGCCGCCGGACGCGTGCTCAAGCTGGAGCGGTTGGGCGCCGGGCAAACTTTGGAGCAAGACCGCTATGGCCGGCTGGTCGCCTTTGCCTTTGCCGGCGACGGTGAGCAATCCTTGCAGCAGACTTTGTTGGAACAGGGCTTTGCCCGCGTCTCGGCCCACATTGGCGCCAAAGCCTGCGCCGATGCCCTGTTAACCACGGAACGCGCGGCCCGCGCGGCAAGCCACGGGCTTTGGGCCGATCCCAATTTCGCCCCTTTGCAGGTGGAAAACCTGGCCCGGCTAACGGCGCAACGGGGCCATTTCGCGCTGGTCGAAGGCAAGGTATTGTCGGTGCGCGAAAGCGGAGCCACTATTTATGTCAATTTCGGGCGGCGCTGGACGCGGGATTTCACCGTCACCATTCTTAAACGCCAGCAGCGCATATTTGCAGCGGCCGGCGTCGAACCCAAACAGTTTGAAGGACGCCGCATCCGCGTGCGCGGTTGGATCGAACAGCGCGGCGGCCCGATCATTGCCGCCGAGGCGCCCGAGCAGATCGAATTTGCAGATTAAAATATGAGTTTGAAAAACCCGACAGCAAGAACGGCGGCTAGAGCCAATAGCCTCGTGGCCGCATTGGCATTGCTGCTGGCGGCCTGCAGCGGCTCAGCCGACAACCATCTGATCTCGCTGAGCCTGCCGCAATCCTCTTCGCTCAGCGAAAGCCAAACAGCGACGCAGCGCGAACATGCGCGCATTCTGGCGTCTTACGGCGGTGTCTATGAGAACGCCCGCCTGCAGGCCGAAATCGAAAAGACCGTGGACCGGCTGGTGGCGGCGTCGGAACGGCCGGACCTCAAATACAAGGTGACCATACTTAATGCGCCGGCGATCAACGCTTTCGCGCTACCGAACGGACAACTCTACATCACGCGCGGGCTGATCGCGCTCGCCAACGACAAGGCCGAGCTGGCTTCCGTGCTTGCGCATGAGATGGGCCATGTAATCGCGCGTCACGCCCAGATCCGCGAAGAAAAGGCCAAGGAGGCTGC
>Ga0302319_10014886_pt1 | contig 14457 bp, 9 predicted proteins | sample Bog_T0_2_FD_203319 | JGI IMG/M metagenome (GOLD analysis project Ga0302319, IMG submission 203319) | Peat permafrost microbial communities from Stordalen Mire near Abisko, Sweden - Bog_T0_2 | ecosystem: Environmental > Terrestrial > Soil > Wetlands > Peat | place: Sweden: Abisko, Stordalen Mire... | reverse complement strand
AGTTTTTGCGCTCGAACTCTACTCGGCAATGGTCCTGCAAGTCTTGGAGACGCTGGAGGCTTTCATCTAAAAGCGCTCGCCCTGTCACGGCATCTTCGAGTTTGGCTCCGGATGGCATCATTAGTCAAGTACGTTATTGCCTTTGCTGGGGCAATAATATAGTTGACAGAAGTCACGCAGGTTCCTTTGGTTCTTTGTCGGCATGACTCCTCAGAACGGAGTCTGCGCCGATGTGTATCAAAAGCCAGCGCCTTTCGCATACCCAACATTTTTTGATGAGCGCTTACGGGGGGAAATGGAAGGAGGTCACTCCCGTCGTGTTTACCGTCTACGTTGACGACAGCGGGACTTCTCCTGACCAAAAACTAGCTGTCGCCTCCGCGCTCATCGTCCCGGCCATAAGAATTCCGCGCATCGAATATGCTATGGGACGGGTTCCGCGAGAAACATGGCTTTAGTTATCTTCACGCTTCCGAGATGGCGAGTCCTCACCGCAAAGGTCAATACAACCTCTGGTCGGACGACAAAGTAGGGAAAGTGCTATCGCGGGCGCGGCAGATTATCAAAACCAACAGCGTCGCGGGCATCTCCTTTGCCGTTGATAAGCAAATGTTCAACAGTGAAACACCAGCACAATGGAGAGTTGCGGGTGGCGAGAACCATTACACCTGGGCCTTTCGCACTCTTCTCCAGCACCTCATCAGATGGCACGGTAGTCGGAGTTTGACCGAGCCATTCGAGTTCGTATTTGACAATGCGACTGGAAGAGACCGTGACGAAATTGAAATGTTAATGGGTCAATTCGATAGCGTGTACCCCGGTAAATTTGAGGGTCACTATTCCTTCCGATGTAAAGCTAATGTGCCCTGCCTCCAAGGGGCTGACATCTTGGCCTGGAGCACATATTCGCTCGCCTGCGAGACGTTTTTTGAAACTCCACCGGCCAATCGCTTTGCAGAGGAATCCATGCAAGACTTTCGCGGACGCATGAGCGAAGAGTGGCTTACGGTTCTCAGCTACGATGTAGATGCACTCCGGGCCACAGTGGAAGATGACCGGCGCGATCCAGAAGCGACTCAGGTGCGGGCAAAGTGGCACCAGAACTGGCGCAAGAGGCTACAGGCGAGGAAGAGTTCGCGCCCGAAACGGGAGAAATGCCCGTGCTGACAGCCCTATAATCCCGGCACTGTGCTGCTATGGATTCGACGGGTGATCGGAATCGTTGGGCTTCTCGCCCTAATGGCATCATCAGCCCGTTACGGGGAAAAAGGTTGTCCTGTCACGGGCTCCCCATTGTACTTCCGCCAAATATATTATTGCCTTTGCTGGCGCCCGGCTTCGGCTGGGCTTTTCTCAAACACTTTCCGTCAAGAACCAGAAAACCGCCCCCGCTCGGGCTATTTGTAATGCTCTCGAAGTGCGTTGAATTCGGAGACCCACACCTCGTCCTCATTCTGATCGGAGATCGGCTGATTGCGCAGGGTCGAGACCGTCTCAAAGAAGCCGTGCCCGGGCTTCCCGGTCTGCTTCGCGCAAACCAGAGCTGTTCGAAACGGTCGCCCGTTCCGGTGGTCTTCTGCGTCGAGCTCTCCAAAGATCGAACAGAGTGGGTGGCTTCTCCAGAATTCCGTCAGCGGTCCCAGATCGGGGAACCGTTCGACGACCTTCTGGTACGTAATTGGCGCCCCGATTTTCGCCTGTTTCTCGAGAAAAATTCCAACATCTCTGACACTCGTTTGCATGGCGTCCTCCCTCATTCGCGGGCAACATGGCGCATTAGGGTGAAACTACACCATCCTGTATTGGCACCCGCTTTATTCTTCGGAAAGAAAAAGCCCGGCTTGCGCCGGGCCTTTGGTGGTGGTGATGTCGCGGTTACTCGCTCGCCGCCATTTCTTCCGCTTCGCCTTCCTGGCGCATGAGTTCGAGTTCGCGTTCGGCTTCTTCCCAGGCAGTCTGCACTTCCTGCTGGATCTTTGCTGCCGCTTCTTCGAGCTCCGGTGAGAGCTGGACGTTGCGGTAGAATTCCATGCCCGTACCGGCGGGGATGAGCCGGCCGACGATGACGTTTTCCTTGAGGCCGCGCAGGTTGTCGACCGCTCCGTTGATGCTGGCTTCGGTGAGCACGCGCGTGGTCTCCTGGAAGGACGCCGCGGAGATGAAGGATTCAGTGGAGAGCGAGGCCTTGGTGATGCCGAGCAGCAGCGGGCGCCCGACTGCCGGACGGCCACCGTTGGCGATCACGCGGTCTTTCTCTTCGCGGAAGCGGAACTTGTCGACCTGCTGTTCGAGCAGGAAGCTGGAGTCGCCGACTTCCTCGATCTTCACCCAACGGAGCATCTGCCGGACGATGGTTTCGATGTGTTTGTCAGAGATGGCCACACCCTGGAGACGGTAGACTTCCTGGATTTCGTTGACCAGGTAAGCCTGCAGCTCCTTCTCACCGAGGACGGCAAGAATGTCGTGCGGGTTGAGAGGACCATCCATGAGCGGCTCGCCGGCGCGGACGCGTTCGCCTTCCTGGACGTTGATGTGGATGCCGCGCGGCACGGAGTATTCCTTCTCCTCGCCATTGTCGGCGGTGACGTAGATGCGGCGCTGGCCCTTGCTGACTTCGCCGAAGCGAACGACGCCATCGATTTCGGAGATGATGGCGGTTTCGCGCGGCTTGCGGGCTTCGAAGAGCTCGACGACGCGAGGCAGACCGCCGGTGATGTCCTTGGTGCGCGTGGTTTCGCGCGGAATCTTGGCAAGGATGTCGCCGGGGAAGACTTCGTCTCCGTCCTGCAGCATGAGGTGAGCGCGGCTGGGCATGAGGTAACGCTTGTTGCCCTTGGCGCCCTTGATGACGATGGCGGGCTGGCGCTTCTCGTCGGGAGCTTCCGCAACCACCAGACGGGAGAGGCCGGTGACCTCGTCGACTTCTTCGTGGAGGGTGATGCCTTCCTGCAGGTCCTTGAACTGGACGGTGCCGCCGATTTCCGTGAGGATGGCGAAGGTGTAGGGATCCCACTCGGCCATGACCTGGCCGAGGGCGACGGCCTGACCTTCTTCCACCTTGAGGCGCGCACCGTAGACGACCTGGTAGCGCTCCTTCTCGCGGCCGCGATCGTCGACCACGGCGATGGAGCCGGAGCGGTTCATGGCGACCAGATCGCCCTGACGGCTGCGGACCGAAGCCAGGTTGATGAAGCGGACGGAGCCGTTGTTCTTGGCTTCGAGGCGGGACTGCTCGTTGACGCGCGAGGCGGTTCCACCGATATGGAAGGTCCGCATCGTAAGCTGCGTTCCGGGCTCGCCGATGGACTGCGCAGCGATGACGCCGACAGCTTCGCCGAGTTCCACCATGCGGCCGGAGCCGAGGTTGCGGCCGTAGCACAGGATGCAGACACCGCGGCGGGATTCGCAGGTGAGGACGGAGCGAATCTTGACGCGCTCGATGCCGGCGGCCTGGATGGCGGAGGCGAGGTCTTCGGTGATTTCGTGGTTGACGTCGACGATCACCTGGCCTTCGTAGTCCTTAATTTTTTCCAGAGATACTCGGCCAACGATGCGGTCCCTCAGCGGCTCGATGATCTCGCCGGACTCGACGATGGGGGTGACGTAGATGCCTTCCACGGTCTTGCAGTCGCGCTCGCTGACGATGACGTCCTGAGCCACGTCGACGAGACGGCGGGTGAGGTAGCCGGAGTCAGCGGTCTTGAGAGCGGTATCGGCGAGGCCCTTGCGCGCGCCGTGGGTGGAGATGAAGTACTCGAGCACGGTGAGGCCTTCACGGAAGTTGGCCGTGATGGGGGTCTCGATGATTTCGCCGGAAGGCTTGGCCATGAGGCCGCGCATGCCGGAGAGCTGACGAATCTGCTGTTTCGATCCGCGAGCGCCGGAGTCGGCCATGATGTAGATCGGGTTCATGGCGCCTTCTTTGTCGGCGCGCTTCATGTTGTCGAACATCTCGTCGGCGACGCGTTCGGTCACCGCCGACCAGATCTGGATAACCTTGTTGTTGCGCTCGCCGTTGGTGATGGCGCCGTCGAGGTACTGCTGCTGGACGCCGATCGCCTGCTTTTCCGCATCGCGCACGGTGGCGTACTTGGCCTCGGGGATGACCATGTCATCCAGACCGACGGACAAGCCGCTGATGGTGGCGTAGTGGAAGCCGAGGTCCTTGATGTGGTCGAGCATGGTGACGGTGAGCTCGAGGCCGTGGTTAAGGTAGCAATAGTTGACGAGCTGGCCGATGCCCTTCTTCTTGAGCAGGCCGTTGACGTAGGGCATCTCCGCTGGCAGCGCGTCATTAAGAATGGCGCGGCCGACCGTGGTGGAGATGAACTGGCGGTCGTACTGCACCGGCTCGGTGTGAGTGAGGTCCTGATCGTCGTAGGCGGTGCCCATTTCAAGCACGGGGCCGGTGTAGCGCAGACGGATGGGGCTGAGCGTCTCGACTTCTTTCGCTTCGAGCGCCATAAGGACTTCTTCGATGTTGGCGAAGACGCGGCCTTCGCCCTTCGCGCCCTTCTTGGATTTGGTGAGATAGTAGAGGCCGAGCACCATGTCCTGCGTGGGCACCGTGATGGGGTGACCGGAGGCCGGCGAAAGAATGTTGTGGGACGAGAGCATGAGCACAGACGCTTCGACCTGGGCTTCCGGCGAGAGCGGGATGTGCACGGCCATCTGGTCGCCATCGAAGTCGGCGTTGAAGGCGGTGCAGACGAGGGGGTGAATCTTGATGGCCTTGCCTTCGACCAGGACCGGCTCGAACGCCTGAATACCGAGGCGGTGTAGTGTCGGCGCGCGGTTGAGAAGCACCGGGTGATCGCGGATGACTTCCTCGAGGATGTCCCACACGATCGGTTCCTGCATCTCGACCATCTCTTTGGCCTGCTTGATGGTGGTGCAGTGGCCGGTCTGCTCGAGGCGATGATAGATAAAAGGCTTGAAGAGCTCGAGCGCCATCTTTTTAGGAAGGCCGCACTGGTGCAGCTTGAGCTCGGGGCCGACCACGATCACCGAACGGCCTGAGTAGTCGACGCGCTTGCCGAGAAGGTTCTGACGGAAGCGGCCCTGCTTGCCTTTCAGCGTGTCGGAGAGCGACTTGAGCGGTCGGTTGTTGGCGCCGCGCAGGACGCGGCCGCGACGGCCGTTATCGAAGAGGGCGTCGACAGCTTCCTGGAGCATGCGCTTTTCGTTACGCACGATGACTTCGGGCGCATGCAGGTCCATGAGCTTCTTCAACCGGTTGTTGCGGTTGATGACGCGGCGGTAGAGGTCGTTGAGGTCAGAGGTAGCGAAGCGGCCGCCATCCAATGGCACGAGGGGGCGCAGTTCCGGCGGAATGACCGGAATGACGTCGAGGATCATCCACTGCGGCTTGTTGCCGGACTTGCGGAAGGCTTCGACGACCTTGAGGCGCTTTGCAAACTTGAGGCGCTTCTGAAGGGAGGTTTCAGCCTTCATGCGCTCGCGGAGCTCGATGGAGAGCTCATCGACGTTGACGCGCTTGAGGAGCTCCTTGATGGCCTCGGCGCCCATCATGCCCTTGAAGCCGGTGGGACGGTACTGCTGGTCGACTTCGCGGAACTTCGTCTCGTCCTTAATAATCTCGCGCTCGCGGACGGGCGCGTCGCCAGGATCGACAACGACATAGCTCTCGAAGTAGAGGACGGATTCGAGGTCGCGCAGGGAGATATCGAGCAGGTGGCCGATGCGGGACGGCAGTCCTTTGAAGAACCACACATGGGAACACGGAGACGCGAGCTCGATGTGGCCCAGCCGCTCGCGGCGGACTTTCGACACCGTGACTTCGACGCCGCATTTATCGCAGATAACGCCGCGGTGCTTCATACGCTTGTATTTGCCGCACAGGCACTCCCAGTCGGTGACGGGGCCGAAGATGCGGGCGCAGAAGAGACCGTCGCGCTCCGGTTTGAAGGTGCGGTAGTTGATGGTTTCAGGCTTGGTGACTTCGCCATGCGACCAGCTGCGAATCTTCTCCGGCGAGGCGAGGGAGATGCGAATCGCGTCGAAGTCGGTGATCGGGCTGGTCATTTCAAACGGGCTGGAACGGTACAAGGTGTTCCTCCTTGGCGTTTAGGCTGTTAGCTCGTAGCTATTGGCCGTTGCCGTGTTGCTTCGGTTCCGATTTCGCGTCACCATGGTTCGCGACGCTGTGAACTTCCAATCTCTTCTGCCCTCACCGGAGCCCTTAGCTAAGGGCTAAGAGCTACGGCTAAAGGCTGGTTTTCAATCCGCGGCGGCGAGCTCAGGGACGGGCTGCTTTTTCGCGTCCTTGGGGCCTTCGCCACCGGCCTGCTTGATGAGCTCAACATCGAGGCAGAGCGACTGCAACTCGCGGATGAGCACGTTGAAGGATTCCGGCACGCCGGGCTCGATGGCCGCTTCGCCTTTGACGATAGCCTCGTAGATACGGGTGCGGCCGTAAACGTCGTCGGACTTGGCAGTGAGCAACTCCTGGAGGATGTACGCCGCGCCATAGGCTTCGAGCGCCCAGACTTCCATTTCTCCGAAGCGCTGCCCGCCGAACTGTGCCTTTCCACCCAGCGGCTGCTGAGTGATGAGCGAGTACGGGCCGATGGAGCGCGCGTGAATTTTGTCGTCGACCAGGTGCGAGAGCTTCAACATATAGATGTAGCCCACGGTAGCCGGCTGCTCGAACGCATCGCCGGACATGCCGTCGAACAGCTCGGTCTTGCCGGAGGTCGGAAGCCCGGCGGCACTGAGCAGCGCCTTGATTTCGCCCTCGCGAGCGCCATCGAAGACCGCCGTGCCGAACCAGATTCCGTTCTTCATGCCTGCGGCGACGCGCAACAACTGCGTGTCGTCGAGTTCCAGCAGCTGGCGAAGCGCCGCCGTGTTGGCGAATTTCTCCGTGACCGCTTTACGGACTTCGTTGGCATCCTGGTTCTTCTTCACGAGCTCCGCGATCTGTTGGCCGAGATCGTGCGCCGCCCAGCCGAGGTGGGTTTCGAGAATCTGACCGACGTTCATACGCGAGGGCACGCCGAGCGGATTCAGTACGATCTCCACCGGCGTTCCGTTGGGCAGGTAGGGCATGTCTTCTTCCGGAAGGATCCGGGCAATGACGCCCTTATTGCCGTGACGGCCGGCCATCTTGTCGCCCACGGATAGCTTGCGCTTCATGGCGATGTAGCACTTGACCAGCTTGATGACGCCAGGCGCCAGCTCATCGCCCTTCTGCAGCTTGCCGATTTTCTCGTTGGTGATCTTGCGCAGCACATCGATCTGGCGCGAGGTCATCTCCTCGATTTCATCAATCTGCTCATTCACGCGCGGATCCTTGTCGTTGTAGCGGATGCGCTTGAGGTTGCGGGTGGAGATGCGCTCGATGGCATCGCGGTCGAGGATCGCACCCTTGGCGAGCAGACGCTTGTTGGTGCGCTCGTCGTGGAGATCGGCAAGAACTTCCTTCGCGCCGAGGATGCTTTCGAGACGCTTCAGGCGCTCGTCGGTGAGAATGCGGATTTCGTCGGAGAGGTTCTTTTCCAGCTGAGCGACCTGCTCGGTTTCGATCTGGCGGGCGCGCTCGTCCTTCTCCTGACCCTTGCGGGAGAAGATGCGGACGTCCACTACCGTGCCCTCGATGCCTGGAGGGCAGGTGAGGGAAGCATCGCGAACATCGCCGGCTTTTTCGCCGAAGATGGCGCGGAGGAGCTTCTCTTCCGGCGTGAGCTGGGTTTCGCCCTTGGGCGTGACCTTGCCGACCAGAATGTCGTTGTGGTGAACCTTGGCGCCGATGCGGATGATGCCGCTCTCATCCAGATCGCGCAGCGAGTGCTCACTGACGTTGGGGATGTCGCGGGTGATTTCTTCCGGACCGAGCTTGGTGTCGCGGGCCTCGATCTCGAATTCCTCGATGTGGACGGAGGTGTAGTAGTCGTCGCGCACGAGTTTTTCGGAGATGAGGATCGCGTCTTCGAAGTTGTAACCGCGCCACGGCATGAACGCGACCAGCACGTTGCGGCCAAGGCCCAGCTCGCCCTGTTCGGTGCAGGGCCCGTCGGCGATGACCTGACCCTTCAGAACGCGATCGCCCTGACGGACGATCGGCTTCTGATTGATGCAGGTGTTCTGGTTGGACCGCTTGAACTTGATGAGCTGGTAGATGTCGGACCCGACCTCACGCGACAGCTGCGTGGGGTGGTGTTCGCCTTCGACGCGAACGATGATGCGCTCGGAGTCGACGGAGTCTACGATGCCGTTGCGCTTGGCAAGGATGACGGCGCCCGAGTCGCGAGCGGTGACGCCTTCCATGCCCGTACCGACCAGCGGAGCCTCAGAGACGAGCAGAGGGACGGACTGGCGTTGCATGTTCGCGCCCATGAGCGCGCGGTTCGCGTCGTCGTGTTCAAGGAAGGGAACCAGCGAAGCGGCGACGGACACGAGCTGCTTGGGGCTGACGTCGATGTAGTCGACTTCGCCGCGGTTGACCAGGACGAAGTTGCCCTGGCGTCGGGCGTTGACGAGCTCCTCGACGATGTTGCCGTTCTGGTCGAGCTCGACGTTGGCCTGAGCGATGGTGTGCCGGTCTTCTTCCCACGCCGAGAGATAAAAGGAGTACGGCTCGTACTCAATCTGGCGCTGCTTTTCCTTCTTCAGCTTCTCGTTGAGCTTCAGGGCCTCGGTCTTCTCGAGGTGATCTCCGACGCGCATGCCGGATTCGCCGGCATTGGTGATCTGGACGAAGTCGAGCATGCGGCTGTCGCGTACCTTCCGGTACGGCGACTCGATGAAGCCGTACTCGTTGATGCGCGCGAAGCACGAGAGCGAGCTGATCAGGCCGATGTTCGGACCTTCCGGCGTCTCAATCGGGCAGATGCGGCCGTAGTGGGTGGGATGTACGTCGCGGACTTCGAATCCAGCGCGCTCGCGGGAGAGACCGCCCGGCCCAAGCGCGGAGAGACGGCGCTTGTGCGTGATCTCCGAGAGGGGGTTGGTCTGATCCATGAACTGCGAGAGCTGCGAAGAGCCGAAGAACTCGCGGATGGCGGCCATGACCGGCTTGGCGTTGATCAGGTCGTGCGGCATCGCCGTTGACATTTCCTGATACACGCTCATTTTTTCCTTGATGGCGCGTTCCATACGGACGAGGCCGATGCGGAACTGGTTCTCCATCAACTCGCCGACGGCGCGTACACGGCGATTGCCGAGGTGATCGATGTCGTCGACCATGCCGATGTTGCGGCGCAGCTTAAGCAGGTAGCGGATGGTGGCGTAGAAGTCTTCCGGCGTCAGGGTGCGGTGGTCGAGCGAGGTAGCATCCTGATTTTCGTAGAGCTTGATGTTGAACTTGAGCCGGCCGACGCGCGAGAAGTCGTACTTGCGCGGATCGAAGAACATGCCTTCGAAGAGCGCAGTCGCGGTGTCAAGGGTAGGTGGATCGCCGGGACGCAGCTTGCGGTAAATCTCGATGAGCGCTTCTTCCGGCTTGCGGACGGAGTCGCGGCGCAGCGTGTTGGTAATCACGTTGCCCATGTCGTCGCGTTCCGGGAAAAAGACATCCAACGAAGTGATGCCGGCTTCGACAATCTTGTGCAGCTTATCGGAGGTGAGCTCCTGATTGGCCTCCATGAAGACTTCGCCGGTGTTGGTGTCGACCACGTCGGCAGCGGTCATGGCACCGTCGAGCTCGGCCGCTTCAACTTCGACTTCGGCGATCTTCGCTGCGCGCAGGGCCTTCATGATGGAAGGCGTAACTTTGCGGCCGGAATGGGCGATCTCTTCGCCTTTGGAGACGATGGCGTGCGCCGGCTTCGCGCCGAGGAGGTGGGTCGGCTTGTCGGACGCGGCATCGAGCGTCCAGAAGAGCTTGCCGTCCTTCACCTTGATCTTGTCGACGGTGTAGAAGGTGCGGAGAATTTCTTCGTCGCTCTTGAGGCCGAGTGCTCGGAGGAAGATGGTGCCCAGGAACTTGCGCTTGCGGTCGATGCGGACGTACAGCGTGTTCTTCTGGTCGTACTCGAACTCGACCCACGAGCCGCGGTAGGGAATGATCTTGCCGAGGAAGTAGGTGCGGTTGTTCGCCGTCTCAAAGAAGACGCCGGGGGAACGGTGGAGCTGCGAGACGATAACGCGCTCGGTGCCGTTGACGATGAAGGTGCCGTTCTGCGTCATGAGCGGGATGTCGCCGAAGAAGACTTCCTGCTCTTTAATGTCGCGGATGGACTTTGCGCCGGTCTCTGGATCCTTGTCGTAGATCGTGAGGCGGACAGTGACCTTGAGGGGCGCGGAGTAGGTCATGCCACGCTCTTCGCACTCTGCCTGGTCGTACTTAAGCTGAAGGCCGACAGGGTCGCCGCACTTGTTGCAGAAGTCGGGGGTGTTCTTGTTATAGGTGCCGCACTTCTGGCAGAGAACATCGCCGGGATGAAACGGATCTGTAATCACCATCGCCCCGCAATGAACGCAGGTGGTACGCAGGTGGTGAAGACCTTTGAGGTGTCCGCACTTGCACTCCCAGTTGCCGATAGCAAAATCGACGAAGTCGAGCTGCGAGATATTGCGAAAATCGGTGATGGGGAAGACGGAGGTAAAAACAGACTGCAGGCCGGAGTCGTCGCGCTCGGAGGGCAGCTTATCCATCTGTAGAAACCGTTCGTAGGAGCGGCGCTGGACTTCGATGAGGTTCGGGATGCGGATAGCGGTAGGGATCTTCGAAAAGTCGAGACGGCTGCGAACCGCGCGGTTCTCGTTAGACATTTGTTACTCCTCAGGACCCGTAGAGCGAGGAAGAGAAAAGCGGCCGTCCGGGTCATGCGGCGCGCCTTGTGTTGGTTGGTCCAGCGACGCGATGCCCGCCCCGCCTCGTTCGGAAAGGGCACTGCGTTGGGTTACGGCCGCACAAAAATCGGGGTGCAAACGCCGTTTTTTTCTTGCACGGAAGGCCGCAAGGGGGTTACGCTTCCGCTTTACTCGGGCAGCTATGCGGGAGAATCAGCCCACCCGCACCGGTTGCCGGCTCGCCTGCCGGGCCTGATATAAAGGTCAGCGCCGGGGCGGTAATGCGACGGAGGAAAGGAAGCGGGAAGAGACGAGAGCGCGGGAAAAAACGGAAAACGCTCGCGGAGACAGCAAGCCCCGTGAGCGCCACAACCGAATTGTGCACTGAACTGTGACAGAATGTCCGATTCCCGCCGCTAAAACCTTCGCTCGCCCCGCGCCGCCTGACTACCTTTGTTACTCGCCATCCCAGGTCCGCCGCTGGCCTGCGATAACGCCGGCAAAAGTTTGCCGGAAAATCGATTCTTCTTATCCTGAAAATCATGCGCGCAAACTGTCGAGCCCGTTGTGGACGAGCTTGGCTACCGTTTGTCGATGATCAGGAGGACGGAAATGCGCTCCGATACAGGCAAACAGGAATGCAGCCAAGCGGAACGCACAAAAACAATAATAGCGCGTTCCGCTTTGGCACGCAAGTTGCTTGCCGAACCAGGAGGGCTTACTTTACTTCGACGGTAGCGACCCCTTCGAACTTCTTCCGGATCGCCTCAGCATCGTCCTTGCTGATGTTCTCCTTCAGGGTCTTGGGGGCACCATCCACCAGGTCCTTGGCTTCCTTCAGGCCGAGCGAGGTGACCTCGCGTACCGCCTTGATGGTGTTGATCTTGTTCGCGCCGGCATCCTTGAGGGTGACGGTGAATTCGGTCTGCTCGACGGCAGCCGGGGCTGCAGCGGCTGCTCCGCCGCCAGCAACAACCACCGGCGCGGCTGCCGCGGCTGAGACGCCGAGGCGTTCTTCGAGCTTCTTCACGAGGGCGGCCGCGTCCAGCAGGCTAAGCCCGACAATCTGATCTTCCAACTGCTGCAGATCTGCCATTTGTGTTCTCCACGAAATCTGAATTTTGTTGCACCCCCGGCTTGCGCCAGGGTTGCCGTACTATGTTGCCGTTCCGGGCTGCCTCGAGGTTTCCGATGTGCCTCCAGACCAGGCACCCCTCGGGGCCGCTGCAGCGGCCGAATCCCTGTGTTGTCAGCCAATAGCCTCTAGCCAGTGGCGTGTAGCAAAACTAACTTCAGGCCGAAGCCTGTTCCGTAACCTCAACTGCGGCCGGTTGCACAACTTCGGGTGCCTGAACTACGGCTGCCGGAGCTTCGGGCGCCGGGCCGCCAGCAAACTTGTTTTCCTTCACGCCCTGGTTGATGACGACGGCCAGGTCGCGTCCCGCGGCGTTGAGCACGGTGACCAGACGCTGCGCCGGGGAGTTGATGAGGAAGAGGAGCTTTGCGAAGATTTCTTCCTTGCCCGGCATGGTGGCAAGGGCTTTCACTTCCTCGACATTGATGACTTTCCCGTCGACGATGCCGAGCTTGAAAGTGAATTCCGCGTTGTCCTGAACCCAGGCGGCGAGCGCTTTCGCCAGAGCCACCGGATCGCCCGAAGTGTAGGCGACAGAAGAGACGCCCTTCAGTCCCTGGAGCGCGGCTTCGATCTTCGTGCCCTGCGCGGCCCGCGCAGCCAGCTTGTTCTTGAGAACGCGATAGCGCCCGCCCGCGTTGCGGACGGTTTTGCGCAGCTCGAAGTCCTGGGAAACGGTGAGTTTGGAGAAGGTGCCAATGATGGCGCTGGTCGACTTCTCGAGTTCTTTCGCGAGCTCGCCGACCTTCTCCGCCTTTTTTGATCTGCTCAGTGCCATATAAGCCTCTAGCTGCTAGCTTCTGGCTGCTAGCTGAATCTCCTGCTTTGTAGCCCACTCGGGCTGCGGTCAAATTTTTCAGCGGCTAGCGGCTGGAAGCCAGCGGCTAAAAGCTGCCTTTATGTTGCCTTGGAGGCCGTGTCCGCAACGGCGGAATCGAGCGCAATGCCGGGCCCCATAGTCGAACTGATGGTGATGCTCTTGATGTACTTGCCCTTGGCCGCCGAGGGCTTCGCCTTCACCACGCTGGTGATGACAGTGATCGCGTTTTCAACCAGCTTCTGCGGCGGGAAAGAAATCTTGCCGACGGGCACGTGCACGAGCGCGGTCTTGTCGGTGCGGAATTCGACCTTGCCGGCCTTGATTTCCTTGATGGCCGCTGCGACGTCGTTGGTGACGGTGCCGGTCTTCGGGTTGGGCATCAGACCGCGGGGCCCGAGAACTTTGCCAAGGCGGCCGACGGACTTCATCATGTCGGGCGTGGCGATGAGAGCGTCGAAGTCGGTCCACGATTCCTTCTGGATTTTTTCGACCAGCTCGTCGCCGCCCACGATGTCGGCGCCGGCGGCTTCGGCTTCGCGCTGCTTGTCGCCGGTGGTGATCACGGCGACCTTTTTGGTCTTGCCGAGGCCGTGCGGCAGGACGACGGTGCCGCGGACCATCTGATCGGCGTGACGCGGATCGACGCCCAGGCGCAGGGTCAGGTCTACAGTCTCATCAAATTTTGCGAATTTCACTTTCTGCAGAAGCGGAACTGCGTCCTGCAATGCGTAAGGGCGCTTCTCCACCTGGGCGCGCGCCTTCTCGATACTCTTGCCAACTTTGGCCATGTTTCCTCGTCTCCCACCGCGCGGACGCTGCTGCCTGCCGGCCGTGGTGCTAATGACATTGCGCCATGGGGCGCAGATACTGATTATCTATGAAAAGGGCGGGGAGGGCAAGAACAGTGGTAGGACTGCGGGCTCAGTATCGAGTCATAGAAGGGGTCCGCCGGAACGCGGGAGAATTGCCGCGGATGCGAACCCCTGCAGCCTGCCGTGCGCCGGGGGACATAGACCAGGACGCGGAGTCGACGAGGGAGCAGCATGAGTGCGGACTACATCTCGGCCCACAAGCACTGTTCGTTACACCGAGCCGAAGTAGAAGAAAGTTCCGTTTGCGGCTGTTTCTATTGCTTATCCGTGTTCCCACCATCCGATATTGTCGAATGGATCGACGGTGGTCAGACTGCAATATGTCCCAAGTGCCCCGTCGATTCGATCATCGGTTCCGCATCTGGTTATCCAATCACGATGGAATTCCTTCAACGGATGCACGACCATTGGTTTTGACCTCGCTTCTGAAACCGATGCGCTACCCGGGTCGGCCGGCGGATTGGCGGATGTTGCAGGCTGTCGGAGTTCGATTCCCAGAGCATCATTGCCCTTGAAAGAAACCTATCCGCCGACCGAGCAAAATCCGGCTCGCCGAAAAAGCGGAAGTAGCGCTACTTCCAGAATTCCTGCATCTCGATCCGGAATCCCGCGATAGGTTCTTCGCCGACCAGGGTATCGGGCTGAGAAAGAATTTCTGGTTCGCGTTCGGGGCGATAGATCATTGCCAGTTTGCGAAGGGGATCGATGAGCCAGCCGAGTTGAGCGCCCCGGCTCATCCAGAATTCCATCTTCGCTTCGATTCTCGAGGCTCGGTCGGATCGTGAGCGAAGTTCAGCGACGAACTCCGGACAGAACGGGAGGAATCCAGGACGGTCCTTGCTGGCTTGCTTGTAAGCATTCCAGCGATCTACAGA
>Ga0302319_10014884_pt1 | contig 14457 bp, 12 predicted proteins | sample Bog_T0_2_FD_203319 | JGI IMG/M metagenome (GOLD analysis project Ga0302319, IMG submission 203319) | Peat permafrost microbial communities from Stordalen Mire near Abisko, Sweden - Bog_T0_2 | ecosystem: Environmental > Terrestrial > Soil > Wetlands > Peat | place: Sweden: Abisko, Stordalen Mire... | reverse complement strand
AAACGCGAAGCCTCCGGTCTCGATGGCGAGGGCCGTGAGGTCGGCCTGCAGCGCCGAGCCGATGGCGCCCTGCGCACTGATGAAGAAGGGCACAAAGAGAAATCGCCGCTCGCCGCCGGCGACCTGAGCCCGCACCCACGGGGCGAGCGTCCAGGCGGGCGTGCCGCCGAGCTCCGCCGCCGGCACGCGGTCGCTGTGTTTCCAGGAGACCGCCGCGACGGGGGTCCCGGTGCGCTCGGTCAATCCGGCCGCCACCGCGCGCAGGTTGCGCTGGGCGCCGGGCTCGAGCGAGCCGTTGTCGATCAGGGCGACTTTCATGGGGTCATATTAAAGTAGCGCAGGCGGCTCGCCTGCAATTTAAACGACGGCAGGCGGGACGCCTGCGCTACTTTACTTTATAATGTGCAAGCCGATACGTTCTGGCTCTCAAACCACGCCAGCTCATGCGCGACCGTCACCACTTCGCCGATGATCACCATCGCGGGCGCCTCGACGTTCTCCTCGCGCACCCGGGCGGCGAGGGTGCCGAGGGTCGCGAGCACCGTGCGCTGCTGCGGGGTGGTGGCGGCCTGGATGACGGCGGCCGGCGTCTCGGGCGCCAGCCCGCCGGCCTGCAGGCGCTGCGCGATGGTGGCGAGATTGCGCATGCCCATATAGATGCAGAGCGTCGCGCCGATCCGGGCATAATCCTCCCAATGGACCGAGGTGTCCGGCTTCGCCGGATCCTCGTGGCCGGTGAGGAAGACGACGGCGGAGCTGTGGGCCCGGTGGGTGAGGGGGATCCCGGCGAATGCCGCCGCGGCCAGGGCCGAAGTGACGCCGGGCACGATCTCAAAAGGCACGCCCGCCGCGGCCAGCGCCGCCGCCTCCTCGCCGCCCCGCCCGAAAATGAAGGGATCCCCGCCCTTGAGCCGCACGACATTCTTGCCCTCGCGCGCCAGCTCCACGAGCAGCGCATCGATGCTCGCCTGCGGGCGGCCGAACTCGCCTCCCTTCTTGCCGGCGAAGACCCGCTGGCAGCCGGGGTGGGTCTTCGCCAGGGCCGCCGGCGACACCAGATGGTCGTAGACCACGGCGTCGGCCGCGCCGAGCAGGCGCAGCGCCTTGACGGTGAGGAGTTCCGGATCGCCGGGACCGGCGCCGACGAGATAGACGGTGCCGACCCTGGGGGCTGGTGCCGGGGAGAAATCCATGTGGCTCAGATGTTCGCGCCGGCCGTGTCCTCCGGATCGGAGGGGCGGGCGAGCTTGAGGACGACCTCGGAGAGTTTGTCCAGGGACTCCCGGACCGATTGCCGGTCCGTCCTGATTTCCAGGGTGGGGGCGAGCGGCGCCTCATAGGGCGAGTCGATGCCGGTGAACAGCGGGATCTCGCCGGCCCGCGCCCGCTTGTAGAGCTGCTTGGGATCGCGGCGCTCGCACTCGTCGAGCGGGGCGTTGATGAACACCTCGGCGAACGGTACGCCGCGTTCGGCCGCGCGCTTGGCCGCCATGGCCCGGTCGGCCCGGAACGGCGAGATCAGCGCGGCGATGACGACCACGCCGGCGTCGGCCAGGTGGAGGGCGAGCTCGATGGCGCGGCGCAGGTTCTCGCGGCGATCATCCGGGGAGAATCCGAGGTTCTTGCTCAGGCCGGTGCGCAGGATGTCGCCGTCGAGCACGGCGGGGAGCACCCCGGCGCGGAGCAGGCGCTTCTCGAGTTCCTGGGCCAGCGTGGATTTTCCGGACCCGGACAGGCCCGTCATCCAAATGACGGCGCCCCGGTGGCCGAGCAGCGCGGAGCGGGTGGCGGCGGTGATGGGCTGGTCGTCGGTGCTGGCGGACTGGTCGCTCAGGGAGGCGTCGATCACGCCGCCGCCGGCGATGCGCCGGCCCCGCATCAGCACGAAGCGTCCGAGGGCGGGAATCCGGCCGCCGGCATCGAAGGCGATCGGGCGGCGCACGCGGATGTGGACCTCGGCCACCTCGTGGCGCTTCACCTCCGAGGTCGGTCCGTCGCTGGTGTCCAGCGACACCGCGTCGAGCGTGCGCTGGATCGAAAGGACCCGGGCCTCCGCCTGCTGGGCGCCCAGGCGCAGCGGCACCAGCTCGCCCACCCGCAGCGGGTCGGCGTGCAGCCAGAAGACGCGCGCGCTGAAAGCCTGGGCCTGCGTCGGCGGATCCGCCAGCGGGGCGCCGATCTGGCCGCGCTCGACAAAGAGCTGGTCCTCGAGCGTGATCGCCACGCTGCGGCCGGTGGGGATGGGCCCCTGCGGCGCCGGCTGGTCCGGCGCGACCGGCCACGCCTCGATCGTTTTGATGACGGAGCGCTTTCCGCCCGGATAGAATTCGATGGCGTCGCCGACCGAGAGGCTGCCCGCCTCGACCAGGCCCGCCACGATGCGGCGCGCGTCAAAACGGTAGATGTCCTGGACGGTCAGGCGCAGCGGCGCCCCGACCAGGGGCGGCGTGGAGCGGAACTGCTCGAGGGCCTCGAGCAGCACCGGGCCGTGATACCAGGGGAGATGCGCGCTGGGCTGGATCAGCCCCTGCCCCAGCTTGGCCGAGATCGGCACAAAGTAGGTCGGCGGGACCCCGAGCCGGCCGAGGAACTCGCCGAGCTCGGCTCGGATGCGGTCGAACACCTGCTGGTCGTAATTGACCAGGTCCATCTTGTTCACCGCGACCACAATCTGCTTGAGCCCGAGGAGCGAGAGCAGGAAGCCGTGGCGGCGGGTCTGCTCGCGCAGGCCCTCGTTGGCATCAACCAGGAGGACGGCGGCATCGGCGCTGGCGGCGCCGGTGATCATGTTCTTCAGGAACTCCTTGTGTCCCGGAGCGTCGATGATCGTGTAGGCCCGGCGCGGGGTGCGGAAGGACACCCGGGTGGTGTCCATCGTGATGTTCTGCGCCTGCTCCTCGAGGAGCGCGTCCATGAGGAAGGCGTATTCGAATTCCATGCCCTCGGCCTTGCAGGCCGCCTGGATCCGCTCGGCCTTGCCGTCCTCCACCGAGTGCGTGTCGAACAGCAGCCGCCCGATCAGCGTCGACTTGCCGTGGTCCACGTGCCCGACGACGACAAAGGAGAGATGGTTGGGCGCCGCGGAGACCGCGGCGGCGGCGGGAGCCGCGCCGGGTTCGGAAAGGGCGAGATTCAACAGCTTGGTCATTTTAAAAATTGGGATTTCGGTGTTCGGAATTCGAAGGTCACATGAATCCCTTGGCGCGGAGCTTCTGCATGGCGTTGCGCTCGTGGTGGTCCTGCGCCCGCCCGGCGCGTTCGGATACCCGGGTGACCTTCAGTTCCTCGATGATGTCCGCGATGTTGGCGGCATTGCTCTCCACCGGCTTGCTGATCGGCCAGCAGCCGAGCGAGCGGTAGCGCTTGCCCGAGCGCGAGAAATACATTCCGGGCAGCGGCACCTTCTCCCGCTCGAGGTAGCGCCAGATGTCCAGCTCGGTCCAGTCGAGCAGCGGCTGCACCCGGACGTGCTCGCCGGGCCCGACATCGGTCGTGAAGTGGTTCCAGAACTCGGGCGGCTGGTCCTTGTAGTCCCACTCGAAGTCGGCAGTGCGCGGGGAAAAGGAGCGCTCCTTGGCCCGGGTCGAATCCTCGTCGCGGCGGATGCCGGTGATCAGCGCGTCGAACTTGTGGGCCGCGAGGCATTGCTGCAGGGCCACGGTCTTGAGCTCGTGGGTGACCGTGACCGGGTCGGTGGTCTCGTAGCCGATGCCCCGGTTGCGGGCGTCCTGGTTGATCCAGACAATGAGATTGAAGCCGTAGTGCTCCTTCGCCCAGGACCGGAACTCCATCATCTCCGGAAATTCATAGGTCGTGTCGATGTGGACGATGGGAAACGGCACGTGGCCGCAGAAGGCCTTCTTGGCCAGCCAGACCAGGACATTGGAGTCCTTGCCCATGGACCAAAGCATGGCGGGCCGCTCAAAGGCGTGAAAGGCCTCGCGCAGCAGGTAGATGCTGTGGGATTCGAGTTCGTCTAGGTGGGACATTTTGGCGGAAAGGAGGAAGGAGGAAGGCGGAAGGAGCTAGCTGGTGGGGGAGGGATCGGGGTCGTGGAGGCCGCATTCGCGCTTGAGGCCGAAGAAGCGGGTTTGCTCGGGGGTGAGGTCGGCGGTGAGGGGGCGGGAGGTGTGGACGTCGCCGATGGAGACGTACCCTTGATCCCAGAGCGGATGATAGGGCAGGTTGTGCTTGGTCAGGTAGGTGTGCACGTCGCGGTCGGTCCAGTCGACGATGGGGTGGATCTTGATTCGACCGTCCTGGCGACCCACGATTTCCAATAGTTCGCGGGAGCTGGTCTGCGACCGCCGGAGGCCGGCGAGCCAAGCTCGGGCGCCCAGTTCGTGCAGCGCCCGATGCATGGGCTCGGTTTTGACAATCCGGTTGTAGGCCTCGAGGCCGTCCAGCCCCTGTTCCCAAAGCCGGCCGTGGCGCGCCTCCAGCCAGGCCGGGGAAATCGCCGGCCGATAGACCTTGAGGTTGAGCTTCAGCCGGGCCGTCAACTCATCGGCAAAGCGGTAGGTTTCGGGAAACAGGTAGCCCGTGTCGATGAAGATCACCGGGAGGCCGGGTGCCACGCGGGAAACCAGGCTAAGCATGACGGCAGCCTGGGCGCCAAAGCTCGAGCTTAGCACCAACGCCCCGGCAAACTCCCGGGCGGCCCACGCGATTCGCTCCTCGGCGGGTTGATGGGATAATTTCCCGTTCACCGCGGCGAGGTCGACCGCGGGTGACACTGTGTCCGCAATCGCCATCTTTTAGTCTGAGCAGCAGCCGGCACACACGGTGCAGCAGACTGCGGCGGATGCCTCAACGATGTGGTCGGACGAAGAATTCATACCAATGTGCACGGTGGTCGAGTCCGTCCTAATGTCAACACCGGGAAATGGGTGGCTCCAGGGAATAGAATTAGTGTATAGAGTTGAATAATAAAATGTTACGAATTAAACACCCGCCACCAATACCTGATTAACTTAATAGGGATTAAGCCCCGGTTCGCACCGCGATGAACCCCTGGCGTTGTCTGCCGTCGCCCCGTTGCGGCGACGGAAAGTCTGCGACCCCATCAAGGCCGGTTTCGTCGTGGGGATTTGGATTCATAATCGGGCCGAGGAGCCTGTTGGGGCGGTCCACGTGCGGCGCCCGTTACAAAAAGGCGGCGAGGGCACAGAAAATGCTCGTGCTTCGAAAGTAGCGCAGGCGTCCCGCCTGCCGTCGAGTGGGATGCAGGCGGGACGCCTGCGCCGACTTAATCCAGAGGATCGGGGCGAATCCACCAATTGGACTTGTCTAAATTCAAATATCGACAATTGCTCCTATAAGGACTGAGTTATTCACAACATATCCACACCGATGGAAAGCACGCGCGGGGCTTCGGCCCCAAAACCGCGGATCAGGGTTTCGGCTAAAGTTAAGACCTTCGTGCTCGACACGAACGTTCTCCTGCACGACCCGCAGGCTATTTTCCACTTTCAGGAAAATAATCTGGTCCTGCCGGTCGAGATCCTGGAGGAGCTGGATGCGATCAAGACCGAGCAGTCGACCGAGCGGGGCCGCAATGCCCGCCGGGTGCACCGCATCCTCCAGGAGCTGCTGCCCGACACCCGCTCGATGCACGAGGGGGTGGAATTGCCCAACGGCGGCACCCTCTCGATCATCATCAACCCGTACCTGGCCGATCCGGCCCGGCGCTCGGCGGCGATGGACCGGCTGCGCGCCATCCTGCCGGACCTGACCAAGAAGGACAACCGGATCATCGCCGCCGCCCTCTTCGTCCAGGAGCAGTTCCCCCCGCCCACGATCCTGGTCACGAAGGACGTGAACATGCAGCTCAAGGCCCGGGCGGTCGGGCTGGAGTCGCAGGATTATCTCACCGACAAGGTCCCGGAGGACGTCGAGGAGGCGAGCTACCGGGAGATCCCGCTCACCATCTACGACATCCAGCGCTTCTGCTCCGAGGGCCATTTCAGCGTGGGCCGCGACGCGGCGCGCGGCCTCTACCTCAACGAGTACGTGCTGCTCCGCTCCGACGAGGGCAAGACGATGCCCGCGCGCTATTACGGCGACAATGTGGTCCGCCGGCTGAAGCTGCCGGAATTCGTCAAGGCGCCCGGCGGCATCCCGATCCGCGCGCGCAACCTGGAGCAGCAATTCTTCATGGATGCCCTGCTCGACGACAGCATCCAGATGCTCACCTGCTTCGGCAAGGCGGGCACGGGCAAGACGCTGCTGTCCACGGCGTGCGCCCTCCACCAGACGCAGGACGACCATTCCCGCTACGACGGCGTCTCGATCTCCCGCCCGGTGATTTCCCTGGGCCGGGATATCGGGTTTCTCCCCGGCACGCTCGACGAGAAGATGCGGCCGTGGCTGCAGCCCTACTACGATGCGCTGGAGGTGCTGATTCCGTCGAAACCGCCGAAGGACCCGCAGTTTGCGGCGAAGAAGGTCTCCAAGAAAAAGCACAAGAAGCACGACGAGCACTTCTTCTCCTCCCTGAACAGCGGATCGACCTTCGGTGGCCAGAACGGGCACAGCCATCTCCCGCTGGTCAAGCCCTACGAGCGCCTGCTCAAGAGCGGACTGGTCGAGATCGAGGCGCTCTGCTTCATCCGCGGCCGCTCGATCGCGCGCCGGTTCTTCGTCCTCGACGAGGCGCAGCAGCTCACGCCCCACGAGGTGAAGACGGTGATCACCCGCATTTCGGAGGGCTCGAAGATCGTGCTGATCGGCGACCCGACGCAGATCGACAACCCCTACGTGGACGCCCGCAGCAACGGCCTGGTCTACTGCCACAACCGGATGAAGGGCCAGGCCCTCGCCGCCCACGTCAAGCTGACGAAGGGCGAGCGCTCCCGTCTGGCCGAGCTCGCCGCCGACCTTCTGTAACGCAGACGCCGCGTCCCGCCGCGTTCCTCTTGCGACTGCAGGCGAGACGCCTGCGCTACTTTCAGTCCCGCGCCGACAGCCGCAGGCTTGACCCTTTGCCCCTCCTTGGGATCATCGTTCCTTCAATCCGCGGCTGTAGTTTAGCGGTAAAACTCCTGCCTTCCAAGCAGGTATCCGGGGTTCGATTCCCCGCAGCCGCATTCTGTGAAATTGAATGCGGGCAGGGCCGAACGGATCTGCCCTTGATTCTGTCGCGATATTTCGCAGCGTCCCAGCCAACCCCGCTGCCCACCCTGCGATGAACCCCTTTGCCATCGTGCTCAACGGACCCTCGAGCGCCGGCAAGACCAGCATCGCGCGGGCGATCCAATCCCTGGCCGGCACTCCCGTGCTCCACGCCTCACTTGACACGTTCACGGACATGTTCCACTGGCCGGCGATCCCGGACGGCAACGAGAAAGGTGAATGCCACCGGTTTGGGGTCGCCAACTTTCACGCGACACTCCCACTCCTCGCCTCGAGCCGCTTTCCCGTGGTGATCGATCACGTCTTTGAGCGTCGGGATTGGCTTGAGGCCACCCAGGCCGCGCTGTCAGGGAAGCGGGTCTATTTCGTCGCGGTGCGATGCCCCATCGCCGTCCTTGAGGAACGAGAACGCTCTCGGGGAGATCGCCGGGTGGGGATGGCTCGCTCCCAGGTCGATCGAGTCCACGTGGGGGTGCCTTATGCCACGGAAGTCGATACTTCCACGCACAGTCCGGAAGAATGCGCGGATGCAATCTTGAGGTTTGTCGAGCAGGCGGAAGCCGCGGTATCTTCATAGGACCCATGGCAGCGGCGGCGCATATAGCCCTGATTGGCGACTACGACCCGCAGGTCATTGCGCACCAGGCGATTCCCGGCGCCCTCAAGCTCGCCGGCGAGGCCGCGCCGGCGAGCTGCCGTCCCATCCGTTCTTCATCGGGACGCTCTTCCAACCCGAACGCTCCAGCCTTCGCGGTGCAGCCCACCCCCTGATAGCGGCCTTTCTGGCAGCGATTTAGGTCCTTGGCGCTCGGACGACTCAAGCGGGCTGCGAACTTGCTATTATAGTGTGCTGCGCTGCACGAGCCGTAGGTCCGAGCGCACGCTCCATCCCAAACTACGCCAGAAGGCCTGGCCGGAAGTATTGCTGGCGAAGAGGAACAGGTTGCACTTGGGAATGCCCTCCGCATGAAGTTTTTCCAAACAGGCGGCCACCACGGCGCGGCCGACGCCCTGGCGCCGCCACTTCCGCGCCACGGCCAGATGATGCAGGTATCCCCGCCGGCCGTCGTGGCCGCAGAGCATCGCGGCAACCACCTTTCCGCCGGACGTGGCCACCTGGCTCAGCCCGGGGTTCCTCCGCAGGAAAAGTCCGATTGCCTCCTTCTCGTCGGACTCGCTGAGGCCGACGCCCTCCGTTCGCTTCCACAACGCGTAAACGTCCTCGTAATCGGAGAGCCGGAGTGCGCGCAAGCGGATCGACGGATGCGTGGTCATGAGAATGAACTTTTCTTCCCGCGATGACTGGGTTAATTGAACGACTTCGACCACGAAATCATCCGGCTCATCCGACCTCAATCCCTTATCGCGGTTTTCGGACCGCGTTGAGAACTATGTCCGTTACCGCCCGGGCTATCCGGCGGAATTGGTTGAATTTCTCGGCGCCAAGGCGGGACTGGCCCGCGGGCGCGCCGTCGCGGATGTGGGATCCGGGACCGGCATCTTCACCCGCTTGCTCGTGGCGACCGGGGCGAAGGTCTACGCGGTCGAGCCGAACGATGCCATGCGCGCGGCGGCGGAGGCGGAGTTGGGTGCCAGCGCCAATTTCATCAGCGTGAAGGGAACAGCGGAGGCCACCGGCCTGGCCGACCAGGCGGTGTCCCTGGTGACCTGCGCCCAGGCCTTTCATTGGCTCGATCCGGTCAGGACGCGGAGGGAGTCTGGGCGGATCCTGGTCCCGGGCGGCTGGTGCGCCGTGATCTGGAACACGGCGATCCTCGGCGAGGATGAATTCGCCCGGGGCTATGAGAAGATTAAGAACGACTTCGGCACGGACTTTAACCGCGTCCGCCACGAGCAGATCGAAAAGACCGGTCGCTTCGACGCTTTCTTCGGCGCCGGACGCTGGCAAAGGCACAGTTTCGACAACTTCCAGACTTTGGATTTCACCGGCCTAAAGGGGAGGGTGCTCTCATCGTCCTATATGCCGAAGGAAACTCATCCCACGTACCCGGCGATGATCGCCGCCTTACAGGAACTCTTTGACCGCTGCCAGAAGGGCGGGGTGGTGCGGATGGATTATGAAACGGAGCTCTTTCTCGGGCAGTTGGGTGGTGGATTGGTTTGATCGCAACTGAGGCAATTCGGTGTGGCATGGGCGGCTGCCGCGGCGAAGTCCCGCGTTCAGCGGGACGGAGACGGGTTCCGCCCGCGGATCATGAGAACATGGGCAGGATGCCCATGCCACGTTCTGGGGCGGGACTCCCTCGTTCTGAACACCACGTTGCCGAGGCCTTGGGCCGTTACGGCACTCAGCCAGATTCGCGAATGTCATCCGGCGGTTGACGTTCTGCCTGGGCGCCCTCCTTCGCGCGTTGCGCTACGGCGGGCAGCCTTCGCATTGCGAAGGCTGTTTCCCGCTTGCGACCGGGTCGGGCCCCCGCAACCCTCTGCAGGGTCCACGCCCCCATGCCCAAACGCACCGATCTCACGTCCATACTCATCATCGGGGCCGGTCCCATCGTGATCGGCCAGGCTTGCGAATTCGACTATTCCGGCACCCAGGCCTGCAAGGCGCTCCGGGAGGAGGGGTACCGGGTGATCCTGGTGAATTCCAACCCGGCCACGATCATGACCGATCCGGAGTTCGCCGATGTGACCTATATTGAGCCGCTTAACGTCGAATTCCTCGAGAAGATCATCGCGGCCGAGCGGCCGTCGGCCCTGCTGCCCACCCTGGGCGGGCAGACCGCGCTCAACCTCTCGATGGAGCTGCACCAGCAGGGGATTCTCGCCAAATACGGGGTGGAGATGATCGGGGCCAAGCCCGCCGCCATCGCCAAGGGGGAGGACCGGGGGCTCTTCAAGCAGGCCATGATCAAGATCGGCCTGGACGTGCCCAAGTCGCGGACGGTCCACAAGATGGAGGAAGCCCGGCAGGCCGCGGAGGACCTGGGGGTGTACCCGCTGATCATCCGCCCGTCCTTCACGCTCGGCGGCGCCGGCGGGGGCATCGCCTACAATCGCGAGGAATTCGAAAGCATCGTCGCCAACGGGCTGGATATCTCGCCCGTCCACGAGGTGCTGGTCGAGGAGTGCCTGCTCGGCTGGAAGGAGTTCGAGATGGAGGTCATGCGCGACCACAAGGACCAGTGCGTGGTCATCTGCTCGATCGAGAATTTCGACCCCATGGGCGTGCACACCGGCGACTCGATCACGGTCGCGCCCGCGATGACCCTCACCGACAAGGAATTCCAGGTGATGCGCGACGCCTCGTTCGCGGTCATCCGCGAGATCGGGGTGGAGACGGGCGGCTCCAACATCCAATTCTCGGTCGATCCCGCGACCGGGCGCATGGTCGTGATCGAGATGAACCCGCGGGTTTCGCGCTCCTCCGCCCTCGCCTCGAAGGCCACCGGGTTTCCCATCGCCAAGATCGCCGCCAAGCTGGCCGTGGGCTTCGCCCACGACGAGCTGCGCAACGACATCACCCGCCTCACCCCGGCGAGCTTCGAGCCCACGATCGACTATGTGGTCACGAAGATCCCCCGCTTCACCTTTGAGAAGTTTCCCGATGCGGACGCGACCCTGACCTCGGCGATGAAGTCGGTGGGCGAGGCCATGGCCATCGGCCGCACCTTCAAGGAGTCGTTCCAGAAGGCCCTGCGCTCGCTGGAGATCGGCGCGACGGGCTTTGGCGCCGGCGGCCGGCTCGGCGGCTTCGACCTGCCGGACGATGCGGTGATCAAGACCAAGCTTTCCACCCCCAATGCCGAGCGGGTCTTCTATATCCGGTACGCCTTCAAGGCCGGCTACTCGGTCGAGCAAATCTTCGACCTCACCAAGATCGATCCCTGGTTCCTGCACCAGCTGCGGGAGATCCACGAGATGGAGGACGCGCTGCGGGGCCAGACGCTTGGGTCCCTCGGCACGGAGAGCTTCCGGCGGGCCAAGCAGTTCGGGTTCTCGGACGCCCAGCTGGCCTATCTGGTCAAGAGCGATCTCGGAGCGGTGCGGGCCGACCGCGCGCGTCGGGGCATCCGCACGACCTACCGGCTGGTCGACACCTGCGCGGCCGAGTTCGAGGCGTTCACCCCCTACTATTATTCAAGCTACGGCGACGAGTCCGAGGTCATCCCTTCCCAGAAGCGCAAGATCATGATCATCGGGGGCGGCCCCAACCGGATCGGCCAGGGGATCGAGTTCGACTACTGCTGCGTGCACGCGAGCTTCGCCCTGCGCGAAATCGGCTTTGAGACCGTCATGGTCAATTCGAACCCGGAGACCGTCTCCACCGATTACGATACGAGCGACCGCCTGTACTTCGAGCCGCTCACGCTCGAGGACGTGCTGGAGGTCTACCAGCAGGAGGGCTGCGAGGGCGCCATCGTGCAGTTCGGCGGGCAGACCCCGCTCAATCTCGCCTCGGCGCTCAAGGCGAACGGTGTGAACGTCATCGGCACCTCGCCCGAGAGCATCGAGATCGCGGAGGATCGGAAGCAGTTTGCCGCCATTCTCCGCGAGGTCGGGCTCCGCCAGCCGGCCAACCGCACGGCGCTGGGCGAACATGAGGCGGTGGCCTTCGCCGGCGAGATCGGCTACCCGGTCCTGCTGCGGCCGTCCTTCGTGCTGGGCGGGCGCGGCATGTTTGTCGTCTACAGCGAGCCCGACCTCAAGGCGGTCGTGCGCCAGGTCTTCGACGTCATGCCGGGCAAGCCGGTCCTGATCGACAAGTTCCTGGAGGACGCGATCGAGCTCGATGTCGACTGCATCAGCGACGGCGAAACCAGCGTGATCGGCGGCATGCTCGAGCACATCGAGTACGCCGGCGTGCACTCCGGCGACGCGTCCATGGTGATGCCGCCCCACACCCTCGGCGCGGAAATGCTGGCCACGGTGCGCACCGCCACCCACGCGCTGTCCCGGGCGCTCCGCGTCGTGGGCCTGATGAATGTGCAGTTCGCGATCAAGGACGGCCAGCTCTACGTCCTGGAGGTCAACCCGCGGGCGTCCCGCACCGTCCCCTTCGTGGCCAAGGCGATCGGCGTCCCGCTGGCCAAGCTCGCGGCCAAGGTCATGGCCGGCCGCAAGCTCGCGGACCTCGGCTTCACCCGCGAGCACGTGCCGAAGCACTGGTGCGTGAAGGAGGCGGTCTTTCCCTTTGTGCGCTTCCCCGGGGCCAGCATCGCGCTCGGCCCGGAGATGCGCTCGACCGGCGAGGTGATGGGGCTGGACGAGGACCTCGGCCTCGCCTTTGCCAAGGCCCAGGCGGCGGCGCGCCCGGGGCTCCCGACCGGCGGCAACGTGTTCCTCAGCGTGAAAGATTCGGACAAGGGCCGGGCGGTCGTCATCGCGCGCGGGCTCGAGGAGCTCGGCTTCGTCCTCTATTCGACCAGCGGCACGGCCAAGCATCTCGCCGACCACGGCCTCACCGTCAAACGGCTGGCCAAGGTGAGCGAAGGCCGTCCCAACGCGGTGGACATGATCAAGAACGGCCAGATCGCGATGGTCATCAACACCCCCGGCGGGATGATCCCGCGCCGGGACGAGAACGCGATCCGGGCGGCGGCCTATGCCCATAACATCTGCCTGATGACCACGATCACCGGCGCCGGCGCGGCGCTGGATGGGATCCGGGCGCTGCGCACCAAGCCCCTGGGGGTGAGGCCCATTCAGCAGTATCGCGGCAACGTCGATGTGATATGATGTGACCCGATGAACCCCTCCCGCATCCTGATTGCGCTGCTGCACGGGCCCGACCAGCCCGGGCTGGTGGCGCGCGTGGCCGGATGGATCTTCGAGCGCGGCGGCAACATTCTCCACGCCGACCAGCACAACGACCCGGAAGCCGGCATCTTCTTCCAGCGGATCGAGTGGGAGTCGCGGGCGGCGGAACCGGCGGAGGAGTCATCCGCCTTCGCCCGCTTCGCCACCTCCCTGGGCATGGCCGCCCGGGTCTCGACCGCGGCCAGCCGGCCGCGCGTCGCGATTTTTGTCTCCAAGGCCGACCATTGTTTTCACGACCTGGCGCTGCGGTGGCGGGCGGGCGAGTTTATCGGCGAGATCGCCGCCGTGGTCTCCAACCATCCCGACCTGGCCGAAGCCGCGCGGGGCTACGGGCTGCCGTTTTATCTCATTCCGGTGACGCCGGAGACCAAGCCCGCCGCCGAGGCGAGGATGCTCGCGCTGCTGCAGGAACGCGACGTCGGATTGGTGATTCTCGCGCGCTTCATGCAGGTGCTCTCGGCCGATTTTCTGGCGGCGTTCGGCCGGCCCGTCATCAACATCCATCATTCCTTCCTGCCGGCGTTCGCCGGCGGCCGGCCCTACCACCAGGCCTACGAGCGCGGGGTGAAGCTGATCGGCGCCACCGCGCACTACGCCACCGCGGAACTCGATGACGGTCCCATCATCCAGCAGGATGTCGTCCGGGTGACTCACCGCCACAGTGTGGCCGACCTGGTCCGCAAGGGGCGCGACCTCGAGAAGACGGTGCTGGCCCAGGCCGTGCGCTGGCACCTGGAGAGCCGCGTCCTGGCCTACGGGCGCAAGACGGTGGTCTTCGACTGACGGAGCGGGACCGCCGCCCTCAGGCTCCCGCGGGCACGGCCAGCTCGAACGGCTGCTTGCAGTGGACCGTCACCCCAAAGCGCCGGCGGGGCTCCGGGTCGCGGTAGGTGACTTGGAACCCGCCCTGGCCGAGGATGGAGCGGAGTCCCGCCTCGAGCTCCGGCAGCGCCGCGGCGGCGGTAGCCGGGTTGTTGGGGGCGATCCCCCGGTCGTTCACGATCACCTCAAAGTCCGTGCGGCTGAACTTCAGCTTGCCCGGGAAGGACTCCTCGAGCCAGGCGGCGGTCCGGGCGGCGCCCTCAAAGGCCTGCGCGACGCGGTCCGCGTTGGTGCCCGCCAGGAGGGTCTTGCGCCGGTGCAGCACGCCCCAGACTCCCCGGGTGTGGTCGAGCGCGAAGTCCGCCTCGTGGCCGACGGCGATCACGCCGGGACCATCGGGAATGTGCAGCAGCTCGGCTACGTCGATCAGCAATACGCCCGGGACCGACTGGGAGGCGACCCAGCGGTGGAAGACGTTGACCACTTCGGCGGGGTCGATGCCCAGGGCGCCGGCGACGGGTATTTTGACAACCAGATGTTGGAGTTCCATGACGGAAGGGAAGGGGGAGGGCGGCCCGACGGCTCAACCCTCGGCGCGCCCGGGGACCGGCGCCGACCGCAGCTTGTTATAGCAGTTGTGCACTCCCTCGATGAAGAGCTGCGCCTCGGCGATGCGGTGGTGGGCGGTGTCGGCGGTGTATTTTTCGCCGCGCTCCG
>Ga0302319_10014881_pt1 | contig 14461 bp, 17 predicted proteins | sample Bog_T0_2_FD_203319 | JGI IMG/M metagenome (GOLD analysis project Ga0302319, IMG submission 203319) | Peat permafrost microbial communities from Stordalen Mire near Abisko, Sweden - Bog_T0_2 | ecosystem: Environmental > Terrestrial > Soil > Wetlands > Peat | place: Sweden: Abisko, Stordalen Mire... | reverse complement strand
TTGGCCGATTGCCTCGTCCGCCGTGTAGCCCGTCAATTCGGTGAATTTGGGATTGACGTATTCGATGGCACCCGTGACGTCGGTGATGACGATGGCAGCGGGGCTTTGCTCCACCGCCTGCGAATGTTTGCGCAGTTGTTCTTCCGCCTGGTAGCGGGCGTCGGCGTCGGCCATCGCCGTGAGCGCAAAGGAAATGTCGTCACTCAATTGAGTCAGAAGGGCGAACTCGTCTTCATTGAAATAACTGGCGCTCGCGGCATAAACTTGAAATGAGCCTTTCACTTGCTGCCTGACCCGAATGGGAAACACGGCATTATAACGCAACCCGAACTTCAGCGCGTGGTCCCGCCACAGCACGGTGTTTGGGTCTCGCCAGATATCACTGACCATGGTGATCCGGTTTTCGCGGATGGCGGTGCCAACCGGCCCGCGACCTTCAGGCTTGTCGCCGGTGACCACCGCCCGGGCGCTTTCCAGGTATCCCGTCGCGCCAGCTTGGGCCACCGGTTGAACCGTTCCATCCGGTCCGACCATGCCAATCCATGCTAATTTGAAACCGGCCCTTTCCACGGCGACCCGGCAAATCTCGTCCAGAAGTTTCTGCTGGTCATGGATATGAACAATCGCGTGATCAACCCCGCCTAAAATTGTCTTCACGCGGTCGAGCTGCGTGATTCGCGCCTCCGCCCGCTTTTGATCGGTGATGTCGCGCACGGTCGCCTGAAGAAAGGTGCGCCCCTCCAGTTGAACGCGCGTCAGCAGCACTGTCGCGGGAAACTCCTCGCCATCGAGCCGCCGGTGCCGCCATTCGAAAAAATGGCTGCCCCGCCGCATGGCCGTTTCTATCATGGCCAGCGCGGCCTCGCTGGAAGGCTGGCCATCCGGCTGAAACTCGGGCGATAGTTCCCAGGGCGCGGCCGAGACGAACCGTTGTTCGTCTCCGGTGCGGAACATTTCCACGCAGGCTGGATTGCCGGAGGTGAAGTTCCACGCGGGCGGTTCCAGCGTCATGATGGCGTCGCGCGAACTGTTGAACAGCAGCCGGTAGCGCTCCTCGCTCCGGCGCAGTTCGTCAGCCGCTAGTGTGTTCTTCGTGTTCGCCATAACCATGGATTACTGAAGGCTTCACCAAGTGGCCGGGCTTGAACATAGCAGACCGGGACGGACAGCAACAATAATTTGCTAAAAAAGCGGTTGACTGACGCTTGTTGCAAATCAAGCAGCCACTGAATTCAGCCCCGACGGCTTGTCCAATTCAAAGTTTGACTTTGAAGTAGCCCAACCTTTATATTGGCGGGCGTTATGATAGCACGCGACATCGAACCCCGGCTGAAATCGCTGGCGAAGCAATTCCCGGCCATTGTTTTGACGGGTCCACGCCAAAGCGGCAAATCCACCGTTTGTCAAAAGGTGTTTGCCCATTTGCCTTACGTCACGCTGGAATCCCCGGACGTGCGGGCGTTTGCATCGGAAGACCCGCGCGGCTTCCTGAAGCAGTTTCCGAAGGGGGCGGTTCTGGATGAAATTCAAAATTCCCCGCAGATCACCTCCTACTTGCAGGAAATCATTGACCGGGAGCCGAAACCGGGCCGGTGGGTTTTGACCGGTTCGCACAATCTTTCGGTGATGGAATCCACCAGTCAATCGCTGGCGGGACGCTCGGCGGTGGTGCATCTGCTGCCGTTGTCACGGGATGAAGTGACCGGGTTTGCGCAGCATCCAAAGACCCTGAATGAAACGCTTTTGACCGGGGGCTATCCCCGCATTTTGGACCGCAAGTTGAGGCCGGCGGACTGGCTGGCGGCGTATGTGGCGACGTATTTGGAGCGGGATGTTCGTTCCATCTCAAGCGTCGGGGATTTGACGGCCTTCCAACGATTCGTGCAATTGAGCGCGGGCCGGCTGGCGCAACTGCTCAACTTTTCTTCCCTGGCGGCCGATTGCGGAGTGTCGCAACCGACCGCCAAAGCCTGGTCGTCGGTATTGGAGGCGAGCTTCATTGCTTTTCGGCTGCCCAGCTACCATGGCAACATTTCCAAGCGGCTGATCAAAATGCCCAAGCTGCATTTCTACGATGCCGGGCTGGCCTGCTGGCTTCTGGGCATCCGCGATACGGCGCAACTGGACGTGCATCCGCTGCGGGGAGCGATTTTTGAATGCTGGGTGGTTTCTGAAATCATCAAGCAACGGTTCAATCGGGGTGAAGCCAACGGGGTATTTTTCTTCCGCGACAAGTCCGGCCTGGAAAGTGATGCGCTGGTCCAGGGGCGCAGGACGTTGAATATTGTCGAGGTCAAGGCCGGGCAGACCATTTCCTCGGATTGGGCTGCCAGCTCGCAAAAAATCACCGAACTGTTTGGCAGGACGAAGCAGGCGGTGTCTTCCGTGGTGGTCTATGGCGGGGCGGAGAAGCAGGAGCGCAATGGCGTCACCTACCTTCCGTGGCACGCCATTCAGGATTATTCCTGGGTCGAATGACCAGGGCGTCGTTGGGGATTTTCCATGGCACCTCGTGGTGCCCCATGTGTGGGCCATTGAGCAACCACAACCAGATATAAGCCCAAAGTGGCGGGGCAGACTTGCCAGACTTTTTAATTCTCTATTTTTTCCAACCGGCAAACGGCGTAACGGATCAAGGCGTTGATGGATCTCAATTTCAGCGTGTGTTGGATTTGGAGGCACCGGTCATTGACCTCACCGGACGTCATCCGAAATTGTCGGGCCATCTCTTCGTTGCTTTTGCCCTCGCCAAGCGATTCCAGAATCTCCAGTTCGAAATCCGTCAGTTGCTTGAGTGAACGGTCCCTGCCTGCGGACAAAGACGGCGAGCGGCCGCTGGCCAGGACTGCCTCGCTGACATAAAGGCGGCCGTTCAACACGTCCCGCATGGCATTGATGATTTCCGCCGGGTCCTCCTGTTTCAGGATGTAACCGTCACCGCCGGCCCGCAGCGCCCGTTGAGCGTGGATCGCCTGGACATGCCGGGACACGACCAGCAGTTTGACGGGAATCTTCAGGGACCGCACCTGCTTGATCAAATTCGGTCCGCTCTTTTCGGACAGTCCCAAATCAATCACCGCAAGATCAGGCCGGAGCCGGCGGATGTCCTTGCATGCCTTCGCGCCGCCATCAGCTTTCCCGCAGACCATCAAATCACGTTGAGCATTGATGAGCCGGCCCAGACCTTCAAAAACGGTCGGGTGATCCTCCACGACAAATATCCGTCGCTTGGATTTGGCAATGCGGGGCGCGGGTTTTACTGCCATGATGCTTAAAATTTGTGTGTTTGATTTTTCTGCTCGTCAGCCGCACAGAAATCTTGCCGTTTTGGATGACGCACGCCCCGGTTTATTCGCATTGCCAAATCTGACAAAGGCCCGCCATTCGCGCATAATGCACCTTTATTTATTCGGTTTCCCGCCCAAAAGATTAAGGGAATTTTAGGGTCACACAACGCAAAGTCAAGAATCCGGAACGGTGAGCAGGGTGGGAACTTCCACCATTTTGAATTGCCAGTGAACGGTCAAACCGACGATTTTGAGGGACACATCGCGTTTGGATCGGCCCTTGAACCAGAGGTCAGAGATGGTGGGTGCCGCCTGCTCTTGGCGAGCTTCGCTGTTTGTCCGATGGCGCGGGGCGGTCGCCATGCGCCCTGCGGGCTTCCGGACTGACCGGCCGGATTCCGGAGTAACGATCCAGCACCCACAGGATCGCCTCTCGCAGTTGGGACATTGAAAAGGGCTTGTTGAGGACGCAATCCACCCCGTCAATCGGAGGCACATACATGAGCTCTTCGGTGTTGGCGGTCGCCATGAGGATGGGTTGATCGGGCCAATGTTGTTTGATGACCGCGGCCAGTTCATCTCCATACATTCGGGGCAACCAGTATTCCGTGATGATCAAATCGAACCTGTCCTTCTCAAGCATGGCCAGCGCCGTTTCGCCGGTATGAGCCGTCCTGACTTCGTGCCCGTGAAACTCGAGCATCAGCGCAAAGGTCGTGTTCAGATGAATGTCATCGTCCACCACCAAAAAGTGATATTTAGGTTTGGCTGATGGACTCATAAATATCCCTTACCGCGAATTCGATAAATTTTGCACGGGGCCAACCATGCCGCTTGCTCGCCTTTGCAATCGCTTCGGTCGGGTTCGGCGCAGCATAAAGTTTCCCCGTTCATATTCTGATTCGCGTGGGGCGATATTCGTAACGCTTTTGCAATACATTATGCCGGACTTGAAAGCCGTCATCCCTGCCCCAAATTGGCTCTTTTTTAATGTCAAACATGCCCGACGATTCCGATGTTTACCGCCCATGAAAATTCCGCAGGCCATATGCTACAAATATCAGCCGCACCGCAACTACCGTCGGTGGGAGTCATGCGTGAATTGCCTGGAAGGGCGTTTGATCCGGCATCCATGCCACGACAGCCGCCTGCACACAAGGACTCCGCGTCCCCGCACAACTGCTTTTAACGATCTTAATTTTGCAGAAGTCATGGAAGGTATCTATCGCGTTTTGGGACAGCCATATTCGTATTTGGGACATGGTTTTGAAAAGGCAAAATCGATTTTTCGGCATTGATTATTGGCGGGATGCTCCCGCAGTTGCGCCTTCTCGATAAATTGCAGATTCGCCCGGCGCTGAAACCAATTCCCAGAACTTGTCGCCGCATAGACGAAAAATGGATTCTGAATCGTTGGCTGATCATCATGCTTTTTACTGCCGCAAAAACCCGCTTAAAAGTGGCGACTAAATCGTTTGAAAGGGGAAACAGATTTTGGGTGATGATGTTGCGGTCCAGCAGATCAATCAGACTGAGCAGCCAGGCCGGCTTGTGCGGCGCTCATGCGCACCTCGCTTATCCCGCCGCAGATTATATAGGCGGTCAAGCCAGTTTGCCCATTCGGTTTTGCTCGCGGCCATGTTTTATTTTTCCCATAAATGCCGCAGGGGTTAAAGCGTATTCAGTTGGAAATCCACATTCGATTCAAGTGCTTGAAAAATACCGGACACGCTTTGACGCCGTGACCAACGCCCGGTTTGCATCGCTTCGCTTCCATGCAAACCGCGCGCGCGTCCCGAGCGGCGTTCGTTTTAGCCGCAGCAGCGGCGGGTTTCCGTCTGCGGCTCGGCGGCGGCGTTGCGCTCCGCCTTCGTTCCCGCCGTCTCTCCGTCTGCGCTCCACTGTTCCCGCTCGCCGACCGCAGACCGAAACCTTTTCAAAAATAAAAAGGAATTAAGTCATTTGGGACCGGCCAAAGTTCTTTAATGCGGCGTTGATTTCTGCCGCGTTCAACCCGATTTATGTGGAGCTCCACATAAATTGGAAACGGCAATCACACTTTGCTGCGCGAGATGGGCGTTCTTATTCCTAACAAACGGTCTTCAAACCGGTGTTTTTGGACTGATCTTTTTGCCGCGATACCGCTTGAGAAGTTCTTCGGGATAAAGCTGCTCGGTGGTCACTCCCAGCAAGGACGCCAATACAATCAATTCTTCATCCGTCACATATCGCAGCCGGGCTTCAATCTGCCCCAGCGACGAGCGGCTGATGTCCAGCCCGGCCAGTTGGCAATGCGCGGCCAGTTGTTCCTGTGTCAATCCCAATCGCCCTCGCGCCTTGCGAATCTGGGGGCCGACAACGTTTGCTGGATATTTCTTTCGAGGCATGCAGAAATCGAACTTGACCCTAACGGCAATGCCCGTTTTATTTGTTATGCCAGCGTAACAGCGGAGGAGCCGGCCTTGGCAGCCGGTTCGGGAAAACACGAAATGTTGGCGATCCGTCTTGAGGCGGGAATGTAAATCGTGGCGATGAGACCAACCCGAATGATCCGGCGGCGGCGGGAGGTTCAAGCATACTACGGGTCCGCTCAATCAGAACGGCTCGCGTCTTCCGTTCCTTATGAAAAGCTTTTCATAAAGAGCGTTATGCAAAGGTGGAAGTTATGGCTCTCACACCAAAACCCTGCCCTGTCAGCAGCCAGCTTGCAAGCTACATTATTTATGAAAACGCTCTAGGCGAACGGACTTTCGCGGTGCCACCGCCTTTGGCAGTTGCACCAGCAAGTTGTCGGCAAACTGATCGCCCTTCCTGCTTTGATAAATGTCCGGCACGATCACTTTGACCGCCCCGGCCTGATAGAGTTGCTCCACAAATTTCAACGCATCACTGCCGCGTTTGAAATGACCGGGCAACCGCCTGGTTTTCCCGCCCGCTTGCAGCCAGGCCCGGGCTTCGCTGCGGTTCGGCTTCGATAACAATCCCTGAACGAAAACGTGCTGGAGGTGTTTTTGCCATGCGCGATTTCGGGGCGGGAGTTTTGCCGGCCAGCCCCGGAGTTTTGGCAAACGCGGTTCCTGGCGCATCGCGCGGCGGTATTCGTCACGGGTGGCCGGACACCCGAAAAGTAAAACCTGATCTGAAATCAACGTGCCGTCCCGCAGCCAGAGGCGGCTGCGCCCGCAAAACTGACCGCCGATGGTGGTGAATTCCAGATTCCGCTGCCCGTTTTCATGCCAGCTTATTTGCGTGCCGGTGCCGTGTTCCATCCGATATTTGCCAAGCAGTTTGCCGTGCTCATTCCACTGGCGGCAAAGCCCGTGCAGCCGCCCGTCGCGATAAAATTCCTCCGTCGCCAGTTGTGCGTTGTGATGCCAGGTGCGTCGGCGCCCATGCAGTTTCCGCCCGCAAAAATGTTCCTCCACCGCGCTTACGCCATTGCGGTGAAGCTGCCGTCGCACACTTATTTTTAGTGTGGCGTTCATGATGAATTTGAAGTGTGAACCAAGCATAACACGGGGAGCAAGAATTGTCTCATAATCAGATTGAACGAAAACCAGCGCATGAAAATGCCTTGCGCCGCCGGCGGCGAGGTGCCGGAGCGCGTTTTCAAGCGATTGATAATCATAATCAGTTTTGGGGTGAATCCGGCATTTACCCGACCGCTTGCCCCCAGCGCAGCGACAGGTGTTGGCGATAAAACCATAGACGCAAAGCCGGTTGCGGCGGCGGGAGGCTCAAGGAGGAACGTTATGCAAAGGTGGAAGTTACTCTCCCCTTGGAGGTCCTTACGTCTGACACGATCCTTCGTTTTTTGGACGACTTGGAACAGCAACGTGGCAACTCGATCCGAACCCGAAATGCACGGCTGGCGGCCATTCGTTCCTTCGTGCATTACCTGAGCGACTGGCTGGGGCCGGAACTGCCGGTTTGCGTGGCGCGAATCCTGGCCATTCCGTTCAAGCGATATGTGCAGGTGATCAGTGGTTTTCTCAGCCGACAGGAAGTTGAAGCCATCTTAAGTGCGACCACCGACACCTGGACTGGCCGCCGGGATTACCTCCTGTTTTTGCTCCTCTATAATACCGGCGCACGCATCTCCGAAATTTTGGCCTTGCGCGTGATGGACATCAGGGCCGGCGGCAAGCAAGTTCAGGTGCTGGGCAAGGGACGCAAGCAGCGTTCGCTTCCGCTCTGGCCTCAGACGCAAAGGCGATTGCGTCAGTGGATTCGAGAGAATCACTTTGGCCCGGAATCTCCACTGCTGCCCAACCGCTTTGGACAACGCCTGACTCGCGCTGGTGCCGCCTACCAACTCCAGCAACTCGTTCAACGGGCATCCGTCAAAATGGCTGCGCTCAAGCACCGCGAGATCTCCCCGCACACTTTTCGCCACTCGATGGCCATGGGGCTATTGGAAGCCGGGATCGCCACAGAAGTCATCGCCCTGTTTCTCGGTCACGAAACGCCCAAAACTACCCACCTTTACATGGAAGCGAGTTTGACGATGAAGAAACGGGCTTTGGAGAAGATATCTCCGCCGAAGGGCAAAACAAGTTCATTCCAGCCCGATGAAGCACTGCTCCGCTTTCTTGAGAACCTGTAATTATGTCAAGTTCTCCTGATGTGTCCTGATCTGGCCACAAGTCCCGGCGCGAAATCCTAGAGGCAAACTCCCCGGCTCGGCGAGCACTGTCAACGGTGGAGCCGCAAACAAAAAGACCCGCGCGCAGCGCCTTGTTCTTTTGCGGACAACCTTGACAGGCGCAGACGAGCCATACAATGGCCAGGGCGATTCGCGCCATGACGGCAGTCATCATGCGGCTTCGCTCACCGGCGAACTGCACATACCTGTTCCACTGCGTGAGCGGATACTTCATCTTTACGGCCAGGGTAAAAGCACCTGCGACATTGCCGATAGCCTCGGCTATTGTGATGCGGCGGTGCGGCGGGTGCGTCAGCACTTCAAAGCCCGCGGAACGTTGGAACCACAAACTCACCGGTGTGGCCGCAAGACGCTGCTGACGGCACGCCGACGGGAGCGCTTGCAAACGCTGGTCGCCCGGCAGCCCGACGCGACGCTGGCCGAACTGGGCGCACATTTCAAGCGGCCCACCTCCACCATGGATCTGTGGCTGGCCCGGCTGGGCTTGAGCTGTAAAAAAAACGCTGCACGCCGCCGAGCAGTCGCGGCCCGACGTGGCGGAGCAAAGAAGGCAGTGGCCCCAACGGCTGGCGGGCGTGTCGGCGGAGCGACTCGTGTTCTTGGATGAAAGCGGAGCCAGCACGCAAATGACCCGGTGTTATGGTCGCAGCCCAGTGGGCCAGCGGCTGGTCTGTCGCGTGCCGCAGGGACACTATCAGACGACCACCATGATTGCCGCCGTGCGGCTCCAGGGGCCGCAGGCCCCCTGGTTGTTTGAGGGGCCGATGGATGGCGAACTGTTTCTGGCCTGGGTAAAACAGGGGCTGGTGCCGGTGCTGCGACGCGACGATGTGGTCATCTTGGACAATCTGTCCACGCACAAGGTGGCGGGCGTCCTGGAGGCCATTGATGCCGCCGGAGCACGGCTGGAATATCTGCCGCCGTATTCGCCGGACTTCAACCCGATTGAAAACCTGTGGAGCAAGGTCAAACAGGCGTTGAAAAGTTGTGATCCCCGCACTGCCCGCCAACTGTTCAAGGCCGCTGGCGCGGCCTTTGACACGGTTACCACGGAAGACTGCCACGGTTTCTTTTTACACGCCGGCTACGATACATGATTGGTGGAAACGCTCTAGTATGTCAATTATTGCGGAAACGGAAGCTGGGCGCGGTGGCGCCGGACGAAGACCTGGGTGAAGCGTATTTGCTGCTTTCGATGGCCTAACAGACCACCAGGCAATCGTGCGGCTCGTCCACGTTGAGTGCGCCGCAGGCCGGTCGTCCCGCCAGCAGACATTCCGCAATGGCATCACCCACCAGTTTTTCCACGGCATCGCGCATCGGACGCGCGCCAAGCTTCGGATGAAAACCCTTGCGCACGAGAAAGGGCAGCACGGCTTTTTCCAGTTCAAGCTTGTGGCCGCGCGTGGCGAGGAATTCAATTTCACGGGTTAAAAACTTTCCCGCAATCTCCAACTGATGTTCGTAGCTCAACCGGTTGAACACGAGTTTCTCGTTGATGCGCGCGAAAATTTCCGGGCGCAGCGCCTGCTGGGCGCGGGCAAGAACGTGCCGTTCCAAGGTCGCATCGTTGGAATGTTGCAGGCTCATCAATTCCGCCGAGCCGATGTTGGATGTGAGCCAGACATAGAAGCCGCTGAAGTCCAAGGTCTGGCCCGTGGCCACCGTGATGCGCGCCGCATCCAGCAGTTGCAACATAATATCCAGCACCCGGGGATGCGCTTTCTCGGCTTCGTCAAATAACAATGATCCTTCCGCCGCGCGTTCACGCATCGCGCCCAGATAACCGCTCTCGCCCAGCTTCGCGCCCAGCAGCAGGCCGAGCGATTCCTGCGTTTGAAATTCCGACATGTCGAAGCGGAACAATTGTCCCGCGCCGAAAACCTGGTTCGTCAGCACGACCACGGTTTCCGTTTTTCCCACACCCGTTGGTCCGAGCAGCAGAAAACTTCCGCGCGGCCGGCCCGGCTTGGTGAGGTTGAGTTCGCCACGTTTCACCGTGGAGATGATGCGGGGCAGAACCTGGGCCTGTCCGCGAATTTCGCGCCGCAACAGCGCGTCCAGTTCGTGGAGTTTGGTGAGTTTGTCGTGATTTGATGCTGTATTCATGGGCGTTTTATTTAACAAAACTCCGTCAGCATTTTGTGTATCACATACACGTTCGTCAGCGGCGTTGCTGGTAATTGTATTCGCATGATTCGGGGGATGAACCTCCGGATCCGAAAACAAAACAAAAAATAAACAACGCCATGAAAAAAATACTCGCTCCGAAAACCCGCTCGCGGCTGCGCCCGCTCCTCGCCGTCGCCGCCCTGTTCGCCCTCAACACCGTCCCCGCTTTTGCCCAAAGCACGACGTTCAGTTCCACCGACCTCAAGACCGGCATCAGCAACAGTCTCGCCGTGATCATGATGTTCGGCTTCGTCCTCGGCATCGCCGCCGTCATCTACGGCGGCTTCGCCATCCGGCGCGGGGATGTTGACCAGGGCAAGATGTCCATCATCGGCGGCGCGATCATCGCGGCGGCCCCGGCGGTGGTCTATGCCTTCTACACCATCTTCGGCCTCAACACCAACAGCGCCGTCGGTGTCGGCACTTTCTAAGCAGGCGGTGCCTGCACCCAATTGCCTACGGCCAAAACCACCATGAGCACCAAAAGCGAACTGCGCCTGACCGACACCAACGCCGCGTCCGATTCCAAAGGCCGCACCTGGGGTTTGGAAGGGGGTCTCTTTTGGTGGCTCATCGGCGGCATCGGCGCGGGTATCATCGTGTTCTTCGTCCTGCTGGTCGTCCTGCACGAGTCCCTCACCCTGTCCTTTCTCGCGGCGCTCGTGCCGGTGTCGCTCTGCCTGGCCTACATCTTCGGGTTGCGACAGGGCAAACCACCCGGATACGACCGCGACATTTTTGAATACCTGACGACCGGACGCGGCTTCAGCCCGCGGGCCGGCCACAACTGCCAACATCCACTTTTATGAGCCATAAAAAGAAATTGCACCCCTTGTCCCACCCACCCTTTGCCGGTTCGGTGGAATTGATTCCGCTGACGCCGAAGTTCACGGAGTTCATTGACGCGCACCGGATCTGGGGATTCTCCAGCCACGAGTTGAGCCACTTCGTTTTGGAGGACAATCCTGAACATCACGGCACCCGGACGCTGCCACCGCATCAATTGGTTCTCCTTTATCCCGATGCGGTCGTGATTCTCAAGGGCTGGCGGCTGGAACTGCTGGTGGGGCCGCTGGTCAGCGGACGGGTCGCCCGCGTTCACGCCGAAAAACATCTCGGCACCTTGATAATTGACGAGGCGTGGGTCTCCGAAATCTGCGTCCTGCCGTTCATCCAGATCAGCCTGTTCAAAAACCAACCGGGGACCACCGAAAAATCATGAATCCCATCGAGATCAAGGCGGTTGAAAGCCGGCGGCAGGCATTGCTCGGCCAGCTCAAGGCTGCCGAGGCCGATCTGCGGAGCGGCCTCCACCAGCACGGCTTCGGCGGCACCGCCCGCGCGCACATGGAACGGGCGATGGCGCACATCGGCGAAGCCTACCTCGCCATCAATGAGGGAAAAGCCGTTCGCTCTGTCCAGCAACTCGTGGACGACCTCATCCGGGTTGAGCAGGTGATTGAAGACGCACGGCGGCAAAAATCCCAACGCATCTGATTTATGTTTGAACGTCCACCCAACGGTTTCTTTGTCCGCGATTTGATCCTGTTCAATCATCTGCGGCGCGGCGGTTATGTCGCCAAGGGCTTCGTCTTTGAAGCGCCCGACCTGACCAACAGCCCCATCGCCGACTTGAATGACTTTCAGGAACAACTCAGCCGGCTCCTGGCATCGCTGCACGAAAACCAGCGGCTCCAAGTCCAATACTTTTCCGATTCCGATTACAAGACCGAGTTGCTCCGCTTTCAGGCGGAGACCGAAAGGTTTGAAAATGTCTGGACCAAACGGTCACGCAACGAACGGTTCGCGCGTTACTGGCAGGCGATGGTCGAACGCAAACTCCGGCGGCAACGCGTGGTTTTTTATGTGTCGCGCTCGCTGGACAATGTTCCCCGAACCCTCACCTCCAACGCCGCCCTGCGCGAGTATTATCTGGCGCTGCTGGATCAGTTGGAAATGGAGTTCGCCCACGTTCATCAATTGCTCGTCGGCATATTCGCCAGCGCCGGAACGCGCGTGCTGCCCATGACCGACCTCGACCATTTCAAGCACTACAAAACGTTTCTCAATCCGTCCCTGGCCGAACGCTTCGATTTTGATCCGTCCGCTGATTTTCAACCCGAACTTTCCATTCAGGAAAATTGCTGGCACAGCGAAGGCAACGGCCAGAGTGACTTCGGGTTTTATCTCGACGGCCATTATCATTCCGTCATCGCCCTCACCCGCTGGCCGCGCACCACCTATCCCGGCATCATCCAGCGCCTCACCAATCTGCGGCTGCTGGACTACTCCATCACCGTCAATGTTGATCCGCTGCCCATCACCCAGGAAATCAACAAGGAGGAAAAGGAACACGACCGCGTGGCCGGCGATTATGCCAGCGAAAAGAAAATCTCGCTGCTCACCGTCATGGAAAAGAAGCAGAGAAAAATCCATGCCCTCATGCAGGGACAGACGATCCCCTTCATGGCCCTGTTTGTCATTCGCGCCTGGGATAAATCCAAAGACGGGCTCAACGCCAAAACCGGGGCCATCAAGAACGCCATCAACTCGATGAACTCCGCGCAGTATTTTGAGAGCAACCTGCCCAGCACCTCGAAGAATTTATTTTTCCAGACCTGGCCGGGCTGGACGTGGGGACGCTACGAACATCGCAAACTGTATTCCGAACATTGTTATCTGGCCGACATGCTGCCGGTCACCAGCACGTTCACCGGCCATCTTAAAGCCGCCGAAGCCATCTACGACGGTCCCAATAACAATTTGATCGGCATCGAAACTTTCTCCGGCTCGACGGACAACCAATCCCCGCAGCACGCCGTGTTGTTGGGCATGTCGGGTGCGGGCAAATCCGTCACCGTTTGCGACCTGCTGTCGCAGACGGAAGGCTACTTCGCTTACACCGTCATCATCGAGGAGGGTCTGTCTTATGGCATATACACTCAAACCGTCGAGGAGGGCGCTCGGCCCATCATCATTCACCCGGACGGCGACCTTACCATCAATTATCTCGACACCAAAGGTCTGCCGTTGACGCCCGACCACTTGTCCGCAGCGACCGCGCTCGTGGCGCGGATGATCGGCACCTCGGCGCAGGAGGACAAGCAGATGCTCCGGCAGGCGCAAATCGCCAAATACCTGAACCTGATTTATGAAGATTCCTTTCAGGACTGGCAGAAAAAACGCCATGACCAGTTGCTCGACATCGCCCGGCATGCGCTGGCGTTGCAGAAATTTCGCGCCGAACGGATGCCGCCGGGCGCGACGGGACTTGAAACTTTTGCGGACTTCCGCGATCAGGCGCAGCCTGGACTCACCAGTGCGACGCTTGGAACCCATGGGGGAAACCCAGGACAGACATCGTCCCATACAGCGATGGACTTCAATGAATGGGGCCGCAATTACCTGGCTCAATTCGATGAAGCCGCCGTTCTGAAATTCCTGAAAGAACCCAGAACTTCGCGCGAAGTCCGCAACCTCGCCTTCGCCTACTTCACGCCGGAGGAGTTTCCGACGCACCGGATGTTGCAGGAATTGATGATGCTCGACCCGGTCGGTTCCGAGCGCGACCAGATCATCGAAATCGCCACGCTCATCCTGCCATGGTGTCGCGACGGCAACTACGGCTGTTTGTTCGACGGCACGAGCAACTTGTCACTGACGGGAAAAATTGCCCACTTTGAATTGGGTTACATCCCGGAATCAGCGAAGGAACTTAAAGCAGCCGCCGGTTTCCTCATCACCAATCACGCCCGCAAACACATCATCACGCTGCCGCGTGCCTTGCGGAAACGCAACGTGTATGAGGAAGTCGCCCGGTTCCTCGACATCCCCGGTGGTCAGGAAATCGTCCAGGAATCCTACGCCCAGCTTCGCAAGTTCAATTGCTGGAACATTTCCATCGTCCAGCAATACGCCCGGTTCAAGCAGTCGCGCATCCGCTCTGCCGTGTTCGGCAATTCGCGCCAGTTTTTCATCATGCGCCAGAACGACCGCGCCGACCTCGATGACATGGGCAAGGACATCGCACTGCCCGAAGTGACGCAGCACGCCATCATGAATTATCCGCTGCCCGACCATCAATCCGGCCAGAAGTATTCGCCGTTCACTTATTTTCACACCGACTCCGGCCGGAATCTCTGCGGCACGGTCCACAACATCTCGTCGCGCGAGATGCTCTATTGCAGTTCGTCCAGTGGCGAGCATTTCGACAAACGCGCCCGCGAACTGCGCCAAAGCGCAAACATCGTCGAGGGCATCATCGCCCACGCCAATTCATCCGCATAAACCAAAACCAAAAAACCAAAAAAATTATGACAAAAATTCTGATTCAATT
>Ga0302319_10014879_pt1 | contig 14462 bp, 13 predicted proteins | sample Bog_T0_2_FD_203319 | JGI IMG/M metagenome (GOLD analysis project Ga0302319, IMG submission 203319) | Peat permafrost microbial communities from Stordalen Mire near Abisko, Sweden - Bog_T0_2 | ecosystem: Environmental > Terrestrial > Soil > Wetlands > Peat | place: Sweden: Abisko, Stordalen Mire... | reverse complement strand
GCTTCTAATAGCCCTGCGTTGAATATTGTTTGGTTCTTTTAGGGTTTTTCATTGATGCGGCGGTAATTCAGTTGGTAGAATGCCACCTTGCCAAGGTGGATGTCACCGGTTCAAGCCCGGTCCGCCGCTCCAAATATTCCTTCGGAGGGTTTTATGAAAATTAGTGATTTTTTGCGTAAGGAAGCAGTTTGTACAGATTTAAAATCTGAAACGAAGGTTGATGTTATTTCTGAAATGGTTTCGATGTTGGTCGACGGTGGGATTATTGAGAAGAAGTATAAGAATAAAATCGTAGATGGCCTGATGGCTCGTGAAGCTTTAGGTTCTACAGCTATTGGTCAAGGTATTGCGATTCCTCACACAAAGTCTGATACAGTCACTGATTTAATATCAGCTTTAGCTATCAGTAAAAAGGGTGTAAAGTTTGATTCTCTCGACGGTGAACCAGCGCATATCTTTTTTCTTTTGATAGCTCCTTCTGATTCTGCCGGTCCACATTTAAAGGCGCTTGCTCGTGTCTCACGCTTATTAAAGGACAAATTTTTCCGCGATAGTCTCAAAAACACCAAAACAGCCAAAGATGTCATGGATCTTGTTTCTCAGGAAGATTCACGAATCGGGTAGTCTACCTACGCCCATTCACCAGGGTTCGACGACCAAGGAAGAGGGAATATTGCCCCAAAATTTCTTTAAATGGCTTTATCCGGGTATTAAAGTCAAGCGATGGGTGTTTGCCTCATTGTTTGGTATATTAATTGTCGGCATAGGCGCTGTTTTTGCAGTTTCTCCTTATCAATTTGTTAGTAGTTTTGGTATTGTCATCATCCTTTGCGGTATTTTGTTTATAGTGCTTGGGATGGGTAAAATGATAATTTCTTTGATCACGCTTTTTTTACCACAGCGTGAGCGGGATATTGTAGATATTTTATATCAGAGACGTTTTTTGGAACGTGGCCCCAAGATTGTAGCTATAGGCGGTGGTCATGGCTTATCACATTTATTATTGGGCTTAAAAGAATACACGGCTAATTTAACAGCTATTGTTACGGTTGCCGATAGTGGGGGATCTAGCGGACGTTTGCGGGAAGAATTTAATATTGTTGCTCCTGGGGATATCCGTAATTGCTTGGTAGCTCTGGCTGATACTCCGGCATTGATGAGTCAATTGTTCCAATATCGTTTTGCTGAAGGCGGCGGCCTTAAAGGACATAGCTTCGGGAATTTATTCTTAACAGCCATGGTGCAGATCACCAATGGTGATTTTAAGAAAGCCGTTGAAGAGTCGAGTAAGGTTTTGGCAATACGAGGGAAGGTTATTCCATCCACTGTATATGATGTTCATCTTATTGCAGAATACATGGATGGGAGTAAGACCCAAGGTGAGGCTAAGATTTCACAGGTCAATGCCCCTATTAAACGACTTACTATTACGCCTGAAGATGCAATGCCAACAGATGATGCATTAATGGCGATTGAACAAGCTGATATTATTGTGATGGGCCCAGGTAGTTTATATACCAGTGTTTTGCCCAACTTAATAATCAAGGGTGTTTCTGAGGCTATTGCTAATTCTTCAGCTTATAAAATTTATGTTTGTAATGTGATGACTCAGCCAGGAGAAACCGATGGTTTTTCTGCATCGGACCATCTGCGAGTCATTCTGGAACATACCGATCCGAAGCTAATCGACGCGGCCATTATTAACGATGCGGTTGTTAGTAATGAAGAAGCTTTAAATCGCTACCGTAAAGAAAATGCTTATCCTGTTGCGGCTGATGATGATCGTATTAAAGCTTTAGGTGTCAAAGTAATTTCGACAGATCTTTTAAGTGTGGCCGATTACGTTCGGCATGATTCTAAAAAGCTAACTCAGGCGTTGATAAAATTGATAGAGACCCAAAGGGTTATAAAAAGATAAGAGTTATGAGTAAAATTGAAAAAGATTTAGTAGTTCTTAATAAAAAAGGTCTTCATGCGCGACCAGCAGCATTCTTTGTAGGTTTAGTCGAGAAATTTGACGTGACCGTGACTTTAGCTAATGGATCAGATGTGGTCAATGGCAAGTCTATCATGGGGATTTTGATGTTAGGAGCAGTTGTAGGCACCGTATTGAAGGTGACAGTTGAAGGCTTAGAGGCGCCTGTAGCGATGGAGGAATTTGAGAAATTTTTTAGTAAGCAAGAGGAAGAACTGATTGTATGAGTGAAATTGTTTTAAAAGGTATACCGGCAGCGCCAGGCATTGCCTATGGTCCGTCTTTTATTTTAGATAAAGGCGAATTCATTGTGCCCAAGCGTTCTATTTCTTCTTCGGAAATTGATTCTGAAATTGCGCGTTTCGAAGAAGCTATTAATAATGCTCGCCGAGAAATTCATAATTTAAAGAGTAAGATCACTCAAGACATGGGGCAGGATCATGCGCGGATTTTTGATGCGCATTTGCTGGTTTTGCAGGATACGACCTTGCTCAATGGGGTTATCACAGGGATTCGTGATAGTAAGTCTTCCGCAGAATATGTATTTTTTAACGTCATTAAGAAATTTGTCGAAGCCTTTGCCAAAATGCCTGATGAATATTTGCGTGAAAGGGCTTCCGATGTTAGTGATATCAGCAAAAGGGTTTTGAAGCATTTGATGGATGAAAGTAAATTGCATGATCTTGACAGCTTGCAGGATGATTTGATTATTGTATCCCATGATCTATCTCCTTCGGATGCAGTCAGCATGTACAATAAAAAGATTAAAGGTTTTCTAACAGATATTGGTGGTAGGACGTCACACACGGCTATTATTGCTAAATCTTTAGGTGTACCTGCTGTCGTAGGTTTGAAAGACGCTACCTTACGTATCAGTAACCAGGATTATGTGATCATTGATGGCCAGAAAGGTTTGGTGATCATCAATCCTTCAGCGTCAACCAAAGAGCTTTATACCAAAGAACAGCACAAGATTACAGCATCTTTAGAAAAGTTGGACGATTTAAAAACCTTACCTGCACAGACCCTTGATGGTAAAAACATCGCTATTCTTGCTAATTTAGAATTACCTTCAGAAATTCCTGCAGTGCTTAAATATGGTGCTGAAGGTATTGGTCTTTTCCGTACTGAATTTTTATATATGAATCGCCTGGACCTGCCTTCGGAAGAGGAGCAATATAAGGCCTATAGCCAAGTGGCCCAAGAGATCAAGCCTTTTGGAGTGACGATAAGAACCCTAGATTTGGGGGGGGACAAATTTATATCCAGTGTACAGATCCCCAAAGATATGACACCGTTTTTGGGCTGCCGAGCGATTCGTTTCTGCCTTGAGCGTCCAGATATCTTTAAGACCCAAATGAGGGCTATTTTGAGGGCATCTGTGCACGGGAAGATTCAAATGATGTACCCGATGATTTCTGGTCTAGGTGAATTGCGTCAAGCCAATGCTATTTTAAACCAGGTTAAAGAATCGTTGCGTAATGAGAACATTTCATTTGATGAAGACATAAAGGTTGGTATTATGATTGAAGTACCTGCGGCAGTGATGACAGCTGAATCATTGGCAAAGGAGAGCGATTTCTTTTCTATCGGCACTAATGATTTGATTCAATACACCCTAGCCGTAGATCGTGTTAATGAAAAAACAGCACATTTATATGAGCCTACACATCCGGCAGTTTTGAAAATGATTCAAAAAACCATTGATGCTGGCCATAATGAGGGCATTCATGTGTCCCTTTGTGGAGAAATGGCATCAGATCCTTTATTAGCTTTTTTATTATTAGGAATGGGCATTGATGAACTTAGTATGTCAGCGGCTAGTATCCTAATTGTTAAAAGGATGATCCGATCAATTAAATTACAAGATGCACAGCATACTTCTTATGAAGCCATGCAATTGGTAACGGGACAGGAAGTCGAAGAGTTTATTGATCTTAAACTGCGTAAATTCCTACCGAGTTGAGTAGAAGGAGAGTTTGTTTATGAAATCTTTGATTTTAGCTGCAGGTTATGGTACTCGTTTAGCATCGGTCATTAAAGACACTCCCAAGCCGTTAATTCCGGTGGGCGATAGGCCTTTAATTGATTATGTTGTCGACAAGCTTCAAGATATTAAATCTTTAACTGAAATTGTAGTGGTAAGTAATAATAAATTTACCCCTCATTTTAAACAATGGGCTGGGAGTCGTAAAGGATTGCCCATACGTGTTGTGAATGATGGAACCAATACTCCCGAAGAGCGTCTTGGTTCGGTGGGAGATATAGGTTTTGTTTGGAAAAAAGAAGCTTCCTTAGATGATTGGCTAATCATTGGTGGAGATAATCTTTTCGATGGTGATTTAACAACCTTCGTCAATTTTGCAATTGCTAAAACTCCGGCAATGACCATTGGGGCGTTTGATATCAAGGATATATCTGCCGCGACCAAGTTTGGAGTCATAGCCATTGATGCTGCTCAAAAAGTTATAAGTTTTCAGGAAAAACCCAAGGAGCCGGCCTCGAGCCTGATCACCATGTGTTTGTATTATTTTCCTAAACTATCATTAGTTTATCTGGATGAATATCTAGGAGAATCAAACGCGGTGGATGCTGCTGGATCTTATATCAAATGGTTGTCAGAAAAGAAAAGTGTTTATGGTTTTCAATTTTCCGGGAAATGGTATGATATCGGAAGTATTGAATCCCTTGAAGAAGCTCGTGCTCATTATTTAAAGAACTAACAATATAGAAAGGTGGTTTTTAGTGAAAGGACGTTATCTTTTTACTTCAGAATCCGTTGGTAATGGTCACCCGGATAAAGTTTGCGATCAAATTTCAGATGCTGTTTTAGATACTGTTTATAAAGATGATCCCAAAGGTCGTGTGGCTTGCGAAACTTTTTGTTCAGCCGGTTTAGTCATTGTTGGCGGTGAAATCACGACAACAACCTATGTGGATGTTCACAAAGTGGTTCGTCAAGTTCTTTTGGATATTGGGTATAATCATCCGAAATACGGTTTTGACGCCAATACCTGTTCTATTTTAAATGCCATTAATAAACAATCTCCTGATATCTCTCAAGGGGTTGATACGGGAGGCGCTGGAGATCAAGGAATTATGTTTGGTTATGCTTGTGATGAAACGACCCATTTAATGCCATTGGCAATCACCTTAGCGCATCATTTGGTTGAACGTGTGGAAGAAGTTCGTAAAAAGGGCATATTGAAATATTTGGGACCAGATTGTAAATCTCAAGTCACCATTGAGTATGAAGATGATAAACCTTTACGCATTGACGCAGTGGTTTTAGCTTGCCAGCATACCGAAGAGATTTTGGATAAAACTGGCAAACGCATCACTGAAAAAGCGAAACAAGAGATCATTAAAACAGTAGCTCACCCTATTGTCGGAAAAATGATTGATAAGAATACGAAATTCTATGTCAATGAAACAGGAAAATTCGTTGTCGGTGGTCCACAATCTGATACAGGTGTTACCGGACGCAAAATCATCGTTGATACCTATGGAGGGGTTGTTCCTCATGGAGGTGGCGCCTTCTCTGGTAAGGATCCGACCAAGGTGGATCGTTCTGCTGCCTACATGGCACGCTATATTTGTAAGAATATCGTTGCTGCTGGTTTAGCTAAAAAATGTATGTTGCAAGTTGGCTACGCCATTGGTTTCCCCCAACCGGTTTCTGTGATGGTTGAAACATACGGGACAGGTAAGGTTTCTGAACAACGCCTGGTAGAATTGGTACGTAAGCATTTTGATTTATCCCCACGAGGGATTATCAGCACCTTGGATTTACGTCGTCCGATTTATTTAAAGACGGCTTCCTACGGTCACTTTGGACGTCCTGGATTTTCTTGGGAAAAAACAGACAAGGCAGCTGCCTTAAAGAAGGATGCATAATTTATGGGCACATCAACACTAAAATCATCTAGGAAAATTATGGCTAAGAAAACTAATCGAATCGAGTTTGCTGATTATAAAGTCAAGGATATGTCCTTGGCTGTTTGGGGACGTAAAGAAATTGAAATTGCCCAAACAGAAATGCCTGGGCTAATGGCTCTGTGCAAAGAATACGAAGGCAAGCAGCCTTTAAAGGGTGCCCGTATTGCCGGATGTATCCATATGACGATTGAAACAGCAGTCTTGATTGAGACCTTGGTTAAATTGGGTGCACAAGTGCGCTGGTCATCATGCAATATATTTTCAACCCAGGATCATGCCGCCGCCGCTATTGCCGCTGCTGGTATTCCAGTTTTTGCCTGGAAGGGTGAAAGCCTTGAAGAATATGATTGGTGTGTTGAACAGACTATTCATTGGACTGATGGTCAAGGCCCTAATATGATTCTGGATGATGGTGGAGATTTGACCATCATGATTCATGAAAAATACCCTCAATATTTAAAAGATATCAGGGGTCTGTCCGAAGAAACCACAACAGGTGTTCACCGACTTTATGAGATGATGAATAAAGGTACTTTAAAAGTGCCAGCAATCAATATTAATGATTCGGTTACAAAATCTAAATTCGACAATTTATACGGTTGCCGTGAGTCATTGATTGACGGCATCAAGCGTGCCACTGACCGCATGATTGCGGGTAAGGTTTGTGTTGTTGCAGGCTATGGTGATGTTGGTAAAGGTTGCGTTCAATCATTTAAAGGTTTAGGTGGACGCATCATCGTTACAGAAATTGATCCAATTTGTGCTCTTCAGGCAGCGATGGAAGGTTATCAAGTCATGCCTATGAGTGAAGCCGCTAAAATCGGAGACATTTTTGTGACCGCCACAGGTTGCATGAATGTTATCACGGGAAAGCATCTGGATGTCATGAAAAGTGGTGCTATTGTTTGCAATATCGGGCATTTTGACTTAGAGATTGATATTGCATATTTGAATAAACGTAAAGATATTAAAAAGATTCAAATCAAGCCGCAAGTGGATCAGTATGTGTATCCTAACGGTAAGAATATTATTATTTTAGCTGAGGGTAGATTAGTTAATTTGGGTTGTGCCATGGGGCATCCGTCATTTGTCATGAGCAACTCATTTACCAATCAAGTGCTGGCTCAAATTGAGCTTTGGCAAAATGGTCACAAGTATGAAAATAAAGTTTATACCTTGCCTAAGTTTTTAGATGAAAAGGTTGCTAGTTTGCATTTGGCCAAGGTTGGCGCCAAATTGGATGTTTTAACAACTGAACAAGCGAAATACCTTGGCGTTAAGCCGCAAGGTCCTTTCAAGCCTGATCATTACCGTTATTAATATAATTGTAACTACCTGTTAATTCCTCCTCAAAAAGCCCTATTTCTTCGCATGTGAAGAAGTAGGGCTTTTTGAATGGGGGAAACTCCAAGCTGTAAAAAGCTGTAAAAAAAGATAAATTTTTCCCCTCAAATGCCGTCTAGTGATATAATGACCAAATTCTTTGGTTCTTAAGTATTGACAATCAAAGGATAGGAGGATCCATTATGGCGAATAAGATTAAAAAGATTGGCATTTTAACATCCGGAGGAGATGGCCCTGGTATGAATGCGGCTATCCGTTCCGTGGTGCGTTACTCTTTGCATTATGGGATTGAGGTGGCGGGTATTATGCGTGGGTATCAGGGGCTTTTTGATGATGATATTGTCCCCATGAACCATCGTTCAGTTTCAAATATTATTAATAGAGGCGGGACTATTTTAAAAACGGCCCGTTCTAAGGATTTTTCGACTGACGAGGGCAAGGGAAAGGCAGCGCAAGTTTTACGTGAAAACGGTATCGATGCCTTGGTTGTTGTCGGAGGCGATGGTTCTTATCGAGGAGCTAGTCGGTTATATGAGTTGTTTGAGATACCGACCATAGGTTTGCCTGGAACCATTGATAATGATTTAAACGGTACAGACCAGACCATAGGTTGCTCCACAGCTATTAATACGGCTCTTGAATCTATCGATAAGATTCGTGATACAGCCCAAAGCATGGAACGCATCTTTGTGGTGGAAGTCATGGGTAATAAATCAGGATACATTGCAATGGAAGTGGCACTTGCAGCCGGGGCAGAAGATGTTATAATACCCGAACGCCCTTTTGACTACGAAGCCATGCATGATGAAGCGCGTGAGGGATATGCAAAAGGCAAGGTAAGCTGGATTATCATTGTGGCTGAAGGTGCTGCAAGAGCACAGACAGTTGCAGAGAATATTACTAAAGCCGTTGGTTTGGAAACGCGTTACGTGGTTTTAGGGCATGTGCAACGGGGCGGTACTCCGAGCGGCCAAGACAGGATTTTATCCACTCGCTTGGGGGCTGCTGCAGTTGATTTATTGCTAAACGGTATTTACGGTAAAGCAGTGGGTGTTTTGCAAGATAAAATTAATGTAGTTGATCTTAAAGATGCCACGCGTCGGGTTCATGAGGACATGGATCGGCGTTATCAATTATTAAAAATCTTAACCTAAGTTAGAGAAGGAGACTAAGATGTCCGTCAATACCGCTTTTGATGTAGATGCAACAGTGCAAAAGTTAGTCCTTACCGATAATATCAAGGAAAAAGAGGCTTTAGCCCGTGAAATTCAGGCCCAAGCTGGCGCTAAGGGGGCTTATTTGGCTTCTATCCATGATCTTTATATAGCACGTGGTAAAGGTCAAGGTAAAAATTTTACCGTACCTGCCATGAATCTGCGTTCTTTAACGTATTATTTAGCCCGTGCTATTTTTCGTACAGCAAATAAATTAAAAGCTGGCGCTTTCATTTTTGAAATTGCTAAGTCTGAAATGGGTTATACCGGTCAGCCACCCATTGAATACGTCGGTGTTATTTTAGGTGCAGCTATTAAGGAAGGTTACAGCGGGCCAGTGTTTATCCAAGGTGATCATTGTCAAATCAAGGCTTCTGAATATTTTAAAGATAAGAATAAAGAAGTTACTGGATTAAAAGACATGGTGGCTGATTGCGTCGCTGCAGGTTTTTATAATATCGACGTGGATTCATCTACCACTGTTAAATTAGATCGTCCGACATTAACAGAGCAACAGCGTGATAACTTTGAAGTTTGTGCGGATATTTCTGTTTTTATCCGTAAGATTCAACCTAAGGGAATTGAAATTTCAATTGGCGGAGAAATTGGTGAAGTTGGACACAAGAACAGTACCGTCGAAGAATTAGTTACATTTACAGAAGGCTATAATCAAGCTTTGCCTAAAGGTTTGCATGGCTTAAGCAAAATATCAGTTCAGACAGGTACTTCTCATGGCGGGAATGTATTGCCTGACGGAACTATTGCCAAGGCAACTGTTGATTTTGATACTTTAAAGAATATTTCTGTAGCTGCTCAGAAACAGTTTGGGATGGGTGGCGCGGTTCAGCATGGTGCTTCAACTTTAACTGATGATCAATTTAACAAGTTTCCTCAAGTTAATACTATTGAAATTCATTTAGCAACCAATTTCCAGAATAAAACCTTAGATAGTAAATTATTTCCAAAGGATTTGTATGGCAAAATGGTAGAGTGGACCAAGGTCAATTGCTTGAGCGAACGCAAAGCGACCGATACCGACGAACAATATATTTACAAGGCCCGTAAACGTGCTTTAGGTCAATTCAAAAAAGATATCATGAACTTGCCTTTGAATGTTAAAGAAGGTATTGCTGCTGAAATTGAAACTAATTTTGAATTTTTGTTCAAACAGCTTAATGTGAATGATACCAAGGACTTTGTAGTATCCATCGTTAAGCCTGTAGAAGCAACCATCGGATTGCGTCACACTCAGGCTCATTTAGATGGCGAAGGTGACGATTAAACATAAACTATCATCCTTGAATAAAACAAACAGTCATCCCCGAATGTTTTCGTCGGGGATCTAAATAAAGGAATATATGGCAAAGATTTTTTACGATAAAGATTGCAATATTAAGGACATTAAAGATAAAACGATCGCCGTGGTGGGTTACGGTATTCAAGGCCGCGGTCAAGCCTTGAATTTAAGGGATAGCGGTTTGAAGGTTATTATCGCCCAACGCCCTGGTGGCCCTAATTATGACAAAGCCATTCAAGATGGTTTTAAACCGATGTCGGTTGAAGAGGCTGCTCAAAAAGCAGATGTGATTATCATCCTGACCCAAGATCATTTGCAGGCGGATATTTATAAGAAATCCATTGAACCTCATTTGAAAAAGGGTAAAGCCTTGGCATTCTCACATGGTTTTAATATTCATTTTAAATTCATAGTGCCTCCAAAGGATGTTGACGTTTTCATGATTGCTCCTAAAGGCCCTGGTGCCTTGGTGCGTCGTCAATATGAAGAAGGCCGTGGCGTTCCTTGTTTAGTGGCTGTTCATCAAAATGCTACCAAGAATGCGCTGAAGATTGCCTTAGCGTACGCCAAGGGTATCGGTGGTTCTCGTGCCGGTATCATTCAAACTACTTTTAAAGAAGAGACAGAAACTGATTTATTTGGTGAACAGTCTGTTTTATGTGGTGGTGCCAGTGAATTAATCAAAGCTGGTTTTGAAACTTTAACCAAAGCAGGTTATCAACCAGAAATAGCTTACTTTGAATGCTTGCATGAGTTGAAATTAATTGTTGACCTGATCTACGAAGATGGCATCACGGGCATGCGCAAGCGTGTCTCTGATACAGCTGAATATGGTGATTTAACGCGCGGTAAACGTATCGTTAACGAACGTACCCGCCGTGAGATGGAAAAAATATTAAAGGAAATTCAAAAAGGCCAATTTGCTAAAGAGTGGATGGCAGAGAACAAAAATGGTCGTAAGAATTTCCTTAAGATGCGTAAAGAAGGTGAAAAGCATTCAGTCGAAAAAGTTGGTGCCAAGCTTCGGGGCATGATGAGCTGGATGAAAAAGTAAAACTGTTGATACCTCAAGTGCATCGGTAGTGTATGCTAAGGGCGGCTCTCAACAGCCGCCCTTTCTATTAATATGAGTAAAAGGATGAATGTGATGAAAAATATTGTTTTTGGCATAGCAGGATTTTTAGTCATGTTAGTGGCTTTTTCTACGGTGGTCAGAGCAGATGGTAACATTAAAGAAGGTAAATGGGAAATCACCACTGTGATTGATAAGGATAATGAAGTCAAAGGACCTGTAAATAATCCTTCAGTTCTTTCTCAGCAAGGTCAAAATATATCGATGGTTGAAAATGGTGTCACACCGGTTTCACCGAATCAGGGTAAGATTTTTGATGAGTGTATCACTAATGATAATCCAATCCCAGATGTGCAAGAAATGGTAAAACAATACCCTGGTTGCGGTCAGATCCAGCCACATCAAAATGATGGAGCGGTAGACTATGAACTAAATTGTGTAGTTTCTCCAAACGTTGTCAATATGAAAGGGAATCTAGTCTTCTCAGGCGAAAATATGGTGGGGCTTCGCTCATCTAACGTTGTTTCTGGGGATAAGGTTTCTGCTATAGAGGAACATTTGAAAGGTAAATATATCGGCCCTTGCTAGAATTATTCCTCCCCCTTGATGGGGAAGGTTAGGTGGGGTGTAAATAAAGAGGTAAATATATTATGAAAAACGATAAAGTATTAATTTTTGATACAACTTTGCGAGATGGTGAACAGGCGCCGGGTGCGACCATGAGTCCTGAAGAGAAATTGGAAATCGCATTCTCTCTGGAACGTTTGGGGGTTGATATCATTGAGGCTGGTTTTCCGATATCTTCTAAGGGGGACTTTGACTCGGTTCAAAATGTGGCGCGGAATATCAAAAATTCTTATGTCTGCGGATTAGCGCGTTGTGTTACCAAAGATATAGATGCTGTCATTGAAGCAGTTAAGCCAGCCAAGCATAAGCGTATCCATATCTTCTTGGCGACATCCAAGATCCACTTACAGCATAAATTAAATAAAACACAAGATGAAATTGTGAAGATGGCTGTTGAAGCTGTCAAATACGCCCGCAAGCGTATGGATAATATTGAATTTTCTCCTGAGGATGCTTCTCGAACGGAAAAGGAATTCTTATACCGCATTTTGGAAGCGGTCATTAAGGCAGGAGCAACCACGGTTAATATCCCGGATACGGTTGGTTACAGCACTCCCCAGGAATATGGGGCAGTGATTGCTGGGATTTGCAAGAATGTTCCCAATATTGGTAAGGCTGTTGTGTCAACACATTGCCATGATGATTTAGGCTTAGCTGTAGCTAATTCCTTAAGTGGGGTTCAGAATGGCGCACGCCAGGTAGAATGCACCATTAACGGGATTGGTGAACGGGCAGGGAATGCTTCGATGGAAGAAATTGTCATGGGTTTGAAAACCCGTTCGGATTTCTTTAATTTGTCGACGAACATAAAAACTAAGGAATTTTACCGCATTTCACGGATGGTTTCAAAGGCTACTGGTTTTATTGTTCCGCCTAATAAGGCCATTGTGGGGGCTAATGCTTTCCGTCATGAGTCAGGCATTCATCAAGATGGGATTTTGAAAGAACGCCGGACCTATGAGATTATGAATCCAGAAGATGTTGGCGTCCCATCCAGTGAAGGATTAGTTTTAGGGAAGCATTCTGGTCGTCACGCATTCAAAGACCGTTTAAAAAGTTTGGGCATTGAATTGCCCGAGGTGTCTTTAGACCGTGCCTTTATACGTTTCAAAGATCTGGCCGATAAAAAGAAAGAGATTTATGATGAGGATTTGATAGCCATCGTCGAAGATCAAGGGCATTTGGCTCATGTGGCGTATACCCTGGTTGATTTAATTTCAACCAGTGGCACGCATATCGCCCCGCAAGTAGTCGTGACCGTCTTGCATAAAGGGAAAAAGCAGTCCAAAGAATCAACCGGAGATGGGCCAGTAGACGCTTGTTATAAAGCCATTGAGCTGGTCACTAAATTGAAAACTGATTTATTGGATTACAGCATTAAAGCAGTGACTCAAGGTAAGGATGCTTTGGGTGATGTGACAGTCAAGGTTTCTATTAAAGGTGAAATGATCATTGGTCGTGGAGCAAGCACGGATATTATTGAAGCATCAGCCAAAGCGTATATTAATGCGATCAATAAATACGTAGCGCAACATCAATTAAAAAAATGAAAAGGCCCTATTTCTTGGTCAGCAATGGTTTAAGGTAAAATTATGTACGATCCTCCAGCTATATATGGGATTATTGGAAATCCTGTAGCTCACAGCCTTTCGCCTGTGATGCAAAACGCCGCATTCAAGGCTTTGAAGGTGAATGCGGTTTATAAAATGTTTCATTTAGAAGATCAAGAAGAGCTCAAGCTCTTTATGGAAGATCTTAAAGAGAGGGATAATCCTATTTTTGGACTTAATGTCACTGTTCCTTATAAAGAAGACATTTTGCCTTATTTAGATACCATTGATCCTTTAGCTGAGAAAATAGGTGCGGTTAATACCATTGTTATTGACCATCAAAGGAAAATACACGGATTTAATACAGATGGCCCAGGATTCTTAAGCCATTTGACGGAGCTTAATTTTGATTTAAAAGGCAAAAGGGTTGCCATTTTAGGGGCTGGCGGAACCACCCGTGCCATTATCAGTGTCCTATGCTTGTTGCCTAATGGCCCAGAACGGATTACTCTTTTTAATCGTACCAGGGCTAATGCAGAAGCTTTAGTATTGGAAATTGGTAAAAAAATTAATACAGGGATTGTGACTGTGGTTGATGAGGCTGAAGATTTAAATGTCGAGTTGGCAGATCTTTTAATCAATACCACCAACGTAGGTATGAAAGATACGGATAAGCTTTTAATTGATCCCCAAGCGCTTCATAAAGATATGTTAGTTTATGATGTCATTTATAGCCCTTCTGAAACAAAATTATTAACAGAGGCTCGTCAAAAGAAAGCCCTGACAGCAAATGGTTTGGGGATGTTATTTTATCAAGGGGTTTTGGCGTTCTGGCACTGGTCTGATGTGGAATTAGACGAACCTATTAAAAAAATCATGAGAAAATCTTTAAAAGAAGGAATCCAAAAGGCTTAAACAGCGCGTCTTTTAATGTCGAAAGGTTGTTATAATGCTAAGCTTTGATATTATTTTTTTTATCATTGGTGCGATGACGGGAAGTTTTCTTAATGTCTGTATTGTTAGGCTCCCTTTGGAAAAATCCATTGTCTTTCCAGGTAGTCATTGTGTGGCATGTCGAACGCCAATTCAATGGTACGATAATATCCCTTTGATCAGTTGGCTCATTTTGGGTGGGCGTTGCCGCGCGTGCCGTGAAAAGATTTCATTCCGATATTGGTTTGTAGAGTTATTGACTGGGGTGGCGTTCTTTTTATTTTATCATCATTATGGATTAAAGCCCATTTTATGGCCATTTTTGGTGATGATCAGCGGATTTATTGTAGCGACCTTTGTAGATTTTGAGCATCGCATTATTCCAGACGAAGTATCCGTCGGAGGGATGATTGCGGGGATTATTTTTAGTCTATTTATCCCGCAATTGCACGGTGTGCATTCACCTTTTTTAGGAGTGGGGCTTTCGCTCTTAGGGGCTCTGGTGGGGGGT
>Ga0302319_10014877_pt1 | contig 14463 bp, 9 predicted proteins | sample Bog_T0_2_FD_203319 | JGI IMG/M metagenome (GOLD analysis project Ga0302319, IMG submission 203319) | Peat permafrost microbial communities from Stordalen Mire near Abisko, Sweden - Bog_T0_2 | ecosystem: Environmental > Terrestrial > Soil > Wetlands > Peat | place: Sweden: Abisko, Stordalen Mire... | reverse complement strand
ACTATCTCGCCAGCCGGCCGGATGTTGACGCCTCGCGCATTGGAGCGGCTGGATGTTCGGGGGGCGGCGCGCTTACGACGTTCATCGGTGGCCTGGATCCACGGATCAAGGTCGTGATCCCTGCATGCTATCCAAGCTCCTTCCAGACTCTGTTTCCGACGACTGGCCCCCATGGCGAGATGGCCTTCCCTCATTTTCTGGCCAGCGGTCTCGACACAGCCGATTTTGTCGAGATGTCAGCGCCCACGCCATGGCTGCTTCAAGCGAACGAAACCGATCAATTCGGATTCAGCCACGAGGGTGTCGAACTCGTTTATCACGAGGCCCAGGTTTGGTACGACATCTTCAATGCACGCGGCAATCTCGGCTTCATGGTTGCGCCGGGCTCGCATGGAATGCCGTTGGCAAGCCGGGAAGCGGTGTATCAGTGGATGATTCGGTGGTTGAAAAACGGCGAAGGTGACTTCCACGAGCAGCAGGTCACCATGTTTCCTGAGGCTGAGTTGCGGGCCACTGCAAGCGGTCATGTTGAAGATCTTCCGGGCAGCCTCAAACTTCATCAGCTTTTACTCGCCGATCTGCGCGAAAAGGAACGACAGGGATCGATCCCCGATTTAATCGCAGAACTCAAAGGCCTGCAGATTTCCACTGATGGTTCCGCGCCCGAGGTAAAGGTACTGAACACGAAGAGCACAGACAATGGCACCGAGCAGAAGCTTGAGATTGAAAGTGAGACGGGAATCTGGCTTGACGCCACACTGTACTTGCCGAATGCTGCCGGACGCAAACCGGCCGTCTTGATTGTTAGAGATAGAGAAGGCTTGGGAGGCATATCGACGACAAAAATGGCTGAAAAAATAGCCGGGCTCGGTCAAGTCGTTCTCGAGCTCGAACCACGTACATCTCGATTGAAAAACACCGAGGGCTCAGCCACCGGGGACTGGATGAGCGATCTTCAAGCCAACTTGATCGGCCGCAACTTGGCGTCCATGCGAGCGTACGATATCCTTCGCGGCGTCGACCTGCTGCGTCACAGGCCGGACGTCGACCCGAATGTGATTCGCGGTGCTGGCCGCGGCGTTGCGGGCATCTGGCTCCTTCTCGCCGCCGCAGCCGATCCCCGCCTGGCTACAATCTGGCTCGACAAAACTCCCGCGAGTTTGCGCTCGGCCCTGGATAACTCCATGACTGTCGATCTACCCGACGCCGTCATTCCAGGCTTTGCACTTCATTGGGATTTCGAGGATCTGGTAAAGGCCATGGAACCGAGGCACGTTTTCTGGACCGATCCAACCAATTGGATGCAGCATGTTATCTCGCTCGGACCGTCCTACCACTATCGCTATATCCCTGGCGATCTTACCGACGAACTGGATGCGCAGGACGATGCCTACATTCACGAGTTCCTCAAGTGACTGTTCGTCGGCAGCGTGGGCCCGCAAGGAAATCCGCAATATCCTTCAGCGCCCTCGCCTTTATTTGAGGTCAACGCGCACGACTTCGTAGATGTGAATGCGAGGCACAGTCAATTCCACCCAGCCATCTTTGATCGTCCACGGCGCGGTGGAATTGCTCCACATGAGCGCAACAGAGCGTACCTGCCGATTAGCCGGGACTCTTATGCGGACTCGAACATTCTCCAACGGCAAAAACGTCTCTTGAACCAGGCGCTTCTTCCAAATGTTCCCCGTATCTGCCATCAGATGCAATAGCAGCGAGTCTTCTGATGCTGCAAACTCGGGCATCAGCCCTTGCCGGAACTCCACCTCGAAGGGCCGCGATGACGCGAGAATCGGATCGATCAATGTGTGAAAGTAACCAAGCACCGCATCGTTCAAAGTCTCGTCATAAATCGCTTCCAGACCTGAGCCGATGTATATCGTAGTTCCCTTGCCATGACTCTTTTTCACGACCGCCGGCCCGAAGACTTTGCGATAGCCCCTCTCATACGTTTCAGCCAGCACTGTCGCATCGGGGCTCGCCTCGAATCTCATGATCTGCGGGTCCTGCGGAATCAGTGTCTGCGAAGAAACAGGCCGCAGATATAAGTCGGTCATCTGCACAATCGGGTCAGTCGAACTGAGCTTCGCGCCAAACAAGTCGGCAAGTCCGTAGTTACCTCGCGGTCTGCCATACTCATCGGCAATCGATGTCAGGTGCGAAGCAATCAGTGTTCCGCCGTTCCCAACGTACCGAGCCAGCGCCGCGCATTGTGCATCGCTCAGGCACGGAGCGTTCGGCACGTATACCAACTTGTACTTGGCCAACGACTGCGGCGTCATCCGGTAATCCAGAAACGGCTCCGAGTCATATCCCATGTCTTTCAAGACCTGGAATGCTCCGTAATAGTAATTGCCGTAAGCGCCAGCGACGAATTTATCGTTGCGATACCAGCCGATAGCCTGCGTGCAGAGCAGAACGCCCGCCAATGGAGCCGGCCGCACAGAATCGAAGAGCGACTCATTCTTGCGTCTAAAGTCGAATATGGCTTTCAACCCTTGAATCGAGGGACGATCGAGAGAATTCTCCGGCTCGTAGAACAGCCGATTCAAACCCCAGTAGCAATAACCCGCACCAGCAGCAGTCGCCATCGCCGCATCCAGTTGAAGTTGCTCCCCTTCTATCGGGTGGCTGAACCAGCCGCCGATCTCCTCATCCCTGATGTGCTCGCGGTTGTACACCGTGTGTGACCCGACGTATGTCCAGATATTTCTCCCGGTCGATTGGCCGGCGCGAATGTTGAAGAGCTTCTCTTCCGGCGAGCTCGACGCTTCAAACATGAAGGTCGTCATCTCCGGAATCAGGAAGGCCTTTGCCGTCCAGCCATCTCGCATCATTTCGCCGTTGTTATACGTCTGCGGAACGTCGCGCACATTGCGCACCATGGTGCAGACCTGCTGCATAAATGCAACCACAACTTCCTGCTCCATCCACTGGCGGTATTCAATCAGGTCTTCCAGCTGGTCCTTGCCATCCTGCTTTGGAACCTCCTTGCCGTGCGCCTTCGCGTAGGCCTCCTTGCAGTATTTGCAGTGGCAAAAATCCCCCTCGTGATCCATGCCTTCATAGGCGCCGTCGTAGTACATCAAGTCGACAGGATAGTTGGTTATTACCTCGCGCACGCAATCCATTGTTTGTTCGCGCACCGGGCTGTTCAGGCATCCCTCGTAATACTCTCCCCACCCAAAATGCGTCGTGGTCATCGGCCGTCCGTCCGCGAACCGCCGCGCCCAGTCAAGGTAGTTGGGATCGTTCGCCGTGATATCCATGAACGGATGATTCAGCGGGTTGTACACAACCAGCTTGATTCCTGCGTCGGCGCACAAATGCGCCGTCTCGCGCAGCAAGTCGCGCGATCCTAACTCAGGATGCCGAGGCATCTTTGTTTTGGTCGGAAAATAAGCTACGTACGAGAAACTTGGGAATCGCAGCGCATTACATCCCAGTTCGCGCGCAATCGCGACCGCCTTCTTAGGATCGTAATCCAGCGCGGGATAAAATGGAGGACTGTACCCCTCGGCAATCAGCAGCCGTATTGAGCGCACCCAGTTGGGAACCTGCGAATTCGTTCCGTCCGGCAGCGCAATTCCCAGTTTCGACTGCAGCCTCCGCAGCGTTGTCCCGGCTGTCAGCGCACCCGCCCCTTGCAACAACTCCCGTCGACTCAGCCCATTCATTGCGGTTCTCCATACGTCAGGCGTACTTGATGGCGTGTGCTTCCAGCCGATTGGGTCAATGGGCGGATGCGCCATCTGTTGGTGTCACATTGAACGATCCCGTCAGCACAATATCTTGCGACGACTTTCCAACCATGACATCGAATGTGCCCGGCGCAACCACCCAATGAAGATTTTCATCGAGTAGCTGCAGTTCGTCAGCAGTCAGCTTGATCGTCACGCTTTTGGTCTCACCCGGATTCAGTTCGACTTTTCGAAATCCTCGAAGACTCTTCACAGGCACGGCCACGGGTGTGTACCGCTCATGCAGGTAAAGCTGCACGGTTTCAACTCCGGCGCGCGATCCGATATTTGTTACATCTACGCTCACTTCCGCGGTGCCGGCAGGAGCAATCCGCTCGGGAGTAATGCGCAGATTCCTGTACTGGTACTGCGTATAGCTCAGCCCGAAGCCAAACGGATAGAGCGGCGATGCAGGCATGTCTGAGTATCCGCCGTTATGGCTCCACGCGTTTTGCATCCAATATTCTTTGCCGGGTTTGTAGTTGTAATAGGCAGGAAGTTGTCCGGAACTTCGCGGAATCGTGATGGCCAGTCGGCCGCTCGGATTGTAGTCGCCGAACAAGACGTCTGCGACCGACTGGCCGCCGCTCTCTCCCGGTTCCCATGCTTCAACAATGGCAGGAATGTGTTCGGCCTCCCAGGGAATGGAAAGTGGCCTGCCGTTGATCAGAACCAGAATCACGGGCGTGCCCGTTGCTTGGATCGCGCGCACAAGGTCTTCCTGGTGGCCTGTCAAATCGAGGCTGGCCACGTCATACGCCTCACCGTCCGTCGCCGGCGCGCTGCCTATTCCGTCATTGTCCGGACGTTCTCCCACAACAACCACGGCCACAGTGGCTTTTCGCGCGGCATCTACGGCAGAAACAAAATTCGCCTCTCCGCCGATCACATCGCAACCCTGGACATAGTCGATCCTGGTTTCCGGCGAAACTATATTTCGGATTCCATCGAGAACCGTCACCAGTTTCTGGGGCACCGCGTGCGGTGTGTAGTCGCCCAGTTGGCTCCATCCGTTATTCGCATCCAGGCCAATGACTGCAATCGAAGCGATATCTTTTTTCAGCGGTAGGAGATTGTGCTCATTCTTGAGCAGGACAATTCCCTCGCGAGCAGCCTGGAGCGCGAGTTGCCGATGCTCGGCGGAGTGGACAACGCGCTCGGCTTCTGCCGCGTCGGCGAATGGATGTTCAAACAATCCCAGGCGGAATTTGAGCTCGAGCACGCGCCGTACTGCTCGATCGATCAGCGACTCAGGAACCTTGCCTTCTTGGACATTCTCTATAAGAGGACCCATGTAGGCGGGCTCATAGGTAATATCCACGTCAACGCCTGCTTTGAGCGCGAGCGCCCCTGCTCCCTTTTGCGAAGGAACAATGTGCTCGTATATGAGGGTGCTGAATCCGCCTCCTTCGCTGTCGACAATTCCGCGAAAGCCGAGTTCATCGCGGAGAATCTTGGTGTTCCATTTTTCCGACGCGTGTTCCGGCACGCCTTCAATATCTGGATAACCTGCCATGACTCCGAGCGCACCCGCTTTGAATGCCGCAATCCACGGGGGCAGGAAATTCTCGCGAATATAGCGTTCCGACAGTTCAATTGCTCCGCGTTCCATACCGCTCGCAGGCTCGCTCTGCGTGGGGAAATCGGTCATCATCGCAGCTACTTTGTCGGGCGCGTCGACACTTTCGCCTTGCGCGCCACGCACAATGTTTTCGGCTATTCGCGCATCCAGATAAGGGTCCTCCGTGTAGCCTTCCATGTTTCGTCCCAAGCGCGGGTCGCGATCCGTCTCGAGCACAAGAGTTGAGAGCATATGAATACCCGTCGAACGGGCTTCCTGCGCGGCGGCTGCATAAATCTCGCGCACCAGTGGCATGTCGAACGTGCTGCCAATCGAAAGTCCTTCAGGAAACACGGTGGCGCCGGCAAACATTGCTCCGTGTGTTCCCTCCTCGTCTTCAAGAAGCGGAATCTTGAGACGCGTTTGAGTTGTTGCGATGGCTTGGAGTTCGTTGAAAAACTTTACCTGATCGGGAAGATTGTTCAGGTGGAGCGTATCGGCCAGTGTGAAAAAGCCCGACCCTGGCCCAATTTCGTTGGTCAAGGTTCCAGCGGCGAATTTGCGCGCCGACGCCATCTTCTCGGCGTTCGTTGTTCCCAGTGCATCAACGTATCCGCAAGGGAGATTCAACTGGCCGATTTTTTCTTTCAATGTCATGCGCTTCAATAGGTCGTTCACGCGCGCATCGATCGGTTGACGGGGATCGAGATAGGGTGGAGTTGCGGCGGCTGATTGCGCCAACGCAAATTGTGCTTGGAGAACCGCGGCCAGCATGCAGCAAAGAAGCAGTGCGCTATGCTTCATCGACCGGGCTCGTCCAACGCGGTTAGGATCGGCAATTCGCTTCATAATTCTTTACCTGGTTCTTCGCAACGATTTCACTTGCGTCTTGCTACTCGACCACACCGACCCACGAGGCGAACGGCGGTAGCGTAAGAGACTCCAGGGATCGGATGGACTGAAGCGCTGGCTCGCTTGCCGCGAGGGTTCTAACGGCGATGCTGTCGATCCCCGAGTCCTTGAGACGAAGCGTGACAGTCTTTGCATTGGCCGACATATTGATTGCAACTACTATAGCGGGACTCTTTCCAGGCGCCTGGCGGATGAACGACAGCACATCGGGGTCGTTCGAGTCGATCATGGCCATGCCGCCATCGTGCAGCGCTTGGTTCTGACGCCGAATCGCGATCAGCTTCTTCGACCAGTTCAGCAGTGAACTCGGATCGGCACTCTCGGATTCAACGTTGACTGTTTTGTAGTTTGGCGCAATTGGAAGCCAGGTCAGCGGATTGCTGGAAAACCCTGCCTGCGGACCCGGCGTCCATTGCATCGGCGTGCGCTCTCCATCGCGTCCCTTTTCCCTGGGCCATCCCGTAATTCCAATCGGATCCTTGACGTCTTCCTTGCGCTTGGGTGTCTGTGTGGTCATGCCAAGTTCCGCGCCATAGTAGGTTACTGCAGTGGCGCGACTGGTGAAAAGGATTGTCGCGATGCCTTTTGCGATTTCGACGTTATGCACGCCGTCGCCAAAGCGATCGAGCGAGCGGTCATTATCGTGATTGTCGAAAACGAAGAGAGGTTGCGATCCATGCAGTTGCGTCTCTGCCTCTTCGATCGCGGACCGAAAATAGGTTGCGTTGAACTTCGCGCGATTGCCGAAGCCGACCAGCATGTCCATGGGCAACTGCAATTCGTCGTGCGCTGCCCCGCCGTACCATCCGTCGAGGACCGCGATGTCCGGCGGATACGTTTCACCAATCAGCACGCGGTTCCCAGGGAATTTGTCGACCATTGTGCGCATGCGGCGCAGGACATCGTGCATCTCCGGCTGATTTGCCGTGCGAACCTCTTCAAGGTTCGGATCGCCCTGCTCGTTCGTCCCGCCCAAATCCCGTTCGTCGCGCAGTTGCGCGTCTTCAAACAGTTCCGGAATTGCGTCCAGCCGGAATCCCGCGACCCCGCGACGAAGCCAGAACTTCATTACGTCGAACATCGCGGCTTCCACCGCCGAGTTGCGCCAGTTCAGGTCGGGCTGTTGCTTATAGAACTTGTGGTAGTAAAACTGCCGGCGGGCTGGAACCCATTCCCATGCCGATCCCCCGAAGAACGACTCCCAGTTATTCGGTGGAACCACACCGTCATGCTCGTTTCTCTTCTGGAACTCACCCACGCCCGGTGCGTCCGCCGGAATTCCGGAGTTCCACACATACCAATCCGCTTTGGGATTGTCGCGTGAGCCGGCCGATTCAATAAACCACTTGTGTCGATCGGAAGTGTGGTTCAGCACCATATCGAGGATGATGCGAATTCCGTGTTGCCGCGCTGCGCCTTCGAGACGATCAAAATCTTTGAGTGTGCCGTACTGCGGATCGATGTTCTCGTAATCGGAGATGTCGTAGCCGAAATCTACCTGGGGTGACGGGTACATCGGCGCGATCCAGATTGCATCGATGCCGAGATCGCGCACGTAGTCGAGGTGCTTCGTGATCCCATTCAAGTCGCCGACGCCATCGCCGTTCGAATCTGCGTAGCTGCGAGGATAGATCTCTTCGATAACGGCGCGCTTCCACCAGGCATCACGGGCACTGGCGCGGGTCGCCCCGCTTGCCTTTGTGCTCTGCGATTTCGCCGGCTCCCCTTCCGGTCGTTGTGCCGAAAGTGCAGCTGCAGACACGTAGATGGCGAATATGCTTAGAAATCTTTTCAGTTGGTTCGACATAATCACCTTAGCGATATCGCCACGATTTCCGCCAGATCGCCGGGCCGCGCGATTCTGACTGCCGTGAATCCCGCTGCACGTGCGCTCGCGAGTCCAGGCTCTGAGTCTTCAAACGCAATTCCTGTTTTCACTCCCATCCGCTCGGCAATGAGCAAATAAGGGGCGGGAGACGGCTTCGGAGCGGTCGGCTCTCCCCCAAACACCATCCCATCAAACCTGTCGTAGATTTCGGCGGCGCGCAGAACCGGTTCCACGTCGGTCTTCTCGGAACTGGTCACCAGTCCAACGCGATAATCACCGAGTGCTCTCAACATCGCAACTGTTTCCCGCGGAATGGGGCTTTCTGTGAGCGACCATTCGCGCACCATTTGCTTCCGTTCGCGGTTCAGTCGGGAAAGCTCGTCTGCACCCGCGAGCCGCATCTGTGAGCCGAAATGCTCGAATATCTGGGCGTCGCTCACTCCCTGCCCGATACGGCAGTATTCATCCCATCCGAGCTGAACGCCGTACGGCGAAAGCAGGGCTGCCCATGACTTCCAGTGCAGCGGCTCTGTATCGGCGATCACTCCGTCGTAGTCAAAGACAAGCGCCTCACGCATTTCACCCATGTCGTTCCGTTCTGAGCGCAAACTAGAGCGGTTCGCCCCTATAGCGTGTTGGAGCGCTAATCGGACAGAAGCGCCTGATGGACCTTTTCGAATGCGCGAATGATATCACTCTCATCGCGTTCCGTGAGCGAAGATGGAATCGCAATAAGAATGCTCCGCTCAAACAGGCTGTCGGCTACCGGACAAGTTCCCTTGGTGTACTGCGTCCGCAGGCCGGAATTCTCAGAAAGGCTCCAAGGGAAACCGCTGCGATCGACGCTCGTCATCTGGACCAGGCTGGCGATGTTGTAATAAAGATGAAATCCCCACTCCGTCATGAGAATGTCTGAGAGCCCCTGAGGATGAGTGACAATTCCCTCCGCTCTCAGTGCCTTGTTCACACTCGTTGCGGTTTGTGCATCTTTATATGTGGTAATCAGGAAGGATGATGTATCTCCGTCCGGATCGACAATTTTGCGCAGGACAATGCCGGATAGCTTCTCCAGAGCCTCTCTAACGCGATATTTGCTGCGATGCATACTGGCAGTGATTCGAGGAAGCTTTGCCAGTTGCACCCGCAAAACTGAAGCGCGGAGCTCATCGAGCCTGCACCCTTGACCCCATAAACACAAATCCGGATCGTCAAGGATCAGGCGCCCCTGCTCGTTGCGTGCGTAGCCCAGATCGTGGCACGCAAATGCGCGGTCGTAGAGCCTGCGCGTATTCGTAACCACCGCGCCGCCCTCGCCTGAGGTCATGTTCTTGTTCATCTGGAAGCTGAAGATGCCCATGTCGCCAAACGTCCCGACCCGCTGACCGTTGACACTGCCTCCAATGCACTGGGCACAGTCCTCAAGCAGGAACAGCTTCCTGCGATGTGCGACTTCCCGAATGGCACGAATATCAGCCGGGGCGCCGCTCATGTGCACGACGATGATTCCTGTTGTCTTGCTGCCAATCCGTTCATCTAGAGACTTTGGATCGATGCAGAATGTGTCGTCAATATCCGCCAGCACGGGAATGGCTCCTCGATTGACCACTGCCGCAGCCACTGAGACCCACATATATGCCGGCACAATCACTTCCTGCCCAGGCCCAACTCCCAAGGCAGCCAATGCGACACCCAGTGCGGCCGTACCGCTGCTCACTGCCACCACATGCGAAACATCGAGGAATCGAGCAAACTCCAATTCGAACGTTTCAACTTCTTTTTGCAGGTCAACGCCGTAGTAGCGAAATAACGACCTGCTTCGCACCACACGCGCAGCGGCTTCAACCTCATCCGCGCCCATGTGGTGGACCCCTGGAAATTCGAGAGGAAGGGGCTCAGTTCGTACCGGTGTGCCTCCATCAATGGCCAACCGGACTCCTATTGCATCGCGATCCTGGATTACGCTCTTCTCTTTCACCTGCACAAAAACTCCCTCTAGCCGGCCCTGCAAGACTCAGGGCAAAGAAGCTCAATGAGTATAAGGAGTCAGTTGGCTTAATCTCTCCGCCGCGCTCACAAGGGCATTACTCCTGATTCTGGAATCAACGGGAGTTTTTCCGTGACCGGGTAAATCAATTCTGCTCCGAATGTTGCTCATTATTTCTATAACGAAACATATAACCGAAATATATCCGTTGTCAACCTATATTTTTACCATTCTAAAATATATGGCCCGTTCATGCATGGATTCTCCAGCCTATCGAGCGTTTCCTGCGCTCCGAATTGCGGAGTTTGGGTTGCGCCGGGAGTTGTAGGCATTGAGTTGACGTTTTAGCCGTGTGCCTGAGGGGGGAAGGCGCGCGAGCGAACGGTGTGAATGCGGACCGGCTGTTTGGCGGGTGCCGATGCGTTTACAATAATGAAGCTGGCAGGGCACTCTAACGTTACGATCTCGCAGCGGTACGAACACCCGACTGGAGAGACGGTTCAGCTGGTATTCGATAGGCTTGAGAATCTCAACCAGAAGGCTCTGAAAGCACCCGATGGCAGTAGGTAGCTACGTTTCTAGATACAGTTGATTGGCCATACTGAAGCGTCGCCTGTAAATTACTCATTCTAAACACCGGGCCTGTAGCTCAACGGTTAGAGCAGGGGACTCATAATCCCTTGGTTGGGGGTTCGAATCCCTCCGGGCCCACCAAGTCTCTTTCGCCCGCGATTGGGCGCATAAGCGGTGCAGCGATCGCGGCTGAATGGTCCCCGTTGGGAACGGCGTTTGCCATTTCTAATCCGCAGAGCGTCGCCTAACCCAAGTTCAATGAGTGCATTGGCCTACTGAAGTCGTCAATCGAGGATCATGCACATTCAGATTGGCGGACACTGGCCGACATATCAATGCATATCCGGACCAAACGGCCGTATCTCGAAGATGTTGCCATACCTCAGCGCCGGGTGCTGGGCGATGAACTCGACAGCACGATTCATGTCCCTCGCCTCAAGGACGAGAAGGCCGCCGAGTTGTTCTTTGGTTTCGGCATAGGGGCCGTCGGTCGTTGCCACCTTGCCGTTCGTCCAATACAGGGTCAGGGCGGTCTCGGGCCCCTGAATCGCTTCTCCACCAACCCAGTGCCCGCTGGCGCGAAGATGATCGTCGTATTCAAAGCAAATGTCGAACATGGCGTTTTGCTCGCCCTAAGTCATGCCATCGAATTTGCCTTTATCGAAGTATCCCAAACATATGTATTTCATCAATTCCTCCTTGTTTCCTGTGACTCAGAGAGCCGTAGCTCATCGTTCTGTTATCAGATGGTCGTTCGGGAGGCCGAAAGTCGACAGCTACTCCATTTTTTTGCGGAGAAACGGGCGTCATGTCGTCGCAGCGAAAGCGCGACTAAGAGCCGCATTCCATCCTTCTGTAAAGGCAACGGATAGCGGAGCCTGCGGCACAAGAAGGTCGAACCCGTGATACCCGCCTGGGACGAGGTGCAGCTCCGTGGACACACCCGCCAGCAGAAGTCGGCGCCCATACTCCACGTCCTCGTTCGCGAATAGATCGACGGATCCCACACCAATCCATGCAGGAGGCAGCCCGGCAAGATTCTCGACCCGCGCTGGAACAGATCCAGCCGGCGGCTGCGTAGATCCAACGATTGCCCCACCCGGTTTGCCCAGAAGCGACGTCCAGGCGAATCGATTGCTTGCAGCAGTCCAAATGTAATGTCCGATATACGACGGTACAGGCATGGTCGAACCTGTGCGGTCATCCAGCGCGGGATAAAGCAATACCTGGAGGCAGAGTGGAACTTCTCCTCTGTCGCGCGCTGCGATGGCTAAGGCCGCGGCATGTGTTCCGCCGGCGCTCTCGCCTTTGATCGCCATCCGGCTACGGTCGATCCCTAGTTCTGCCGCATTGGTATACATCCAAAGCAGGGCCGTGTAGTTGTCTTCCAGCGAACCCGGGAAGGGGGTTTCGGGCGCGAGGCGGTAATCCACGCTGATGGCTACACATTCGTGATTCGCCGCCAACTCTTGAATGTCCCGCCGACTATCGGCCGCAGATCCAGCGATAAATCCGCCACCGTGGAAATGCAGTACCGCTGGCTTGGAAGCTCCGGCTGTAGCGCCCGTTATATATAGCGGGACTTCGGGCGCGCCTTTTGGTCCAGGAATCATTCGTTTGACAACTGCCGGAGCGGGCAGGAGTGGCCGGGCAAGCCCCTTCGCTCCCTCTCGCATCGGTGCCAGCATTGCGGTCGTCCACTCCATGGAGGGTAAATCTGGCATTGACTGCAAGGGAGTGCGAAATTGCGGGTTAACGAGCTGCATCGGGTCTACCGGGGATGCGACAAACTTCGCCTGCCCTACAACAGACTGGGCCATGAACGAACGGGGGACGGCAGTTGCGGCCATCAGCCCAATGCCCTGCCCAATGCCCTGTCCGATCAGTTTACGTCGACTCAACATATGGCCCTCACTCTCGCTTTGCTCATCGTTGCTGTCCCCTGCTGTGACATAGACACTGGTGTCAACGCGTGCTCGTTTTCGAAACGCTTGCTGCTTCGACGATGAGCACCCTACCATCGGGTTGCGCCCGCAGCGACTTCGCCTCGCTGGCGGAGGTGAGACCGCCAACGAAAACCCTGCCCCCTGCAGCCAGCATCTCTTCGTTGAGCGCGTCGATATCGCGTTCCACCGCTTCATCCTCGAGCGACCCGTCGTATCCGTCGGGGTGGTGAATCGCAACCAAATACTGGCTCATGAGTTCTCCATCCTCCGGTGGCCGCTGCATAGACGTCGTACGAGGCGTCGCGAAATCGACAAAGCGCGGAGAGTTTTTTACTACAGGCTCATCTCAGCAACGGCGTCGCCGAACTTCTTTTGGATCTCCTTTTGGATCTCGGGATCGAAGTCTGTTATATCGAACAACCGGCGGACTTCGACCACCATTTCGTCAACCGAGGCGGGGATGCGGGAGGCCCATTCAAGCGCCTCTTCGAGCGACTTCCCTTGAATAATTCAGAAGCCGCCGGCCACTTCTTTCGTTTCGGGAAACGGTCCGTCGGTGACTTTCGACTCTACACCTTTGAAGCTGACACGTGCGCTCATCGTCGCAGGCGGGGTCAGACCGTCGAGCGCGAGCAGCACACCGGCTTTCTGTAGTTTCTCGTTGTGCTTGCCCATTACCTCCATGGCTTTGAGGTCGGGCACCCAGCCGGGTTTCGTAGACTTTCGGAAACTGGATCATCATGAATCGCATGGTGTTCTCCTTGAGTGTTGAGCGGACGCCAAATCACTCGTCGACGGCAGATTCGTACCGGAATGGTCGGCAAGCTTCAACCAAAATGGTCTCAAAGACGTATTTCACCTGGATTATGGCGAACAGCTAACTGCACTCGTCGTAGCCGCTCGCGAACATCTTCCCGCTCTACTGGATTGTTGACGGCACGCCTTACTTGCGCCACTTCGCCAGCATCTCTTCTACTTTGCCCGCGATCTGTTCGCGTGCGTCGGCTCGGTCTACTCCGCTGGCCAACAGCGCATCGTATTGGGTGTGGTTGTGGCGAACCGCGGCGCCAACCGCCAAGGTCAGCGCCTTTTCATCGAGATTTCGACCCGCCTCAGAACGGCCGACGCGACCGCTGCCCCGGACTGCGGTGTGTTCGGCAATCGCTGCAACTTCGGTTGCCGGACAGCCCGGGAACAGCTCCGCAATCAGCTTGATCATCTGCGCAACCAGTTTGCGATCCTGTTCGATGCGCTGCACTGCGGCCCGTGCCCGCGCTGCTGCGCGCTCGCCGGCGTCCTGCACGCATTCCTGCTCGGCCTTCTCCAGCGCGGGCTCTTCCACCAGAATGCCTTGCCGCTCATAGCGCTTACGAGCCCGGTTGAAGCGCACGACAACGGCGGCTCGCTTGCTGTACTTGGTGGCCCGTCGCGTCAGAGCTGTGTCGCCGGCCAGAAGAAACTCCAGTCCGTCGAGACGCGCACAATATAGGCAAAGCGGCTGGTCCGCTTCCATCAAGAGCATGGAACCCTGCGCAATCTCTGCTCCGCATTCCGAGCATTGCGCGTCGCGCAGGTTCAGAAACACGACCGGCTGCGGAGCCTTTTCGAGCTTTTCCTGAAGCTTCTGCTGCTTCCGCTCCGAAAGGGCGGGCGATACGTAGTGCGTTCGGAATATCTTCTCGATCCGGGGTTCACCGCTCAAGAAAAACCGCAAGGGCACGGTTCCGGACCGGGCGGGTCGCACGTACTCGGTTTCACTTGGCTTGAGGCCCTTTTCTTGCGCCCAACGCTGGAAGATCGCTATGGACGAAGAGATCTTGTTCGGGCTTCCCTGAATCTCCGACTCCAGAGAATCGATGCGGCCCTTGCGCCAGGAGTCGACCGCAGAGGATGCCAGGAGTCCCATCCCACACAACACG
>Ga0302319_10014876_pt1 | contig 14463 bp, 17 predicted proteins | sample Bog_T0_2_FD_203319 | JGI IMG/M metagenome (GOLD analysis project Ga0302319, IMG submission 203319) | Peat permafrost microbial communities from Stordalen Mire near Abisko, Sweden - Bog_T0_2 | ecosystem: Environmental > Terrestrial > Soil > Wetlands > Peat | place: Sweden: Abisko, Stordalen Mire... | reverse complement strand
ATTTCACAACTCCAAGGTGCTTTGACGAGGATTCTCTGACGCAGCGCTGTCTGAGATGATTGCAGTACTGACGTTTATTGCGATCGACCGTTCGAAGTCCTTCGGCGCGAGAAATCAACTAATAACTTATGTCGCCGTTGACAGGATGCTTGGGGCGTGACATTGCGCCTTCTACAATCACTCGAGAAATTGATCACGGTGATCTGAAGGAGACGTCGAGATGGCGGCAGAAGTAATCACCCGAGCAGAGGTGAAGGACTTTGAGGAATGGCAAAAGGGATTTGCAGCGGGCAAGGCCGTGCGCGACGCTGGTGGCGTCACTGGTGTGCGCGTGTTCCGCGATCCAGAGGAGCGCAACACGGTGGTCGTCTCACAAAGTTTCGCGTCACTTGACGCAGCCCGCGCGTTCGCCTCAAACCCGGCACTCGCCGAAGCAATGCAAAAGAGCGGTGTACTCGGCAAGCCCCGCATCGAGATCCTCGAAGTCATCTGAACTTCGAGAAAGAACACCGTCAGTTCACACGGCGGCGTGGTGTCTCGCGACGTAGTGCTGCATTCGTTGCTTACTACGGCACGAGAAATCCCTCGCCGTTGGTTCATTTGGCGCATCCACGTGAGTCCGACCTCTTGCGGGTAGTGCAACCAGTGGGGATTCGACACACTCACGCCATGTGGAACGTAAAGATCTTCGACGCGTTGATCCGAGCACCCAGGGGATCTTCGTCGACCAACCACTTTTCAAACTCACTTCCTTGCGTCGGCTTGTAGTGATCGAGCATCGCGTCACGCAAGTCGGCGTGCTCCGCGTCCAAGACATCAAAGAGTTCGACGTCACCATGTACGGTCACGGACAATTCTTCGCCGGGAAGATACACCGCACTGGCGTGGGGACGAACCGCGAGATGACGCATCTTGACGGACTGCCGTCCCGAACTGAAGTGAAAAGAACCGTGTAGAAAATACGAATCGACCGGTCCGACGAGTGGACGACCGTCCTTCGTCGAGGTAGCCACCACGAGCAAGCACATCCCTTGGAGTCGCTCGCAAAGCTGTTCCGCACTCAATCTTCGATTCACGGTGATGATGTCCTTGAGATGCGATCCGGCGTGCTCGTAACTTTCGTCAAGAAGAGACTGCAATGTGCGCAGCTCTTCATCGGTCTCGAACACGTGGACATTCAATCACGGATCCGGTACGCATCTCGAAACTTTTGTCTACGCGCACGCACCATCACTTCGGTGCCGAGAGAACACCAGCAATCAGAGTGTCTTAGACCTCGTACAACGTCGCGTTAGGTCCCGAGGTTATTTCGGCACCACCGCCTGCTGGAACTCGGATGAACACCAGCGCAATCAAGAAGCCTACGAAGCTGATCACGGCAGACCAGAGGAACGCCGTCGTGTAGCCGTGGACTGTGGCAATCTTCATGGCGCTCGTGAGCGACGAGTGCAACGCGTGCAACTTGTTATTGGTCGCATCAATGGCGATCGTCGCGAGTACCGCCAAGCCCAACGCTCCTCCCACCTGCTGCATCGTGTTCAAGAGCGCTGAAGCGAGTCCCGCTTCGTCTGCTTGGACGCCCGAGACTGCCGCCAACGTGATTGGCACAAAGGAAAATCCCATTCCGAGCGCAATGATCAACAGTGGGAAGAGCACGTCGATATACGAACTCGTCGGTGTTAGTCGGGTCATCCAGAGAATTCCCACCGTTCCCGCGGCTGGTCCCACGATGAGTGGCAGACGGATACCGAATCGCCCCACAAACTTCGAAGCGGTTCCCGCCGCGAGGATGATGCCCATGGTCATCGGAAGAAATCCCACGCCCGTGCGGATCGGACTGTAGCCCAGCACGTTCTGCAAATACTGGGTAAGGAAGTAGAACATTGAAAACAGCGCAATACCAATACACAGCATCAGACCGTACGACGCGGTGCGATTGCGATTCTTGAAGATGCTAAAGGGCATCAGAGGCTCCTTACTGCGTCGCTCCACGAAGGCAAATGACGCTAACAGCACCACTGAGACGGCAAGCGACACGATGGTCGACGTGCTCGTCCAACTGTGACTCGACGCGTTCGAAAGGCCATACACCAGCGCCAGCATTCCTCCCGTCGCCGTCAGCGCCCCCGGCACGTCCAAGTGGCCCGACGTCGTCTGAGACTCATTGAGGGCACGCGGTGCGAGGAACAGCACCAGCGCCGCGATCGGCACATTTACGAAGAAGATCCATCGCCACGAGACATAGCTCGTCAAGACGCCACCGAGCAACAACCCGAGTGCCCCGCCGCCACCGGACATCGCGGCGTAGACGCCCATGGCGCGATTTCTTTCGGCGCCTTCGGGAAAGTTCGTGGTGATGAGCGAGAGGGCGGTCGGTGCCGCGATGGCCCCGCCGATACCTTGCAATCCTCTCGTGAAGATGAGCCACACGTCATTCGTTGCGAGACCGCCAAGAAGTGACGAGACCGCGAAAATCGAGATGCCGATCATGAACATCCGCCGTTTGCCGTAGAGGTCACCCGTGCGTCCACCGAAGAGCAAGAGCCCACCGAAGGTAAGCGAGTAGGCCGTGATGAGCCACTCAAGATTGCTCGACGAAAAGTGCAGGGCACGGTGGATCGTGGGAATCGCAACGTTCACGATGGTGGCGTCAAGCACGATCATGAGTTGTGCCGCCGAGATGACGGTCAGGGCGAGGCCCAAGTGTTTACCTTCGGTATTACTACCCGTTAATTCGGGCGTTTCAGTATTGGACATTGGGGGGCCTTTCTGGTCGTAGTACTACGCGGAGATGCCGTCGGCATCCTTGTCTTTTGGTACGAACCTCACGAGAGGAAGAAACACGTCCTCGACGATGGAGGTAAACAGCGATTCATCAAAAGTGGAAGTAACGAGCAGATGTTCGTGCAAGACCAGCGCGGGAAGAATCGAGACGACCAACGACAAGTTGGCGACCGGCTCGATTTCATTTCTCGCAATCGCGCGCTCGAAGACGCTCGCGAGCGCTGACTCGAGAGGTGCGATGAGACGATCTTGAAAGGCGTCACGAAGTTCTTTGTCGTGCGGCAGCGCGCTCACGAGACCCACCATGATGTTGACTTCGAATTCGCTCTTCGTACCTTTGTTGTGATTGAACAGCGCGGCGAAGTCACCTCGAAGGGTTCCGGTGTCGGGCGCGTTCACCATTTGCTTCTCACACGTCAGGGCGTCGAGGACCAATTCCGCTTTATTCGACCAACGCCGATAGAGGGTTGCTTTCCCTGCCCCCGCCCACGACGCGACCGCGTCCATGGTCAAACGCTCATAACCAACCTGGGCGAGCAATTCGAGTGCGGCCGATCGCAGCGCCTCGTCGCGAGAAGTGTCAAGAGGCCGACCACCGGCATGGCGCTCCACGAGAGTTTGGCCGTCAAGGAGTAAGTGCTCGATGATCATGGAGAAACGATACCGGTACGTTCTGAAACTGTGACGTTTCGTTTGGTAGCACAGGAGAATTTATCGAGAAGCCTAAAATATAAGGCTTTCACTGACGAAAACTTGCGCGGCCGTGCCCCGTGGGCTGAGAACCCCGTTCAATTCAGGTCTTCGTTGACGAGACCTGATCCAAACGAACCTTGACCAATCGTTCGACGACTGATTTTGGGAGAGGATCGTCGATGCCAAAACGGAGGGCACCTTTGGACTGCGAATAGGCGCGAAGCTCTTCTCCGAGCACCGTCAAAACAGAACCACTATGGGGGAAGTAACTGAGATGGTCTTTGAAGGCGCCAAACCCGGCGACGACGCTTCCCCGCCAGCGAAACGCGGGCAATCCGTAAGAGATGCATTCTTGCGCGTCGGGAATGATGCGGGCGATGTCACGACGAAGAGCAGCGAGCGTCGTGCGCTTGGGTTCGTCGATCCCCGCGAGGTACTCGTCTATCTCGTTCTTCGCCATTCGTCAAGTCTTACGCCCACGAACGCTCGGGTCAAACGTCAACCCTGAGTTCATTCTTCCAAACCAAGGACGAGCGTACGTACATGGGCACTGTGAAAGCCCCAGGCGCCGCGCGATTCACTTCGAATTTGAAGTCCTCACGACGAATTAATGTCCCAGCAACCCACGAGGACGAAAGATTTGCCAGCATTCGTCTATGGAGAGGTTGAGCGCGAAAGGTCCCGACGAGCACGTCATCGTCTGTGGTCTTCACGGTGTCGGCGTGCGCATCGTCGAACTTCTCCACTCCAGCGGCACGCAAGTGACTGTGGTCGATGACGATTCAATGGGTCGGCACGATCGATTACTCGCAACAATGGGAGTGCGTCATATCAAGAGTCGCGCCTATCGCGGCGAAGGCTTACTCGAGGCCGACCTTCACCATGCGCTCGCCGTCGTGTGCGTCGAAGTGGACGACATCCACACGCTTGAGTCGGCGCTTCGAATTCGAGAGATCAGGGACGACCTTCGCGTCGTAGTTCAATTGGCCAATCCAGCCGTCGGCGGGGCTCTCGTTCGTGTCACGGGTCCTGGAAGCGTGCTGGACGCCGCGGCCCTGGCGGCACCGTCCTTCGTCGAAGCGTGTCTCGGCCAGCCCGTGCACGAGATCAGGTTCGCCGAGACGCTGTTTGCCGTCGTACGCACTGAAGTGCCCGACACAGATGGTCACCATTCGACGTTCCGGGCATTCTTTGGCGACCTCGCGCCCGTTGCCGTCATGCCCGCCAACGGTGAACTTGTCCAATGTCCTGGCCGCGACCATATGGTCGGGCCCGGCGACAGGGTTGCCGTGCTTGGCACCATCGAGGAGTTACTCCGTTTTGGTCTGGACGCCGGAAAGGCTGACCGGCCCCTGCGACGTATTGGTTTCTTCACCCGCGTGAGCCGCCAGATGAAGACCGCGTTCGAACAGGGCAACAAGGGACTGGCCGTTGTCGTTGGCGCCATTGCACTCCTCATCGCTCTTTCGACGGTGCTCCTTCATGTCTTCTATCGAACCGACAATGCGCACCACCTGACGTTGCTCTCGTCGGTGTATTTCACGATCGAGACCATTGCGTCGGTCGGCTTTGGCGATTACTCGTTTGCGGTGCAGGACGCCTGGATGAAGGTCTTTGGTATTGGCCTCATTTTCATCGGTGTCACGCTGCTATCGACAGCGTTCGCCCTCTTCACCAACATCCTTGTGAGCCGCCGCATCGAACAGTCACTCGGTCGCCGCGAGGTGCCTGGCATGGTTGATCACGTCGTCGTGGTCGGTCTCGGCGCAGTCGGTATCCGCGTCGTTGAGTTACTTGTCGAACAAGACCAACGTGTGATTGTCATTGAACGTGACAGCACTAATCGATATTTGAATCAAGCACGGTCACTCAGGGTACCCGTCATCATTGCTGACGCCACGCTTCCTCAGACCCACCGGCTCGCCAACCTTCACGACGCGCGAGCGGTGGCGGTGCTTACGAGTGCCGAGATGACGAACATCGAGACGGCCCTCGCGGTGCGCGAGTCGTTGGGGGCACGATGGCACGATGTTCCGGTCGTCGTGCGAGTCTTCGACCGTGAGCTCGCTCGAATGATGGAACAGAGCTTCGGGTTTCAAAACGTCCGGTCCACGTCCGCTCTCGCCGCACCGTGGTTCGTAGGCGCAGCCCTCGGGCTTGACGTACTGAGTACCTTTTACGTTGACCAGCAGCCCTTTCTCGTGGGCAAAGTCACCATCAAAGAAGGTGGCGGACTCGAAGGTCTCGCTATGGCGGATCTCTCAGCGAATACCAGGGTCATTGCGCTTCAACGCTCCAACGGCGGGGACCTCGAGCATCCCCCACGGCGCGGGACTCGATTCGCCGGCGGCGACGAGGCATACGTAGTGGGACCATACGAGGAAATTCTTCGGGTGCTGCATCACGATCGAACACTCAGAAATTGACGAGGGCGCTCGGTAGCATGGGAGTCATCGAGTGGGAGCGTGCACGTGAGACGAGGTATCGCATCTCCGCCACAAGGAGAGGAGGGTTTTTCCCTCATCTCACTCTTGATTGTCGTCATCATCCTCGGAGTCATGATGACGCTCACGATCGATAGTTTGGACGGCACGGGAATACCCAACTCGTCGAACGGCACGACGACGATCCCCTCAACGCCTTCGGGCGCGAACGACGTCATCACGCAAGCACAGATCGATGTCTGCAAGGCGGACTTTTCGTCAATCGAGACCGCGCTTGTGACGTATCTTTCCGACAATGGCAAGCCTCCCGGTCCCGGCACGTCGTGGGCGACGTCAAATCCCAATGGTGCTCCAATTTTGGCGGCGTGGCCGTCCGAAGCGCCTAACTTTACGTTCACGTGGAGTGGCACCACGTTGGGCGTCATACCTGAACAGGGGACCGCTTCGTACGACTCCTTCGGGACGAGCTCGCCACCGACGGGTTGTTACGCGCACTAGTTCAGGTCGAGTGCGCGTTGCCCTCGAGAGGAATGGTCGGTGGTACCAAAAGTTTGGCAACGCCAATGCGAAAGTCGTTTACGCCGTAGTAGACGTCGTAGCGATCGGGTTCATTGATGTCGAGTCGACGGTCGATGCCCGTCGGGAACACCACGTTCGCGAACGTTCCACGTCGTTGTTCAGATGGTGTGGGCACCAACACTGGTTTCGCGGAACGAAAGATGAGCTCTTGAGGGAAATCCACCGACAGCACCATCACGCCCGCGCTATAGGTCAGACGGTGCTCGTCGCTTCCGGGTTGCACGACGTCACTCACGCCGTGATAGACGATGAGCCAGCCGTGACGCGTCATGATCGGGGGTGTGCCGCTACCAATCTTGAGTGACTCCCATTCGGACACCGGCGCCGCCAAACGGTGATGCGACGTGAAGTGGCGCAGCTTGTGGTGATCATCAGCGGCAGCATCGATGGAACTGTAGGAAATCCAGATACTTTCCTTGTGAAGGTCGACGTCGCGTCCTTCTTCAAGCGTCAGCGTTTCCTCGGGCAACGTGCCGGGAAAGAGCGGCCGGTGCAGTATCGCCAACTCCAATTGTCCCGAAGGGTTCGGTATGGCGATAGGAAAACCAGTGGCGTCCTTATTGTCAATGCCGTTGAACTCGATCCCTTCGTAGGGCGTAAACGAAGCCAAACCAAGTCGGTGCCAATGGAGAAGGTCCTTCGAGATTGCGAGGGCGATCCGTGGTCCTTCGGGCGAAAACGCCGTGTAAGTCATCATGTAGTGCTGCAGTGGTTCAACGAACGTGACGCGAGGGTCCTCGCACCCACCGGCGCCATTCGGCCGAAGTTCGTAGGGCATCTCTGGCTCGAGCGCGATGCCCACGCGCTGCACCCCGTACGGCTCGCCTCGTTCGTCAAACAACACTCGCATGATGCCAATGCGCGAGAAGTTGCCGGCGCCCACAATGCGAGGAAAGAGGTACAACTCACCGTCGGGGCCGCGAGCGGCGGCGGGATTGAGTATCCCCTCCATCTCGCGCGGATCACTGAGGTCGGGTTCGATCACGAGATCGAGCGGGTGCATGGTGAACGGATTCATGTCGCCCTACCGGGTGACGTGATCTGGGTCGTGTCATCACCCAAGCACGCAATGACGGTCTGTATGACGCGCGCCGTCTCGTCGGGATCGCGAACGAGGATCGAGTCAACGCCGACGTCCTGGACTGGATAATCGTTGCCACCCACGAAAATTGCGTCGCCCGCGAAGAGCATTTCCTTTAACGAATAACCCAATTGCTCTTGGAGTTTCTTGATCCCGTACGCCTTGTTGATGCCGGGCTTGGTCACGTCGATCGACGTCGTACCGCCCATGTTCACGCTAAGCGTAGGGATTAAGGGCTCGAGAATCTCGGTGATCTTACGCCGCTTCGAAAAATCCTTGTCCCAATCCTCCTTTTCGCTTAGTGGCGCTTCTTGACCAAGGAGCGAAAGGGTGATCTGACTACCGCGATCCTCAATTTGCTCTCCCCACACCTTGTGAACGGTGATGCCCGACTCTTGGAGCGCACGCTGTAGCGCGGCAATAATCCTTTCACGCTCTTCTTGGCTGAAGTCCTCCGAGTAAACCTTGATCCAGCGTCCCTCATAGCGGTAGAACGCGGTGCCGCACGTGGGTAGCAACGACAGATTCTCAAATCGGACGTCACTTGGAAGTCGTGAGAGCAACTGCTTCTCAAATTGGTCCCAACTTCCACCCGACATCACGGCAACGTTCATGACGAGCAAGAGATCGTGCAGCAACTCGGCCATCTCGTCAGTCAGCGAAGATTTACTCCTCGCGAGGGTGCCATCTAGGTCAAAGACAAAGAGTTTCTTCACGACATCCCCTTTTCATTTTGGATTCGAGCCGTCAAGTCGTCGTCAATGGCGCCAGCGGCGACTACGCCGAACCAACGCGTCCGTAGTCGTCTTCAAGACGGACGATGTCGTCTTCTCCAAAATACGTGCCCGTTTGGACCTCTATGAACTCGACTGGTACATCACCGTGATTTTCGCAACGATGCGCCTGTTCTATTCCAATGTCAATGCTCTGGCCCACGGTGAGTTGATGCGTGACACCGTCGAGGATGACGGTGGCGTTTCCATTCACGATGAACCAGTGCTCGGCGCGCTTGGCGTGACGCTGGTAGCTCAAGCGCTGACCTGGCGATACCACGATGAGTTTTACCTTGAAGTTTGGCGCTTTGTCGTCCAGCACCGTGTAATTTCCCCATGGTCGTTCGGAATACTCGGCTCCATCGCTCTTCGTCGTGGTCATTCGTTCTCCCCTGGAGTAATCAATACTCAATCACGCAACAAAATGGCGGCTTCTGGCGTCTCAATCTTGAAAGTGAAGCTTTCTTCGATGAACAGATGCACGTTGTCCTCGTCGTGGTTTTGGTAGCCGACCGAAAGATCCTCGCCTGAAACGAAGCTGAAGTCGCCGCCTCGAAGACTCACGACGACCGCGCCCACAATGCCGGGCGTCCGCACGATGGGCCCGTCGAGGATTTTTCGCAGGTGATCAAACACAATGAGACCACCGTGCTCGGTGGATTCGACCACACCGAGGTACGATTCTGGTCCGAGGGCCAGCCCGTAGGGACCGCCTATGCCGAGTGATTGCAACCGTTCAACCGCTGAGGCCACGAATCTCGGATACTGGGAGTAGTCGGCGTCCAAGGAAATTGGCGTTGAGGACGTCGCTTCGCCGACGCCAGTGATGCCCGCTTCGGCCCAGCCACGTATGACGGCGGCGTTTTCGGCTTCTGCGATGAGTAGCGCCGCCTGGTCAAGATCAGAAAAGTCAATGTTGTTCGCTCCGCGATCTATCGCTCGAAGGTCGTCCCTTGACACGACGAAGTGGGCGCGCAATTCCGCGAAGGGCATCACCTCACGTAGCGACCCCGACAAGGTTTCGCTCGGAGCGGGAATCGACGTCACCCGACCCACGTGGAGTGACGAATGCTTCCAACCCAAGGGTCCGGCGAAGTCAACTAATCGACGGGCGGCGATGTACGTACTCAGTTGTGAACGAGCCTCGTCATCAATCATCTGCCACGACGTCGTTGAAACGGGCGCGAGCTCTCGATATAAGTGGTTCATTGTTCCCCATTCTTGAGAGCACCGATGCCAAGCGATCCAGGCGACGCATTGGTCTGCTCGGACCCACCAGCTTCTGCTGCATGTTCGATGTCAGTGAGCGCAAGCGTCGTGAAAAGATAGGTCCGCAGATTCTTGTCGAGCACCGCATCGTGTCGACGCAGCCACTCAAGAAGCATCACGGCGTGTTCCTTCTCCTCGTCACGATTATGTTCGAGGATGGCTGCCAGGGAGGCGTCACTTGTTGCTTTGGCGCGCTGGTTGTACCAATCGACTGCTTCGAGTTCCTCGCAGAGTGACTGCATCGCTCGGTGGTAGTCAAGCGCTGACTCGTCGAGCATTCCCAAGGGTTCGTGAAGGCCTTCGCTGCCCATGCTGCTTCACCTCCGATAGCTCGGCACGACAACATCTCGTGAGTCGACCTTAACGATTGTGCCGACAAATCAGACACGGCACCAAGTCCCCGGCTCCGATCGATGCACGACCCGAAAACCTCAAACTTCTAGACGTACGACGAAAAACGCACGTCGCGCGAATTCGTTACGACGCCTTTGGCACTGCCACGAAGACTGGTATTTCGCGCTTCGTACTCTCCTGGTACTGCGCGTAGGGGGCGTAGGCCTCTACCGCCCGCTCCCACCACAACGCTCGTTCTTCACCTTCCACTTGACGAACTGACACGTCAAAGGGTTCGCGACCATCTTGGATCGCTACTTCGTCAGGGTTTGCGACGAGGTTGTAGTACCACACCGGATGGCTCGGTGCACCGCCCTTCGACGCGACGAGGGCGTACGCACCATCGTGCTCGACCTTCATGAGCGGCGTCTTTCGAATCTTCCCGCTCCGATTGCCCCGAGTGGTCACGATGATGATCGGAAGACCCGTGTCGCGCAACGTATTGGCTCGTTCGCCGTGTGACGTTTCGTACTCTTCGACTTGCTTTCGGACCCATTCGGCGGGACTGGGCTCGTACTCTCCACGCACTGGCATTCCCGTACTGTAATCCTAGGATTCATGAGCCGCCACCGTACCCGCGACATCGCAAACGTAGACTCAACGAATGCAACTGCCCGCCCGCATCGGACTTATCACGCTTGCGTGTCGTGACGTCGAGAGAATGACGGCGTTGTTTCGTGATCTGGGCTGGCCCGAAACGCAAGAAAGCGACGAACACCACCGGACGTTCCAGTGCACCAATGGTGTCGCCATCGCGCTGTATGCGGCGTCGAACTACGACGCACAGTTCGGCCCCGTCGCGACAGGATTTCGCGGCGTGTGCCTCAGTGTCAATCTCGCTTCGTTCCAGGAATGCGTGGCCGTCTACCAAACCCTCAAGGCGATCAAAGGCGTCGAGCTCTTAGAAGAACCGACCGAGGCGTTTTGGGGCGGAGGATTCAGTTGGCGAGATCCGGAAGGCAATATTTGGGACGTCGCGTGGGCGAATGGCACCACTATTGACGATCGCGGCGGGTTGACGTTTCCTTAAGTCGGTTGCAGTTTCGAAGCGGCGCGAAGGCAGGTTGCAAAACGTGCATCGACAATACTTAGTACGTGGACCGACTTGCCCTCTTTGACGTCGACAACACACTTCTTGATCGTCAAGCCGCCTTTGAACACTGGGCCGCAGATTTCCTTGTCGCGAATCATATTGACCCGAGCCAATATGGCGAGCTCTCCTCCATCGACAACGACGGCGTCACGCCTCGCGACGTCTTTTTCACCCAAGTGAAGGAGCGATTTGGCATCGCGACGAGCCTGGACCAACTTCTTGATAACTACCACCAGGCCTACGCAAATTACTACCCGACCCCTCACGAGACCATTCGAGCGTTGAGAGAACTTCGTACGAAGGGCTGGAAGCTTGGTGTGGTGACCAACGGTCCCGCCTCACAACTCACCAAGCTCGACGCCGCCCACCTTACCAACGAGTTCGACGTCATCTGCGTGTCAGAGATCGTGGGGGTCCGTAAGCCCGACGTGAGGATCTTCGAAGATGCGGCTCGCCGCTGTGGCGTCGCACTGCTCGGATGGATGGTCGGCGACACCCCGGGCACTGACATCGAAGGAGGCTGGCGGGCGGGTCTTCGCACGATATGGATAACTCGAGGTCGCACCTGGAGCGAAACCGCGTATCGACCCGACGCTCTCGCGACGTCGGTCCCTCAGGCGATTGCAATCATCTTGGCTTCATCGGACGAATCTCCCGGCAGAACGTCCAGCAAGGCGAGACCATAAGGTGTGCAGATGACAACCACACGTTGGACCGCGAAGGATCTCCCCGACTTACACGGTCGCCGAGCGATCGTCACGGGGGCGAACAGTGGCATTGGTCGCGTCGCGGCGTCAGAACTCGCGCGTGCCGGAGCGTCCGTGACCTTGGCCGTGCGCGACGTTACGAAAGGCGAAAGAGCCGCAGCGGCCATGAGTGGCGACGTCACTGTGAAAGTCCTCGACCTCGCCAGTTTGAGCTCGGTGCGATCCTTCGCGAAGGACACGACCGGACCAATTGACTTTCTCATCGACAACGCCGGCATCATGGCCACGCCCGAAGCGCGAACCGTCGACGGATTCGAAATGCAATTTGGCACCAATCACTTAGGACACTTTGCCCTCACCAACTTGCTCCTGCCCCAAATCACCGAACGGGTCGTGGTGGTGTCCTCGGACCTGCACCGTCGAGGGAGGATTGATCTTGCGGACCTCAATTGGGAACGTCGGTCGTATAAGGCGTGGGATGCGTACTCGCAGTCCAAGCTCGCCAATTTGCTTTTCGTGCTTGAACTCGAGCGCCGCTTGATCGTGGCTCAATCGAAGGTACGGGCGATTGCCGTGCACCCCGGGTACGCCGCGACCAATTTGCAGGGGCACTCGAAGAATCCCATCACGAATGTCGGTAGTGCGATTGCCAATCGACTTATTGCCCAATCGGACACGATGGGGGCTTTACCGACTCTCTACGCCACCGTCGCTGATATTCCTGGCGGATCGTACGTTGGTCCCAACGGGTTTCAACACTTGCGTGGGTACCCTTCACTCAACGTTCCCGCGTCGCAGGCGCTTGACGCCACCACCGCGGCGCGGCTCTGGGAAATGTCGGAGCAACTCACTGACGTTCACTGGCCGCTCGGACCCGCGACGCCATCGACCTGAGCGCTAGTGCGCTCGGACGTTGTGCGATGAGTCGCCTTCGTGAACGCGGCGCCCTCTCACTTTTCGATCAGGAATTATCGCTGGGTTCGCCCGATTCACCCCGACGTGCGCCTTGACTCCTCGAGCCTCAAGGGGCTCACCGCAATGGTCACAGACGAGAACCCCAATTGCGGTTGCTCCACACGCACGGTGCGTGATCGTCACGGGTGGACCCGAGGGTGCGGCGTATCGATCGCCCCACTGTCGCATCGCGGTCAACACGGGCCAAAGATCCAGACCCTTGTCGGTAAGTTTGTAATCATCGCGCGGTGGGTGCTCGGAGTAAGGAACTCGCACGAGGACGCCCGCGTCCACCAAGGTCGCAAGCCTTGATTGCAGGATGTTGCGCGAGATGCCGAGGCGCTGTTGGAAATCCTCAAACCGAGTCACGCCCATGAAGCAGTCGCGCACGATGAGCATGGTCCACCACTCGCCTATCACCTCGAGACATTGCGCGACCGAACAATCCATGCCGACAAAACTTTTGCGTTCCATGACAACGAGTCTAGTAAGTTGCATGATAGAACGCAATCGTGTAGGGTCAGTTTTATGACACAACGTACTGACGTAGCCCCAGGAGCACTACCCGCCAGCCGACAGCGCGCCATATTTATGGTCACCGCGCTCGGTGCCTTCATGGGCTCACTCGACCTTTCCATCGTCAACGTTGCGTTCCCAGCTCTGGAACGTGCCTTTGCGCACGATTCACGCGCGAGTCTCGCGTGGATCATCACGGGCTACAGCATCGTCTTTGGCTCGCTCCTCGTGATCGCGGGTCGCACGGCTGACCGGTTGGGTGCGCGCAAGGTTTTCTTTGCTGGACTGTTGGTGTTCTGTGTGGGATCGGCTCTCTGCGCCGCGGCACCATCGGTCGCCCTGTTGATCGCGGGCCGGATCGTGCAGGGCACTGGAGCCGCCATGATGTTGCCCGCATCACTCGGACTTCTCCTTGCCGCGTACGAGCCCGCGCGCCGTTCACAGATGGTCGCTCTCTGGGGCGGCATCGGTGCACTCGCCGTCGCCACGGGTCCTTCGATTGGAGCGGCGTTGATCACGGCCTTCGGGTGGCGAGCTGCCTTTTACGTGAACCTTCCGATTGGACTACTCGCCTATCTCTTTGGGCGACGCGTCCTTCTCTCGCCCGAGGGCACACGAACCAAGGGTGCACCGGACTACCCTGGCGCCGCACTGCTGAGCGGAGCCCTCGCGCTGCTCGTACTCGCTATTTCGCAGGGTCCAAGTTGGGAGTGGTCGAGCGCGGCAGTCATAGGTGGATTCGTTGGCGCCGCTGCGTTGCTGGGCGTGTTTCTCTATCGATCGAGTAATCACGAACAACCCGTGTTAGACCTCAGCTTGTTTCGAGCACCGTCCTTTCGCATCGCGAACGCGGCGGCGTTTCTTTACTCCATGGGTTTCTTCGCCATGTTGTTAGGCAACATCTTGTTCTTGACGAGCGTCTGGCACTATTCGATTCTCGACGCCGGACTGGCCGTAACCCCGGGACCGTTGGTGGTCGCGCTCGTCTCGGGACCCGCCGGGAAGATCGCGTCGCGGATTGGCTTTCGACCCGTGTTGTTGGTCGGATTCTTCGTCTACGCCGCCGGCGTGCTCTGGTACGTCGCGCGGGTGCATTTAGCGCCGCACTACCTCTCCCTCTGGCTGCCCGGGACACTCATCGTCGGGCTCGGTATCGGTCTCACCTTTCCGGTCCTCA
>Ga0302319_10014874_pt1 | contig 14464 bp, 13 predicted proteins | sample Bog_T0_2_FD_203319 | JGI IMG/M metagenome (GOLD analysis project Ga0302319, IMG submission 203319) | Peat permafrost microbial communities from Stordalen Mire near Abisko, Sweden - Bog_T0_2 | ecosystem: Environmental > Terrestrial > Soil > Wetlands > Peat | place: Sweden: Abisko, Stordalen Mire... | reverse complement strand
CCGCGATTTGTTGCTGCTGCTGCTGTCAGGGCTGCTGCGCTGCGCGGGCGTGTTCGCTGGGATAGATTCGAGAACAAGGAATCGAAGCCAGTTGACCAACCCGCCATTAGGCGGGTTTTTTAGTTCCTAGTTCGGAGTTCTTAATTCGGAGTTCGGAGTTCGGAGTTCGGAGTTCGGAGTTCGCAGTTCTTAGTTCTTAGTTCGCAGTTCTGAGTTCTGACCACTGTTTTTCAAGCACCGGTGGCGAAGCGGCTAACGCGCAGGTCTGCAAAACCTGTATACGAGGGTTCAATTCCCTCCCGGTGCTCCAAATCTTTGATTGGAAGAGTCTTTAATCGAAATGACAGGGCCGCTCCCCACGCATAGGGGCAGCGGGCTTTCGAGTCATTACAGGGCGCAGCCAAGGGGGCGGCCGCGATTCTCCAGTGAAGCTTCCTGCATGAGTCGCGCACTCCCTGCCAGGGAATTTTGCAGGGGTTAAAACCCACTCATTTTGTTGCGCTTTTGGCACGACTGAAGTCGTGCCCCTTCGCACATCTACGTTCCGACCAGAGTTTTTCCGGCAACCCATTCAGAAATCGTTAGAGGGCAACCGCTGCAGGGCAATCGTTAGAGGGCAATCGTTAGAGGGCAATCAAAGGGCGCGGGAGCTTTACTTTGGCGCGATCGAGAAACATCCGCATCCGCAATGCTTCAAACCGTTGCATTGCGACGAGCCGCATGTGTCGGCGGATATGGTCGCCGTCGCTGAGGAGTTCAAGATGCGCCTCATCGTGAGTTGCGTCGCGTTCGAGTCGTTCGACGCGCTCCTCGATGGTGCGGCGAAAGCGGGGGCTGATCTCGAAAGTATCCTGCGCGGAGCAGCTTTTGATCATGGGAGTCTCCTCGGGGGTCATGTTCAGTCGCCTGAAATTATTTTCACGAGCGGCCTAATGTTTTCTGCCCTGGAGCCGATAGTATCCGCAGCTACCTTTACACGCCAGATTACCTTCGAATATCGAATGCGCGGCGGAGTGTCTCAAATCGCCTCGAAACGAGACACAGCGGGCATTGGATCTGCCCGCTGTATTCATTGCTTTGTTGTCTTTTTTTCTCTGGGGAGCGTCTGCACAACCGGAGGGATACCACTGTCTGCGCAGGGGCTAAATCCCAACTCTTTCTGTCGGCTTTATAGGCACGACTGAAGTCGTGCCGTGTTACAAAGCCTATCTGAATTGAGCTTTTCCGCAGCCTGTGAATTGGTGCCCTTGCAAAGACCAAGTTGCGCAGAGAGATTCCCTGCCGCAATCATCGCCCTCTAAATCGGCGACACGGACTATTGTGCCGATGCAGTTGCCACTTGCAGGACAAGCTGCGTTCCGCCGCTCAGTTTCACATCGCCGTTGGCCCCGACGAATACGCCTGACAGCTTAGAAGCGCCGGTTGGCGTGTTGCTGGCGAGCAAAACTCCCGGAACCGATGTGGTCCGGATTGGCTGGCTTCCGAGCTTGCCTACGACCGCTCCGGGCGCGATCGTGTTATTGGTTCCGGTGGCAGAACTCTGGCCCGGTCCCATGCCGTTGATCGACTGGTCCGCCGCGCTGCTTCCTGTGGGACCGCTGGGACGTGAGGCTGCCATGGTTCCCGCGCCAGCCGATTGCGCGCCGCCCATCGGGGTGCCCATCACCGCTGGCGCGTTGTTCGCGGGGTTGCTCGCCGCATCGCTGGACGACAGTGCAATGGATTGGATAAGCGACTGGATCGGCACACTCTGGCCGCCTTTGAGCTCGGCATGGTCGAACCGGATGCCCATCTCCGCGTTGGCATTGTCTGCGGTGTGCGGCTTGACGGCTGTGACCGTGCCCATCAGCTTCGATCCCTTGGGAATTTCGGTGCCGGTCGCCATTTTTACGGACTCGGTGGTTTTGACTTCCACGCTGTCGCCGGTCTTGGCCGATTTGGAATCGAGCTTGCCTACCAGTTCGCCATTTACCTGCTTCATTTCAACTGGCGCGGCAGCGTTTGTTGAAGTTGGGTCACTGGTTTGGGCTGCGCACTTTTGTGCTTGTCCTCCCAGCAGAGCAATCAGGACAATGCTTCCAACCGCCATTGTCGTCATCAAAAATCGTTTGCTTGTGTTCATTTGGATAATCCTCCACATGCACTTAGTTGGATGCCCTTTGTGGGAAGAGGGAGTCCTCGGGCAGCTTTGGCGACACAAATGTGGATCCAGAACGTCTGCGAATAAATGAATTGAGGGGAGTCGTATGGGGGAACAGCAAAGGCCCCGGGGCTGAGGCCCTGAGTTGATTTAATTGGCTTTATGCCGGGGATAAATCCCCGGCCTACCGCACGGACGAGTTATTCAGCGGAGGGGGCGAAGTAGCCCTTGCGGACCTGGACCTTCATGCCTTCGCCATTGCATTGGACGCCAATGTGGCGAAATGTGCCGTCGAGCTTGGTGTTGCTGGGGGTGTAGGTGGCGACATACTGCGTACGCAATTCGTCCTCAATGAGCTGGAAGGCTGCCTCGAGCTTGGGGCCGTTGTTGCCTACGTCGATGAGGCGGCCGCCGGTCTCCTCGGTCAGCCTCTTCATGGCCGAATAGCCGGAGTAGCCAAAGTTTCCGTAGGCTGCACGGTCGGCGATGAGAATTGTGTATACCAGCACATTCGATTTCTGCGCCGCTGCAATTGCCTCGCTGATCTTGTGATCGCTGCCTTCATCCTCGCCATCGGTGAGCAGGATCATGGCTTTGCGGCCTGCTTCCTGATTCATTTTCTGGCCGGATGCGAGAACTACCGCGTCGTAGAGCACTGTGCCTTTGGGTCCACCGTGGGTGGGGATTGTGCCCCCGCCGGCGCCGGGAATGCCTCCGCCGTTGCCGCCAGCGGTGTTGATTTCGGCTTTGTTGAGCGCGCGAGAAAGCATGTGCGCGCTGTTGGTGTAGTCCTGCAGCAGGTCGACGTTGACATCGAACGACAGGGCAAACGCTTCATCTTTTTGGCGCAGAACGCGGGAGAGGAACTCGCCGGCCACTTGCTGCTCGAGGGGCAAGACGCGCTCCTGGCTGCCCGAGGTGTCGAGGAGAATGCCCAGAGTGAGGGGCTGCTGCGTCTCTGCCACAAAGCTTTTGAGGGTCTGGGGGACCTTGTCTTCTGTAATTGTGCAGTCGTTTTTGGTGAGGTGCGGAATGAGATTGCCCTGCTTGTCTTTGACGGTAAAGAACAGGTCTACCAGGTTCACGCTGAGTTTCAACGTGGCTACGGGCTGGTCATCCTCAGGCTGGGCGGGGGCGTTGCTGACCGGGGGCGCGTCTGGAGAAGGGGCAAGCTGGGCCCATCCCGCGGCGGCAAAGAGGGGCAGGCACACCAAGAGGCGCAGCGGGAGGCCATAGATTCCAAATCGAGAGCGCATCCTGTTCATTCAGTGCATCCTCATTCTTTAGACGAATTTCTGACCCCGAGGAAAGCATATCTACGGGGAAGCATACCTGCAGGAAAGCATACCTGAACTGTTTCCGGGCTGCCGGGCAACCTACTATCATCTGCCTCGTCTGATACTCTGACGGATGAAGTGTTGCCTTGGTTGAAGGTCAGGCGGATGCGGAATGAATAACTGACCTCGGCAGCAGATTTCTTACGATCGGGACAATTGGAGAACTACCTGTGAAGCTTGGTTTGACTGCAATGGCGCTGGCCGCGCTGGTGACTTTCGGCCCGAATATGACGCAGGCGGTTTTCGCCCAGCAGCAGTCCACTGTTCCAGACGCTCCGACTCCGCAGGCGCCTCCGCCGATGACGGGGCCGGGTGGCGCACCGATTACTCCTGGGATTGGCGCCGGTTCTGAGCCAACTGGAAGCAGCACTTCCTCCTCTGCCAGTTCCGCTGCTGGAGCCGATCAGCCTGATCCCAATGCGCCTTCCAGCCGGGCGCCATCAAACGAAGGCAAGGATGAAGTGCAAACCAGGCCACCGGAGATGCCGGGGGCTGGCGAGGGCATGGAAGCGCTCACCCACCTCGTCGTGAACGTAAATTTCGTCGAAGTGCCGGTTACGGTGAAGGACCCGAAAGGGCATCTCGTCGCAGGTCTCACCTATCGCGATTTCAAGGTCTACGAGAACAACTCCCGCGAGCCGTTGACGCTTTTCACGGTCGACCCTGCGCCGCTCTCCATCGTTTTCGTGGTCGATCAGAGCCTGACTTCGGATGTGATGACCAAGGTGAACAGCTCCCTTGCCGCCATTCAAGGAGCGCTGACCCCCTACGATGAAGTCGCTACTATGTCGTATAGCAACGGCCCGCAAGACCGCTCGCAGGGCTTTACCGGCGGCCAGACGGCGCGGGTCCCGTTCATTCTTGAAGCGGCCAAATCCGCGGGGACTGAAATGATTGTGCCCGTGAACAGCGGTCCGCTTGCGGGGTGCCCGATCCATGTGAACGGAAACTGCGCCGACCCCACCATCCAGCCCGGATTCTCCACCGGCGCGGGCGGCGGCGCCATGACCATCCCCAAGGAGATCCACACCCTGAACGATGCGATTCTGGCCGCGGCCAAGGAATTGTCTACCCGCCCGAAGGGTCGCCGCCGCATTATTTATGTCATTTCCGATGGCAAGGAATACGGCAGCAAGGCGACTTATAAGGAAGTAATTCGTTATCTCGAGAGGAACAATATTGCCGTGTACGGCACGGCGGTGGGCACGTCGGCAATGTGGGGAGAGGGAACCATCAGCCGCCTCCACCTGCCCTTCACGATGTACGACAACATCCTGTCGAAATACACTCTGGCTACTGGCGGCACGCTCGATTCGGAGATGAGCGCAAACGGGATCGAAAAGAGCTACCAGAAGATTGCCGAAGAGGCGCGCAACCAATACACGCTGGGCTACTTGACCCACGAGCCCTTTATTGACGGCAAGTTCCGCAAGATTGACGTCCGCGTAGAACGGCCGGGGCTCGAAATCATTGCCAAGACCGGGTATTACCCTTCTGCGCAGGATGCTCACTAGCTGGTGAGCGGTTCAGGAAGCGCGGCAGGGTTTGGACTGCTTGCGGCAACCACCTGGAGTGGATCGGACTTTGTGGGCGGCGTTGGCGCGCGGCGATCTCCGGCGCTGCTGGTAGTCGCCTCTGGACAAATACTCTCACTGTTCCTGCTGCTTGGCCTTTGTCGCGGCCTGCATGCGGCGCTGCCTGGCTATGCGCCCCTGCTCTATTCCGCAGTGGGCGGCTTTGAGGGTGCACTTTCGCTGGCTATCTTTTATCGCGCTTTGGCTATGGGTGCGATGGGAATGACCGCGGCACTTACGGGTCTGCTGACCGCTCTTGTTCCCGTACTGTTTTCTCTTTTCCACGAGGGACTTCCGACTCCGGTTGCCGGGGTGGGGCTGGCGTTGGGGCTGGTCGCCATCTGGCTGATTACGCATACGCCCGCGGGCAAGGGGGCTGGATTGGATCGGGCGGGCACGCTTCCGGCTGGCACGCCGCGGCTGCCGCTGCTTTTGGGTGCTCTTGCCGGGGTTGGATTCGGCGCTCAGTTGATTCTGCTGAAAATGGCTGGTAGCGGAGGGGTGCTTTGGGTTATGACGTCCACGCGGGCGGCTGGAGTGCTGGCGCTGGTGATTGTGCTGGTGGTGATGCCGCCGAAGGCGCCTTGGCGCGGATTCTGGCTCACTGGGATCGTGGCTGGGTCGCTGGATACTGTGGGGAATTTGTTTTACATCGAGGCTACACGGGTTGGGCGGCTCGACGTGGCGGCGATCGTCTGCTCCATGTACCCTGCCGGAACCATCCTGCTGGCGGCTGTGGTGCTGCGCGAATGGCCGACTGTTCGGCAGCTCACGGGAATGGCGCTGGCGTTGGGGGCCGTTGCGCTGCTTAGCGTTTAGGTGGCACGAAGCTGAAAATGCGAGAGGCCTGTGCGCGGGCACAGGCCTCTCAGATCCTGGAAATCATTCGTCTTCGCACTGGGACTAACCGAAGATCAGGCTCACTGATTTCGGCGCAACCATCGTTAGTCTTTGCGGACGATTTGTGGTTCAACGGGCACCGAAGCCGGCGGCGCGGGGGGCGGAGTCACACTATGTTGCGCAGTGGGGGCAGATGGCGGCGGATCGGGCGTGCCCTTGATGCCCTCCTTGAAGCCCTTCAAACCTTCGCCTAAGCCCTTGCCCAATTCCGGCAGACGCTTCGCGCCGAACAGAACCAGCAGAAGTACGCCAATGACCAGTAGGTGTGTCGGCTGCAGTAAATCGCCCATTTTGGTACCCTCCGCGCGCCAAGCCGTCCTGGCACACATTCTCAGTATTCATTGTCGCACATTGCCGATTCCCCGCGAGCGGCATACGTCACAGGGGGTGCCTGCAATTGGAGTACGGACGGGCGGCTGCAACGGATTGCGTGGTCGCTTGGGCTAAAGAGGCTGCGGAAAAAGGTCGAACTTCTGGCGAAAAGCTTGAAAAGCATACCTCAGGGGCTGAAGCCCACGTTGGTTAAATCGGCTTTATGCCGGGGATCAATCCCCGGCCTACCGCCCGGGCGAGTGAGTCGTGCCCGGGTGGTTAATTGACCTGCGCGGGTTTGCCCAGCCGCTCTGTCACCATGGCGTAGAAGGCGGTTAGATCTTCTTCTTCTCCCATGGTGAGCCGGCGATAGACCTTCATGAGCGGGAAGAGCCGGGAGCCGCGCACGTCGATGGCGGGAACCGCGACAGCGCCGCCCGGATATGGGGTCATCTCCCACCCGCCGGCGTACCGCCTGCGCAGCACCTCGCCGAGGTAGCTGCCCCAGAGCCTGACTTCAAAGTCCAGATCCAGCTCCGGACTCTCCCCCACCTGCACCAGGATTTCGTCGAGCTCATCGATCGACTCGGAACTGTAATCGAGCTTGTGCCCGAAGTCGCGCTTGGCCAGGTCGACCGCGGCGCGCGCATACCCCTCCATCATCGCTCCCAGGTCAGGGTAGGAGGCGGATTCAAGACGTTTGCGCAGCTCGCTATGGTTTGTCATTCAGACCCATTTAAGAGTAAATGGTAAAGCTCGATAACCAAGCTGCGAAAGTGGAATGGCAGCGAACGTTTGTGGCACACTTGAAGCTGGAGGTTCCCCCGTTGAAGACCTTGAAGATGCTTGCCCTCGCAATACTGCTTGCTGTTTCCGCCGGGACTGCCAGTTCGGCCGGGCGCGACATCTATCCTGACCCTTCGCAGGCCAAGGGCGATGTGGCTGCTGCTCTCAAAACCGCTGCGGCAAGCCATAAGCGTGTTCTGATTGACTTTGGCGGCAACTGGTGCGGCGACTGCCAGGTTCTCGATCTGTACTTCCACGATGCCGCCAATCTTCCGATTCTCGACGCGAACTTCGTGCTGGTTCACGTGAATATTGGGCGTATGGATGTGAACCAGGATATCGCCGAGAAATATGCTGTGCCGCTGCAGAAGGGTGTCCCGGCTCTGGCTGTGCTGAGCGACAAGGGGACGCTGCTTTATAGCCAGAAGACGGGTGAATTTGAGTCAATGCGGCGGATGGAGTCGTCGGCTGTGACCAGCTTTCTGGTGCAGTGGAAGCCGGTGAAGGCGGGGTGTTCGACTGTGATGGTGAATTGTTAGCAAAGGTGAAGCAGGGGCTAAAGTCCACGTCTTTTCTTGGCCTTAATCGGCACGGCTAAAGCCATGCCCTGATAGAAAGCACCTTGAATGCCTTCAGCCGATTGGGGCGAGGTGTTTGGTTTTTGAGTAGGTATAGATAATGCGGTGCGCGACGGTGATGGTTGAGAGGGCCGCGAGGACCCATAGCACGGGGGCCATGACACCCCAGCGGTTGAAGAGCGCGCCAAGCAGGATGAGCACAATGCGCTCGGGGCGCTCCATGAAGCCGACTTTGCATTGGCCGATTAGGGCCTCGGCGCGGGCGCGGGTGTAGCTGACCATGAGGGACGTGACCATGACGAACGCGACCAGCACTACGTACCGCATGCGGTTGATGCGGCCGTAGTAGACCAGAAGTCCAAAAAACAGGACTACGTCCGAGTAGCGGTCGATGACCGAATCGAAGAACGAGCCGAAGACCGTTACCTGGTTGTTGCGACGCGCTACACGGCCATCGACCATGTCGAAGATGCCTGCGCCAAAAATTACGAGGCCGGCATAGAAAAACATCTGCGGGTAGTTCGAGGCGTTGGCATGGGCAAAAAACACAGCGGCCACAATGTTGATGACAAGGCCCACAAACGTGAGGACGTTGGGAGAGATGCGAGTGAGCGCCAGACCATGCACGATGCGGTCGAGAAGCCAGCCGCAGCCGCGGCCAAAAGCGCTGGTCCAGGTCATTCCAGTGTTTCCTTAGTTCTTTACGCCGGCGGAATCTTTTTGCGCCTCGGCGGCTTCGTCATGGATGGTGGTCAGTTTCAGAATCTCGAGCTCGCGCTTGCCGTTCGGGGTGACAATGGTGGCCACATCGCCAACCTTCTTGCCTACAATCCCGCGGCCAATGGGCGACGTGGTGGAGATTAACCCTTTGGAAACGTCCGATTCTTCGCTCGTGACCAGGCGGTAGACAATCTCCGCGTCCTTGGTGGTGTCGAAGACAACGACGGTGGAGCCGAAGCCGGCTTTGTCCCTGGGAATGTTGGTGAGGTTCACGAGGGAGAGTTCGGCCATGCGCCTCTTGAGCTGCCCCAGGCGCGCGTTGACGAAGTCCTGGCGCTGCTTCGCCATGTGATATTCGGCATTCTCGGACAGATCTCCCATGGCCACGGCCTTCTTGATCTCCGCAGGCAGTTCATGTTGGAGTTCGTGCTCAAGAACGCTTATCTCTTCGAGAAGCTTTTTCTTTATGTGTTCGGGCATCCACGTTCCAGTGCGGTGAGGGGGCATACTCCACCGCGAGAGATAAAAAACTCGACAACCCATTATACGCGTGGGGCGGGAAACGCTTTGAGAAACGGCCGCCGCGGGCAGCGTGTACTTCGGCATTGCGCAAGGAAAAGCTGCGAAAGGCATCTGTTGTACGCTCTTCAAGGACATGGAATCCGGTTGAAACCATTCAGCAAGTTAGCCGCGGCTTTGCCGCGATAGCAAGTCAGCGAGTCAGCGCAGGACCCGATCTCCGGCAGCTGTTCATTTCAACGATAACTCGGCTCTCGGAGTCAGGCCGCTGAGAAAAAATTGCGATGCCGGAACGGCGTATGTTTTGGTAGTCTACTGATTGGGAGCCTGCGCAATGCATCTTTACACGCCTTTTTTCGTCGTCCCTTTGATCGCGGTTGTCTTCCTTTCGGCCATTCTTTGGGCCACGAGCAGTAAGGAAGACGGACACTCGTCTCACTGATCGGAACGGTCAATTCGGGGCGGTCAATTCTCCCGTAGGAGGATGAGTGCGACCCCCTGACGCGGGAGGGTCAAGTCGATGTCCACCTGGCCCTGATTTATAACGACGGGGTGGTTCGGTTCAAGCCATTCGAGCGCGCCAGCCTTTTCCAGTTGGCTAACCTGCGCTGGAGTGGGATTGGTGGGGCTGCCCATCTGCTGCCAGGCGCGGTAGGAATTGCTGTGGGTCGCGTCCATGCGGACCTGGCCAAAGCTGGCTTTTTTGCCGTGAAGGCCGTCAATTTTGAGATGGATCTGGGCATCTGGAGCGGGAGTGTCGGCGTCGTGGTAGTTCCACAGCAGAACATCCACCTGGCGGCCGTTGCGTGTTGCAACAGCATTGATATCGGGAGCAGCGACTACGCTGTGTTTCAGGACCTCACTCAAGGCGATTGCTCCGGAACTCTCTGTCTTGATCCATGACGCGCCGGTCAGGTCGCCGCCTAACATGCCGAAGATGCGGAAGACGTCGAGGACTGGCTTGTCGATGCCGTCGGTGGCCAACTCGCGGAATCCTGCGAAGGCGGGCTGGTCTTCAAACTCGAAGGCCCAGGTTACTGCGCCTTGGAGGGTGACTCCGTATTTGCGGGCGAGCTCATAGGTGCGCATGGTGGCTTCGGCGACGCTGACGCCATAGAGTGGGCCGTTTCGATAGCCGTTCTGGGGCCCATGGCAGGCGGCGCAGCCCTCCGGATCGAATTCGCCGAGGATGATGGGCGTGTGCTGGAACTCGGGATAACTTGCGATTACCTGCATGCCGCGCTCGACTGCGCGTAACTGCGCGCCGACGTTCATGACCACATGATCTTCGACGAATTTGGGGTTGCCTTTGGGGTGGTAGCTGATGAAGTCGAGTGGCGCGCCTGTGCCACCGGTAGCAGCGTTAACGCCGTGGGCGCAATGGTCGAGGAACTGGCGGAGGAAGGGCTCGGAGTGATCGCTGACGCCGGTTGCTTCAGGGCCTCCAATTTTGGCGGCGGGCAACTGCTGGCGGATGGCGGCAGCGGTCAGGTCGTAGAGGCGGTCGTATTCCGCGGGGGTGCCGTGCCAGTAGCCGATATCCGGCTCGTTCCAGACCTCCCATAGCCAGGTCGCGGTCTGGGCGCCGTAGCGGTCGCGCAGGTGGGCGGCATAGGCGGCAACGAGCTTCGACCACTTGGCTTCGTCGTTGGGCGGATAGGTCCAGCCGGTGAAAATGTCGCCCTTGGGGAAGGTGTGACGATACGGCTCTGGGTGAGTTGAGAGGGCTTCGGGCATGAAACCGATTTCGATGAGTGGGCGGATGTGATTTTGGATGAGCGCGTCGTATATCTGGTCAGTAATTGTGAAGTTGTAAACCGGCGTGCCATCCGGTTTTTCTGTGTAGACGTTGGTTGAGCCCCACTTCAGCGAGCCTTCGCCGTTGCCTGTTGTGAACAGGTTGTGCGGGCGGTAGTAGACGGGGACCGGGCTGAGCGCGGCCAGCTCGCCGAGCAGCTTTTTGCCGTTGGGTGCGTAGAGATAATTCGGTTCGTCGGCGCCGAAGTAATTCCAGATGGGGGTGTAGGGGCCTGTGGGCTGGGCGGCATGTACCTGAATTGAGATGGGCGCGGCTGGCTGGGTTTCGTGAGGGGCAGGGTCATGCGTCGTAGCCTGGGCTGGGCCCGTTGCTTGCGCGAGGGACCCAGCTGCGGTTAGAAGCACAGCAGCCGTAAGAGAACAAAGTCTCCACGAACACATCAATCTCATGGCTTCCACGATAGCGGTTGCGCGCAAATATCGGAAGTGAAACAGGGCCGCAGCGCGTGCACGCTGCGGCCCTGAATTATTTCGAACTGCTGATTTGGGCTACTTGGGTGGCTCTTCCTTTTTCTCTTTGCCGGCAGGTTTCGGCGCAGGTTTTGCAGCAGGTGGGGCCGGAGGCTTTACTGCAGGCTTTGGCGGGGGCGGCGTGACGGGCCTTTGCGCGGGAGGTGCAGCCGGCTTTGGCGCCGGGGGTGGAGCGGTTTTGAATTCGGGAGCCGGAGCGGGCGGTTTGGTTGCCGCAGGGGGTGCTGGCTTAACTGCAGGAGCCGCGGGTTCGGGCCTGGTGAGGGGCGGCGCAGCTGGTTTGGCTGGCGGCGGCGCCACAGGCTTTGGCGCCATTACGGGAGCAGCGGGCGCTGGCGCGTGTTCCGGCATTTTTGCGGGCGGGGTTGTTGCACGCGCCGGTTCGACCGGAGGCGTTGGCGCAGTTTTTGCGGGTGGCATGGGAGCAGCCTTGGCAGGGGCCGCGGGTGCTGGCTTGGGAGCTGGGGGCGGGGGAGCCTTGGCTACCGCGGCTGTCTTGGCCGACGCCGTCTTGACCGCCTCCACAGTAGCGGGCGGGGCCTGGGCCTTTGCAAGTTCCGTCACCGGCTTTGGTGGAGGGGGCTTGAAACCCGCCGGAGCGGCATGTGTTTCCGCTTGCAGTGGCTTGGTTGAAGCCAGGGTCGTTGGGTGGCCGCCGTTGTTTTTGGCGAAGTTGCTGGTGTCGGCTTTGGCAGCGGCGATGTGCTGTTGCTGGAAGGTGGTTGGAGGCGTGTGCGACTCGTGCAGGGCGACCTGCTCGTCCGGGGTGGGCTGATGCTGCACGCCGTTGGGCCCGCCGTTGAAAGCCACGTGGTTGGTGTTGACGATTGTGGTCTGTTCAACGATGGTTCTGTTGACGTAGACGTTGGTTACCACATTGACGTTCACGTGCACGACCGCGGTGTTGTAGGCGAAGACACCGCCATTCCACGTGCCACCGGAGAAGCCGATACCCATAAAGCCGCCGCCATAGTTCACGCCGCCGTAAAAGCCGACGTGCGGTCCCCAATAGCCGCTATGGAACGCATAATGGCCGCCAGCCCAGCCCCAGTAAGGAGGGGTCCAGAGCGCACCTTGATACGGTGCGGGCACCCAGGCGCCGGGAACCCAGTAGTAACCGAAGAGACCCCAGTGCCAGTTGCCGGGGGTCCAAATCAAGTTGGGTTGAGGGCAGGGGGGCTGCTCATACTCGGGGAGTGGCGGAGGCGCATCTTCCGAGGTGATCACATCTTCGTCATCAACCTGGACCGGGGGTGGGGGCTGAGGTGTCTCGACGGGGATCCATCGTTCGCCGTCCCAGACAAAGGTTCCCGTTTTGAGCGTGCCCGGAGCCTGGGCGTTGACCCGTAGTTGAGCAGCGGTAGCGAATACAATGAGCGCCAGCAAAAGCCAGCGCACAGAGCGCATAAATTTCATAACAAAACCCTCCAGATACGTGCTGGCCAGGTCTGCTTCAACCCGCAGGTGGCCGGGGAGCGGAACAGGCTTGGTGGAATTGCCGCAGGCTAGATCGATTCTAACCAGAACTCGCGTGATATGAACCCGCATGGGTGGAATTTTCGGAAACCTTCCATGGAAATTGGAGGGAAATTGGACACCCGTCCAGCCACTGCTCAACAACAAGCGCATGGATGGTAGCCAAATCCTCCCAATGCCGTTATTTGCTTTGGGGGTCCGATCGAATCCGGCTAACAGCTCCCTTGGAAACGGGCGGTCAGGTGGCCCAGCGAGGGTGGGGGCGAGGGTGGAGGCGAAGAGGGCGCCAGGGGAAAGGCACAGGCGTCCAATAGGGATTTTCGGGCAGTTGCGAGAGCAGAGACGAGCATGGGAAATTTCCTTTCAGGGATCGCTAATTCTCAGAAACCAGGTAAAAAGTCTTCCATGAATGCAGAAGGGCCTGACTTCTTCGACAGGTACAGCGCTGGCTTGCGGTCATTGCTGGCCGCAGCAGCCTCGTGCGTGCGAGGGCTTTACTGAGGATAGTAACCCGGTTCAGCGGGAAAAGTGGCAAAACTTATCCAAGACTTGACCAGGCTCCCTGTGCGAATCGAGGAACCTTTCGAGAAAGTTCGGCGTATAACAGGGCAAGAGGGCGATTGCCATGATGGAGATGAGGTTGCGCAATTCGACAATTCTGGTAGCTGGCCTTGCGTTGCTGGCTGGAACAACTGGCTGTTTCCGGGTCCATGTGGACAAGGGCACAAACGGTGAGGACAAGGATGTCCGGGTCGACACTCCTTTCGGAGGCGTGCACGTGAATACCAACCAGACGTCGGCCGCCGATCTCGGGCTGCCGGTTTACCCCGGCGCACACACGGTGGCGGACAACGATAAGGATAAGGACAAGTCAGCTGACATCCATCTCGGCTTTGGCGAATGGGAGTTGCATATCCAGGCGGTAAGTTACGGCACACATGACACTCAGGAACAGGTTACTGCTTTCTACAAGAAGGCGTTGGGGCGCTATGGCGACGTGATCACCTGCCAGGGTCATTCTCCGGTGGGTATGCCGGCCACAACTTCGGAGGGCCTTACCTGCTCAGACGACGGGAACAGTGCCAACGTGAAGATTGATCGCAGCGACTACGGGACAGATAACAACAGCATGGAACTAAAGGCCGGCTCGAAGCGCCGCCAGCACATTGTGGGATTCGAGACGCCGAAGGACGGCGAAACGCGGTTTGCTTTGGTGGCGCTTACGCTGCCCGCCGGGCTGGATAAAGGAAAGAGCGACTAGGAAAGAGCGGCTAGGAAAGACCTACTGTTCTCGCAGCGTCTTCATAGGATCCATCCGCGCTGCGCGAAATGCGGGCACGCAGCTTGCAGCAAGACCGACCAGAAGCAACAGGGCCGCTGTGGCGGCGAAGGTAACGGGATCGGTAGGAGGAATGCCGAAGAGCATTCCCGACAACAAGCGCGTGATTAACATCGAAATCGCCAGGCCTGTTCCGACCCCGATGAGAGTCAGAGCGAGTCCGCGTCGAACGATCATTCCCAGCACATCCGCTCTTTGCGCGCCCAGGGCCATGCGGAGGCCGATTTCGAGCGTGCGCTGGGTCACCATGTACGAGAGCAGCCCGTAGAGCCCGATTGCGGCAAGGACGAGGGCGACAGCCGCAAAGCCAGTGAGCAGAAACATTTGGAAGCGAGGCTGCGCCGCCGACTTCGAGATGTAGTCCTCTAGAGTTGCGACCTGATAGACGGGCGCGGTTTTGTCCATCGCTCGGACTGCATCGCGTAGCGTGTTTTCGGTTCCGGCAGGATCTCCGCTTGTGCGGATAACGATGTATGGATTTGTGACCACAGCCT
>Ga0302319_10014873_pt1 | contig 14464 bp, 12 predicted proteins | sample Bog_T0_2_FD_203319 | JGI IMG/M metagenome (GOLD analysis project Ga0302319, IMG submission 203319) | Peat permafrost microbial communities from Stordalen Mire near Abisko, Sweden - Bog_T0_2 | ecosystem: Environmental > Terrestrial > Soil > Wetlands > Peat | place: Sweden: Abisko, Stordalen Mire... | reverse complement strand
TCGTTCTGGCTTCGGTCCGCAATCCTGCTCGGAACCCTGCTGTGCGGGACCCCGGAGGCCTGCAACCCGTAAAACGCTTAGAAGTCCGAATTATAAGGAGTAAATATGAAGGCAATAATTAGTTTGGCGCTGGCCTGCGCCGCGTGTGGGAGCTGTTGGGCGCAATCCGGATTTTCCGGAAGTATCGACACCACGGCTGGCTTTACGATTCGGCTGGAATCCAAATTTGAGCCGCCCAATCCGGCGCTTGGAAAGACATTCCCATTCTCATCTGGATTTGTGGGTCTCGGCACGGCCACAATGGGGGTTAAGCGATATTCGAAAAACCCCGATACCCATGAATACTTCGGCTACGACATTCACGCTGAAATTGTCGATCAACGGGCTGGAACCTACCGTTTGACATTTAGTGCATTAGATCTAACTCCCGAGGAATTAAACGTGCCGGACGCCGCTAACTGGCGTATGCTGCCAGCTCCCATTTTCCCGCAACCACAGGTAGTCGGCACTTCCGATACGATCGCGGTCGACGTCTTTGCGAATCCGTTCTCGGGACAAAAACTTGTCGACTATATACGGATCTCGCGCAAGAACTGCGACGCCCTAATCGGCGATTCCGATCAGGTACCCTGCTTGAAAAGCGTATTGCAGGATGAGCGGCAACTCTTAATGGCCAGACTCGCGCATGTTAAGGGCTCTAGCGATGCAGCTACCCTCGCCACCATCGAACAGGCGCAGCAGGCGTGGGAGGCTTATAAGGCTGCCGCTTGTAACGGCCTACCGAGCGAGGGGAAACGCCTGGAATGCGAGATTAACTTGACTCGCAGCCGTAGACACGATCTTTAGGTTTGCGACAAATCGAATCCGGCATGATCCAGATGCCAGCCAACGTACACCGCTAACTCGCAGGCTCGACGTCATCCTCGTCCAGGATTCGCATAACCAATTTCGTGCGAGCTTCGTTGACCTCGGCGCGGACCACCGCTCTCGGGGGAATGTAGCCGTCGGCCACCATCACTGCCAGCGGCTGGATCAACTGGCGCTGGATAGTGCGCTTCAATTCGCGGGCGCCACTCTCCTCACTAGTGCCGAGCTTTAAAAGAAAGCGTCGCGTCTTCAATGGGATGTCGATGCCAAACGCTTGCGCCCCCAACCGGTTGAAGATATGCGCCTGAAGATCGTTCAACTGCTGCTCCAGAATGACGGTCATAGCTTCTGGATTCAGCGGCTGGTAAGTGACTACAGCGTCGATGCGGTTGATGAACTCGGGGGAGAATTTGCGGCGGACCGCGTTCAAGCCGATTTTTTGTAGCTTATGCCGGCTATCTGTGCGTTCCCGGGGGATGTAGGCTTCAAACCCGAGTTTCGGGTTTAGTTCTCGCGCCATGCTTCGCGCGCCGAGGTTGCTGGTCAGGAAAATGAGACTTTTTTCAAAGTTGACAGTGGTGTTGTCGCCGAGCCGCAGCACAGCCTTATCGAGGATTCCCAGAAGGATGCGCGACATGGAGCCGGCGGCCTTCTCGATTTCATCGAACAACACGATGGAGAGGTCGCTCGATTCCGAACTCGCGCCGTTGATTTTCTGCTGCGTCAGCATGGGCTGGGTCTCGCGATGTCCCAGGTAACCGGGAGGAGCGCCGACCAGCTTAGCCACCTCGTGTTCCATCTGGAACTCGCCGCAATCAACCTTCAGCATCTTTTTGGCGCTGCCATGCAGCACTTCCGCCAGGACCTCCACGGTGCGGGTCTTTCCGGTTCCGGTGGGTCCGAGCAGCATGAAAACGCCGATCGGGCGGCCTTCCGGAGCCAGTCCCGCCTGATGCATCTGAATGTATGGCACGATGGCGTCGATGGCCGGCTGCTGGCCCACTAATTTCTCGGCAACCTTGGCCATGAACACGGTCGAATGATCCGGCGTCCACGAGTGAGGCCGTATTACATTCAGTTTCATTTGGGGCGTCTCCTTAACGACTTGATTATGGCCGGAAGGCTGTGGGTAGCTACCACAAGTGGAGACGAAAAGCTCTCGAAACGGCGCCGATTTACCGCGCTTTGGAAAGTCTATCTGCCGAAGAATGAGGCGATTGCGGTAGAAATGCGGATGCTGGCGAGGCCATCTCCATATGGGTTGTGAACGCGTGCCAGGGCCTCGTATTTTGCGCGGTCGTCGAGCAGCGCCGTAGCTTCCCGCACGATCTTATGCCGGTCGGCTCCCACCAGTTTTACCGTGCCCGCCAGAACCGCCTCCGGCCGTTCGGTTTTCTCGCGCAGAACCAGCACCGGCTTGCCAAGTGACGGGGCTTCCTCCTGAATTCCGCCCGAATCGGTGACGATCAGGTAGGCGCGGCGCATCAGATCGACGAACTCAACGTAACCGGCCGGCTCAATCAAAGTGATATTGGCTTCCTTTAGAAGCAGGCGGTTGACCGGGTCTTGGACGTTAGGATTCGGATGAACGGGATAGACGATCTGAACATCCGGGCGCTTGGCGAGATCGAGCAACGCGTAGCAGATCTGCTCGAACTTATCCCCAAAGCTTTCGCGGCGATGGGCCGTGACCAGGATCAGCTTCTTGCCCGCGGAAAGCAGGGGCCACGATTGGGCGGGTAAGACACCCTGCTCCAGTCCAGCGCACACCTGCAAGACAGCGTCAATTCCTGTATTGCCGGTTACGGAAATGGCAGAAGAAGGAACGCCCTCAGAGCGAAGGTTTTGGGCAGCGCCCTCCGTGGCGGCGAAATGGAGGGTGGCTAAACGTCCGGTAAGGACGCGATTGATTTCCTCGGGAAACGGCTGGGACAGGTCGTAGGTGCGGAGTCCGGCTTCGACGTGCGCCACCGGGATCTGTTTATAAAACGAAGCCAAGGCGCCGCACAAGGTGGTGGTGGTGTCGCCTTGAACTACAACCATGGCGGGACGCTCAGCTTCCAGCACCGGCTCCAATCCGGATAAGATGCGCGCCGAAGCTTGCAGCAGCGTTTGCCCGGACTGCATCAGATCGAGATCGTAATCGGGCCGAACCGAGAAGGTTTTGAGAACCTGGTCCAGCATGTGCCGGTGTTGGGCGGTGACACACACGCGGACTTCGAACATATCGGGATGGCGGCGAAACTCGCGCACCAGCGGACACAGCTTGATCGCTTCCGGCCGTGTGCCGAAGATCAGTAGCAGCTTGGGCATGAAAGGTAAATGGCGGACGACACGTTGGGCAAATTGGCGAAGCCCCTATTTATGACGGTAAGTGATCCGGCCCTTGGTGAGATCGTAGGGCGAAAGTTCGAGAGTTACGCGGTCGCCGGCCAGCACTCTGATCCGGTTACGGCGAAGCTTGCCGGCTAAGTGCGCCAGCACAGTTCGATCCTGGTCGAGTTGAACGCTAAACAGACCGCTGGGAAATTTCTCAACGACGGTTCCTGTGACTTCTATGCTGTCCTCTTTACTCATTTTCCTCGGTCATTTTGGCATAGCTGAAATAGTATCAGGATCGCCAGTGGGGCGGCTACAGCGGGTCAATGGGTCCGAACGCGCGAAATCCACCATGCCGTAAGGCTCGCGCTGACCAGCGCCAGAAGCGCGGAAAACTCCAGTGCCAGGCGCGTGAGTCCGCTAGTAGTAAGGTTGAGTTCCAGCTGGAACTTGGCGTCTTCAGGAAGGCGAGGGTAGCCGAACACCAAGGCCAGCAGGAACACTAGCAGCGCGATCCGGATCATCGATTTAGCCGCTTTCGGGCCGTAACTGGAGGCGACCACGGTGGTCACCGCCACGACGGCGGCACAGGCTGTGACGCTGAGCAGCAGAGCGGCTAACAACAGCGGCCAGCGCGGACCCACGAAGCTTCCGTGCCAGTTCGCCACATTTACCGTCAGGATGCCGCTCAGCAGCATCAGCATGGAGACGCCGGCCCCATAGGATGCCAGAACCGCCATCTTGCGAACAGTCGCCTCTCTCGAACCTTGTGGTTGTTTGCCAAATGCTTCCGCACAGGCAGGGGCCACGTATAAGACCCCCAGGCAGGCGTAGCAAACGATCATGAGCGGGTCTAGGAAACCAAACCCTTTCAGCCAAGGTACCAGCACGCCGAATAAGGCTACTGTGACGATCAGAAGAAGTGCTTGACGGAGCATTGTTCGATCAGTATAACGTTATGCGGCTGACCGAGGTAAGACGCAGTCGCAACTTCCCATGAAGGCTTCGTCGAATCCAGGTCAAATACTGTCGAATTTTGTCGAGGATGCCATTTGACGGCGGCCTTTCCATTTGCCGCTAAGCGCCGGCAAATTTGAAGACGGCTTCTTTGATCGGCGTTCCAACGACCTCAATCCGGTTCAGATCCGTCGTCCCGACGCCTAGCGACTCCGCCAACTTTAGAGTGTTGTCGCAATTTACAAACGGGGCTTTCCCGCGCGGGGCCTGAGGATCGTAGCCCATGACAGCCGTGGCCACAGTGTCCGTATTCACGGCGTTGGTTCCCAGAACCAGGACGCCAGGCTTGGCGTAGGCAATGCCGCGAATCCACGGGCCTTCTCCACCGGTGACGGTTTCGATGCCGTCGATGAAGGCGATATCGATGGGGCGGGCAGCGGCGAGATCCGCTACAATCCGGGGCATGCGGTAACCGGGGTCCCGCGGCGTGGTGGCATCTTTCTCGGGCAGGGCGCTGGCGGCGGGTTGGCGCTTGCCTTCGTGGCACACCGCGCCGCGGCCTTTCCCCGGATTCTCGTTGGGCTCGTTTTTTCCGGCGTCGTCGCCATAGATCGAGGCCGGTGTGATCCCGAAGCAATTCTTCAGGGACAGCGTCACGCCGCAAGTGGCATGGTTCTTCAATTTCGCCATCGACATGAATATGTCGGTGTCTTCATAGGCGCGATTGACGTCGAAAGCCGGATAGACAAGTCCGCCATTTTTGGCGTGCAACCGCGAGTAGGTCTTGCTCTTGCCGAGGGCGTTGGTGTTCTCGAATTCGAGCTTAGAGGTCATGGCCTGCAGCGCCCGCACGTTCCAGCCGGAATCGAGCAGGTATTCCTCGAGCGGGCCAGAAGTTGCCCAGGCGCTCTCTACCAGCCGGATGCGCCGGGCTCCGGCGCGGTCCAGGATGTGGACCATCGCCGTTAAAGTTTTCGGATGCGTGTAGTGAGTGCTGCCCAGGGGTCTGCCTTGAAAGCGAATTCCGGGACTGCCGGTGAGGTTCAGCTTGATGGTGACCGTCTTGTTTCGAACCAGCCGTTCGGCGCCGCCGATCTGGTCGAACATTTTCGCCATGATTTCGGGCAGATCGTCGCCATAGGTGGGAGTCTTGGCGATGGACACGGGAGCGGCCGGGGCAGGGGTGGCAGAAACGCGTTGAACGCCGGCCACAGTGGCGGCGGCAGCCAAGGAAAGCAGTTCTCGACGGGTCATAATTTATCTTAATGCAGGTTCCGCGATTTTACCCTATTCTCGACACGGCTGTCTGTGCTCGTGCGGGCCTTGGGGTGGTGGGCGCGGCCCAAGCGATCCAGGATGGGGGCGCGCGGATCTTGCAGTTGCGACATAAGGGACATTTTTCCCGCGAAGTGTTTGAATGGGCGGAGAGGATTGCGCAGCTCTGTGAAAGTGCTGGAATTCAGTTTATCATCAACGACCGGGCCGATATGGCAGCTTTGTTAGGCGCCGGTTTGCATCTGGGCCAAAACGATCTGGAGCCGGCGGACGCTCGAAAGCTGCTGCCACCGGGACGCGTAATCGGCTTTTCGACGCACAATTCCGCACAACTGGAGGCGGCGGCGTTCGAACCGGTGGACTATTTCGCTGTGGGGCCGATTTTTCAGACGGCTTCCAAAGATCAGCCGGATCCGGAGGTGGGCGTGACAGAGTTAGCCAGGCTCCGGTCTTCCTTTTCGCGGCGTCCACTGGTCGCGATCGGCGGTATTACGCGGGAGAATGCAAACGCGGTGTGGCGGGCCGGCGCCGATTCGGTGGCGGTGATCGGCGATTTGTTTGCGAGGGACGGCGGGTATGCTGCGCTGCGGGCGCGCACATCGGAATGGGTTGAACTGGGTGAAAACCGACACACTGGCTGACTTGCAACGGGGCCGCGCTCCGGTTGGGCGGCACGGGCGCCGAATCGGCAGGCGCGATGGCTCTAGTTCCCGGAGCAGAACCGCAGGATCGCCGGTTTGATCGCCTCAAACGTGGTGGTAAACTCCGGCAAGACCTCGGTAGCTTGAGCCAGCGCGCCGCTCTCTCCCATTTTTTCCACCCTTAAGGCGAGATCCTGGACGGCTGTGCATCCCACGCTGGCGGCGACGCCCTTGATGGTATGAGCGGCGAACATGGTCGCTTTGGCGTCGGAATTTCCGATTGCCTGGGCCAGCGCGGCGAGTTGTTCGGGCATGCCGTCGATAAACGCCTCGGCGACGAGTTTGGCCAGTTCGCGATCGCCTAAGAGCCGTTCCACCAAGTCCGCCGCGTCGAAATGAAGCTCTGGCGGCGGTTGAGATTCCACGGCGAACGGCTTCTTCTGAATATCCGCGAGTGCTTCCATTAGCAGATCGGGCCGCACCGGCTTGGTGACGTAGCCATCCATTCCGGCCGCCAGACACTTCTCCTTATAGCCCGCCATGGCGTGCGCGGTCATGGCGATGATGGGCAAGTGAGCGCCAGTGTGTCGTTCCAACTCTCGAATGGCAGCAGTGGCCTGAAAACCGTCCATGCGCGGCATCTGGATATCCATCAGCACCACGTCGAACGGGCGGGCGGCCAGCAGCGGAGCAACCTCCGCTCCATTGTTCGCCACCTCCACGGTATGGCCCATCCTGCCGAGGATGCCGCAGGCCACAAGTTGATTGATCTTGTTATCTTCCGCCAGCAGAATGTGCAGGCTTCGAGTGCCCGTGGACTCAGCAGTTGCACGCCGAGGAAGAATGAGTTCCTTCGGCTTGAGGAGCTGAGCCGACTGTCGGCCTTCGACGATAGCGGCGCAAACGGCGGCGCGGAGCTCGTTCCTGCGGACGGGCTTGGTTAAATAAGCGGCGATACCCAGTTCTCTGGAACGCGCCACATCGCCGCGGTGTTCGCCGGAGGTGAGCATCAGAACATGCCGCGTACCGGCCAAGGTCCGGCGCAACTCTTCAACCAGTTCAAAGCCATCCATTTCCGGCATGTGCAGATCGGTGAGAACAATCTCAAAAGGCTGACCGCGATCCTTGCGCAGTGCGATTAGATCTAAAGCCTCTCGAGCGCCTTGCGCGGCCTCCGGACTCATCCCCCAACTGCGCAGCAATTCCTCGAGAATCCGCCGGTTGGTGGGATTGTCGTCGACGATTAGAACGGATACATCCTGAAGCGAGACGTCGCACGGTTCAGCCCGTTCCGACATAGTTTCGGTGATCGCTTCTACGGAAACCGTAAAATGGAAGCAGCTTCCCTTACCGGGTTCGCTGTCGACCTCGATGGCGCCGCCCATGGCCTTGGCCAGACGTTCCGAAATAGTGAGGCCCAGCCCGGTTCCGCCGAACGTGCGGGTGGTGGAGCCATCGGCCTGGGAGAAAGCTTCAAAAATCGCCTTTTGTTTGTCCACCGGAATGCCGATCCCTGTATCCCGCACTGAAAAACTGAGGTAAAGACGATCGCCTTGCGGCTGCTCCACGCGGACATCCACGGTTACCTCCCCGGAGGCCGTAAACTTAACCGCGTTGCCGACCAGATTTACTAGAATCTGGCGTATGCGGCCAGCGTCGCCCAGCACAAACTTGGGAACTTCGGGCCGTATGCCGGCCGCCAGCTCCAAGCCTTTGGAGTGGGCCAGCACGGCCATAGTGGTCATGCTTTCTTCAACCAGATCGCGCACATTGAAGCAAGTGGGATCGAGTTCGAGCCGGCCCGCCTCGATTTTCGAAAAATCAAGGATATCGTTGATTACGGCTAGCATCAGATCGGCCGACATTCTGACGGTTTCCAGATAGCCGCGCTGAGTGTGGGTGAGATCGGTGTCGAGAGTAAGATCGGTCATGCCGATAACGCCGTTCATGGGCGTACGGATTTCGTGGCTCATGTTGGCTAGAAATTCGCTCTTGGCGCGGCTGGCGGCTTCGGCTTTATCCTTGGCGAGCCGCAAGTCCTGGTTCGAATCGACCAGCTCAGCCGTGCGGGCGCGCACCTCTTCCTCCAGGCTATCGCGGTGTTGGAGCAGCTCTTCGTCGCGGCGCTCGATCTCGGAGAGCATCCCGTTGAAGACATCGGTGAGTTGTCCCAAGTCGTCGTCGGAGACTTTGACGGCGCGCGTCGAATATTTCTTTTCGCGGGAGACGATTTGCGCGGCGCGGCCCAGGTGGGCAATCGGATTGAGAATCATGCCTTGCAGCCGCGAAGCGAGAGCCAGCCCGAGCAGCCAGGCGCCCAGGAGAATGGCGGTCATGATCCAGGCAAACCGGCGCAGCGTAGTGTCGAGTTGCTCCAGGTCCGATTCGAGGTAAATGGTTCCCAGCCGGGCTCCGTCTAAGACGACGCTCTTGAAAGCAATGAGCCGGTGGGGTTCGAACCACACGCCATCGGCTTTATAGGAGGGCATCGGCGAAGGCGGGGTGGAGGCGCGGCGGTAACCGGCCAGCGAACGTCCGGCCGGCGTCAGAATCTGCGCCGCGACGATTTGGCGTTTGACACGCAGCGAGGACAGAATTTCCGCGCCAACTTTCGCGTCTTCGAAGCTTAAGGCGGCCGTGCTGTTGGCGCCCAGCATCTCGGCCATCACCGCTAAATCGTTGCGCATGGAATCGCGCGTAGAAATACGGTCGTAAATCAGAACCGCAGCGCAGGCACACAGCAGCGCGGCCGTCACCGAGGTCATGATGATCAGCCGAAGCTTGTGTCTGACACTCAGGTTCTTATATTTCGTTGCCAAACTGGCCGACTTCACAATCTCACCTCTTACCGGATTGCGCCACACTCATCAACTTGGCGCTGATATGCAGTCCGGCACGCTTCGCGGCCGCCGCGCTGATATCGATCTTGACCTTACCGTCTTCCACGCGGAACTCGATCACGCCGCCGGCGGCCAGAAAACCATCGGTTTCGCCGACCGTCAAGATACTGTCTCCCTGCACTGCTTCGAGCACGGCATGCATGCGGCGCTTTTCGGACTGGCCCACAAACAGAATCTGGCACGCGTGCGCCTGTTGCAGGTCCGGGATGGGCCGCATGGTGAGCGCCCTATTATCCACTACTACCGCCCGCGCCGCCTGCTCCAGCGCCGCCGTAAATGGATTCGAGCCTAACACGCAGATTGCCAGCGGGTCCCCCGGGGCCTTGAAGACTGGCGCGGGCCATTCGACGAACTTGGCGAAATTTAGGAGAAACGCTCCTTTGACGCGATACTCCTCGGCCGCCGGCTCTGCCGCCGAAGCCCGGCTTAGCACTGCCGCCAGCACCAAGCAAGCAAGTTTGGAGCGCACAGTGTTTCACGGGGCCTTTATTGAATCTGTTTCTGCCAGACTTCGATACCCAGAATCACTGTGCGGCCGCGGATTAACGGAAGCGTATTTGCGGAGCCGGAACCCAATGCCGGGAGCCATACCGGCTGATTCAGCAAGTCGTCCGCATCCAGGAATAAGGCAAATCCCATAGAGTCGTCCTTCAGCCATCGTTTGGATAAATCGTAACGGGCATGCGCGCTAACCGAATGGAAGGCATCCGCCGGCGGGTTGAGAGTTGTTCCATAACCGGCAATGTTATTTTGATAAGCGTCGAACAGGCTGAAGGTGGTACCCTTCGCCGAGCGATAGCTGGCGCCGATCTTGGCTATCACGCTAGGACCTGGTGACAGATTGCTCGCTCCAGAGCCACTGTCGTTAACCTGATAAAGCGCGGACCCTATCAGGAACCAGTCGCTCTTTAGATAGTACTTGCCCTCTCCCTCGCCTCCTTGAAAGTTAACGGGAATGCGATCGTTATAGTAGTGCGCCGGGTGGGTAGCGCCGTCCTGAATAATCAGATCGTTTTGACGGCTGTAAAAATAATCGACGCTAAACTGCATACGATTCGTCTGATAGGTCACCTGCGCGTCCAACGTCCCCACCTTCTCGGGGACGAGGTCCGGGTTTCCTTTCAGCCCCGGATGGTTGATCAAGGTTTCATCCAGGCTAGGAGCGTTATAAGCGCCGCCATAGAGCAGCTTCATAGTCACGTGATTCGATGGCGTCCACACCACACCTCCACGAGGAACCGCGTTGATGCCGATGGCGCCGATCTTGTTGGCCTGAACGCCGCCAATCAGCTTCAGTTCGTCGTTGAGCTTGCGCTCGTACTGGACGTATCCTTCGCTAGCATTGCGGCTCCCTTTGGCGTCGATCAGATTCGGCTTAACGCTGATTAATGTCTCCAAGCCCTCGATATGGTTGTAGACGGTCCCGAACGTAAGCCGGCTGTTGTCCGAAAAGGTGATGAAGTTGGTCCATTCCAGATCGCCTTCATAAGAGTCGCGGTGTACATTAGGGTAGTCTGGCGCGTCCATCACCGAGCGATCATAAGTTACATTGAAAGTCATGTCCCACTTGGCCGCTACGTGCAGCGCGTAGCCCAAGTCGGCGAATCCCCTTTTCAAGCGCGTGTCACCCACGATTCCCCTGACAAAGGAGGAGGATTCCTGTCCGGTGTAGGAAGACGAGAAACTCAGGCCCTTGTAGTTAATACCGAGGTATCCGCCGGTTCCTTCGCTCCTTAGCGTGGCATCTTCGGCGGTTACTCTGCCCGAAGCAGCCACCGCGCGTTCGGTGATATCCCAGCGCGGCCAGGCGTGGGATTGGCCTCCCTCGACGATACTCAGCTGGCCTTTCTGGTAGAGGAATTCTTCCGCGGCGGCTTCCTCACCCCCGAAGCCGCCGCCCGCGGAGACCCCGAACTCTTCCCCTTCGGCCTTTTTAGTGATGAGATTGATCACTCCCGAGAACGCGTCCGATCCATACAAAACGGAACCGGGACCCTTGACCACCTCGATGCGCTCCAAGATATTGATGGGGAACGACTCCAGCATGTCGCTGCTGACGCCGCCTTCTAAGATCTCGCGCACCGGCCGCCCATTGATCAGGATCAGGATGTGCCCGGCATTCGCCCGAGTCTGGTCGCCGCGCACCGCTATCAGGCTGGTGTCGCCGAAGAAGCTGGTACTGACGTTTAGCCCGGCCACACGCGACAACACTTCCAACAGCGTTGTACCGCCAAATCTTTGCATCTCGTCCTGAGTTACGACCGTCACGACGCCCGCCGCGTCGGAGAGTTTTTCTGGGAACTTCGATGCGGTCGTTACTTTCGTGTTGAGGAGAGAGTCGAGATCCATGGCGAAGGGATCGGCGGCGGCTCCCGGGGCGGTGGGATCCGGTGGCGGCGGCTGTTGGGCGAAACCTGCCACGGCGACGAGCCACAGAACGGCGAGTCCCAGACGCGAGAGGTTTGAGGTACGGAATCTCCGGCTCCGACACTGGGCGGGATTCAATGGTTTGAGGGTGGTGAATAACTGCACTTTGTCCATATCGGCCAGCGTTGGCTCGCGATGAAGAAAACCTTGTTGTCGGGTCGTTTCGGGAATGGTCCAAGATGGAACGGGAAAGTCGTTTCAGAATGGAATTTGTATTAATAGAATCAATAATTTAGAGTGGATTGGGACGTGCCTTTGCGTGTGGTGGGAGGACACCCATGGGCGACCCGATTGTCATTATTATTTTTAGGTTTTAGGAAATTACGCTGCCGGATCGCGGAGAAACTGCGCTCGCGATTACTGACGCGCCCGGCGCGGAAGAGCGTCGGGAACCAGGCTGGATTAGGGCCGTGTACTGAACGCTTTTTTGGCCAGAGCGTCGGCGATTAGGTCGTCAATCTGGGCCGCGACTTGATTTATGCCTAATGTCGCATTGACGCGCATCACATTCTCGGCTTGATACCAGTCGCTCAGGAATTTGGAATCCTCACGATACTCCGCCAGCCGTTGCCGGATATTCTCAGGATTGTCGTCCGCGCGGCGACGCTTTAGCATTCGTTGAGTCACCACGTCGTCGGGCGATTCGAGGAGAATCACCTTCGGCCGGGGCAGCCCGTTGTCTTTCAATACGGCATCGAGAAACTTGGCTTGCGCGGACGTCCGCGGATAGCCATCGAGGATGAATCCGCGAGCTGCGTCGGGCTGCAACAAGCGAGTCTTAATCATGTCGTCGGCGGCATCGTCGGTAACCAGATCGCCGCTGGCGATGCTAGCCTTCAACGCTTCGGAAAGGCCGCTCTTTCTTCCGAACTCGCTTTTTACCAATTCCGCCAGGTCGATCGGGGGGATCTTATATTTCTTGCCGAGCAGGTGGGATTGCGTGCTCTTACCGCTTCCGGGAGGGCCGATGATGACAAAAACCATAGGCGGGGCGAGCCGGGATTGCGCCAGCAGCCCTATCCCGGCGACCACCAAACCGATCATCAGCGTTATAGAACGAAGGCTGGGAGCCCGCATACTGTTATTGTATTTCCGCAAAAGCGCGGAGCGCTCGACATTTTGTTAGCTTCCATGACCATCTGTGGTCAGCTGACCGTATCCGATCAAAGCCAAGCGGGCGTTATGGCCCACTTAGGCGTAATTTAAGGATTTTGGTTGGAGGCTGGGCTGCATGGATCGTAGGGTGCGCTCGCCTCGGTTTGTTCCGTTCCTCATCGCTTCCGCATTTTGCGGTTCGTTGTCGTTGGCGCAGCCCGCCTCCGATACGCCGCCAGCCGAAAACAAGCGTATCTTTGGGATTATTCCCAACTATCGGACCTCGCCAAGTCTGAAGAACTACAAACCGCTGTCGCCCAGAGAGAAATTCGAGATCGCCCGGCAGGATACGTTCGATCGCGGTACCTTGATGCTCGCTGCGGCGTTTGCCGGCGACGCTCAGATTACCAACGCGAATCCCTCGTTTGGTCAAGGGGTCCAGGGATATGCGCACTATTTGGGAACATCGTACGCGGACTTCGCGATCGGCAACTACATGTCGGAAGCGATCTTTCCGACAATTCTGCGGCAGGATCCGCGCTATTTTCGCAGAGGCAGCGGGAGCGGGCGATCCCGGCTATGGTACTCGATCGGTCAAATCTTCTGGACCCATACCGATTCCGACCGGACGCAGTTCAATTATTCGGAGATCGCCGGCAACTCGGCTGCGGTAGCCATCTCCTGCGCCTACTATCCGAATAACCGGGACGTCTCCGACGCCTCCGTTAAGCTCGGAACGCAGATTGCCGTGGATATGGCGTCCAACATCTTGAAGGAATTCTGGCCCGATATCAGCCGGAAGTTCTCGAGGAAACAGACACTGGTCGAACGCGGCTCGTTATCATCGCAGGCTAAATAGGCACGACGGCCGCGCTGACGGGCTTTGATCCAACCGGAATCATCATAAAAATAGGGCCCTTGCGCGAGCGCTTGAAATCGTTGGCGGCGCGCGTGATGTTGGCGATACGGATCACCGCCACGTCGCCGGAACCTTGGTTCAGGACTAAAGCATACTGATCGTCGGGCGTAATGGTGATGTAGCCCGGTTCGCTGCCTACCGGCGTCACGGCCACCACACGATTGTTGGTTACATTCAAGATGCTTACATCGCCCGACTTGGGATTGGCGACAAACAGATATTGAGGTCCGGCGTGGGCGGAGGTAGTGGCAGCCATTGCGCCAGGGGCGTGGCCAGCCAGCACCGTCTGGGCGACTTGCGGCGTGTAGTAGGGATAGACCACCACCACCGCGTCCATGCCTGCGCCGGTAACGAAGAGTTGGCCGCCGTCGGCATTGAAGCAGAGATGATCGGGGCGTACCGCCAGCGGCAGGTTCACGATCAACTGGCGGCTGGAAACCTCGTAGATGGAGAGCATGTGGCGGCTAAGATTCGCCGCAATTAAAGCACGCGAGTCCGACTGGAAACGAACCGTGCCCATCTCGCCGTCGGCGGGCATCGGCTGGACGGCTGGGCGATTCCGCAGATCGATAAGGCTGAGATCGTGTTTGGCGGCGTAGCTGATCGCCGCGAATTCGCCAGTCCGATCGATATCGAAATCCAGGGGTTCGGCAGGGAGCGCCGTGTGGCCGTCCGGCTTAAAGGTTTCGAGTGAAAATCGTACCAGAGCCCGCGGCTGCCGGCAGAGGACGTAGAGGTGTTGACCGTCCGGCGTCATGCGCATGGATTGCGCCGATGTAGCGATCGTGGCTTTCCGGGAGAACGCCAAAGTATCGGAGCGGATCTCGTGAATCGTGCCGTTGTCCGGGGTCAAGGCGTAGACGGTGGCTCGCCGTGGATGAGCGATCACTCCGGTGGGACGGCCCTGGATATGGATGTGGCGGGCCACTTCGAATACAGTGAGGTCGACGGCGGCGACAGCCTCGCCTTCCTGATTGGCGATGAAAGCGAATCCAGAATAGCCGGAAGCTTTGCGGCGGGTACAAGAAGCGAACGCGGCGGCTGCGGCTAGAAATGTTCGACGA
>Ga0302319_10014870_pt1 | contig 14465 bp, 13 predicted proteins | sample Bog_T0_2_FD_203319 | JGI IMG/M metagenome (GOLD analysis project Ga0302319, IMG submission 203319) | Peat permafrost microbial communities from Stordalen Mire near Abisko, Sweden - Bog_T0_2 | ecosystem: Environmental > Terrestrial > Soil > Wetlands > Peat | place: Sweden: Abisko, Stordalen Mire... | reverse complement strand
GCAACGTCCGATGACGTCGCCCGGCTCAATTTTTCGGATAAGGGGAGGCATGATCATATTTTTAGCTGAAGACGGACAAGTGACAATCTGCGATGGCCAAAAGATTACCGATTTCTCTTTATCGCCTTTTATCAATCACTTCTGACATCAAAACGGGGTAGAAACTCCCTTTTGGACGCTTCCCGGCACGGGCCGTTCAAATAATACTCCGGCTATGCCAAAGCTTCATTAAGCGCATCGATGTCTTTGCCCGAATGGGCTGCGCTAAGGGTTACCCGCAACCGCGCGGCCTGACGCGGGACGGTCGGATAGCGAATGGCGGGTATGAGAAAGCCGCGCTCGCGTAAGGCCGCAGTCAGGCGCAAGGCGTCGGAGCTATCACCACAGATCAGGGGTTGAATGGCGCTGGAGGAGAGGGTGTGACTTTTCCAAGGCGCAGGAATTCCCGCATGAAAGCGGGTGATATTCTCGCGGAGACTTTTTCTCAGTGCCGCACCTTCGGGGCAGCGAGAGATTTTGACCGCCGCGTGGCTGGCGGCAATTGCCCCAGCCGGAAGCGCCGTCGAATAAATGAAACTCCGGGCGCGATTGGTCAGCCAGTCGATCAATGCGCGCGATCCGGCCATGTATCCGCCGACGCTGCCGAGCGCCTTGCTCAGCGTGCCCATGACGATCTCCGCCCGGTCGCTCAGGCCTGCTTCCGCGACGAGACCCGCACCCGTCGGACCATAAAGTCCCGTCGCGTGGGCCTCATCGACGAGAAGCCATGCCCCATGGCGGTCCTTCAATTCGACCAGTTCGCGCAATGAGGCGGCATCTCCGTCCATCGAGAAAATCGATTCTGTGACCACGAGGAGACGTCCTTTGCTGGTGGAAAGTTTTTTGAGCAACGTCTCCAAACGGCCCATGTCGTTATGCAGAAAAGTGCGCACGGTCGCGCCGCTCAACCGCGCGCCATCAATGAGGCTGGCATGCGCGAGTTTATCCAGAATCACGGTATCACCCCTGCCGACCAGCGCCGGAATCGTCCCGAGCGCAGCGGCGTAACCACTGCTAAAAACGAGAGCCGCTTCCTTTTCCTTCCAGGCCGCGAGATGTTCCTCCAGCGCGAGGACAGCCGAGTCGGTGCCGGTGATCAAGCGCGATGCGCCTGCGCCTGTGCCATGACGCGCGGTGGCTTCGCGCGATGCCTCGATCAGGACCGGATGACGGCTTAATCCAAGGTAGTCGTTGGACGCGAAATTGAGCATTCCGACGGAAGGTCCGTCCGTGGCGCGCAAAACGCGAAGCAGGTCCGCGTCCTTGAGTTCGTCCAGTTCGTCCCGAAGGAGGGAATCAAGGTTCATCTGTTGACCATGCAGCGTTCAATCAATCCCGGGGGAGTGATAGCCTGGGCTCGCAAGGAAACGAGGGCGGCCCCGAGATGGGCGCTGAGCATGGTCGGGGTAAGACCTTCCTCGCAGCCGCGTTCGGCCAGGACCAGGTCGGCGGCATGGCCGTGCAGCCAGACGCCCATTCGCGCCGCGTCGAGCAGGGAAAGCCCCTGGGCGATCAGCGAGCCAAGGATGCCGGAAAGTGTGTCGCCGGAGCCGCCGGTGCTCAGACCGGGGTTGCCGGTGGTATTGAAGAACAGGGGCTGGCCGGGGGCGGTGATGATGGTGCGAGTTCCTTTGAGCACGAGCGTGACGTTGTTTTTTTCGACGAACTCCCGAGCCACGGATTCGCGTTCCTCCACTTCAAACCGGCGCCGGATCAAGCGGGCCATTTCGCCGGGATGGGGCGTGAGCAAGACGGGGCCTTGGGCCGCGCTCAGGAGGTTAGGATCATGTGCGAGGGCATTCAAGCCGTCGGCATCGATCAGGACGGGGCAGCCCACGGAAAGGACGAGCCGCAAGAGCCGCACCGTTTCCGCATCCACGTCGAGTCCCGGACCGATGACAATCGCCGTGGCGTTTTTGACCACGTCGGGCATCTTTCCCCGCGGCCAGGCGGAGACCATCGCTTCGGGGGGCGTCTGCGTGGCGACAATCGGCGTTGCGCCCGAACGCGTCACCACCGAAAGCAGGCCCGCGCCCATCGCAAGCGCTCCCTGGGCGCAGAGCGTGGGCGCGCCGGTAAAGCCGGAGCTTCCCGCAATGATCGTGAGCTTTCCGAAATCGCCCTTGTGGGACAGGGCGCTCCGGCGCGGCAGCAATCCGGCCAGCTCCTGCGGCACGAGCACTTGCCGCGCGGTGATTTGCGTCTGGATCTGGCTCCAGGCCACGACCTCCAGCCGTCCGACCCAGGCGGCTAGATCTTCGCGGACCAAAACATTCTTGGCAAAGCCGACGGCAATGGTCACATCCGCAACCACGGCGGCATCCTGCTCTTGCGGCGCCGCGCCTTCCTCGTAGGCGGCCAAACCGGTCGGCAGATCAAGCGCCACGGTGCGAAAGAAACGCGACGCGCGCGCTGCATTAAGTCTGGCGACAGCATAGGCCACATCTTTGCGCAAGGGGCCCCGGGCCTGTATGCCGAGCAAGGCGTCGATGACCACGCCTTCGCTGCCGGGGAAATCGATTTCGTCGAGCGAGGAGGCGATGATCAAGTCGGTAAATGTCTCGTGCAGCCTGGACAACTGGGCGAGGGGCAGTTCGCCCAGCTTGTTTTCCGGCGCGGTCAGCACGATCCGCACGTCTTTCCCCGCATTCTTCAAGTGCCTTGCCACGGCCAAACCATCACCGCCGTTGTTGCCCTTGCCCGCAAGCACGAGAAAATTCTCCGCGCGAGGATAGATCGCGAGGATGCGCCCGGCCATGGCCTCCCCGGCCGCTTCCATCAACGCTGCGGCTGAGATGCCGGCCTTAAAGGCCTGCTCCTCGTAGGCGATCATTTCTTGCAAGGCCAGGACGTCCATAGGGGTGCGATCTTACTTTTGATGCTGGCTCAAAACAATCGAATGTCATCCTCTGGCTTTGGCGAGGGAGAAGTACCTTCCATTGTCGCGGCCTGATTGGCCGTCTCGGGCGAAACGGCACGGGAAAGGATCTCGACCTTTTGCTCCGCATCCGCCAGGCGATCGCCACATGCCTTGACCAGCCGCATTCCCTCCTCATAGCTGCTTAAAAGTTTTTCCAGGGGTAATTCGGCATTTTCCATGTCGGTGACGATCTGTTCGAGGCGCGCGAGGAGCTGTTCAAACTTTTCCGGCTGGCTACCGGCCTCGGCGGATGGGGAAAGCAGGGGGCGGGAAATCATGTCGGGGTCACTTTGCCGTGCTCAGTTCGCTCCGTACAGACTATCCGACCACTAATTCTGCTGGCAAGAGCGGAAGAGTCGAGGCACGATAACGTCCGTCTGACATGACTCCGAGACTGACTAGCCACCGCCGTCGCCGCCGTTCTTCTTCGCGCCATGGTATGGACACGTCAACACAGTATCCCGGAGGCATGGGGATTTTCATCACGACCATCCTCCTCGCGGGCATCCTGATGACCGGCCCGATGATCCTCGGTGCCGCCCGTTTATGGATCGAATTGCCTTTGCTGGCCGCCGTTTCTCTCCTGCTGGTCGTTCAGGGACTAAGACTCGCCACCAGGGTGTCAGAGGGCGCGAAATTCCAGCTTGATGCGATCGATCTTGGCGTGGTGCTCTTTGCGCTCTACGCCATCGTACGCTGGTTGACCTCGTCTTCCGCCTACTTCTCACGCATCGAGGCGATGGATGTCGTCGCCTACGCCGGTATTTTCCTGACCTGCCGCCACGGCATGGTGAATCGGCAGCTTTGCATGTTTCTTCTTTACCTGCTGGTTCTGTTGGGGGTGGGTGAGACAGCTTTTGGCTATTACCTAAGCAATCATCTCGACTGGTTTCCATTCGGTCCGGCCGAACGACTCCATGATTATTACGCACCGCGCTGGCTCGGCACCTACGGCTGTCCCAACCACTATGGCTATCTTCTGGTGATGGCGATGGGAGCGGCCATGGCCCTGGGCAGCTTCTCGAAACTTCCCTGGCCGGTGCGCATCATCCTGTTTTACGTCTCGATCATGATGATGGTCGGGGTGATGTACTCCGGCTCGCGCGGCAGCTGGATTGCGCTGGCCGCCTCGATCTGCGCGCTGGTGATTATCGGCATCCGTAATGGAGCCATGCGCTGGTGGGTGCCGGTCACCGGTGCGCTGATGCTTACCATTGTCTCCGTATTTCTCTTCAGTCTCTCTCCGGTGGTCCGCATGCGCCTGGCCGATGGCGTCAACCTTTTATCGGGTGATAAACTCCAAACCTATGTGCGGGTCGAACTGGCTCGCGACGCCCTCCACATCGCGCACGACAATCCGCTTTTTGGCACCGGACCGGGGACCTTTGTTTTCATCCATCCGCGCTATCAGGACAGCACGTTCGCCTTCAAGGCGGTGCTGACCCATGACGATTATCTCAATTGTCTCGATGATTACGGGATCATCGGTTTTGGCTTGGCCATGTTTTTTGTGGCGGCAGTTACACTCAAGTTTTTTCGTCCTCTCGAAATTGATAGTCGTTGGCAGGACCGCGTTCTCGTCGCCACCGGGTTTGCCGCCTGGATCGCCCTGCTCTTCCATTCCCTGGTCGACTTTAATCTTCACATCCCGGCCAATGCCATGCTCTTCTTTGCCCTGACCGGCCTGGCGGTGGGTCGAATCAAAAAGGAAGGGGATAATGCCCGGCACTGGAGCACGCTTTCGCTCACGCCGCTGGGCCGGTGGTTGGGCTGGGGAGTCGTTGTCCTGAGCCTCCTCTATGGCGCTGAGGCGACGCGCTCGGCCATCAGCGACATTATCTATGAAGAAGCCTCGGCTCATGATGAAAATGGCACGCAGGCGGACATCGCTCCCACCAGCCAGTTGATCGCGAGCACGAATCAGGCGCTCGCCTACGATCCCGACAATGCGCAGGCGCTGATGTATCTCGGTGATCTCTATCGTTACCAGGCCTCACGGCAAAGCGATATCGAAGGCCGCATCAGCGAAGGGCAGAAGGCCCTTAATGCGTATCAAAAAGCGCTGCGGGCGAATTCGATCGACGATACCCTCCTGGCCCGGATGGGAATGACCTACGACGTCATGCGCAGTTATTCCGAAGCGTTTTTCTGTTATCAGCAGGCGGTCACCCATCAGCCTTATAATGGGCAATTCTGGTATAGGCTCGGCAATCATTACTGGGAACGCGGCATGCTTCCCAAGGCGGAAATGGCTTACTTGCAATCGCTCTCCTGTCCCCACGGCGGCGAGGGCAGCGCCGGGGCGGAACAACAGCTTCGTGGTCAGCCCGAAATGTATGGCGTCCCCCCGCCGGCGCCAGGAGCCAATCCGCTGGCCGCCCCTTCAGAAAGTGACGAACGCCCCACGTTGCCTTGAAGAAGGCTTGAAGCAGGTTTTTACCCGGTTCCAAGTTTCGCTTGGTATTCCCAGGCTACTAACCGACATACGTTTCCTTTACTTTTTATTTACAACTTACTTTGGTAAGATTACTTTACAAAATATAAAGTAAGGAACGAGTGACTATTTCAACCCTCTCCTCCAAAAATCAAACCACGCTCAGCGTCGAGTTTGTTCGTAAATTAAAATTGCGCGCGGGCGCGAGGTTCAAACAATCTTTGGAGAACGGAAAGATCGTCCTGCAACCGGTGCCCGATATTTCCACCGCCTTCGGTACGCTGAACCCCAAAAGAAAATTCGTTTCCATTGAAAAAGAAACCAAAGAAATGGAGAGAGCCGTAGGACAAAAAATCGGCGGCCGGGGTCGTAAATCGTGAGCGCCGGACCGGCCTACCTGGTTGATACCAACATCCTCCTGCGATTTTTGACCAACGATCACCCCAGTCATGGTGTCGCCGCAAAAAGACTCTTCGAAAATGCAGGCTCAGGCAAAATCAGCCTTCGCATTCCCCTGATCGTTATCACCGAGACCGTCTTCACGCTCGAAAGTTATTATGAGGTCGAACGCCAGGACATCGGTCGCGAATTGATCAAGCTTCTCACCGCGCCGGGAGTGACAACGACCTGTCCTCACTGGATTCTTGAGGCCGTTGAGGATTATCGCACCCGGAACGTCTCGTTCGGCGATGCATGTGTCGCGGCTGAAGCGCGCGCCGACCAGATTACTGTCGCTTCCTTTGATCGCGGCCTGGCCAAATTCCCCGGGATCAAGCTCCACGAACCGAGGTAAAGGCGAGACGGTCCATTTTCGTGGTTCTTAAATCTACGATCCCTCAGTCGGCGACATATTCTTCACCACCCGCGTCATTAACTGGCGCAGGGCGGGCGGGAGAATAGGCTTGCTGAGATAATCATCAAAACCTTTGGCGAGATATTCCTCGCGAGCGCCGTGGAAGGCATTGGCCGTCAGGGCCACCAGGATCGGGCATTTTTCAGCCAGTTTTTTGCGCATGGCCTGGGCCGCCTCGATACCGTCCATCTCCGGCATTTGGATGTCCATCAACACCAGGTCGTACGTCTGCCGCTGGACCGATTCGAGCGCCTCCAGTCCATTGCCCGCGACATCCGCGCGGTAACCAAGCCGCGAGAGAAGCGCCAACCCCACCTTCTGGTTGATGTGATTATCTTCCGCGAGGAGGATGCGGAGGGGCAGTTTATCGCCCATCGGAGAAAGGGCCAGTGGCCCGGTGATCCGCGGGCTGGCCGACTGACCTCCAGCAAGTTCAATCAGGATGGCAAGCAGGTGGCTGCGCTTCACCGGTTTGGTCATCCGTTTCTTGAACAGGCCTCCATGTTCCTCGGGCAGAGGCTCGCCAAAGTCGAACAAGACGCGCGGCACCGATTTCCAATCGGGATCGATCTGCATTTGCGCGGCAAGCGCCACCGTATCCGCATCGCGATCCATCAGCACCACCGTGAACTTGGTTTCCGTCATTTTCATCAGCGTGATGGGATCGACCACCCCGAGAACCTCGGCTCCCCACGCCTCCACCTGGCTTTTGACCAAGGACGGATAATTTCCGCCCTGTGCGACGATGAGGACCCGGCAGGCCGGAGTCAGGCGGTCCTCCGGCTGGTAACCCTCCATGTGGCCGCTCGGAAGGATAATGCTGAAGCGAAAAGTGGAACCGACTGAGATCGTGCTGGTCACGCTGATTTCGCCGCCCATCAATTCCACCAGGCTTTTACTAATGGTAAGGCCCAGACCGGTGCCGCCATGGCGCCGCGTGGCGGAGGCATCGCCCTGCTGGAAGGGGTGAAACAAAAGCGGAAGCGATTCCGGTGAGATGCCTGTTCCCGTATCGCTGACCAGGAATTCGAGACGATAAAGCAGATCTTTCACCTTCGTGGCGCTGATTTGGACCGTCACTTCGCCAACGTCGGTGAATTTGACGGCGTTACCGACCAGGTTGATCAGGATTTGTCGGACGCGGGATGCATCCCCGACGAAAACCGCCGGGACTTGCGGATCGATGAAGGAAATGAGGTTGATCTTGTTGCGCCGCGCGGTCAGGGCCAACAGGTTGATGACCTCATCCACGCAGGCGGCCAGGGCAAAAGGCTTCTGCTCGATCACGATCTTCCCGGCCTCAATCTTGGAGAAATCGAGGATTTCGTTGACCAGAGTCAGCAGCGCATCGCCGCTCTGCCGGATGGTTTCGACATGCTCGCGTTGTTCCGTGGTCAGGTTGGAGTCGAGCAACAGGCTCGTCATGCCCAGGACGCCGTTCATCGGCGTGCGGATTTCGTGGCTCACATTCGCCACAAATTCCGATTTGAGCCGCGAGGCCTCCAGCGCTCCAACCTCCCGTGCATCGGCATTCAAACGGGCGGCGCTCAATCGCTTCCGTTCGATCTCGACCCGGTTGAGTTCCGCAATGCTTTGGGTCGTCAAAGCGCAGATGACGATCATGCTCGAAAGGATGATGAGCGAAGCGGCGAATCCCTCGTCATAATATTTCAAGTCGAGACCCTTGAAGGCTATCCAACCGAAAAAGAGCGGAATTACGATGGCGGGTGGAATGAGCCGCCGCGCGATCAAGCCTCCCGGGCTATCCGCCAGCATGGTGGCCATCAGCCCCTTCTTGGGCCGGGCGCACAGGATGCCCAGGCCGAGCAGCCAAAACCCGGCTATCGTATGAAGAGCCACCCGGGTCAGGGAAAACACCGAGACAAAAATCTGCGCATTGAACAAATAGCCGATCAAGGCCAGCAAGGCGATAAAGAGGCCCGCCAGGGTGAGAGCATGGGCCGCCCCGGCTACGCGCGGCCCGCGTGAGAGCAGGAGAATGGCGGATCCGAAAAACACAAAGGCCAGGGCGGTATTGGGAGCCATGCGACCCGGTTGGGAGGTGCCCGGAGAAGTGAGGGAGTCCGAAAAGAGAAGTTGATCCAATCCGAACGAAAGACCGCTGATATATTCGATTAGGGAAGCGCCGCTGATGAGAATCACCATCAGCGCCAGAAGCGTGGAATAATTTTTTTTCCGGGCACTGGGCCGGGAAAAATATCCGACCAGGAGCGCTAATCCGGAAAACACAAAGCAGAGGGCGGTGTTCGCCTTCATGGTGACAAAACCGGGGAGGACCGACTTCAGGCTTTCGAGGTGGAAGGTCCAGCCCGCCAGAACGCTTGCACCGAGCGCAATCGTGAGTATGGCCATGATTTGGCCGAGGCGTAAAGCGGTGCGAAAGGAGCGGACGCTAAAACTAAAAGCGACCGGTAGCTCAGTTGCCGTTTTAAGGTCTATTTCGGTCATGCGCGGAGGTTGACGGGTTTTGGACCGGCCCCATCATTGTTCATACCATGCCCATTTCATTTGGGAAGCAGCAAGCTGCTCAAAGACAGGTGACATGCCTCCAAATCGACTTGTAAATAAGGATTGAATTAGCTGAAACCACTTTTAGGCTGAAGAGTCCCATGAATATCACCGTTGAAGATGTCGCCCCTTGCAAGAAACGCCTGAAAATCGAAGTGCCCGCCAACCGGGTCAAGCAGGCCTATGACCGGGTGGCCGACGATTTCCAAAAAGAAGCGCGCATTCCCGGATTCCGCCCCGGGCACGCGCCCCGCACTGTTGTCGTCAAAAAATACCACAAGGACATCGAAAGCGAGGCGCAGCGCTCGCTCGTGCCTGAAGCCTACCAGGAGGCGATAACGGAGAAAAAACTCCGCGTGGTCAGCCAGCCCGAAATCGAAGACTTGAAATATCAGGCCGGCCTTTCCCTTAGTTTCTCCACCGTGGTCGAGCTGGTGCCCGACTTCAAGCTGCCTGAGTACAAGGAACTGGTCCTGAAAAAGCAGGAGACCGAGGTGACCGAGGAAGAGGTCGAGAAGACGCTCAAAAGCCTCGCCGACCAGCGCGCTAATTTTGAAGACGCCCCCGAACGTCCGCTGGCCATGGATGATTTCGCGGTGATTTCCTACACCGGCAAGCTGGAAGACAAGCCTCTCATCGATCTCGTTCCCGATGCCAAGAACCTGGCGCACAATCCCAATTTCTGGCTGTGGATGCGCACTGAAGGCTTCCTGCCCAAATTCGCCGAGCAATGCGTCGGCCTGAAGAAGGGCGAGACGCGCACGGTCGAGGTCGAATTTCCCGCCGATTTCCCCCAGGCGAAACTCGCCGGCAAAAAAGTCCAGTACGATGTGGAGCTCAAGGAAATCAAGGTTAAGCACGCCCCAGCCCTCGACGATGCCTTTGCCCAGGAAGTCGCCAAGATGAATCTCGCCGAGCTAAAAACCCGCGTCCGCGAAAACATGGAGCAGGAAAAGAAAAACCAGGCCAATGCCGCCGCTCGGACCGAGATCATCCAGAAGCTCATTTCCGCCGTCGAGTTCGACCTGCCACCCTCCGCCCTCGATGAGGAAACCCATGCCACCGTTTACGATATCGTGGCCGAAAACCAGTCGCGGGGCGTTCCGGCCAACATATTGGAGGAAAAGAAGGATGAAATCTTTTCCAATGCCGCCAAGGCCGCGCGCGAGTCGGTCAAATTCAAGTTCATCGCCGCGCAAATTGCCGAAAACGAAAAGATCAACGTGACGAACGAGCAGATGGCCCAGCACCTCGCTTTCCTCGCCCAGCGTGAAGGCATCACCCTCGAAAAGATGGTCGACAAGGTCCGCAAAAACAACGCCTTCGGCCATATCCGCCAGCAATTATTAAGGCAGGCCGTGTTGGATTTTCTTTTGCAACAGGCAAAGTCGGAGTAGCTTGACGCTTATGTACGACACTCTCAGTTCTTCCTATCTCGTCCCCACCGTCATCGAACAGACGGGACGTGGCGAGCGGGCTTACGACATTTATTCGCGCTTGCTGAAAGACCGTATCATTTTTCTCGGCACGCCGATTGATGACACTGTCGCCAACATTATCATCGCCCAGCTCTTGTTCCTCCAGATGGAAGACTCCAAGAAAGACATCAGCCTCTACATCCACTCGCCGGGCGGCTATGTCACGGCGGGCATGGCCATCTACGACACGATGCAGTTCATGACCTGCGACGTGGCCACCTATTGCATCGGCATGGCCGCCAGCATGGGCGCCGTGCTGCTCGCGGCGGGCACCAAGGGCAAGCGCTTTTCCCTGCCGAATTCGCGCATCATGATTCATCAGCCCAGCGGTGGCGCGCGCGGCCAGGCCAGCGACATCAGCATCCAGGCCAAGGAAATCCTGCGCCTCAAGAAGCGGCTCAACGAGATCATGTCCTACCACACGGGCCAGCCCGTCGAGGTCATCGACCGCGACATGGAGCGTGACAATTACATGAGCGCCGATGCCGCCAAGGATTACGGCATCGTCGATGAAGTGGTGAAATCCCGCCGCGACGTTCCCGAAATCGCCGCGGAGGCGATCAAATAGAGAACCCGTATGGCCCGCCCCGCCAATCTCACCATGTGCTCTTTCTGCGGGAAGAGCCATGCCGAGGTGCGCAAACTCATCGCCGGGCCGGGCGTCTACATCTGCGACAGTTGCATCACCGTTTGCAAAAACATCCTCGACAAGGAAACCAAGGAAGAATCGCGACGTTCCAATACCGAGGTGACTCTGATCAAGCCGGTCGACATCAAGCGTGAGCTCGATCGCCATGTCATCGGGCAGGAATTCGCGAAGAAGACGCTGGCCGTCGCCGTTCACAACCACTACAAGCGCATCGTCGCGGCCCAGGCCCATCGCCAGAAAACGGAAATCTCCCTTAACTCCGCCAACGACGTGGAGATCGAAAAGAGCAACATCCTGCTCATCGGCCCGACCGGCTCCGGCAAGACGCTGCTGGCCCGCACGCTCGCCCGCATTCTCGACGTCCCTTTCTGCATCGCCGACGCCACCACCATCACCGAAGCCGGTTACGTCGGCGAAGATGTCGAAACCATCGTCCTGCGCCTGCTGCAAAATGCCGACTACGACGTCAAACGCGCCGAAATCGGCATCGTCTACATCGATGAGATCGACAAGATCGGCCGCAAGACCGACAACGTCTCCATCACGCGCGATGTCTCCGGCGAAGGCGTCCAGCAGGGACTCCTGAAAATTCTCGAGGGCACCGTCTGCAACGTCCCGCCCCAAGGCGGACGCAAGCATCCGCACCAGGAATATATCCAGGTCAACACCGAGCGCATCCTCTTCATCTGCGGCGGCGCGTTCGTCGGTCTCGACAAGATCATCCGCCGTCGCATCGGCAGCAACACCCTCGGCTTTGGCCGTCCCGCCGCGCCCCAGGTCGCGGAGTCGCCCGCCTTGCCGCCGAGCGCCATCATGCGCCAGGTCGAGCCCGAAGACTTGCTCAACTTCGGCCTCATTCCCGAATTCATTGGACGCCTGCCGATGATCAGCGTGCTCGATGAACTGAGTGAAGAGGACCTCGTCTGCGTCCTCACCGATACCAAGAACGCGCTGACCAAGCAATACACCAAACTTTTCGCCATGGATAACGTCGGGCTGACCTTCACCAAGGACGCCCTCAAGGGCCTGGCCCAGGAAGCCGTGCGCAAGGGCACCGGCGCGCGCGCGCTCCGCGCCATCCTCGAAAAGCTCATGCTCGATCTCATGTACGACCTGCCATCGCGCGAGGACATCCTCGAAGTGACGATCAATCGCGCCGTCATCGACGGCAAGAAATCGCCCCTCATCCGCCGCAAGCAGGACAAGGAAGCGGCGTAAGCGCGTCGATCGAGCCGCTGTCGTTTTGCATGTGAGATGAAAACACTGCTGTTACGTTCGATCAGGATACTGGCATGGGTCGTTGTGGGATTCGTGGTTTACTCGATGATCCACATCATCTGTATCATGTGCGGTGGAAACGATGAAATTTCGGTGGCCATATCTATTGCGCTTTTGATTGTCGTGCGCTTTTTCCTGCGGGCACGAAAACGGAAAAAAGTTTCAAATTAAGGCATGCCCATCGCCGGAACGGCACCGGGGGAAATGGAGTAGGCCGCTGAAGGCTGTTCCTTCAAACGCAAGTTGCTTTGGTCCCTCGCACTGTGCCAGAAGCGGAGGATTTTGACCCGGTTTTGATCGGCATAAACTTCGTAAAAAATGAGATAGCTTTGATACGAGATTTTTCTGACATTGCGCCGCTCGGGCAATTCAAGATTTCGTTCTGGAAAGATTTTTAGCAAGTAGGCTTGTTGTGCCAATTCATGGCAAAAAGCGGTCGCAGCTTCACGATCGTTCCTGGCGATATAGTTCCAAATGGCGGTCAGATCACGCCGGGACTTTAGGGTCAGGGTGACTTTGTATTCCACGTCGCAATTTCCTTGAAGACATCTTCAATAGGGATCGTGCCTTCTTCGCGCGCCGATCTCCTTCCCTCGTCGATGGCGGCCAGCATCTCTGGTGTCGCCTCGAATGCCTCTTCATGCAATCCGTCGAGTTCGCGCCGGATAATCTCCTGTTCTTCGGGAGAAAGTTCGTGGATTTTCTGGATGAGTTCGGCGAGGCTCACATCGGAAAGTTAGCCGAGGCAACGGCTTGATTTCAATTTGATTTTGGCCCACGCTCTAAATTCATGGAGCACCTCTGGGGTATTGATCTCGGTGGCACCAAAATCGAGGGAGCCATTCTCGATCCCGCCGCGCTGGATCGCCCGGTCTGCCGTCTCCGCGTCCCGTCCGAATCGGACCAGGGCTACGCTCACATCCGCGCGCAGGTTGTCAAACTCGTCAAGATGCTCTCCGCCGAAAGCGGCCTGCCACTGCCCGGGCGCATCGGCATGGGCACGCCGGGCGCCATCGATCCCCACACGGGCAAGCTCAAAAATTCCAACACCCAGTGCCTGAACCACCAGCAGCTGCAGCACGATCTCGAGACTGATCTGGGCGTGAAAATGGTCATGGCTAACGACGCCAATTGCTTTGCGCTGGCCGAGTCGACTCTCGGCGCGGCGCGCGGCTACCCGACTGTCTTTGGCGTCATTCTTGGCACCGGCGTTGGCGGCGGCATCGTCGTCAACGGCCAGGTGCTCAACGGCTGCCACGGTATCGCGGGCGAGTGGGGACAAATTGTCCTCGATCCCAACGGCCCAGTTTCCAACTACGGCACGCGCGGCACGGTCGAGGCCTTCATTGCCGGTCCCGCCCTTGAGCGCTTTTACGCCGGGCAATCAGGCCAGGCCCGCAAGCTGAAGGAGATCGTCGCGCGCGTCAGCGAGGATTCCCATGCCCGCGCCACCATCGACCGGTTGACGGACACTTTCGCGAAGGCCATTGCGCCCATCATCGATGTCCTCGATCCCCATGCCATCGTTCTCGGCGGCGGCGTAGGCAACATCGAGGCGCTCTACACCCCGCAAACGCGTGAAAAAATCACCGCCGCCATTTTCAACCCCAGCTTCGAGGCAGCCCTCCTCAAGCCTTCCCTCGGCGATAGCGCCGGTGTCTTTGGCGCCGCGATGTTGGTGACGGGTCATCCGCAAAACTGATCCAACATTCCATGGAGCAGTTGCCGGTTCCGCTCGCAGCGGGATGCCGCCTCTGCGATGATCACTTTTGGGTCCTGCACGAAGCGGCCGCCCGGCCAGGTACCCTGGCCCGCCACGTATTCCTTGACGAGAGCGGGATCGACCTCCATGTGAAATTGCAAACCGAGGCACTTATTCCGGATCACGAAACCCTGCTCGGGGCAGCCCTCGCTGGCGGCCAGACGCGTCGCGCCCTCCGGCAATCCAAACGTGTCGCCATGCCAGTGCAGCACGTTCCCGCTGGCGGGAAGACCGGGAAAGATCGCCCGCGCCTCCTCCGTCCAGTTGATGGGAAACCAGCCGACTTCGTGCTCTTCATTCTGCACCACGCGCGAGCCCAACGCATCGGCGATCAATTGCGCACCGAGACAAATGCCGATGAGCCGTTTGCCGTTTGCGAGCGCGCTCCGGATGAATGCGCTTTCCGGCTTCAGCCACGGCCAGTCCCGGTATTGATAAATATTCATCTCACCGCCCATCACCACCAGCAGATCGAAAGCATCCAGCGCGGGCAGGGCGTCTCCGCGATAAAGATGATGTCCGC